>OCTW013382438.1_pt1 | contig 34419 bp, 27 predicted proteins | sample 1539671 | NCBI WGS metagenome assembly OCTW01 (sample SAMN02144230, study PRJEB22623) | gut metagenome | biome: sheep rumen | host: Ovis aries | place: New Zealand
GCCGTGCTTCTCGCGGGCTGTCATACAGTCGGCCAGGGCCTCGTTCACCTCGTTGCCGGCATTGATGATCGTCTGGACGTACTTCTTCTGAAGGTCTTCTTCAGTGAGCTGGGCTATCTTCTTGTTGGCTTTCAGCGTGCCACGGGCAAAGATGGGCTGTGTAAGCGAGCCGATGGCAGTGAGCAGCAGCTTACCCGGGTCGGTAATGACGCCAGCATTATTGGTCCATCCGGCACTACCGCCGAGCGTGATGCTTGGGTAAAAGGCCGAACGCGCTGCAGCTGTGTTGTAGAAAGCCTCCTCCATAGCATAGTTTGCCATACGTATGTCAGGACGGTTTTCCAGCATCTGGGCTGGTATGCCAATCTGCAGGTACTTGGTGTTGAACATACGCTCCTCGGCATCCTCAGTCGCCGTTCCCGACGTGCCGTCGCCTACCCGTAGCCTTTCAGCATGATGCAGGATGGAACTACCCCACTTCTGGCGGTTGATGTGCTGCGGGGTGACGGCCAGCAGCTTGCAGATAGCGTTCTCAACAGAACGGATGCTGCGATGCGTGTCGGCGATCTGCGTCTTCACATTCAGGTAAGATGCCTCCATCTGGTTGACGGCTGTGCTATAGGCCTTGCCATTTTCCCAAAGAGCCTTTTCTGTTTCAAGCGAGACGTTCCAGAGGCTGTCGGTCTGTGTGAGAATTTCCAGTTGGCGGTCGAGCACCTGCAGCATCATATACTGCTGGGCCGTGATAGATACAAGGTTGGTACGTACTGCCTCCTGCTGTATCTCAGCCTGCAGAAGCACTGCCTTTGCTGCGCGCTTCTTATTGGTGATGGAACCAAACACATCGATGTCCATCGACAGCTGCAGCGGCAGGTCATAGCTCTTGACGGCCTTACCACCGTCGAAACTCGACAGGGTGCCCTGAGGTGCAAACATCAGCGAAGGCAGGTAGGCCAGCTTAGCAGCCGTCAGCGCAGCCTGACTTTTCTCCACAGCAATACGCGCAGAGTTCAGGTCGGTGTTGTTGGCCAGCACCTGCTCGATGAGTTGCTGGAGACACGGATCATTGAAGAACTCACGCCACGACATCTGGGCGATGGTCGTTTCGCCTGTGGCTGCCCGGATGCTCTCGTCGGTACCGAAGGCATCTGAAGGCGTAGGCGTATTCTGCACATATTTGTTATAGATGCCGCAGCCCGTGAGCATCAGGCCCACGGCTGCGATTGCTATCATATTCTTAATACTCATAATTCACTTACAATTCTTTTCGACTACGAATCACACGAATTTTACTAATCATTCTACTCTCCCGCACTTTATATCCGGTGCACCCTGGAACTTCTCATGCAGTTTCTGGAACACAATGAAGAAGGCGGGAACGACGAAGAGCAACGCAACTGTTCCGATGCTCATACCGCCGATGACACCGAGAGCAAGAGCACGGTTACCGTTGGCACCGGCACCTCCCGCGATGACCAGCGGTATCATACCGATAATCATCGTGGCCACCGTCATCAGGATGGGGCGCAGACGCTCCTTACAAGCCTCAAAGGCGGCATCGCGGATGCTCATACCCTGGGCGCGGCGCTCAGTGGCGAACTCGGTAATCAGGATGGCCGTCTTGGCCAACAGACCGATCAACATAATGACACCCGTCTGCAGATAGATGTTGTTGTCCATGCCAGGCAGGCCCAGCTGGCTGCCTAAGAATGCGAACACGAAGGCACCCATCAGTCCGAACGGTACGCTGAACAGCACGGCCCACGGTGTGAACCACGAGTTGTAGAGCGAGGCCAGGATGAGATAGATTAAGACGGCGCAGATGACGTAGATAAGGGCGGTGGCATTAGAGCCGGCAGCCTCCTCAAGCTCACGCGACATACCACTATACTCGTAGGTGGCAGTGGCCGGCATCTCCTCCTTGAACACCTCGGCGATGACCCTGTGAACGTCACCCTCGGTGAAACCGCTACCGGGTGTCACAAAGCAGGTGATGCTCTGCAGCAGGTTGAAGTGCTCGATATTGGCCGGACCGACTATCTCCTTCAGGGTGACGAACTCAGACATGGGGGCCATCTTGCCACCATTCACCTGCATGAAGATGTTTTGTAGCGACTGCGGGTCGAGACGGTATTCGGGCGAAGCAGCAGCCATGATGCGGTAGACCTTACCAAACTGGTTGAAGTTACCGATATAGGCACCACCACAATATGCACCAAGGGTGTTAAGCACGTCGGCTGGCGATACGCCAGCACGGTCGCACTGAGCAGCGTCCACATCGACCTGATACTTCGGGAAGCGCTCTGAGTAGGTTGTCATGGCGGAAGACACTTCCGGCCGCTCAGACAACTTGGCTAAGAAGCGCTCGGTATGCTTGGCAAACTCCGAGAGGTTGCCGTCGGTGGGATCTTCAACGATCAGGTTGATGTCATTACTCGTACCGTAGCCAGGAATCTGAGGCATCTGGAAGGGTATCACCCTCAGATTCTTGATATCCATACAGTCATAATAGAAACGGTACATAACGAGGTCGATGAGGTGGTCCAAGCCTGGGCGATCGTCCCAGTTCTTCAGGCGCACCACCATCGTACCATAGTTAGAGCCGGCACCCGACAACATACCGTAGCCACAGGTGATCGAGAAGCTCTCCAGCTCGGGGATCTTCTTCACTTTCTCCTCCACCTTCTTCACCATCTCTCGCGTCTGCTTCAGCGTGGTACCCTCAGGGGCCTGAATCTCAGCAAGGAACACACCCTGGTCCTCCTGAGGCACGAGACCTGAAGGCAGGCTCTTCATGAAGAACACCAGGAGCACGGCGGCCAGCGCCAGCAGACTCCATGCCAGCAAGGGGCGCTTGATGAACTTCTGCACGCTCTTGCTATACTTATTATATATAGCGTTATAACTGACGGTATATGCTTTCTTGGTATAATAGGTCAGGCCCTTGCCTTCCTTCTTGCCTTCTGTGACACGCATCATGATGGCGCAGAGGGCAGGACACAGCGTCAGAGCCGATATACACGACAGACCGACGGACGAGGCAATGGTCACGCCAAACTGTGTGAAGAACGTGCCCGACGTACCTGGCATGAACATCACGGGGACGAACACCGCCATGAATACCAAGGTACACGAGACGACGGCTACAGACACCTCGTTCATGGCCTGACGGGTGGCCTCGCGGGCGTCGCTGATGCCGTTCTCCATCTTCGCCATAACGGCCTCAACCACCACGATGGCATCGTCCACCACCGTACCGATGGCCAGCACCAGTGCGAACAGCGTGAGGATGTTGAGCGAGAAGCCTGCCAGTGAGACGACTGCAAAAGTACCTAACAGCGACACGATAATCGAGATAGAAGGAATAATCGTGGCCTTGAAGTTCTGCAGGAAGAAGAACACCACGAGTACCACGAGGATGATGGCGATGACAAGCGTCTCCACCACATTATGGATAGCGGCGAAGAGGAAGTCGTCGCTGGTCATCATGGTCACGAACTCCAGTCCGGCAGGCATGGTCTTCTTCACCTCTTCAAAGGACTTGTTAATAAGGGCGTTCACCTGGGTGGCATTGGCACCTGGCGCCGCGAATACCATGAAGAGAGCGCCCGGACGGTCCTGGATGTTCGACGTGAAGTTGTAACTCATGGCACCAATCTGTACCTCGGCCACGTCGCTCAGTTGCAACATGCCGCCACCACTGGTGCGCAGCACGATGCTGTTGAACTCCTCCACCGTCTTCAGCGTACCTTTGTACTGCATGTTGTACTGGTAGGAGTTACCCGACTGCTCGCCCAACGTACCTACAGCCGACACAAAGCTTTGACCGCCGATTGCGGCAAAGACATCGTTAGGGGTCAGACCGTACTGGGCCATCACGTCGGGCTTCAGCCAGATGCGCAGGGCGTAGGTATTGCCAAGGCTCAGCACGTTACCCACACCGGTGATACGCATCAGGCGCGGCTTAATGTTGATGTCGACATAATTGGACACGAAATCCTCGTTGTACTTGCCGTCGGCACTCTTCACAGCGAAAATCCTCAGAATATTGTTCTGACGCTTCTCTACCTTCACACCGACCTTGGTAACGTCAGCAGGCAGCAACGCCAGAGCACCGCTTACACGGTTCTGCACGTTCACTGCCGCCATGTCGGGGTCAGTACCCTGCTTGAAATAGACATTGATTTCCACATCACCATTCGACGACGCCTTTGAGGTCATGTAGTCCATGCTGGTCACACCGTTGACAGCCTCCTCGAGAGGCTGGATGACCGACTTCATCACCGTGTTCTCGTCAGCACCGGAGTAACTGGTGGTTATCGACACCGTAGGCGGTGCAATGTCCGGATACTGCTCCACTGGCAGCGTACTCATCGAGATGTAGCCTACCAGCGCTATCACAACCGAGATGGCACACGCCATCACGTATTTATTAATAAATATATTGTTCTTCATAAAGCGGAAGCAAATTCTTCATTGTTTATTCTTCATTTTTCACTTCCTCGGGGAACAACACTCTCTGTCCCTCCGTCACATTATTGGCACCGACGGTCACAATCTTGTCACCCTCGTTCAGACCGCTGGTAATAATGAAGTCCTTACCGTTGCCTGTGTCCTCGGTCGTCACTTCGACGGCCGTGGCCGTGCTGTCTGCCTTTACCTTATAGACCTGAGCCCTGTCTTGCAGACGTACCACGGCAAACTGGGGAACTACAATCATATCCTTCTCTGCGAAGGACATAACGACTGTACCCTGTATGCCTGAGTACAGATGGCCGTCTGGGTTGGGGAAGGAAACCTTGGCAGTCAGTGAACCTGTAGATGCATTGACCACACCCGTCAGACTGACAACACGACCCTTGTGGGGATACTCCGTACCGTTTTTCATCACAAACGTTGCTTCGGGCAGGCTGGCAATGTACTTGTCCACCTCGTCTGCTTTCATGCCACTTTGTACCAATGCCTCAATAATTGCTTCTGTCACCGAGAACTCAGCATACATCGTCGTGTTGCCACTCAGCATGGTCAACTCACTCATGGGTGACACCTGGTCGCCAGTACGAACAGGAACCTCACCGGTAATACCCGATACAGGAGCGGTGATAGTGCAGAAGCCGAGGTTCACCTTGGCGCGGTTCACTGCCGCCTTGGCCTGGGCTACTGCTGCCTGGGCCTGCTTGTAGGTATTCTCAGAGTTGTTCAGCATATAGCTGCTGACGATCTTTTTCTCAAACAGGTTCTTGTTCGACTCGTACTCCAACTTTGCAGAGTTCTCCTGAGCCTGGGCGGCCTGCAGGTTGGCCTTGGCGGCCTCCAGCTCCAGTTGAGCATTGCGCGAGTCGATGATGAAGAGCACCTGCCCTTTCCTTACCTGCTGACCCTCGGTGACACAGATCTTCATCAGCTGACCGCTGACCTGTGGCGTAATCGTCACATCGTTCTGGCCCTTCATTCTGGCACTGAACTTATAAGGCAGTTCGATGTCTGATTTCTTGACTGTCATCGTTTCGAACGACGACTGTGTCTCCTTGGGCATATTCACCCCGCATGACACTAACCCGGCTATGGTGCAGAGCACCAAAGTCGCTTTTAACGATTTCATTTTCATTTTGTTTGCTTTTTGTTTGTTATACATATTAATTATTTTGTTCACTCATTTTTTCACGCGCACTCAGATTGTCGGTGAAGTTCCGTGTCAGCCTATCGCCCTGCTTCTCCAAGACTGACGAATAATATATAATAAAGAGTATTGCTACGAGCGCGAATATGCCGAGCCAACTACTCCAAGGCATCGCATAATCGACGAAGTAACTGACAAAGACTGCGGTGATGAGGATGCGCAGCAGTCCATATGCCGTCAGCCTGACACGCCAGCGAGCACCGCTCTCCCAAAGCTTATTGACCTCGGGACTATCGCCACCCGACTTCAGCAGCATCCACAGGAAGGGTGAGCATAGGATGAGGGCAACGAGGGCCGTCACGGGGTGAACCCATTCTGCGGGTACCAAACTGGCAATGATAGGTTGGCCGTAATAAAGCATGATAGCCATGATGGCGATACAGAGTACACTGTTAATCAGCATGGTAAAGATGAACCGCTTGAAGCAGTCGTTATAAAGTTGCTGCAGCTCGTCGGGAGCCTGCTCGTCGGTTTCGTCAGTGTTGCGTTCCAGCTTGGCCATCCACTTGGCCGGCAGCATGCGGGCCACCATGTTATAGGCAGGCTCTGCCAATCGTATCATATATGGTGTGGTGAAAGTGGTAAACACCGACACGGTCACAACGATGGGATAGAGGAACTCACTGGTGACATGCAACGACATGCCGAGGGTGGCCAGAATAAAGGCGAACTCACCAATCTGTGTCAGTGAGAAAGAACACTGCATGGAGGTCTTCAGCGACTGGCCGGAAATCAGGAAGCCGCAGGTGCTCAGGATGGTCTGACCCAATATGACGGCAGCGATGATGCTGATAATGGGCACGATATACTCGATGATGAGAGCCACATCGACCATCATACCGACAGACACGAAGAAGATGGCGCCGAAGAGGTTCTTGACAGGAGCGACGAGGTGCTCTATCTGCTCTGCCTCAACGGTCTCTGCCAGGATGCTGCCCATAACAAAGGCACCGAAGGCAGCGGAGAAGCCTGCTGCGGAGGCTGTCACCACCATGCCGAAGCAGAGGGCGAGGGCTGTGATGAGCAGCGTCTCGTCGTTCATCAGGGGCTTAAGCTTGCGCAGCACCATGGGGATGAAATAAAGTCCCACGGTAAACCAAAGCACGAGGTAAAGCCCCAGCGTCAGGATGGAGTTGAACATCTGCGAGCCCTCAAACTCCTTGCTGACTGCCATCGTGGAGAGCACCACCATGAGTACGATGGCAAGGATGTCCTCGATGATCAGCACACTGAGTACGAGTCCGGCAAAACGCTGTTGTCGAAGACCCATGTCGTCGAAGGCCTTGAAGATAATGGTGGTCGACGACATGGCCAGCATGCCACCAAGGAAGATGCAGTCCATCCGGCTCCATCCAAAAAGTTCACCAGTGCAGGCACCAACGTACATCATGGCCAGGATAATGCAGATGGCGGCGATGATGGGCGCGGCACCCATCTTCAGAATCTTCTTGAAAGAGAATTCCAGTCCAAGGGCAAAGAGCAGGAAGATGACGCCGATCTCGCTCCAGACGTGGACACCGTGCATGTCGGTCACACTGGGCATGTAAGGCATGTTGGGCGAAGCGAGGAATCCCGCTACGATATAACCAAGAACAATAGGCTGTTTCAGGCTCTTAAAAAGGAGCGTCATGACACCTGCACAAATCAGGATGAGCGCAAGGTCAGCAATCAAAGGTTCCAGCTGTGACATAATTCGATATTGTTTTAATCATTATCTATTTGCTTTCCTTACTCGCTTCTGTGACAAAACAGGCCACAAGCCCATACATGATGGTCGGACGTATCCATATCTCTATAAGCAGATAGTTGGTGTACTCATTGATGGGTTCCAGATAGATGCTCAAGTTGTAGAACGAGGCGATAAGCACGTCAATGATGAAGAGCCCCCACAGGTCGCCCTTTGAATAACTTTTCCAGTTCTTGCGAGCATAAAAGAAGGTGAGCGAGCAGAGCAGCAGCACCGACAGCGTGAGACATGCCAGATGCAGGGCGTAATAGGACAAAGGCGGCGGGAAGAGGATGTCGCGCAGCAACACCGACATGCCCACAGATACGGAAGACCAGTAATTGAACTGGTAAGTATTGATGCGGTAGTTGAAGAAATACATCCAGATCATCACCAGACAGGCGATGTAGAACATATTGAGTATAAGCTCGGGCCAGGCATCACGCAGTCCAAAATGATAAACGGCGTAAAGCATCATTCCTACGGAGAGCGTGCCACCGACCGCAGTAATGACTATATCGAAAACCTTAGTTCTTTTATTGAATCTTATATCCATTTTTAATATCTTAGTTCATCGTAGTTTCTAATTCGCAGGTAAAGTTAATTAAATTATCTCAAACCGCCAAGTACCAAACCGATTTTACGTAAAGTTTTGCATATTTTGAAATACATTTTGCATATTTTGAAAGTCAGCCTTTAACTTTTACACATTTTGAGACCTCTTCCTGAATATTCGCAGCTTAACCGATTATTAATACTATCCACCCGCTTCGTGCATCCAGGCCGTCACACTCTGACCAGTGCGCTGCTTAAAGGCGAGGCTGAACGTGCTGAAGAGCAGTCTTATCACACCGTCATGATAGAGCTCCCCGCCTGCAAAGGTACTCATTTCTGGCGATTCTCCCAAAAATAATTGCAAAAAAAGATAGGTTGACGATTTCGGTTGTGAAGCCTGAACGTATAGACTATAATTACCTATTTTATACACTATCACGCCAAAAGCAGGGAAAAGCAGGCAGAAAGATTTGGCCATGTCAGAAGAAATATGTAAGTTTGCAGACGATTTTAGTAACAGGTAGAACTACACAATTAGACCGACAGGAATATGTATAAGTTTGAACCGCTGCTGAAGCAGACGCTCTGGGGAGGCGACAGGATCATCCCCTTTAAACATCTCAACATTCCCGAGCAGAGCTCGCCCAATCCCGCTGACGCGCCTACCCGTGCTCAATGCTCAAAGCTCAATGCTCAAAGCCTTTCTACCCCTTCACCTATCACCTCTAATATTGGGGAGAGCTGGGAGATCTCTGGTGTAAACGGCAACGAGACCATCGTGGCCAGCGGCCCGCAGAAAGGCAAGAGCCTCAACGAGCTGGTACGCGAGCAGAAAGGTCTGCTCGTAGGCGAGGAGAACTATCAGCGCTTTGGCGATGAGTTCCCGCTGCTCATCAAGTTCATCGATGCCCGTCAGGACCTCTCTATCCAAGTACACCCCAACGACGAGACTGCCCACCGTCAGGGTAAGCCACGCGGCAAGACGGAGATGTGGTACTGCTTAGGAAGTGAAGAGGGCAAACGGCCCATGCTCTATAACGGACTGAAGAAGAAGATCACGCCCGAGGAGTATAAGGCGATGGTCGACAACGACACCATCACCGACGCACTGGCCCGCTATGAGGTGCATGAGGGCGACGTGTTCTTCATCCCCGCAGGCCGCATCCACGCCATCGGTGCCGGCTGCTTCGTGGCAGAGATCCAGCAGACCTCAGACGTCACCTACCGCATCTATGACTTTAAGAGAAAGGACAAGGACGGGAACTACCGCGAACTGCATACCGCTCTCGCCGCAGAGAGTATCGACTACACCGTACTGCCAAACTACCGCACGGAGTATGAACCCAGGCAGAACGAAGGGGTGCAGGTGGTCAGCTGCCCGTATTTCACAACATCTGTCTACGACCTGACGGAGCCGATGACGCTCGACTACTCCGAGCTCGACTCGTTTGTCATTCTCATTGCCGTGAAGGGAGCTGGAAGCATCACCGCCGATGGCGAGACCATCAGTTTCCAGATGGGCGACACCGTCCTTCTGCCTGCCAACACCAACGAGGTAAGGGTTGACGGCAGCATCAAATTCCTGGAAACGTTCGTGTAATATTTAGTTTACAGTTTACAGTTTACGGTTTACAGTTGAAATGACTGTAGGCGAGTGTCATCCGCAAGTGTAATCATCTGTAAACCGTAAACTGTAAACCGTAAACTATATGCTACCCTTCCAGGTAGTGCCTGATGTCGTCCTGGATTTTGCGGAACAACTCTGAGGCCATGTAGCCATTGTTCTTCTTGAGCATCACCTTGATGTCCTGCAACGAGTTTTCGTAGCAAGTCATCTCGTTGCGCTTCTGTGTGTTATGGGCTCTTGCGCGGCTGATCTCGTTCTGCCGCTCCTGACGGAGCACGTTGCACACCTTAGAGAGCATGGGCGACGCAATGGTATCAAAGAGATGATGCCCCTGTATATATAAATAGGTGGTCTGTGGTGTCACTCCCAGAGCCTTCACACTCTCCTTCGTGGCCAGATACTCCGCCTTGGCATCTGGATAGGTGCGCTGCAGCTCGTTGATCTTCGTAAACACCTTCCGCTTCACGTTCGCTATCGACGTAGCGGGATTGGAGATATTCAGTCCCCCAGGGTCGGCAATACGGTTAAAGTCGGTGATAGTAAACTTAGTATAGTTGCCGTTGCGATAGAGCATGATCGACCAAACAAAGAGCGGGAAGATCGCCTCGGAGAACTGGCGGAAATACTCACGGAAGTCGAAGATACGGTGGTCGTTGAGTGTCACCGACACACAGACGTTATGCAGCGACGGGGCATAGCACTGGAAGTTCTCGATGGCATAGACATAGGTATGGAAGACGTATGGATTCTCGAGGATGCTCTTCGACGAGGGCGTGGCTCCCGCCATCAGGTAGTCGTAGTCGGCATCCACGCAGGCAATCATATCCTTGCCCAAGGGCTCCGCCTTGAGGAGTGTCATCAGCACCGACTTCTTGCCGCGCGACAGCTTACCCTTCGACGGCAGCATCACCTCGAAGTAGCGCTTGTCGTTCTCAAACTCCGAGAGTACCGTGCGCCAGAAGTAGATATCGTCATAGCTCTCGACGTAGGCTACGATCCTATGCCGCGCCTTCTTCGAGGTGAGGGCGTTGGCCGCCTCGAAGTAGCTGCTGTTGATGTTGTCCTTCAGCCGTTTTGCCATACTCTTTTCTTGGCATAAACTATATCGTTATATCGCTCACTTCCGTCACGGCATCCATCCAGCCGTTCATCACCACGGCGGGCGAGTGGGTGGTGAGGATAATCTGCACGTTGGGGTTCAGTTCCAGACAGAGGTCAATGAGCCGTTTCTGCCACTCGATATGCAGCGACACCTCTGGCTCGTCCATGAAGAGCACGTAGGGCAGGTTGTCCTCCACGAGCACTGTGAGCAGGATGGCGAGTATCTGTTTCTCGCCGCTGGAGAGCTGATAGGGCACCAGTGTCTCACCGATCTGCGAGAAGCGTATCTCGTTCTCCGTCCGCACGATCTTCTTGCCCGTATCCGTAAACAGGTCGTCGACGATGTCTTGGAATCGCCGTTTCTTCTCCGAGAGCTGTTGGGCGGCATCGGTATTTCCTGCCTGAAGCTCGGCGATGATGCGGTTGCCGATGTTCACCTGATAGTCGAGGTATTTGCGCTGCAGATGGAATATCTGGAAGTCGAGAGCCGATCGTATGCGGGTGTCCACCATGTTCAGCGTCTCGTTGTCGAGCATGGGCGAGTCGAGTGAGCGGATAATGTCGAAGCGTATGTGGGTCGCATCGGCAGGCTCCACGTCGATCTTCACTCCCTTCAGCAGGTGGTTGATGATGTCGCCGTTGGTATTCACACTCTTGATGACCTTGTTGAGGATGGTGCTCTTACCCACGCCGTTGATGCCGCTCAGGATGTTCACCTGGCGGTTCAGCTCCCACACGATATGTTTCTTCCCACTCCAGAGCGAGTCGATCTCTATACGGCGGATATAGTCAGCATACTTCTGCATAGTCTTAGGTTTTTAGTTTTGATGGGTGCCGCGGTGTCTCAGCGGCTTTTAAACATCGGGCGCTTATCGCCTGGATGCCAGTAGTCGAGCAGCGCGATTTCAAACACCAGGTTGCTGTAGCCTGGTATCGACCTCAGGCCGGATGTGCCATAGCCCAACTGATAGGGCACGTACACCCGCCAGCGGTCTCCCTTGTGCATGTTCATGAGGGCAGTGGCGAAGCCGACGGTCAGGCCCTGCGGGATAAAGTCGACAGCCCCCGCCGTCGTCCAGTCGAAGCCGTTCAGGAAGGTCTGGTCGAACACGTATCCCTCCTTGTAGCTCTTCGAGGGGATGAGATATCCGCGATACGACACGCGGCAGGTGTCTGTAGCGATCGGACTCTCCGTGTTGCTGCTCGTCTCGATCCGCTCCACGTAGATATAGTCGCTGTTCTTGAGGTTCGAGGCCGTAGCCTCCTTCGTATATGCCAGTATCTTTGTCAGGTTCCCGCCGTTGGCCTGTACGGCCCAGTGGTCGGTGGCGCCGTTGTTGCGCTCCTGCCAGTTGGCATATTCTTCCTCCTCCGTATTTTCTTCGCTACAAGAAGTAAAGAGTGTAGCGTGAAGCGTGAAGAATGCTGCGCACAGCAACATCCTCCACGTCCAAGCCGCTCTCTTCTTCCTCCTTAATTCTTCACTCTTCATTCTTCACTCTTCACTAAATTAGAGTTTCTTCAACAGCGAGGCGATGCTCACCTTGTCCTCGATGATGGCGTTCAGCTGGGCGATGTCCACACGCTCCTGCTCCATCGTGTCGCGGAAGCGCAGCGTCACCTTGCCGTCTGTCAGCGAGTCGTGGTCGACGGTGACGCAGTACGGCGTGCCGATGGCATCCTGACGGCGGTAGCGCTTGCCGATAGAGTCCTTCTCGTCGTACTGGCAGGCAAAGTGATACTTCAGCTGGTCGATGATCTCGCGGGCCTTCTCGGGCAGTCCGTCCTTCTTCACCAGCGGCATCACGGCGCACTTCACAGGAGCCAGCGCAGCAGGCAGATGCAGCACAGTGCGAGTCTCTCCGTTTGCCAGCTTCTCCTCCTCGAAGGAGTGGCACATGATGCTCAGGAACATACGGTCGACACCAATAGAGGTCTCGATGACGTACGGAGTATAACTCTCGTTGGTCTGAGGATCAAAGTACTTGATGCTCTTGCCAGAGTATTTCTCATGCTGCGAGAGGTCGAAGTTCGTACGGCTGTGAATACCCTCCACCTCTTTGAAACCAAACGGCATCTTGAATTCGATATCAGTAGCAGCATTGGCATAGTGAGCCAGTTTGTCGTGGTCGTGGAAGCGGTAGTTCTCTGCGCCGAAGCCCAGGGCCAGGTGCCACTTCATACGGGTCTCCTTCCACTTCGGGAACCACTCCAGTTCCGTGCCAGGCTGTACGAAGAACTGCATCTCCATCTGCTCAAACTCCCTCATGCGGAAGATGAACTGACGAGCCACAATCTCATTACGGAAAGCCTTACCGATCTGAGCGATTCCGAAAGGAATCTTCATACGGCCGGTCTTCTGAACGTTCAGGTAGTTCACGAAGATGCCCTGAGCCGTCTCCGGACGCAGGTAGATCTTCATCGAGCCGTCGGCCGTGGAGCCCATCTCGGTGGAGAACATCAGGTTGAACTGGCGCACGTCCGTCCAGTTCTTCGTGCCGCTGATGGGATCCACGATCTCCTCATCGAGGATGATCTGCTTCAACTCATCGAGGTCAGGTCCCTGCATAGCAGCCGCATAGCGGGCATGAAGGGCGTCGCGCTTCGCCTTAGTTTCCTTTACACGCTCACTGGTCTCCAGATACTTAGCCTCGTCGAACGAGTCGCCAAAGCGTTTGCGAGCTTTCTCGACCTCCTTCTGGATCTTGTCATCGTACTTCGCAATCTGGTCCTCGATGAGCACATCAGCACGATAGCGCTTCTTCGAATCGCGGTTATCAATGAGGGGATCATTAAAGGCATCCACGTGTCCGCTAGCCTTCCATATAGTGGGGTGCATGAAGATGGCCGAGTCGATACCCACGATATTCTCGTGCAGCATCGTCATCGCCTTCCACCAGTACTGCTTGATATTATTCTTCAACTCCACACCGTTCTGACCATAGTCGTACACGGCGCCCAAACCATCGTAAATCTCACTCGACGGGAACACGAACCCATACTCCTTACAGTGACTTACGATCTTCTTAAATACATCATCTTGTTGTGCCATAATATAATCAAATTCGAATTTTGGGTGCAAAGATAGTGCAAAATTTCGATTTAGCGAAGAGAATGCAGATTTATTTGCATTCTTGAGTGTGAGAAATTTATCCAATTCGAATAAAATACCAAATTTCTTTGGATATTTTTTGATATCGCCTTTTAATATTTATTATTTTATTATTTAAAATTTGACTTTTGTTCTCTGCATATCCGGTAGCTGGTACAAAGATACGAATAAGTCAGCAATAATCCAAACATTTCCGGGAAAAACATTTGCCACGGCGAGTTTGCATTGTATGCATGAATTGTATGAATTTCCATCTCAGCAAGTATTCCTCCTCGCCGCAATAGACAATTGGACTGTTGTGACAATCCTATGTACAGACCATCATAATACCACCTTTCAATATTTACCAGTTTGGCGTATAGAATAAAAATAATAATAGTCAAAATGCTCCCCCATTTTCCCATAAGGTATCTCAACGAATATTGACCTCGGCATTCCACTTTTATTCTTTCCTAACTTAATTTTCAAATGATGAGAATCATCACTGTAAGTCAATCTATACCAATTCCCTATCACATCGTTCTGGCGAGGCTCTGTAAAATATTTCAATTGATGATATTGATCATAATTTGACTTTAAGGAATGATCACGTTCTGTCCCGTACTCTTCACCGTTTATATAGACAAAGACATTTATGGCTAAAGGGACTCTTCCTGTATCTAATATTTCCCGCTCGTCAATCATTACTACCCCTCCTGCTAATGGCACATCATATTCTGTAATTTTATGCTGGGCTCTCCAACCATTTTCTTTTTTTACAGCCGTTTTGGACGGTTGTATATATCTCTCCGTCTGAGCACAACCCAGACAGAGAGATATCATCAATAGTTCAATGAACAAATATGCGCGAATATTCATCATTTTGACGCCAGTCTATACGTACACCGTCCTGCGAGTAGGTTTGTTCGAACATCCATGAATACTTTCTATTCATAATCGTTATTTGTAATTCACAAAAACTTCATCAATACGAAAAACGGAGAAGAACTAAAATGCATAACCTACCGATAATTGCAGACTGTAATTCTTTGAGTTGTTATGATCGCCATGATAGCAATCACTCATTCCTAATGTAAAGCGGGCCTGTGCAAACAGATCATCGGTTATCAGGTATGTGCCGCCCAGACCTATGGCCACATCTCCTGCTACTGCTTTACGAGAGTGCTCGCTGCCAGCATATTTCACCTTGCTCCTGACGTTAAATCCTATTTGAGGCCCTAAGTCGATACTGAAATGGGGAGAGGTGTAGTATTTCAGCATGACTGGTATGTTGATGTAGTCGAGGTTGTAGGTCCTTTCGCTGTTTTTTGCGCCCTGCATGGAATAGACTACTTCTGGCGATACGCCCCAGTGATTGTTGAACTTCCATTCCATCATTAAGCCAGCCTGAAATCCGGGTTTTATACCGCCAGCGACCTTATTGTCACCCCAAAACGATGTAAGATTGAGACCAACTTTCGTTCCGAATTTCACTTGTGCCTGTACTGTCATGGTACAGACAAGCAGCATTGTTGCAAATAATTGTCTTTTCATTATTGTTTACTTAAAGTTTGATTCATGCTATCAGTATATCTGAAAGCGGATGCAAAGGTACGAAAAAAGTCGAATATAAGAAAGAATTTCCTGCATTCAGAATTAACCAAGAATTAACCATATCTTCAATTGGCTCATAATCAAACGATTAGAATAACTGCGAAGTGACCTTACAGAGAGGTGGTCTTATGAGAAATCCATCAACATTGCATCCAGTTCCTTTGATTTCCCCTCTACGCCAAATAACTTTTTCATCATACTATTTCGTATCTTAGTGATGTAGGCAGGACTTACATCCAGCATTTTGGCGATGTCGCCAGGCGGCAGGTGTAAGCGGATGAGGATGCAGGTCTTGAACTCCTTATCATTCAGTTCAAACTTCTTTGATGATATGAACTTATAGAAGTTGGGGAGCGTGTTGATAATCATGACAAAGATGTGCTGCCAGTCGGACTCGGAAAGGGGCACTCCTCTTGCCCCCTTAATTCTTAGATCCTTATAATCGGACGACTCCAACAGCAAGTTCTCTGCGAACTCTTTCTGCGCTCCTACCTTATCTTGATATGAGAAGATGGATTCGTTCAGCAGGTCGATCTTCTCCTCTTTTTCCTTTATCATCCGACTCAGTTCTGTCTCATGGGAGCGAAGCATCAGAACATCTGACTGAGTTTGAGCCAAGGCGGATACCATGCTGTCATATTTGTCTCGCACTTCTTTCCTCTTTCGTCTCTCTCTTCTTATCAACGAAGCGGAAATCATGGTTACAAGTATTAGCAAGAAAACGATCCAGAGTAGCCTTTCATGTTCCTGGGCAGCTCTATGTTGTTCTTGCTGGGCTATCTCTTGGTTCCTGCTATAATCGTACATGGCTTTGGCTTTTTCCACCTCATGTGTAGCCATTTGGGCATAGGCAGAGTCGTTCATAGCATAACTGTATAGTGCATATTTAGCTGCTGAATCTGGTTTATGTGTCTTTTGGAACAATAAAGCAAGACCTCTTGAGCCAGCATTCTGGTTATTGAAGTTCTTGCCATCACGCAGTTCTTTCCTGAAAAAGAACTCAGCAGAATCAAGATGATTGCTATATAGGTACCATAGTCCCTTTGAATAATAGTATGTTTCTCTGCCTTTTTCAATATTGCCTTGCTTGTCAAAATAGCCTGAACCCAATTCGTATTGGTCCATATAATGTTTTGCTTTTATTAGCTCACCTTTTTCTACTAAGGCACTAATTATACCTCCTAATATTCCAGCCGAAATGTCTTCATAGCCATGTAGATGAGCTAAGGCCGACGCTTGTTCTGCGATACATATTGCCGAATCAAGCTTTGATAAATTATAGTAAGGAGAAATTTTTCCTGCCATACTTAAGATTGCATTTAGCGTGTCTTTTCCTTTGAAACCATATTCAATTGATTTATCATCACATTGCAGACTTTGCTCCATCAGATTCTGATAGTAGAATAAGTGTCCCATTTGCCCGTAGACACGGCTGAGCTGACTGAAGTCACAGTCGGCAGCAGCAGTATCTGCACGTTCAGAAGCCTTAAGAAAAGAGCTGAGGGCCATAGGGGCCTCTTTAATGTCATAATAGGCACGGCCAAGGAGATAGTAGGCCAGCATCTGCTCGTTAGGAGTTCCGTTGTCGTCGAAATAGTCGGCAAGGGCTTGTGCCTCATCCGTTGAGCGGAAGATGGTGTCGAGTTTATTGTAGGCATTCTGTCGATAGAGGCGGCACAGCATGCGCGAATGCCGGTCTAATCGCAGCTCGCCACTCTCCAGGCTGTCGAGCAAGATGAGCGCAGAGTCGGAGCGCCCATTGGCTATCAGCCCACTGACATCAGCCAATGCCGCCGTCACGCCCTTGTCTTCACAGCCCGCCAACAGGTGAACCAGTACAGACATCATCAGATATATAAACAGTCGCCTCATCTCAAAACTTCTGCAAAAGTACAATATTATTTTGATATAGCCACACGCAGGAGCTAAATACATCATGATGAAAAAGATTTTCGGGAAAACCTTTGGCGGTTTGAGAATTTATTCGTACCTTTGCAGCCGAATTAAAAGACAGGGGCATAGCCCAGTTGGTTTAGAGCGCTGCAGTCACATTGCAGAGGTCCCCGGTTCGAGCCCGGGTGTCCCTACAGAAAATCCTCGCCGAATGGCGAGGATTTCTTTTTATTGTATCACGACCTTGCGGCCCCGGCGGATGTAGACCCCCTTCTTCGGAGTGCTGGTGCCGACGCGACGGCCCTTGAGGTCGTAGAGGCCGTCGGAGGCAGAGGCCGCAGCGCGACGAACGGTGGGAATAGCCGTAGCGGGCGGCTCGGCATAGTTGTCGTAGCTAAAGCTTACGTCCTTGTAGTCACCCCAGACATATTGCTCAAGACCCGGATAGTCGACAAAGGGATTGCGGTTCTTCTGGATGGCATAAATCGCCTCGTTGCGCTTGATCTCCTTCTCGCTGACGGGATCCTGCTGCGCCCAGCGGAGCAGCATGCGCAGAGCCCAGTCTGTGAAGAAGGGATAGACATTGCCGCTGAGCATGTCGCTCTTCCAGTCGCGGGGACTGCGCGCTGCACCCTTCTCATTCTTATACGACTCGTAGGCGGTGGCCATGTAGAAATAGACGCGTGCCAGGTCGCCCTTGTACTCGTCGGCAGGTTCGAACACACGGCCATTGAGGCCAGACACCTTATACCCCAGCTCGTCGGTACAGCGGCCGAACTTGGAGTAGCCGCCCTCCGACTGCTTGGTGATCTTGTCGCCCACCTCGCCATAAGGATAGTTAGAACGTATGGTGTTTACCGAACGGTCGGTGGGGAACAGATGGTGCAGGTCGGTGTACATGGGATAGACGTTGGTGCTGTAGTTGTCGACGGTTGTAGACTCGTTGAACCAGCTCTTGGGGAAGGCATGCTCGCGGTTGTAGACCACACCCTCGTCGTCGATCTCTTCACCCTTGTCCTGATCGGTCTTCGGCGTGAAGTGGGATATGGCGGAGTAGATGTCCCAGATGCTGCCGTCGGGACGCAGGTCGTAGCTGTTGATGGCATCCCACACGCCAGGGGTATAGGTCTGCACCTCGTGGGGAGAGATAATCTGGAAGAGGGCGGTCTTCAGGGCTGCGCCCTTCTTGCCGTCAGCAGCCTGATAATAGGCACCTGCGGGCTGGGCGAAGGCGAAGAGTGAACTACAGGCGGTGAGTAGCAGGGTAAGAAGCCGTTTCATAAGCATTCAGGTATAAAATAGTTATTTGATAAAACGGACACAGAGGCACAGAGATACAAGAAACTTGTTTGATCTCTGTGTCTCTGTGACCCTATGTTGAGAGATTACTCGGCGTTGGCCTTCCTGAAGCCGAAGCAGACGCCACCGCAGAGTTCTACAAGTTCCTTATAGGTGTCCTTGTAGCCGATGATGGTAATCTGGTCGCCCACCTCGATGCCGTTCTCGGCGATGAAGAACTTACGGGCATCACCCGTAGCGCCCCAGCCAGGATAGGTGCCATAAACGTAGAGCTCGCTGGTACCGTCGGTGATATAGAGGTTGCCGTAGTCATTCTCCTTGCCATTGCTGCCAAGGAGCGAGCTGATGGTGCCAGTGACACGATACCACACACCCTTGTCATCGGGCTTCTGGAGGAAGTCAGCGATAGAGATGTCGGTGACGGAGATGACCTCCTCAAGCTGAGCACCGGTCATCTGGGCAGAGCCCTTATATTCTCCACGCTTGCCGACGAGTGTGACGATGTCACCCTCCTTCAGCCCGGCAGCCTCGAAGTCGCCCTTCGAGCCGATGCCATAGACATAGGTCTCGCCAGAGAAGTCCTTCAGATAGACATTGCCGTAAGTGGGATTGGCCACGCTCTGGATGACACCCTTGATGCGGTACTGCGTCTCTCCCACCTCGGCGGCGAGGAACTCAGACACGTTTGCGTCGATGATAGCACCCTTCTGGTTGATGGTAGCCTGAGCGGTATAGTCTTTTTGGCCGTCGGTGGTCTTGAAGGTGACGGTAGTCGTGCGGTCGCCGCCGGCATTGGGCTGAGCGTGCAGCGTGACAGTGGGAGTATCACCAACGGTGGTGGCTACCACGCCGAGCCAGCTCTGAGCCTCGGCAGGCACCTCTACGGCCACACCATTGCCCTTGCAGGTGAGGTTGGCCACGATGTCGCCGCCCTCCACGGGCAGGGTGCTCTCGATGACACCGTTGACAGTGAGCGAGTCGCACTTCAGCAGAGACTTCGAGATGGAGATGACCTCAGCAGTACCCTGATTGGTCTCCGGCGTGCCGTTGTAGTCGATGAGTACACCCGAGATGACCATCTCGTCGCCCACGGAGAACTCGTCGCCCTTGGTGAAGTTAGCACCATTGAGCCACTTACCACGGTAGATCTCGAGCCAGTTGCCATCGCCGAAGGTACCGTCGTCGGAGATGAAATAGGTGGCATTGCCGTAAGAAGGACTGATCTCCTGGATGCGGCAGACGATACCCTTGACATAGACAGCCTTGTCGCCCTGAGCGTTGGCCTTGATGAGTGCCACAGCCTCAGCAACGGTGAGGATGACGGGATCAGTCACCTCAGCATACTGCAGCACATTGATGCGCTGCACCTTGCCGCCACAGTTGAGCAGCACCTCGCCTGTCTGGCTCTCGGTAGCAGTACCTGCAGAGAAGGTGAGGGTGCTGGCACCAGCACTGCCCGACATGGGGCTCACGGTGAGCCAGGCGGGAACGGATGCCTCTGAGATGCTCCAGCTGTCGGCAGCGGTGACCGTGATGGAGGTAGAGCCGCCAGCCTCGGGGAGCGCCACATAAGAGGATGATACCTGTACTTCGCTAAGAAGAGTCGGAGTGTTGTCTTCCGAGCAACTTACCAGCATAGCGAGAACCGCCATGAGGGAAGGAATGAAATATCTGAGTTTCATATTCTATACCTTATTAATAATTAATTGAAGTAGTACTTAACACCAATAGAAGCATACCAGCACTGGCCAAGTGAGTAGTTGGGCGTCCAGGTCTCTGTCTTGCCGCTGATAACCGACGGCGTAGAGTAGGTGGCATAGCCCTGGGCGTCGACACCCTCGTACTTCAGGATACGAGCCTCGGAGCCAATCTCGGGATTGAGATACTTCATCACGCCCCAAGAGGAGTTGAAGAAATTGAGCACATTCTTCATATCGAAGCTGAGCTGCAGCATGTGGCGGGTTTTGCCGACCATGAGCTTGAAGTCGTGCTTGTAGCCAAAGTCAAGACGGTGTACCCAGGGAGAGTAGACACTGTAAGGCTCGGCATAGTCGCCCTGACGACCGCTGAGGTAGCTGTCGTTGTGGACATAGTCCATGAAACGATTCATATCGTCGGCGGAAGCAAAACGGAAGTCACCGCTGCCCACGCCTACCTCATTGTCGCGAGGCACGTAGATGGCATCGTAGCTGTAGCCGTCACCGTTCATGTCGTTGGTCAGCATATAAGAGTAGTTATAGCCGCCGCGCCAGCCCTCATAGACGAAGTTATAGTGGTTGCCACACTTGTCGTGGATGGTAGCGCTGGCCACAAGACGGTCGGGGATAACATACTGTGAGTTGTGAAGCTTGATGTTGTTCGGACCCTCAGAGGTAGGAACATAGGTGAATGCCGACTCAGCAGCCGAACCCGGCATACCGGTAATCTCCTTGCTCACGGTGTGAGTATAGGCAGCCATGAGGCTCAGCCACTCGAAAGGCTGGGCGTTCAGGGTAACGTTGGCACTCCAGCCATAGCCCTTGCTGGTGTTCTCAAGCATGAAGGCCTTCGTGTTCGTACGGAAGCCAGAGGGATAGATAGGACGGTTGTCGGCACCATTGAAACGGGCGAAGCCGCCTACGTTGGGAATAGCCCAGTCGGAGATGCACACACCATTGATAGTCTTATTGAAGATTCCCTCGATGGTAGCCGAGAACGGGAACGACACGGGGAACTGATAGTCGACGGCCACAGAGGTCTTCCACACCTGCGGCATCTTGAAGTCGGGATCGACAGCAGAGATGGCCGAGGGGACGGTTCCGTCTTTGGGCGACACCGTCATGGGATAGCCCAGACTCTGAAGCTTATTCATCATCTCACTGATGGAGGTCATGGGGCCACCGGCGAACTCATCCATCGAGAAGCCCTTCTTCTTGGCATTGCTGGCATTGATCTGTGCCTGATACTGCACCAGACCGCCGTTGGTAGGCATGTTGGTGAAGAACACCAGGGGCAGACGGCCAGAGAAGAGACCCGTACCGCCACGCACCTTCAGGGTCTTGTCGCCGAAGACGTCGTAGGTGAAGCCCAGACGGGGCGAGAAGGTGATGCTATTGTCGGGCCATGTACCAGTGTCGATATGACGGCCCTCGTAGTCGAGCTCCTTGATAGCATTATTGGTCATCAGGTCGCCATTGTCGAAGAACAGTCCGTCGACACGCAGACCATAGGTCAGCTTCAGCTTGCCGGTGATGTTCCAGTCGTCCTGGGCATAGATACCGGGGCGGTTGAACTGCACACGGGCAGCGGGCTTTGACTCACCACCGTAGCCATAGGTCAGACAGAACACCTCTGGTGTCTGGTTGAAGAGCTCGTCGACAGTCATGCCGTCTTCCCAGTTGTAGCGATAGTAACCAGTACCGTTACGCATATACTGGTTGTCGGCCATCTGGTGTTCGAAGGATATACCGGCCATGATCTTGTGCTTACCCAAATAATAGGTGACATCGTCCTTGAAGTTCCAGATGGTGTTGTGGACGGCATTGTTCCAGGTGAACAGCTCATAGCCCAGTGCCATGTAGTTGTTGTCGCCCTTCGTGATATCGATGAAGGGGAAGGGGCTGGAGTCAGAGCCGCGCACGTCGTCGAGCTTCGAATAGGTGAAGAGGAACTGGTTCGACAGGTTGTCGGTCAGACGGCTGTTGAGGTCGACAGACCATGTGTGCACGATATTCTCCATGGAGTACATAGAGTTGGCGAACGACATGGAGTACTGCGAGATACGACTGCCGCTCATACGGGTACCACCGTCCATAGAGGTTGCGTTGGGGTTGTTCCATACGTTGTTCTTCGTATAGTTGTAGCGCAGAGCCAGGTGATGGCGGTCGCTGATGTTCCAGTCGAGACGGGCCAGCAGCTTGTAGTTGCTCTCGTCGGCAGGGAAATCAGTCCAACTGCCGGTGTTGTAGCCATACTTGTCGGCCACATATTTCGATACGGCAGCCAGGTCGGCGTTCGTAGTGCGCGACACAAAATTGTTGTAATCGGCGGGATTGTCGGCATCAGAGCCTCTCCAGCGGTTCACGACGGTAGGAATCTTAATCATCTCACCGTTGGCGAAGAAGAACAGCTTGTCTTTGATGATCGGTCCGCCGAGGGTAAAACCGTAAGTGGTGGTCTGCGACTTGTCGCGGGCACCGGAAATCTGCTTGCGCTCTACGGCGTCGCCCTGCATGTTCTCGTTCTTATGATAGACGTAGGCCGTACCACGGAAGGTGTTCGTACCCGACTTCGTGATGGCGTTCACGCCACCGCCGATGAAGTTGGTCTGACGCACGTCGAACGGTGAGATCACCACCTGCATCTCTTCGATGGCATCGATAGAGATGGGGTTGCCACCACCAGGGAGGTTCTGCGACAGTCCGAAGTTGTTGTTGAAGTTGGCACCGTCGACAGTGAAGTTGGCGGTACGTCCGTCGGCACCGGCAAAGCTCATGCCGTTACCACCGTAAGGCGACAGGCGTGTCACGTCGGTGATCGAACGGTTCACGGTCGGGAGGTTGGCAATCTGAGAGTTGTTGATGTTTGTGGAAGCACCAGTCTTCTCAGCGGCAAACTTCGATGCTTTTCCGCTTACCACCACCTCTGCAAGCTGAGTGGCGTCTTCCGAGATCCAGGCTGCCAGGTTGAAGGTCTCAGCGAGCTGAAGGATGATGCCCTTGAAAACCTTGGGCTGATAGCCGATGTAAGAGATGGTCACCTCGTAAGGACCTCCCGTTCGCATACCCTGAATGGCAAAACGTCCTGATGCGTTTGTCACTGCCGTATAGCGTGTTCCGGAAGGCTCGTGCAGAGCCACCACGGTAGCGCCAATGACTTCCTCGCCGTTGGCGTCGTCGAACGTCACTTTACCAGCCATGCTGGAAGTGGTGATCTGTGCTACAGCCGTCAACGTGAGCGTCAGCAGCGTAACAACCAGCAAAAACAATCTTTTCTGCATAAATTTGGTTATGTTATTAATTAATTAATATGTCGTTAAAACGACCGATTTCCCTATTTGCGGTGCAAAGTTATGAAAAAGATTCGATACTAAGCTACAATCGCACCACTTTTTTTAATTAAAGTGAATAATACTTGCGATTTGTTATCTTATGACAATTCTGTCTCTTCGTCTTCTTCGTATTCGAAGTCTTCCAGGTCTTCGACATCTTCGGCATCGATATATTCCATGTCCTCGTCCTCTCCCATTCCCGGCCAAAGGCCGCCTACCCGTAGCCTTTCATCAGCCATTTCCTCGGCAAAGCGGGTCATGTCCTTATCACGGTGTACAAGCGAGTCCTCTGCCATCACGGAGGCCAGTTTGTTGCTCTCGGCATTCAGTTCACGCCAGAGCACGTCCTTCAGTTCCTCAAGTCCATAACCCGTGACAGCACTGATGAACACGATCTCACAAAGGGGACTGTCACCACCATGAGACATGAGGTCGGCCTTGAGCATCTCGATGAGTTCCTCGTCGAGCAGGTCGCACTTCGTCACTGCCAGCACGCGCCGCTTGTCTGCCAGTTCGGGGTTGAAGCGCTGCAGTTCGCCCAGCAGTATCTCATATTCCCGGCGGATATTGTCGGTATCACCTGGCACCATGAACAACAGCAGCGAGTTGCGCTCGATATGGCGGAGGAAGCGCAGTCCAAGTCCCTTTCCCTCGGCGGCACCCTCAATGATACCCGGGATATCGGCCATCACAAACGACTTATTGTCGCGGTAGCCCACGATGCCCAGCGATGGTTCCATCGTGGTAAAGGGATAGTTGGCAATCTTCGGACGTGCGTTCGAGAGTGCCGATACAAGTGTCGACTTGCCTGCATTAGGGAATCCCACGAGTCCGACGTCTGCCAGTAGTTTCAGTTCGAGGATGATGGTCATCTCCATCATCGGCTCACCAGGCTGCGCAAACCGCGGAGCCTGGTTGGTGGCACTACGGAACTGGAAGTTTCCCAGTCCGCCACGACCGCCTTTGAGCAGCAGTACCTCCTGACCGTCGTAGGTCACATCGCAGATGTACTTGCCCGTCTCGGCATTGTAGACCACCGTGCCACAGGGCACGTCGATATACACATCCTTCCCATCGGTGCCGTGGCACTTGTCCTTGCCACCGTTGCCGCCGTGTTCCGCGAAGATATGGCGCTCGTACTTCAGGTGCAGCAGGGTCCAGTAGTTATGGTTCCCACGCAGGTAGATGCTGCCGCCCTTGCCACCGTCGCCACCGTCGGGACCGCCATTGGGGTTGTATTTCACATGCTTCAGGTGCATCGACCCCCTGCCGCCCTTACCAGAGCGGCACATGATCTTCACGTAGTCGACGAAATTACTTTCCATTACGTTTTTTGTTTACGGTTTACAGTTTACGGTTTACAGATGATTACTTTTGCAGCAACCACAGCCTACAGTCATATCATCTGTAAACCGTAAACTGTAAACCGTAAACTGCAAGCATTTATATTCGGTCCATCACCTTGCAGATATCGGCGAAGATACGATCGAGGTCGCCCAGTCCGTCGATATGATAATGGATGCCCTCCTTGTTGTACCAGTCGATGAGCGGCTGTGTCTGGGAGTGATACACCACGAGACGCTTCTTAATCGTTTCCTCATTATCATCGGCACGGCCACTCTGCTGTCCGCGCAGGATGAGACGCTTCATCAGCTCGTCCTCGGGCACGTCGAGTTCGATCATCGCGGCCACCTTGTCGCCACGCTCGCTGAGCATCTTCTTCAACGCCTCAGCCTGCGGGATGGTACGGGGGAAGCCGTCGAAGATCACCCCCTTGTGATCGCCGAAAGAGTCGTAGACAGTGGCCAGGATGCTCACCATCAGATCGTCGGGGATCAGCTGTCCCTGGTCGATGTAGCTGGCGGCAGTCTTACCCAGCTCCGTGCCCTTCTTTATCTCAGCCCGCAGCACATCGCCGGTGGAGATGTGGTTCAGACCATACTTCTCAATCATTTTGTCGCTCTGTGTGCCCTTGCCTGAGCCTGGCGCACCGAAAATCACAACATTCTTCATTTTCTTAATGGTGTTGGTTCAATTATATTATTTTATCAATCATCAACGATGGTGTACACGTGTTTCAGACCACGACCACCCTGATCGTAGTCAAGACCATAGCCCACGATAAAATCATCGGGGATGCGGAAAGCGACATAATCCAGAGCGAGCTCCTCCTGCAGCTTTTCCGGCTTGAAGAAGAGGGTACAGATCTGCACCGACGAAGGGTTCCTCGTACCTATCTGCTCCATCATCCGCTTCATCGTATGACCACTCTCAACGATATCTTCCACGATGACGACAGTCCGCCCGCTCAGGTTCTCATTGATGCCTATCACCTCATGAACCTTTCCGGTAGAGGTCGTTCCCTGATAGGAAGCCAGCTTAACGAAGGTTATCTCACAAGGAATGGTCATCTCCCTCATCAGATCGGCAGCAAAGATGAACGAGCCATTGAGCACGGCCAGGAAGAGCGGGTTCTTTCCTTCCAGGTCCTTGCTCATCTGTTCTGCCAACGCCTTCACACGCCGCTTGATTTCCGTCTCGGGGATAGAAATACGGAAGCTTTTGTCCTTGATTTTTACAGTGTCCATGGGTCGAATACGTTATTTTTGTGCAAAAGTACGTATTTTTTTTGGAATCACCAAATCTTTTTCCTACCTTTGCACCATTATGAAGATTTTTACAAGCGCCCAGATTCATGAACTGGACAAATATACGATTGAAAACGAGCCCATCAAGTCGATCGACCTGATGGAACGTGCAGCCAGTGCCATCACCCAGGCCATCACCGGGGTATGGGGCAGTGCCACACGCGTCATCGTCTTTGCCGGCCCTGGGAACAATGGCGGTGACGCACTCGCCGTCGCCCGTCAGCTGTTGGATCGCGGCTATGATGTCACGGCGTACCTCTTCAACATCCAAGGACATCTCTCAGAGGACTGTGCCACCAACAAGAAACGACTGCAAGAAAAGAGATCGAAGTCGCTCATAGAGGTGGTTCAGGAGTTTGAGCCGCCACAGTTGGATGCCGACACGCTCGTCGTTGACGGTCTCTTCGGCTCAGGACTGAACAAGCCGCTGGCAGGAGGCTTTGCCTCTCTGGTGAAATACATCAATGCCTCACCGTCGAAGGTTGTCAGCATCGACATCCCCTCAGGGCTCATGACTGAGGACAACACCTATAACGTACGGGCAAACATCGTCCGTGCCAACCTGACGCTTACCCTCCAGCACCAGAAGCTCTCGTTCCTCTTTGCCGAGAACCAACAGTTTATCGGACAGCTGAAGGTGCTCGACATCCGGCTCAGCAAGGAGGGCATCGAAAAGACCGACGCCCAATACACCCTGCTCGAAGAGAACGACATCCGCAAACGCCTGCTGCCACGCGACCCCTTTGCACACAAGGGAAAGATGGGCAACGCCCTTATCATCGCCGGCAGCTATGGCATGGGAGGCGCCTCCGTCCTCGCTACCAAGGCCTGTCTCAGGGTAGGCGCAGGGCGCGTCACCACCCACACCCCCAAGCGCAACCAGATCATCATGCAGATCAGCGTGCCGGAGGCAGTGCTACAGTTCGACCGTGAGGAGACCACCTTCTCTGAAGCCGTCGACACCGACGACTTCTCTGCCGTAGGCATCGGCCCCGGACTTGGCACCAACGAGCAGACGGCTATCGCCATCATCGCCCAGCTACGACGCACCCAGTGCCCGTTGGTGGCCGATGCCGATGCCATCAACATCCTCGCCAATCACCGGGCCTGGCTCCAGCAGCTGCCAAAAGGCATCATACTGACCCCCCACCCCAAGGAGTTTGACCGCCTTGAGGGTCCCAGCAGCGACAGCTTTGAGCGCTTGATGAAGGCCCGCGACCTCGCCGAACGCCTGCAGGCATACGTCCTGCTCAAAGGGCACCACTCCTCACTCTGCCTGCCCGACGGACATATCGTATTCAATACGACGGGTAACGCCGGCATGGCCACCGCCGGCAGCGGCGACGTGCTCACTGGCATCATCACCGGACTGCTTGCCCGGGGATACAAGCAAGAGGATGCCTGCATCGTGGGCATGTACCTCCACGGCCTCTCCGGCGATATTGCTGCCAAAGAGCTCGGACAGGAGAGCGTCATTGCCAGCGACCTCATCCAGTACCTTCCCTACGCCTTTAAACGGATTAACGAATGAGGGAGAGTTATTTAGTTTATAGTTTACAGTTTATAGTTTACAGTTTATTGTTTATAGTTTATAGATGATTACTAAAGCATATAAAAATAAAAGGGGGCTGTTACTTTTCGCCTTCTCACTTTTTAGCCTTCTCACCTTTTCTCAGACCGTGAGCAGCTTCTACCAGCCCGGGGTGACCTCGGAAGGTGCCGTCTACTTCTTGCCCAAGACCGCCATCGCTGTCACCGTCACCGTAGAGAAGACCACCTACACACCTGGCGACCTCTGCCAGTATGCCGAGCGCTTCCTCCGCATCAAGGATGTGTCACCCACCCCATCCGTGGGATACCGCATCACCACCATCCGTCAGGAGGCCATTGCCCTGCCAGACACTACCAAGCGCTATGCCGTGAAGTTCGACGCCAAGACGGCTGCCACAAACATCCGTCTCTCCGACGACGGCATCCTCCTCGGCATCAACACCGACTCCACGCCGCACGCTGCTAATCCCACATCCATCAGTGCCCACACGGCGTTCAACATCCCACAGTCGGCAAAACTCAATCCCCGCCAGTTCATGAACGAGGAGACCCTTGCAGCCGGCAGCACAGCCAAGATGGCAGAACTGACCGCACAGGACATCTACGAGATTCGCGAAAGCCGTAACCTGCTTGTCCGTGGACAGGCAGACAACATGCCAAAAGACGGTGAGCAGCTGCGCCTCATGCTCAACCAGCTCGACCTGCAGGACCGTGCCCTCACCTCGCTCTTCTCCGGCACTTACGATCGTGACACGCTGCAACAGCAGTTCATCATCGTCCCCACCGAGGACGCCAGCCGCGAAGTGCTCTTCAGGTTCTCACAAAAGCTTGGCATCGTTGACAGCGACGACCTCGCGGGCGTACCTTATTATATAAATATAGAGAACCTCAATACCCTCCCCGAGTCGGAGCCCATCGACCCCAAGAAAAAGCTGAAACCCGTCTATGGCATCTTTGTCAACATACCAGGGCGCTTGCGCAGCACCGTCTCCGACGGTCGAGGACTTAGCATCAGCGAGGAGTTTCCCGCAGGACAGTTCGGCCACACAGAGCTTCTTAGCGGTGCGCTCTTCAACAAGCGCTACACCACGCACCTGATCCTCAACCCCTTATCGGGAGCCATTGAGCAACTGGATGCCGAGTTACCAAAATAGAATAATCATCTTAAGGAGTAGAAATATGAATGATAACGAACAGAAGAAACAGGGCTTGCAGCTTGAGCTGCCTCAGGAGACAGCTCAAGGGGAGTATGCCAATTTTGCCATCATCACCCACTCAAGTAGTGATTTCGTAGTAGACTTTGCGCGGGTGCTTCCCGGAGTACCAAAGGCTCAGGTGAAAAGCCGCGTCATCCTGGCGCCAGAACATGCGAAACGGCTGCTGGCTGCGCTCCAGGAGAACATCATGCGCTACGAGAAGGAGTTTGGCCCGATTCGCATCCCCAGTCAAGAACCTCGAACGATCGCTCCTTTCGACCTGCCAAAAGGCGAGGCTTGAAAACAAACAGCGATTAAAAAACGCAAAAAGTGTTATATCTTGTTAAATCAATAACGATGTGACACTTTTTCCCTTTTATATATTAGGTGAAATCGGAAAATAGTTGTACCTTTGCAGCCCGAAACGCTATTTTGACAGGAATAGGCGTCGTAATATGCTGAATATAAACAAAATATACATATATAAATAATTAAATTAAAAGTATTATGCCTACAATTTCACAATTGGTAAGAAAAGGCAGAAAGGTAATCGTTGACAAGTCAAAGTCACCCGCGCTGGACAACTGTCCTCAGCGTCGAGGTGTCTGCGTACGTGTCTACACCACGACACCTAAGAAGCCTAATTCGGCTATGCGTAAGGTAGCCCGTGTTCGTTTGACCAACCAGAAGGAGGTCAACAGTTACATCCCCGGAGAGGGTCACAACCTGCAGGAGCACTCCATCGTGCTTGTCCGTGGCGGTCGTGTGAAGGACCTCCCCGGTGTACGTTATCACATCGTTCGCGGTACACTCGATACCGCCGGTGTCGCCAACCGCCTGCAGCGCCGCTCCAAGTACGGTGCCAAGCGTCCCAAGGCCAAGAAGTAAATGACCGGAGAGGGTCATTTGGCCGACCTTTTGAAAGGTGAAAAAGTAAAAAGGTGAAAAAGTAAGAAACAACCCGTTTTGCTGGAGAAATTGTTATAAAGGTTGAGTAAATGCTCATGTGAGAGCGTTGAAGAACAAGTAAGAACAGCCCCCAAGCAGAATTTAAACATTCAAGACAAAATGAGAAAAGCAAAACCCAAGAAGCGCGTGATCCTGCCGGATCCCGTGTTCAACGACCAGAAGGTGTCTAAGTTCGTGAACCACCTGATGTACGACGGTAAGAAGTCGAAGTCGTATGAGATTTTCTACAATGCACTGGAGACAGTGAAGTCAAAGATGCAGAACGAGGAGAAGTCGGCTCTGGATATCTGGAAGCAGGCCCTCGACAACATCACCCCCCAGGTGGAGGTGAAGAGCCGCCGTATCGGTGGTGCCACGTTCCAGGTGCCTACTGAGATCCGTCCCGACCGTAAGGAGAGCGTATCGATGAAGAATATGATTGCCTTTGCCCGCAAGCGCAGTGGCAAGTCGATGGCCGACAAACTGGCTGCCGAGATTATGGATGCCTACAACAACCAGGGTGGCGCCTTCAAGCGTAAGGAGGATATGCACCGTATGGCTGAGGCTAACCGCGCATTTGCACACTTCAGATTCTAAGACAGGTATTTAAGGTAAAAGATATTAAGGATAATAAGCAATGGCAAATCGCGATCTACATTTGACAAGAAACATCGGTATTATGGCCCACATCGATGCCGGTAAGACCACCACCTCTGAGCGTATCCTGTTCTACACGGGTAAGACGCACAAGATCGGTGAGGTGCACGATGGAGCAGCCACGATGGACTGGATGGCTCAGGAGCAGGAGCGTGGTATCACTATCACCTCTGCCGCTACCACCTGTAACTGGACATGGAAGAACAAGACATTCAAGATTAACCTCATTGATACTCCGGGACACGTGGACTTCACCGCCGAGGTGGAGCGCTCACTGCGTGTGCTCGACGGAGCCGTGGCTACTTATTCTGCCGCCGACGGTGTGCAGCCTCAGTCTGAGACCGTATGGCGCCAGGCCGACAAGTATAACGTGCCCCGTATCGGTTATGTGAACAAGATGGACCGCTCTGGTGCCGACTTCTTCGAGACCGTGCAGCAGATGAAGGACATCCTGGGCGCCAACCCCGTCGTGATCCAGGTGCCTATCGGTGCTGAGGAGAACTTCAAGGGCCTGGTAGACCTGATCAAGATGAAGGCCATCCTGTGGCACGACGAGACCATGGGTGCTGAGTATGACGTTGAGGACATCCCCTCAGACCTGCAGGCAGAGTGCGACGAGTGGCGTAACAAGTTGCTCGAGGCTGCTGCCGAGTATGATGAGGCCCTGATGGAGAAATATTTCGACGATCCCGACTCTATCACCGAGGAGGAGATCATCGCCGCCATCCGCAAGGGTACCATCTCGATGCAGTGCACGCCGATGCTGCTCGGTTCGTCGTATAAGAACAAGGGTGTGCAGCCCCTGCTCGACGCTGTCTGCGCCTTCCTGCCAGCACCTGTCGACGTGGAGGTGATCAAGGGTACCAACCCCAATACCGACGAGGAAGAGGACCGTGAGCCTTCAGACGAGGCTCCGACATCGGCCCTCGCCTTCAAGATCGCTACCGACCCGTATATGGGCCGTCTGGTGTTCTTCCGCGTCTACTCTGGTAAGATCCAGGCCGGCAGTTACGTCTTCAACCCCCGTTCGGGCAAGAAGGAGCGTATCAGCCGTCTGTTCCAGATGAACTCCAACAAGGAGATTCCCATGGAGTCGATCGATGCCGGTGATATCGGCGCAGGTGTAGGCTTCAAGGATATCCGCACGGGTGACACCCTCTGCGATGAGGACAAGCCCATCGTGCTGGAGTCGATGACCTTCCCCGACACGGTGATCTCTATCGCCGTGGAGCCGAAGAGCCAGGCCGACGTCGCCAAACTCGACAACGGTCTCGCCAAGTTGGCTGAGGAAGACCCGACCTTCACCGTACGTACCGATGAGCAGAGTGGCCAGACCATCATCTCGGGTATGGGTGAGTTGCACCTCGACATCATCATCGACCGTCTGAAGCGCGAGTTCAAGGTAGAGTGCAACCAGGGTAAGCCTCAGGTGAACTACAAGGAGGCCATCACCAAGACCGTCATGGGTTATCGTGAGGTCTATAAGAAGCAGTCGGGTGGTCGCGGTAAGTTTGCCGATATCATCGTCAACGTTGGTCCTGTGGACGAGGACTACGATATCAAGGAGAACGGACCTCTGCAGTTCATCAACGAGGTGAAGGGTGGTAACATCCCCAAGGAGTACATCCCCGCCATCCAGAAGGGCTTCGAGGCCTCTCTGAAGAACGGTATCCTCGGCGGCTATCCGATGGACTCGCTGAAGGTGGTCGTCGTCGATGGTTCGTTCCACCCCGTGGACTCTGACCAGTTGTCGTTCGAGGTTTGTGCCCAGATGGCTTACAAGGCCATCTGCGCTCAGGCAAAGCCCGTACTGATGGAGCCCATCATGAAACTCGAGGTGGTGACACCTGAGGAGAACATGGGTGACGTGATCGGCGACCTCAACAAGCGTCGCGGTCAGGTAGAGGGTATGGACGAGGCCCGTAGCGGTGCCCGCGTCATCAAGGCCATGGTGCCCCTGTCAGAGATGTTCGGTTATGTGACCGCTCTCCGTACCATCACCTCCGGTCGTGCCACCAGTTCAATGGAGTACGATCACCACGCACCGCTCTCCAGCGCTCTGGCTAAGGCCGTGCTCGAGGAGGTCAAGGGCCGTGCCGACCTGGTATAAAAGATACAGAACATATCTTAATATAAGAAGAGTCCCGGTATCGCTTGGCGATGCCGGGACTTTTTTCGTTCGGTTCTCAATTGCCTAACTGCCTGACGGGGAAGTAGCCTATATCAATTATTTCAAACTAAATATTATATAAATTGCATTAAGCCGTCACTTTGGCGGATATTATGCTGATATTCAGTAGTTTAGATTATGACGGCTTAATGTTTAAGCCGTCACTCAGCCGTCATAATCACCTTGAAAACATGAAACATGCTTACATATTCTGCCCTTTTTGCAGGCAGCTCTCTGTTGTTAACGATAGGAGTTTATGATAGTTTAGATAGTCCAAACTGACAGTTTACCCAGCCTAAACTGTCAGTTTACCCAGACTAAACTGTCAGTTCAGACTATCTGTGTGATTGCTGAACTGCCTATTAATAAAGCATTTCAGCGATGTTTTCCTCAATTTTCGGCCAGGATTTGCTCTATTTTCAGGTAAAAGTGACGGCTATATGACGGCTATTGAAGTAAGCCGTCATAACTTAACGCTTTAGAATACAGTTAGTTAGATGAAAAAGTGACGGCATAAGCCATATTTGCTCATCTTCTATTTGTAGTGTGAAAATAGCGCAATCACATCATGATAAATATAATTTACATAAGAGATCAGAGGGACACAAAATCAGAGGGACAAGGTCATTGATTCTTTCTGAAAAAAGATCAATCACCTGTCCCAGTGATTTCGCGCACATGAACCGATGCTTGTCAACTGGCTACCATTAGCAATGGTGAAGGTGATGGCAGGGTGAGAGGAGGCACCACGATAGAAGGCATATTCACTGATGCTCGTCACTGAGGCGGGGATGCTCACGCTCGTCACGCTGTTCATAAACGAGAAGTCGCTTACACCGATGCTGGTGATGCCCTCGCCGATGACGATGGTCGTACACTCGCCCTTGTAGCTGGCAAATGGGCGGTTGTCTGTACTGAGATTGACGCTTGCGTAGTCAGTCAAGGTTCCCGTGCCACTGATGGTCAGCGTCTTCGTAGAGGTGTCGTACGACCACGTTGCGTTCGTGCCGAACGAGCCGCTGGTGCCGTCTGCCCACGCCGTCTGCGCGGCGGTGGCGGTCAGCAGCGTGGCGAGCAGCAGGATGAGTGCCGTCCGCGACGTGCTGAAGAAATGAATGATTCTGTTCATGTTCATTGTTGTTTTATTTATTGTTTATACCTTATTCAATATATTGGGCTGGCACACCATAAACGGAAGCCGCCGAGCGCATCTTTCGGATGTCTCGGCGGATATTATCTTGGGGAAAGGGGAAGGGGCTTAGTCAATGATGGCTTGCGCCCAGAGGGGAATGTCGTCGGTATAGCGTTTGAACAGCAGTCCGTCGGTCATGCGGAAGAGCGGTCGGGATTGATGTAGAGGGCATCCTCGAGCCACTCGTGGCGCAGTATCTTAGAGGTGATGGTGGTCTTGCCCGAGCCGTTGGGGCCGGCGATGACGATGAGAACCGGTCGATGCTTCGCTACTGCCATGCGGTCGAAATCTTTTGGGATTCATGCTTCAACTGGCTGAAGAACCGTGCTGTCGCCTCGGCTCTTTTCTGCTTGGCATCCTCTGCGGCCTCCCGCATCAGTTGGCTGAGCACCTCGTCGGTAGGCTCTTCCATGCTCGTCAGTTTGTAGGTGTCAATGCTCAT
>OCTW011446455.1_pt1 | contig 34415 bp, 27 predicted proteins | sample 1539671 | NCBI WGS metagenome assembly OCTW01 (sample SAMN02144230, study PRJEB22623) | gut metagenome | biome: sheep rumen | host: Ovis aries | place: New Zealand
CTCAGATACTGGATGATTATAAGCGCTTACTAATAGTCGGTACTTCTATATCATGCATAAACGGTATACAGCTGTATGCCAAGTTTGGGTGACAACCTTGGATTTTTCAAAATAAAAAAGATGAGGCGCCAAAATTTTTGACGCCTACATCTTTTTTGTATGAACAAACTTATAAATTATTAAATCTCAGTACCACCAAGAATTGACATAAGTCTAAGGAATCCGCAGTAACCATGCTCATCAAGAAGTGAATTAAGGTCATATCCTGCAGGGATAGTAACTTTCATCTGCTTTCCGCCATAATAGAATACGATGTTAACATCGATATCAGGTCTTGAAGAAAAGGCTTCGATCATTCCTGCATCAAGGCAACCGATTGTATCAGTTACAATATTAAATGCACCATTAGAAGGAACAGAAGCAACAGATGAGATTATCGCATTCTTGTACTGCTGTGGAGTTACGCTTGACATTGTGAAGCTGATTGTCTGAGCGGGCTTGTCACCACTTATTGCAGTTGTGAACTCTGAAGTAGAAGTATCATTACCTGTATTTGTAGTTACTACAATTGAACCTGCCGGAGCCTGGGTTGGGTCGTTATAAGGTTCTGTATATGTTTCTGTAACAGGTTCTGGCTCTACAACAATTGTAGTTGAACCATCTGTGTTGGTTACAGGTATTACTTTGACTTCGATAACATCAACATAGATGCCACCAGAGATTGTATTACCATAATATGGATTAGTTAATGTGAGTGTGAAAGTTCCATCATGATTATCGGTAACAATGACATTCTTGCCGCCGCTGATAGTATAACCCTCACTAAGAGTTGCAGCTACAGTAAAACTGTTATTGATTGTTACGGTCTGATAATCGCCCTTTTGAGTAATATTATCACCACTAACAGTTATTCCATAAGCTTCAGCAGAGGTTTCGTTTACTTTGATTATGTAATTGATTGCTGCGCCTATATCGTCCTTGATACCATTAAGTACTTCTCTATCTGCTTCCTTAGACCAATCATAAGCATTAAAGTGTAAGCCTATCGGTACATAATTAGAATCATCTATTGCGTATACGGTGATTTCAGGAGTTGAATTTAAAATTTGTTTTGGAGTAGAAAAAGTGCTTGCATCACTATTGTCAGCAATGAGAATTCCGCCGACTACTGTTCCACCGATTATTATCTCACCATTATTATCATTATCAGAAGGTGTATCACCTAAGTTTATACAAACACCATTTTCAACTGAAGAAACATCTCCTGTAATGATAATAGTGTTTTTTCCATAACTACAGACTCCTGTGCCTGTGTAAGATGTGAATACTTCGCCTGTTTCAGAGTCAGTAATGTCTGTTTGTATACCATTACTGATTACATCGCCGTTAACTGTTATTGTGCTTCCACCGGATGCGCTAACACCCATTTCACTACCAGATACAGTACTATTTGATTCAGCACTGCCTACTGTAACTTCACTTGAATAACTTTCAATTCCTACTTTAGTGCCTGAAACATCTCCTGTGACAGTTACTGTAGAACAATTGGCGTTAATGGCTGTCTGTTCAGCACCAGATGTTCCTGTTCCTGCTTTAATATCACCATCAACATTGACAGTTGATCCGTTAGTAGCTACAACGGCTGGGGAAGCAGTAAGATGCCAATCTTCATCGTTGTCCTGATATTTTCCGTTAGTTCCGGATGTGGTGATATCACCCTGCACGTTAACAGTTGAATTGTTAGCAACAACTGCTGATGCGCCTCCATCAGTTGTGACATTTCCAACTTCTTTGTTTTCGTTTGTAGCTGTAACCGTTGAATTGTAAGCAACAACTGCTGATGTGCCTCCATCAGTTGTGACATTTCCAACTTCTTTGTTTTCATTTGTAGCTGTAACCGTTGAATTGTCAGCAACAACTGCTGATGTGCCTCCATCAGTTGTGACATTTCCAACTTCTTTGTTTTCGTTTGTAGTTGTAACCGTTGAATCCTGATCTTCAGCGGCATAACTTGTGATGCTTGGGGAAAGAAGCATAAAGAAGATTGCTGTTGTTGCACTAAGAGTTACAAGAATTTTTTTGTTAATCATTTCATTTCCTCCTTGAAATAAAGGTAAAACTGATTTAAAACAGATATTACTCTTTGAAAAACGGAATGTCAATACAAAAATTATCAAAATTATGATTGTTTTTATGTTCTATTTTACTCTTGAAATATCTGATTCTCTGGTTCGAATGTAGCAATAGAGCGGGTTCTTGGAATTTTAACGCCAGAATAAAAAAATCATATTTAAAGTTACTGTTCAGACCCAATGTCAGATGTAGACAAAATCATGAAGGCCAAATATGGAAAAAAATAAATACGTTATAGTTAGAAGGTAAAAATATTTCTACAAAATTTGAAAATATAGAACAATGTGCAAAGCCATTTGGAATGAAAATATTCCCTTTTATTCTCTTAATATATGCATATCGCCTAAGATGTAAGTATTTCCATGGAGAAGTCCCGACAATATTGGTTGCAGCATATAATGATTTTGAGATAGGTTCACTTAGGGTTGTTAACTATTTTCTGACAGAATATTTAAGAGAGAATATTCCGAGAATGTTCAGGGATGACTTTTTGAGTGAAGAGGATATTTCTAGAGGAAATGAGGCTAAGGAGAAATTGCTTAATAAGTCGCGGAAAAGCTAAAAGAAATCTTTTACTTTGGGTATTATAAAGACGATAAATATAGTGATGTTTCGGCTGTGACGTTTAAACAGCATATGGTCGCTAATTATTTAAACGAACAATTGTATGCTCAGAAGAGTAGGATTAGATCAATAGTACCTGATATTGATAAACAAGTAATATTTCAAATTTTAGCAAATACGAGGTGGAGGTTATAAAGTTGAGCTTCATCAAATTTTACTTCCTGTATTTGAAGATATGTAAGATTATTTTGTCAATTCCTTATAGCCCACATTTGTGAAAACTTTTCTATTAGTATGTTGAAAGCGGTTATTATTGCAAAATCCCCCAACGCCCCTAAACCGCAATCCATCCAGCTAAAACCACGATCTCCCCATCCCCCCAGCCCCCTCCTACATTTCGCACCCCCACAAACAATAAACGAAAAATAAATTATCCCATTGAATTAATTGCCGAAAAAGCGCTATAATAGATTATGATATTTTGTTCAAAAAGCAAGACATGAAATAAGTATAGTTATTCTCAGTAAGTAGACATTTAGAGAAATGCAGAGTAAGGAAAAAGTTGGATGGGGGCAAATAAGAAAAAGCTGCTGGTGACAGCATCAACATTTCCCAGATGGGAGGACGACACAGAGCCAAGATTCGTACTGGATCTGTGTAAGGCTATGTCTGAATATTTTGATATCACAGTTCTGGTTCCTGCTTGTCCCGGTGCCAAGGAAAAAGAATTGCTGGAAGGAATAAACGTTATCCGTTACCACTACTTCCCAATTCACTCCCTTGAAACCCTCTGCTACCCTGGAGCTATAGTTCCCCGGATTAAGCAAAAAAAGATACGGGCGCTCCTTGTTCCATTCCTGTTTATAGGTCTTTGGAACGCACTACGAAAAAATATAAATGGTTATGATTTCGTTCATGCGCACTGGCTTATTCCCCAGGGAATTGTTCAAAGCTTTTTTAACAAGCCCTATATAGTGACAGGTCACGGTGGTGATGTCTGTTCCTTAAATAAGGGCATAGTCAGAAAGCTCAAAATTCGGTGCATCAAAAGAGCTAAAAAAGTTACAGTGGTTTCTGAGCATCTCAGGCAAAGAATTCTTGAACTTGTGCCGGATGCAGACATAAATATCATCTCCATGGGTGTTGATACTACTGCTTTTGGTCCTCAGTTTCGGGTAGAGAATTACTTTGGGCAGGGCGACAAAAAGGCTGTACTCTTTGTCGGTCGCTTGGCTGAGATAAAAGGAGTCGAGTATCTGATTGAAGCCATGAAATATGTAGATGCCAATCTTTATATTGTTGGCGATGGGCCGCTAAGGGAAGAACTTGAAGAACAAGCATACCGACAGGCATTGGAAAAAGATTCAGAGACAAAATATCAAACAGAGCCTTCGCTATTAAAGGACACCAATAATGCTAATAGGTTAAAAGGAAAGGAATACGGCAATGTAATTTTCCTTGGTAGTAAGACTCACAAGGAATTAAAGACTATTTTTGCTTCGGCAGATATATTCGTACTTCCATCCATTACGGATAGAGGCGGTGCACAAGAAGGAATGCCTACTGTTTTGTTTGAAGCCATGGCATCGGGCCTACCAATAGTCGCCAGCAAATCTGGTGGTATTGTTCAAATGATACAAGATGGTGAAAACGGGATCCTTTGCGAAGAAAAATGTGTTTGGCAGATTGCAGACAATATATCTTCTCTTCTTAATGATAAAGAACTGTATAAAAGAATTCAGGCAAACGGATATATAGCGGCAAGGAAAAGCTCATACCAAGTTAGAGCAAAACTTTTCGCAAAAACAATAAATGAAGATATGAACATAGCCCTTGAAATATCAAAGGGAACTGTTGGAGAAGGCATGAATATAAGTGAAGAACATGAAACATCAATAAACAGCCACATAGCATCACCCCCCGAAATTCAGTGACCATGCGGGATTAAGGACAATTTCGTATTATGTTGCCCTCAGGCTTTGTGCGTGAGGTGCGGATATTGAGCACGCAACTTTAGCGGAACTGGTAAAGAATAAAAATGTTCTTTTTATAACCACAAAAAATATTGATTATATCCGTAATGTGCAAGAACTTAATCTGGTAAGGAATAAATCCTGCAATTTGGAAATAATATGCTCTAGAAGCAAAAGCTATCTTTTCAGAATCGTTTCAGTATATTTTCAGATAATTCTTCAGTATATAAAGCGACTTTTGAATATAGGGAAAATCGCTTCAGCCGATGTCATTATGGTGGGGTTTGCGCCTCAGATTGTTCTGCCATTCACACGTTGGATGATGGGAAAAAAGACAATAATCATTGATTTTTTCATATCAGTGTATGACACGATGGTTAATGACAGGAAAAAGCTTTCCCCTATGAGCCCATTAGCTAGATTTTGCCATTATATTGACAGGGTATCATTATCTCATGCTGACCATATTATTGCCGATACTATACAGCACGCCAAGTATTTCGTAGATGAATTCCACGCTCCTTCAAGCTCTATAGAAACTATTTATATTGAGGCAGATAGTAAAATTTTTTATCCACGGAGTAATAATTTTAGAGTGCTGTATTTTGGAAGTATTCTACCACTTCAAGGAATAGAGATAATACTTGAAGCAATTAGAAAACTAGAAAACATTGATGGAATCAGGTTTGAAATAATAGGGCCTATTCCCAAGAGAGTTTCAAAGCCTACAGGTAAAAACATCAGTTATATTAAGTGGCTTAGTCAAGATGAACTTGCAGAATGGATTGAAAAAGCAGACTTATGCCTAGCAGGTCACTTTAATGCAGATATAGAAAAGGCAAAAAGGACGATTCCCGGAAAAGCATATATCTATGAGGCAATGAATAAAACGATGATTCTTGGAGAAAACGCTGCCAACCGTGAAATATTTTCTGAGGATGAGAGACATATATTTGTAAAAATGGGGGATTCGGCTGCTCTTGCATCTGCGATAGCAAAGCAAATGCAATTGTTGAATGAAACAGCTGAAGCCATGGCTCTTGAAATAAAAAACCTTTCGTAGCAATATGAATAATCGTATTTGTTAGAATTGCTGCATATTAGTTGACCTTCCCCAAGGAAAATAAAGCGTATTTTAATGAAATGGAGGTATTCGCGTGCCTTTTATCTGTGACACTTGAACAGATAAAAATAGCCAGCGCAAAACATACGAATGCTTATCAGTGTAATAGTACCTATCTATAACATAGAAAATTATGTTTCAAAATGTTTGGACTCAATAATCAACCAAACATATCGCGACCTTGAAATAATACTTGTTGATGACGGCTCAACTGATTCAAGTGGTCAGATTTGCGACCGTTATGCAAACTTAGATTCAAGAATAAAGGTCATCCATCAGGAAAATTCAGGTCTTTCTCTTGCTCGAAATATTGGGATTGCAGCCTCTTCCGGAGAACTTATTGCATATATAGACGGTGACGATTATATTCATCCACAATACTTGGAAATTCTTAGCGGCATAATGATCGCCGCCAACGCTGAAATCGCAGTGTGCGGAACGAACATTGTCAATGAAATACAATCTTCTAATGATTTTGATAATTTCAATAACTATTATGACCTAAAGGAAGTGAACTACGAAGAGCTATCGACCATTGATGCCCTTGAACATTTACTTTATATGAAAATTCCAATCTCGTGCTGGGCAAAATTATTTAGACGCCAGATAGCTTTAGCGGAAGAGTTTCCTCCACATGAGCTGTTTGAGGATTATTACACGGTATACAGATTTTTTTCGGTTTCATCAAAAATTGCACACACAAAATTACCGCTATATTGCTATTTAACTCGTCTTGGTAGCATTACCAAGAAGAGAAGATATACGCATAACACCTTCGATACTATAAAGCATGGACTTCAAGTAGTAGACGACGTAGAGAAAAACCATTTGCACCTAACGAATGCGGCAGTGTCACGCCTTGTGTGGGCATCTTTTTTTGTCATCGCTAATATGGATGATATAGCCAAAAACAGAGATGACTATGCTTTTTGTAAGACATACATAAAAAATAACAGATTCAAAGTACTAACCAACAAAAAAACTCCCGCTACTGAGCGGATACTCTGCCTGATTAGCTTTGTAAGTTTTCGGGCAATTAGGTGGATATACGTCGTCAAAAGGAGGTTTTAACATGATTGCTTTACGTATGGTCAAGTACGGTCTTGGGAACCAGCTCTTTGCATATTCTTATGCAAGGTATTGTTCTCATGAAACCAATGAAAAACTTATAGTCTTCTTTCCAAAAGCAATGGGGCATGGATATTCTTATGACAATGGATTTGGTCAAAGTCTGTTGTCGCTAAAAAAGGTATCTTTGCTCCAGCTGACAGTCCTTTCCAAGTGCAGAAACATAATTCATATGGCACTTATGGCGAAACAAGTTTGTCGAACAGGGCTAAAAAGCGTAAATTCCAGGCTAGAACGAAGCAGAGATAAAGAACTACGAAAACACCATATTTTTATCAATTATAATGTCGGGCATGATTCAGATATATTTCGGAATCCCATAAAAGATATGTACATCCAGGGCTACTATCAGTTCCCCTATTATCCAAATTATATTAGGGAAGAGCTATTATCTGGGCTAATACTTTCACCAAGGAAAACCGAGGCATACTGCAATATTTTGCAGGTTATGTCAGAACATAATTCGGTTGCTGTCCATATTCGGAGGGGAGATTATCTTCTTAATGACAGATTTGTGGTATACGGAGAAAGTTATCTAGCCAAAGCAGTAGAACATATTTCTGCACAGGTCCCAGCCCCATATTTTTTTATATTTGCTGAAGACAGCTTATATGTGGATTCTGTAAAGCATATCTTTAACGGATATAGATTCATGTATGTTTCTGACCTCGTTTCAGGAGACTGCAAAGATTACGATGAGCTATGCCTGATGGGGCATTGCAAACATTTTGTTATTTCTAACAGTACCTATAGCTGGTGGGGACAGTTCTTAGGCACTTACCCAGAAAAGATTGTGGTGGCACCATCTAAGTGGTATCAAAAAGACGATATGCAATGCTGTCTTCTCGATGATAGTTGGATAAAAATATGATGTTCTACGGAGAAATTCTTCATGAATAACAAAACAGAAGTTGAAGTTATCATTCCTATATTGGACAAAGATATTAACTTCTTAATGCAATGGCTAATATATATAAAAAAGAATATCCCATACAAAAAGATTATCATTATCAGTAATAAAAATGCAAAAGAAATAGTAAAAGGATACAGCGAACTATATTTCATAGATGAAGAAAGTCTTATTCCGGTTGAAAAAGTACGGAATCTGATTAGAGAAATTTCGGGAAATGATGAAGCAGCTGTAAAAAGGAGTGGGTGGTATGTCCAACAGTTCATTAAACTGGAATATTCAAAGATATGCGAGGATGAATACTATTTGTCTTGGGATGGAGATACCTTTCCGCTAAAGGAAGTCCAGCTTTTTGAAGACAATAAACCTGTATTTGGAATAAAAAATGAGCACCATGAACCATATTTCAAGGTTATATCAGAGCTTTTGGGGATACCCGCATATAGCTGTGATGTCTCATATATATCTGAGCATATGCTCTTTAATGCATCAGTAGTCAGGGAAATGCTGCGTTACATCGAAAAAAATAGTGGGTATTCAAACTATTATGAATGCATCTTAAACAAGATTGATAAGACAGAGCTTTCTCGTTCCGGTTTTTCTGAATTTGAGACGTATGGAGCATACTGTGGCTTGTTTCATAGTGATATGTATATATCAAGGACATGGAAGTCCCTGCGCCCTGCAGATAATTTCTTTGACTTTAGCAAAATAGATGATGATTCGCTTGCCTGGATAAGCAAAAAATATGATGCGGTCACAATAGAAAAAAGCTGGCAAGTAAAAGGTTATAAAAGAATTGTCATATTGATTATTAGATTTATCATGGCTTGCCGAATAACGCACAGGCTATCTGACTGTGAAAAAGTAGTGTTATTCATCGAAAAAAGAACAAAACATTTTAATGAAATGTCGCGTAAGTTGAAAGGATAAAATCACCTCATGACAGGAAACAATTGTATGAAACCGTTATTATTCGCAGCATATCTCCCCCAATACCATGAAACAGAAGAAAATAACAGATTTTGGGGAAAAGGATTTACAGATTGGGTTACTGTCAAAGCAGCCGTTCCTCTATATCAAGGCCATAACCAGCCTAAAATACCGCTTAATAATAACTACTATGATCTATCAGATTACCAGGTCATCAAATCACAGGCAGAACTTGCTAAAAAATACAAAATTGATGGATTTAATATATATCATTATTATTTCGAAAAAGGGAAAAGAGCTCTCTACAAGCCGGCAGAGTTGCTACTTTCACATCCAGAGATAGAAATCAAGTACTTCTTTACTTGGGATAATTCCTCCTGGAAAAGGACCTGGAGTAATGTTGTTGGCAATGACTGGGTTGTACAGGACAATGCACGCAAAGTACCCAACGAGTCTCCATATTTGATGAAACTTGACTACGGAGATGAAACAGACTGGAAGGAACATTTTTGCTATCTTCTGCCCTTCTTTAATGATTCAAGGTACTTGAAGATTGGTAACTGCCCCGTAATGATGCTCTTCAATAATATAGAAGTACAAAAACTTAAACCGATGATTGCGCTATGGAACAATTTGGCTGTTGATGCAGGATATTCAGGAATGTATATCTCTACACAGAAAGGTCCTTTTATTGCACATAGAGAGTTCGACTCTGAATTCTATTATCAACCGCATCATGCAGGATGGGCAAAACAGAATGCGATAAATTGCAGACTTTCAAAACTTTTTAACTACACGCCTAAAGTATCTGAAATCCAAACATATGATTACAATAGAATTTATAGAAAGGTCTTGAAAGAAGCAAAACACGCAAGCAAAAAAGATATAATAGGGGCATTTGTTTCTTATGATGATACGCCCAGACGCGGAGTTAAAGGTCGTTCCTTAAAAGGGGCAACTCCTGAACTATTTAAAAAATATTTTGGGCAGATATATGATATTGCGCTTCAAAAAAATAACAATATAATCCTTCTAACAGCTTGGAATGAGTGGGGTGAAGGGGCATATCTTGAACCCGATACCGAAAGTGGATATGCGTATCTGGAAGCCGTAAAGCAAATTGTAGAATACGCTGATAAACAAAAAGAATAATAAAAGGAAACCAGAATATATGAACTTGCAAAGCATATTCCAAAAATATAAGTATTTCACATGGGCTGTATGGGAATTAGTCTTTCCGGTTACTATTATCATGCTTCTGGGAACACATTATATAAACGGTGAGGAAATCGCTTTCATAATGAACGATGAGTTTGGGTATTGGGGAAATGCGGCTATTCTGTCAGGTTACAGCTGGGATTCATTGATGAGTGTTACTCCGTATTATTCGATAGGTTATAGTCTTCTTCTGTTGCCTATTATAAAAATCTGCAATGGGTATTTTTCCATGTACCACGCTGCAATCCTCTTTAATCTTCTGCTTATATGTATATGTTACTTCTGTTCACTGCATATATTAAGAAAAATCGCACATCATATTCCAAGAATTCTGCATTCGTCGATATGTCTTGCTAGTACAGTTACTGAAATTTCGCTTTTTCAATCGCAGATTACATGGTGCGAGACACTACTATCTACTCTTATGTGGATTTCAGTCTTTCTTTTCATATGTCTAGAAGAAAGTAAACAGATTAGGAGCCTTATTGCGCTAGTAATTGTAAACGCGGCCATGTACTTTACGCATCAGCGAACAATAATGCTGCTCCTTGCACTGCCAGCACTACTGTTGTTTATAGCTATCAGAGACAATGACAAACGTTTATTCATGATGACGGTTTTTACATCTGTCGGAACCGTTTTTATATATGTCCTACAAAAAGATATCATGCATTTCCAAAATTCTCAGATATATGGCGTGCAATCAGGATTAATCATGAATCAAGTCAGTGTTAATAGTGCGCTGATCAACGATTATATCAAACAAATTTTTGACAATTTTAAAGAAATATTTGTGTCCTTACTAGGTAAGATTTTCACAGCTTTGGTAGCGACTTCATTTTTGGCGTTTCTGGCACTGGTTGACTATATAAAGACTATTCGTGGTGTAACGGAATCTGATAATTCATTTTTTGCGACGAAAACATACTGTGTTTGCGCATTTCTTGTTATGTTAGTACTTTCTGCCGTTCAGTCGCGTGGATTGGCCAGGCAAGATTTAATCGTATATTCAAGATATATGGAATACACTTTCGGTCCGGTTATACTTCTAGGATTGGTTTTTCTGGTAACTGAGGTACAAAGGGGAAAAATTAACTATAGATTATTGTTTTTGGCATTTTTACTTATGGTGATTTCGGGGAATATTACCTCTAGGCAATTGCTTGGTACAGACTTTGTCTTCAGCTGTGCAAATAGCCCCTCAGTTGGGGCAATTGTAGAGTATTGTAGTATTGAGCTAGAATCAAGAAATACTGTGTTTGCAATTAGATTCCTTATTGTTTCTTTTATAGCCTTTTACACTATAATTCTACTTATAATCAACCTAATTCATAATTCTAATATCCGATGTTTTGTTGCGTTGGCTTCAATATTTATTCTTTTTTTATTTATGTTTAAGTACAATAACTCATGGACAACATGGAATAGAGAGTGGGTAAAAGAACAAGTTTATGATGTGTATGATTTAGTAGAAAAAGATGTGGAAAATATCTATTATTACGCAGATGAGAATGACCCATATTGTACTAATGCCAAATATATTCAATTGGCTCTGCAAGAAAGAAAAATTGAGATAATTGAAGATTTAAGCGCAGTTAACACTGATGAACGATTAGCGAAAAAGCATTATTTATTGTGTTCCAATACTTCATCTGTTAACCTTACTAATTACTACCTTTTAAAGGAAACCGGCCTTTTAAAATTATATAAGAATTATTAATAACAAAACTTATTTATAGTCAGGGAATGTGAATGAGCAAATATTGTACCAACAGACTTCTGATATACTGTTTGTTTGATCCGGATGGTCAGGTGGATGATTATGCATCTTACTTTATCAAAAGCATCCGAAAATGGGTAAAACATATCATCGTAGTATCCAATGGCAAGCTAAAGGATACTTCTAGAGACATCCTAAATGACATCGAATTGATTGAAAGAGTCAACAAAGGATTCGACGCAGGTGCATGGAAAGATGTAATAATATCACTTTATAACAATGATAGGCTTCGAGAATATGATTCTCTTATGCTTGTAAATGATACTTTTTATGGCCCCTTAAACTCATTTGATCAAATGTTCATAGCTATGGATGAAAAGTCTTGTGATTTCTGGGGAATTACATCTCATGGTGCTGAACGACACGGAAAAATGCAATATCCATGGCATCTACAAAGCTATTTTATGGCATTCAACAGGCGATGTTTTTCTTCCGATGCATTTATAGATTACTGGATGCACATGCCCTATTATGCTAATCTTTCGGATGTAGTAAATAAGCATGAGCGCTTTTTTACACAGTATTTACAAAATAATGGTTTTACTTGCTCTGTATATATAGACACTCGGGATTTAGAGCAAAATCCCGATTCCACATCGGTGCAGTATCTATATGCCCCTCTAGAAATGATAAGAGACAGACACTGCGAAGTTATCAAGAGGAAAGCTTTCATCACAAACCGTGGTGACAAACTGCGATTTACAGATGGCAGTGAGCTACAGGCATGTCTGGAATACATAGATCTTGAAACTAATTATGATGTCTCGTTAATTATAAAAAACCTAAAACGATTATACGGAAATAAAAGACTTATGAATGAAATTGGTTTTTGTTACGTGCCAAGTGATATTAGATTGGAAAGTATTTCATCCAAGCATATCATTCTTGCTGTCTTTGTGACAAAAAACCGCTATTTATATGACGCATTTTGTTCCATACCTCTGCCAAAAGGGATATCTGTAAAGATTTATTCAAATACTACTCTTTATAAGGATTTAAGAAAAGATATTTCAACAACATACGTTACTTTTTATGAAGGAAATCTCGTTAATGCATACAATAAGCTTCTCAGTGATCTTGGTAATCATGAAGATGTAGATTATATCGGGGTTTTATCAGACACCGAGTGGAGTGATGCAGAACCGGATACTCTTAACCGCCAGCTTATAAATACAATGCTTGGGAATATGTTAATTTCCAAGGCTGATTTTGTAACATGGACTTTTGAGAATCATAGCTATCTTGACTTATTAGTCCCATTTCCCATGCTTACTGGGAACCACTATGGAAAAGTAATGAAAGGTAATCTCATTCAAGGTTCTTTTTGGATAAAGAGAGAAGTGTTATCTCTTTTTAACAGTTTCAGAAAAAAAGATCCTTATAGTGTCATTAAAAACTTGATAGATAATGACAAGTATGATGGACTTTATGGAACACTAATCTCACCATCATTTGCAAGCAGAATGTTGCCTGCGATGCTATATATGATGCAATCCAAATATGCTGATCGGAAACTGCTATATAAGCATAGTACAAGATTTAATGATGATTTCATTCTTGGAAAAATATATTCAGGTGTTAGTCTTAGAGAGTCTTTTCGATATTTGATCCGATATATCAAAAGACTTTCACAATAAATCGGATATAAGGAATAAACTGCTATGAGCATAGACACTGAACTCGTGACTGTAATCGTCTGTGTGTTTAATGCTGAAGAAACAATAGAAGAAACTCTTGAAAGCATTTTAAAACAGACATATAAAAATATCGAATTAGTAATCTCTGATGATTGCTCCACTGATTCCTCTTCGGACATCTATAATACATGGGTGAATAAACACACTAGTGAATTTGTACGGATAAAAACCTGCAAAACTCCATGCAATGCTGGCGTTGTGGCAAACCTTAACAATGCATTGCGCCATGCAACAGGAAAATATATCAAAGCAATAAGCGCTGATGATATTATGTTGAACAATTGCATTGAAGATAACCTGAATTATTTAAGGAGTCATAGCTTTGGAATCTTGTTCTCAAAGGTTGGCTTTATAGGTGATCGTGAATTCATAGAAGAACGGCGGCTGCCCGAAATTTATGAGAGACTGTATCGATATCTGAGAATTTCAGATTTGGAGAAACGCAGGAGAAATCTCATCATTAATTTTGGATTTCCCACAACTTCATTGTTCTTTTCATATGAAACTTTCAAGCGAGAATTCGGTGAGTTTGACATAAGGTTTCCATTTTGGGAGGATGGACCATTTTTCTATAAAATGCTGGCCAATGACGTTACATTTGGATTCATGGATAAAGAGACTACCTTATATCGGGTTGAAAGAAAGTCCATGAGTAATGCTTATAACAATTCTAATATGGTTTCATACGGTTCTTTTATGTCTCTAAGGGACTATGTGAATGCCTTTTTTATTCTGAGAGTACCACTGCTATTTAGAGAAAAAATGTATGTTCGTATACTTAGGGATTTTCGAGGAATGATAAAACCAATTATAAGGTACCTATCTCTTAGAGCAGGATATGGAAGTAAGTATCTGAGAAAATATAAAAACACGGAAGAAACTATTAAAAAATGAGTAACTCTACCAGTAAACTGAATCTATTTGTAACTAATTTTATAGCGTATGGCTTTGGCGGGATCATCAGCAAGATTATTCCCTTTATAATGCTTCCCATAGTAACGCGGCTAATCCCTGATTCACGATATTTTGGACTTAGTGATATGTCAAATACTATTGTGAACCTATGTAGCTATTTTGCTGTTATGGGTATGTATGATGCCATGTATAGATTATTCTTTGAAAAGGAAAGTGAACAGTATAAAAAGCAAATATGTTCTACCACACTTCTTTTCACTATCAGTACATCTCTAGTTATATTTATTCTAATGGTTGCGTTTAGAAGAACAATTGCAGCATTTTTCTTTGATGGTGTTGAATATGCATATTTGGTATATATAAGCGCAACTGCAACCCTTGTCGGCGCGACAAATAGCATCATATCGGCTCCTACAAGAATGCAGAATAAGCGAAGGGTATTTCTGATAACCAACACAATAAGTCCTGTTCTCTCATACTCCATTTCTATTCCATTGCTGCTGGCAGGTCACTACGTAATTGCTCTGCCGTTAGCTGGACTCATTGCATCGCTTAGCATGGAGCTGACTTTTTACATACTGAACAGTGACTGGTTTTCCTTTAAGCTCTTTGACAAGCGACTAATAAAAGAACTAGTGTGGATCGGACTTCCTCTTCTACCCAACATGCTAGTTTACTGGGTGTTTAACTCAGCAGATAGAGTTATGATAACTCGCCTGATTGGGATTGGCGAATCTGGCGTATATGCCGTAGGCGCTAAGCTAGGTATGGCAAGCCAGTTGATCTACACTGCTTTTGCCGGTGGATGGCAGTATTTTGCTTTCTCTACCATGAAAGAAGAGAATCAGGTTGAGAGCAATTCAAAGATATTTGAGTATCTAGGAATTATATCTTTTATATGCACAATAATGATATGTATTATTTCTCAGCCATTGTATGCGCTACTTTTTTCAAGGGAATACCATCGGGCATACATTGTTGCCCCATATTTATTTCTGGCTCCGCTTCTTCAGATGTTGTTTCAGGTGGAAGGCAATCAGTTTCTTGTAATTAAGAAAACATGGCCTGCAATGTTCATTCTTTCAGCAGGGCTGTTGTTAAATATTGCTTTCAACTACGCCTTGATTCCCGTCATCGGGATTGAAGGCGCAGCTGTCGCTACCCTCTTAGGATATGTCGTTTCAGATATTATATGTACTTTAGTTCTTATTAAAATGAAGCTGATGGTGGTCAGTAACAGATTTTTAATTGCATCACTTACGATGCTGACAGGGATGGCGCTATGGAGATTTGTACTTCAATATAATATAGTACTGGAGATTCTTTGGCTGATAGCATACGGCTTATTACTTATAGTTCTCTACCAAAAAGAGTTTAAAAGCATATTGAAGATAGCAAGGAGGGGATGAGTCGTATCAAGCCTTTAAATATAAACAACTTTAGTTCTTCCCAGGAGGTTTACATGAGCATAGAAAAACAGGGGAATAACTGTATCATTGGCGATGCAGTCATAGGTAAAAATGCAGTACTGGGTCATAATTGCATTATAGAAGATGATGTAACTATTGGAGATGATGCTTTCATTGACTGCAATACAATAATAAGAACCGGTGTAAAGATTGGAAATAATGCTTTCATTGGCGCCAATTGCATTATTGGCGAATATCAATCCGATTTCTGTCAAAAAAGACAGGCAGAGGTTCATCCACTAACGATAGGTGATAATGCCTTAATACGCAGTGGTTCTTTCATTTATTCTGGATCTGACATTGGATCACACTTTCAGACAGGGCATCAGGTTACTATACGCGAAAAAAGCAATATCGGAAACAATGTTAGTGTTGGAACCTTGTCAGATATACAGGGCAATTGCAGCATTGGAAGCTATGTCCGCATCCACAGCAATGTTCATATAGGACAACTCTCAGTAATTGATAATTATGTATGGATGTACCCATATGTTGTCCTTACAAACGATCCAACTCCGCCTTCAGATCATTTTGCAGGGGTACATATGCATTCTTTTGCAGTTATTGCAACTGGTTCAATAATCATGCCCGGACTAGAAATCGGACAGGATGCGCTGATTGGAGCAGGAGCAATTGTTACAAACAACATTGAGCCCTATGCAGTTGCTCTCGGTAATCCGGCAAGGGCTGTCTCTGACGTAAGAAACATTAAGAATAAAATTACAGGCAATTCTGCATATCCCTGGCGGGAACATTTTGACAAATATATGCCTTGGGAAGGTATAGGCTTCGAAAAGTGGTATTCAGATTTAAATGAGTTAGAAAAAGAAAACCTGTCCTTCACTCTCGAAATGCCGAATGGCTAGTATCCATGCGACTTTGTCGCATCTCCTTGTAGGAGGTGCGGCATGAATACTTTTGAAATCGTAAATTATGATGAATTGCTTGAAAGAGCTTGGAATTGGTTTATTGATAGAGGAGGTCTTGGTTATGCAAGTAGTAAAGTACGTTTTTCAGCCACATGGCGACGATCGTGGGCAGTTAGTTTCTTTGGAAGAATACAACGACATTCCTTTTGAAATAAAGCGTGTTTACTATATGTACGACACAGCAGAAGGTGTTGTGCGTGGGCACCATGCACACAGAAACTTGCAACAGATCCTTTTCTGTGTACACGGAAGCTGTAAAGTACGTCTCGATAATGGTAAAGAGAAAAAAGTTGTACCTTTGGAAAAACCATATGAAGGAGTATACATTGCCAATAATATGTGGCGAGAGATGTATGATTTCTCGCCTGATGCGGTACTGATGGTGCTTGCATCTGAAGTATATAATGAAGCGGATTATATCAGGGATTATGATGAGTTTCTTAAATTCGTGGGGCAGAAGGAGGATTAAACGAAAATGACTTCTTTATGTTTGAATCTGGAGAAATCAAAATCTTCCATGGTAGTCCGTGACAGTAATATTGAACTTCTGCGTATTATTACAGCTATGGGGGTATACATTTTGCACTACAACAACCCTTTATCCGGTAAGGCTCTGGCTATTTCGGGGGGGATGGAAACCGCATGTTTACTAGCCCTGGAAGCAATCTTTTGCAACGCTGTAAATCTTTTTGTGTTAATAACAGGTTATTATAACTGCCACAAGAAATCAGTCAGCATCATGAAAGGCCTTGAACTGATGACTCAAGTTATCTTTTTCCAACTGCTCTTTTATATCCTGGGTGCGGTCAAAGGCTCTTACTCCCTTTCAATAAGACATCTTGTTACAAGATTTGTCCCACAAAACTGGTTTGTGATCCTGTATGTGGTTTTGTGGGTGGTTTCACCATATTTGAACATTATCATAGACCGCATGGGAGATAAGCTCCTCGGTCTTGTAGTTTGCTTATTTGTATTATTTAGCATCTATCCAACAGCTGTGGATCTTTTGGCTGAGCTGACCAGTGTAAATACCACGGGGCTAAGCAGCATTGGAATGTACGGCTCAGAGCTAGGCTATACAATAGTAAACTTCATTTTGATGTACTTTATTGGAGCATATCTTAAAGTGGCAAAAACCAAAATGGGCATCGCTAGTAATCTTACTATCTTACTCTTATGCGAAAGTCTTATATGCTTATGTGGATACTTTGAATGGAACCGTAACATAATGATTGAAGCCGTGGCATGGGAATACTGTAATCCATTGGTGATACTTTCTGCTGCTTTGACATTCATTTTCTTTAAGAATTGCCTCAATTTCAGCAATAAGTACATCAATCTATTAGCCAGAGCTTCTTTTACTTGTTACTTAATACACGCTATGTTTTACAAGTGCATCAATATCCCAAAATATGTTGAAGCAGGAGTTTTTCCTATGCTGTTACACATCATCCTAACTGCAATTGTTGTATATGCCTGCAGTTTTGCGGCATGGACAGTTTATAATTTTGTATCCCGCCCTGTAATTGCTCTGCTACGGCAGCTGCCAATATGGATCAACCTAGAGACATTCCTCTATCCTCAAGATAGATTAAGCAAGGAGACATCATGATCATCCCATTTGTATCATTTAAACCCATGGAACGAGAACTTGACAAGGAACTAAGAGAAGCTTTTGAACGTGTGTATGAGAATAGCTGGTACATCGAAGGAAATGAAGATAAAGCATTCGAACACTCTTTTGCTAGATTCTGTGAGAGGAAATATTGTGTAGGAGTTGGTAACGGTCTTGATGCGCTTATGCTTTCGTTAAAGGCATTGGAAATTGGCATCGGTGATGAGGTTATAGTACCAGCGAATACATATATTGCTACAGCTTTAGCTGTTACTTAACATTGGTACCGTGTTCTGTTAACATTGTTTTTGATTTACCGTAAGACTAAAATGTTTGCAGATAGCTTTGTATTTGTAAAGAGAATGTTAAAAACTAGCTGATTAGTTTGCGGTGTGTGATAAAACTGTGAGTTGCTTAATAGTCACTATGACGAAAGAATAATTAAGTTAAAGGTAAAGTATGATGTCTCATTATAAAGTAAAGCAAATAATTCAGTTTAGATATGAAAAGATATTTAAGAATAAGACACATAGCAGACAGATTGATAATTTTATTTTACTTATCGAAATACTAAGTATAATTGTAGGTTTTTGTTTGCGGAGTTATTGGTTTAGTACAGGGTTCATCACAGTTGCCTGGATTGTTCTTTGTATTTATGGAGTTAAGTTAAAGAGCAACGCTAATACTGCTCTGGATATAGATAATACGAGAGCCCTTCGAGGTATTTCGGCAATAGAAATAATGTTGGGGCATATAGGGATAAGTACTGGAAACATTATGCAATTTCCTAACCGGAAGGCGGGAATTCTTTTTGTAGGCATATTTTTTATGATTTCTGGATATGGGCTGGCATATGGATTTGATAGAAAGGAAGACTACCTTAGTAGTTTTTTTATTAAGCGATTACCTGTAATTATTATTCCAGTGGCAATAGTAATATTTATAGAGACTCTATATTATAAAACGTTATCCATTATTTTTGTTATTGAAGGATCAGCGCGATGGTATATAACCGAATTATTGGTTCTATATCTTGTTTTTTATTGTGCGTATAGGATTTATGGTTCTAAGGGATGGATTGCTGTAATGATTATTTCTGCAATACTGATTCTTATAGCGTTTTCTCTTAGACTTTCAAATCCGTGGTATGGAAGTACAATGTGCTTTCCGTTGGGAATGATTTATTATAATTACCAAAAAAGAAGCATTGCATTGAATATTGTAAAAAGATTAGTAATCACTTCAAGTTTATTGTTCTTGGCAGCGCTATCAATAATTGGTTTTTTCGTGTATGAAGATAGTTTCTTTGGTAACGTGATATGTAGAACAACAGCTTCTGTATTTTTTTGCGCTGCGTTATTGCTATTGTTGGAAGTTGTTCAAATTGGAAATACATTTTCTTTGGTATTAGCAGCCATTTCTTATGAAATTTACCTGGTACATAGTTTAATTATAAATATTTTGTCACGATTTGAAGCGGTAAAAATGGTATCATTCAACTTCACTATACTTGTAGTGATAGTCTCAATACTATCAGCAATTTTATTACACTATATTCTTATTCATCATAAACTTCATTCACGTGGGGCAGATGTGCGTAAAAGTGTGTGATCAAAGATTGTATTGGTAATAATTATTTTATCTTGCTTATATTTTCGAGCTTTTGAAACGCAAAGGGACTAGAATGACTAAAAGCAAATCAAAAAAACAATCAAAGAAACAATTTAAAAGTACATTTTCACGCATAAATCCACCGGTTAAGGAAGGGGCGGACTTTCTGGTTGATTATCTGTTCAGGGTAATCATATTTCTTTTCCCATTATATATATATGAGACTAAGGCGGTCATGGGCATTACGGGCAAGGATTTGCTGGTGGGCATTATTGTGCTGATCGTTGGTTTGTGGTGTCTTTATAAGTCTCTGAAGAAGAACTTGTTCCAGTCATTAGTACTGGATGCTGGCAAGGCCTTTGGAGTTTTAGTTTTCTTAGCTCTTTTAATTGTTTTTGGAATACAGTTTTTAGTTCGTACTATGTTTGTGGTGGGACAAGGTTTTATCTTGGACTTCTGGCTACTTCTTTTACTCTTGTTTATGTTAGTTTGTATCGCTATGTCTTTAAAACTTTGGCGACAGGAACTGTTATGGAAAAACTAGCGTAACAGTCATTAAATATTTGTTAGGATAAGTAAATGAAAGAAAGTATTAGAGATACAACTGAGAATATTTTGAAAGATATTATAGGAGTGTTGTGCAAAGATCCTTTATCGGCATACGATTTGTGGCAGGATTTGAAACTGGCTCCTGTAACTATAAAAGATACTATGTATGCGGAACGGTTTTCTGCATTTCTTTTGCATGCCAAGTCTGAGAATGTAAGAGAGAACCCTGATGAAAAACTGAAAAGTTTCGTTGAAGTTTTAGCAGAGAACAGCCCTAATGAAGAGGCTGGATATGAAGGTAATTTGGAAAAGCTTTATGAGTATGCAGAAAGAATAATTAAAGTAATAGATGATTGTGGAACAAAAAAGAAAGCGGTTTATATAGCCAATCTTACAAGAGCAGTATACGCAAGGAAAATAGATACAGCAAAGTACTTTAAACTTGCTCACTGTGTTGTGACTTTAATTGAAGAAGATCTATTACAAATCAAGAAAATAATAACAAAAGATGTTATTGATTCTGATGATGAATACATTGAAGATTATAGATCACTAGGGCTAATGCGGGAATGTGCTGGTGGATATCTGTTTACTAAAAGAGCATTTGAGTTAGTAAAGTATGCTCTTGATTATGAAGGGAATTTGCAGATTCCTCATGATTTTCCATCAAGAATTACACCGGGTGCGATATCAGAAGAGGAATATAGGATGATTGAGAAAAGCCTTAGGGATGAGAACTAACTGAGGTGAATGAATGCAAAATATAGAAGTGAATGTTTTGGCTAATAATTCAATTAAGATTGAGGCGACTGATGTAAATTATGAAGATTATGAAGGCAGTTGCAAAGTGAATGTTATACATGTTTATGATTGGTATGATATTGCGGAAGAACTAACAGCTAATTGCATAATAAGAAATGGCAAAATTGTTGCTTGCGCGAAATTGCTGGAAGAAAAAGGTTTTTTTCTTTTTAGTTCATTGAGCTTTGATAATGAAGTTTATATCTTAGGACATAAGAATGGAGAAAAGGTTTCTATTTTGACAGCGTTTTTACTTGGATATAATCAATGTAAAACAGAGTTAGAACTACATAATATTTATAGGAACATTATTATAAATAGAGAGTATGTTTTTTCGGCTTCTAAAGGAGATATAGAGACGGGAAATGAGGTATTTGATTTCTATGTGTTTGTAAAAAACTTAAATATTTCTAATAGGGTTCAGTATGGTGATATAGAAGTTATCCCTTTTAATGAATATAGGGCTTTATCAGAAACAAATATGATAGATGCTTTTTTTAGTGATGAAAATGGAAAATTTGATTTTTCTGCAACTTTGCAGGGTGGTTTTGGTGCAGTTATACATATGAAGAATATCCATGTAGCAAGTAGTGCTGCTGATGCAGAGGCTATAGCCTGGAAAAAAGCACAGATTTTGATCAATTTGTTTTCTCTTACTAACAGAGATAACAGCGAGGCTATAGCGATGGTGGCTTATAATCATAGGACGGGATTGTATTGGATAAGAGTCAGAGAGCCTTCATATCAAGGAAATTTATTACGATTGGCAGATCAAGGGTATAGTATTAGGACAAAATACAAATACTTGTCTAGCACTGAAACAAAAATGAATGCATTTATTAAGCTTTTTAATGAAGCAGTAAATGAAAGTGAACGACTTTCGTCATATTTTAAGTATTGGATGTTGTTAGGGGTAATGGCAGAGTCTAGTGGGATTTCAGGTAGTGATATGAAATGCTGGGATGGGAAGACTGTTACTTCTAAAAAAGATGGGAAAAATGTAATTATTTCCCAAGAACTAGATATGGTATTTGAATTGGTTCGTAGACATAATAGTGATGATAAAAATGAGAACCAATTTAAAATATATTCAGTTACAAGAGCAAAAGATTTTTTGAGCATTTGTTATCAAAGAAGATGTTGCTACGCGCACAAGGGTGGATGTGAGCATTTATCTGGGGTGGGATGCAATGCATCAAAAAGGCCTGAATTATTGTGCAAAAATAATATGGTCACAGTGAAAAGCAAATATGATGACAGGATACTGGATACGTTGGAGAGCATAGTTAGATCTATAATATTCAAAGAATTGGAAAAAGTTGCTCCGACAAAAATGGATGATTCGTTTGTAGAGTCGTTGATATTTGAATAGTATCATATTTTTAAGAGTTTAATTGAAACTGCCAAAAGAAAATGACCTGCAAAGAGCTCGGAGAGGAAGACAGGATCATCGATGGCTTTCATGACGTCATCCTGACGAGCTTGCACCTTGGTACCGTGTTCTGTTAACAATATGTAAACAAATAGTGCATTGCCTTGACTAAAAAGAGGAGTAAATTTTTCACATCCAATTCGTATAAATGGATATATTTGGAAAATAAAAAGGAGGCACTATAGTAATGGCAAGAAAGAAAAGGATATGGTATCCGGGAGCAACATATCATGTAATGAGCCGTGGAATCTTTTCGAGAATAGATATGTAGGCCAGATAATAGAGGATGATACATACATTCTTGAAACAAGCAGGTATTTCAACTACTCTTTTTGATCCTATGCTACATGAATCAGATATAACGATAACAATTGACGATTTCTGAAGGCTGGTACTCATAGTAGTTCTCCTTTTTGTCCTCTTCCACAAGATGTTGTAGTTTGTGATATAAGATTAAAAAGTATTTTTAAAACCGTTAATAAAATGATTGTTATAGCCGAAAAATGTGGTATAATTCTAAATGAGCTTTAAAATTTATCTGCAGAAGAATTTTAAAGAGAAGACTCTTCATGATGAAAGGAGAAATGTTGTATGAGAATTCAGACACTTAGGAAAGTTCTTGCAGTTACAGTGGCAGCAACCATGCTTGCTATGCCTTTAACTGTAGGTGCAACAGACTCAGCAGAATCGTCAAGTGCAGAGACTACCGCTAATGTCGAAGAAGTTAAGACCACAAGCCAGGTAGTAGCACCGGGCGGAACAGTAATTAAGAACGAACTTCCGGGAGCATTCCAGATTCAGGCTAGTTCGCCAATTACTGGTATGGCTGTAACAGTAGCTCCTGCTACGATCAAGCAGCAGGCCGGACTTGCAGCTAATGAGACACCTTTCGTATCAGCTTATACAGTTGATCGTAAGAAGAGCGCCGCTGTATATGCAAGCTTTGATGCAGCAGCAGCTACTGTAGGTGGTACTACTCTTGGTGGTATCAATATTGACCTTGGAAAGCTTACAGGCGGTAAGTTCACAGAGCTTCCTGAAGGCGTTTCAATTCCATTCTCAATGGGCATTAAGAATTATAATCCTGCACTTACATATTATGTAGTAAAGGTTCTCCCTGGTGGAGCAACAGAGATGATCCCTGTTACTGTTGAAAACGGAGTTATTTCATTTGAGATCACCGGCGGACTTGCAGGCTATGGTCTTATTGCTAAGTAAGTTTGTAATTTGATATCGCATAGTGGTTAATTTATACTAATTTGGCCGGGGAATGACTTTTAAGAGCCATTCCCCGTCTTTCTATTATGGGAGATATATATCCATGGCAAGACTTGGTTGCGAGGCAGGCGCAATATGGATCAAGGCTTTAGTTGTCATTTTACTTGTCTGTCTGTGTTTCTATGGACTTCAGGGTATATACGGTTTTTCACTTTTCCCTGATGAGTTTGGTTACTGGGCCAGTGCGGCGAGCCTCCTTGGCTTTGATTTTAGTAATGTTTCATCTATAGGATCCTTTTATTCGTTTGGTTATTCACTTGTTCTTTCACCTGTTCTTTTGATTTTTGAAGATTCCATAGCAGCTTACAGGGCTGCTGTGATTATTAATCTTGTGTTTCAGTGTTTGTCGTTTTTTATACTGATCCGTATTTCGGATAAGCTTTTTGAGGATGCTGACAAGATATTTAAGGCTCTTCTTGCAGGAGCCTGCGTATTATATCCGTCGTGGGTCTTCTATACCCAGATGACTATGTCGGAGAGCCTGCTCTTTTTTATGTATACAGTGGTTGTATATGTCATGCTGTGCTATCTTGAAAGGCCGTCACTTATTAGAGGAGTGCTTTTAGCTTTTGCAGCAGTATACATATATTCTGTTCACATGAGGACTGTTGGGATTGTTGCGACGGTTTTTATAGTTGTCGTAGCGGATGCTTTTTTTAGATTTAAAAAGTCTGGGGGAAACGGAGAGCCTTCAGGAAGACATGGATTTATCACTCTGTCTACAGTTGTATTACTTGCTGCGGGATTTATTGTCTGTCTCATTATTAAAGATCATGTTATAGATGTCCTGTATACAAGTGGGCAGATGGACCGGACTTATGTTAATGACTATTCAGGGCAGGTATCTAAGCTTGGTAGCCTTTTTTCTCTTAAAGGCATGGACGATTTTCTAAAGAGTCTTTGTGGCAAGATCTTATATCTTGGCTGCGCCAGCTTCGGTACTGCATATATTGGCATATATTATCTTACAAAAAGGGCATTCAAAAAAGATTTAAAGGCATTATCCATCCTTATAGCTTCTTTTATGCAGTTCATGGTCATGTGCATCTATCTGTCCGGAAGTTCAGGCTGGGACAGGTTTGATCTGTTCCTTCACGGAAGGTATTTTGATTTTTGCATTCCGATTCTTATGATGACAGGAATTTATGACCTTTTTCAAAATGGAGACCATTATAGGAAGATTATTATATCGGCTCTGATAATAGCAGCATCTGCGCTTTTTTCCTGCCTTTTGGTGATTGCTAACAGTACAGGATTTTCTGATCCCCATGGGATGCTGATGATAGGAATGAGTTATTTCCTTGATGACGAAGATGTTAAGCCGCTCGAGACTATTATCTTTAATGTAATGATTTCTTTGCTTATTATGTGTATAATATTATTAATAGTCTCTATTTACATTAAACAAGCTAATGTTTATCTCTTATGTTTTATCCATTTATTACTAATAGTGCTGTCTTATCATGCGTGTAACCATTTCATATACGCCTGTCAGACGTATATCTATGGCGATATACAGGTGGCTGATGAGATAAGTGATCTTCGCATTGCAGGATATGAAGGTGATATTGTTCTTCTATATGAGGGCGGACTGGAATACATTGATACTGTTCAGCTAAGACTGCGTTATGAACATATCAATGTGGTTTATGTGGACAACTTGGATGCTCTAAGTAGTCTTAAAGAGGATGACCTTGTACTGGTTGATTATAGGAGCGCGTTAAATGAACAGCTCCCCGGAACCTACAATAGTTCCTGGGAGTCAGGGCATTTTGAACTGTATTATAACGACGTTGGAGGTACAGACCTATGAAACTTATTATCCAGATACCTTGTTATAACGAAGCAGAAACCTTGGAAGTTGCACTCAATGACTTGCCGGAACATATCGATGGTATTGATGAGATTGAATACCTGGTTATTAATGACGGAAGTCAGGACAATACTGTGGAAGTTGCCAGAAACTGGGGCGTCCATCATATCGTTAGCTTTAAACAGAATCAGGGACTGGCTAAGGGCTTTTTGGCAGGTCTTGACGGGTGCCTTAGGTGCGGCGCAGATATTATTGTTAATACTGATGCTGATGACCAGTACAAGGGTGCTGATATTGAGAAGATCGTGCGTCCTATTCTAGACGGAGAGGCTGATATTGTCATTGGAGCAAGGCCTATAGATGAGACTGAGCACTTCTCTTATATCAAGAAGAAACTACAGCATCTTGGTAGCTGGGCAGTAAGAAGGGCATCCAAGACAGATATTCCGGATGCTCCAAGCGGCTTTAGGGCATTTTCAAGAGAAGCTGCCATGAAGCTCAATGTTGTTAATGATTATACCTATACTCTTGAGACAATCGTTCAGGCAGGCAGGGAGAACATCCCTATGATGAGCGTACCCATAAGGACCAATGCTGAGCTTCGCCCGTCAAGGCTTTTTAAGAGTATGTGGGGATATGTCAAGAAGTCTATTCTGACAATCCTGCGCGCATATGTTATGTACAAGCCATTAAAAGCTTTTACATATTTATGTGTGCCTTTTCTGGCTGTAGGTATCGGTATAGGCATCAGATTCCTGTACTACATGTCTATAGGTCAGAGTGGTGGTAAGGTTCAGTCACTTATTTTAGGATGTACCCTTATCATCATAGGTGTCCTGGTCTTCGTAATAGGCATTCTTGCAGATACCATAGCTGCTAACAGAAGGATACTTCAGGATATTCAGTTCCATGTTAAGAGCATAGAATATGGAAGGCACGATCCGGATCTCAATATTGTGGGTAGTCACAAGCGCAAGGAAAGAGGGGCGTGATGATCATGAACAGAAAAATTTATAGGTTTACAAGGTTAATATTTATTTTAAGTCTGGTAGCTTTGCTATTGTGTGGTACAGGCTTTGGCGTCATGGTATCCAGAGCTGCCGGTGGAAACTTTATGACTACCACATCTGATGTATCTGCATATGAATCTATGGATACGTCTTCTGATAAGGTTGAGATAAGTTCTGGTGAGATGATACTAGTCATGGAGAGTGAAGATGGCTGGACTCATATCATGTATCAGGGAAGTGATCTCTATGTTCAGAATTCTGATGCCAAGGCTATAGGAGGCCTTGCTAACGAGCCTGCAGCGCAGGAACTTGAGAAGCAGGCTAAGACTGACAAGGCATGGATAGAATCCTACGTAGCCCAGCTTGCTGCTAAGAAAAATGCCATGATATGGCGAATAGTTATAGCTTCGGTCATAGTAATTCTCGTGGTACTTATTGTTATCACCAGCATCAGAAAGAATATTTCAGACAAAAAAGAAAACGCAAAGGAATGATCTAATTTAGACCAGCATACACATAACATATGGACGAATTCAAAAAGTATTGCGGCTATGTCATAAATTTTATAACTGGTATCAAGGATAAGTTATCTGATAAGAATTATAGAAAGAGTATACTCGAGATGATAAGTCCTGAGCCTTTTGAAGGCTCTGATTATCTTGCTGATTATATGACGAGGATACTCTTACTTCTGTTCCCTTTATATATCTACGAAAGTACTGCGGTACTAAGTATATCTATGAAGGATATGTTCTTTGGTATCATAATTCTTATCATGAGTATCTGGTGCCTTGTTAAGTTTTGGAAGAAAGCAGGAAGGCGTAAGGTTTTAATTGACAGGAGGATGATATGTGTATCGGGCATATTCCTTCTGATTCTTATATGCTTCGCTGTTCAGCTTGCTTGTCTTAGTAGTGAACTTGGACATACATATCTGTATATAGGTATGTTCCTTCTGCCTTTTTGTGTGAGTTTTATAGGCAGGGGCACAAAGTACTACATGCATATCTTTTTGGCTGCATATGTTCTTGTCTATATCAGCATCTTTTCTTATGTATTTACGGGGATTCCTACTATTCTTGGCGTAGAGTCTCTTTTAAACAGTTCTGCTAAGCTTATTCCATCGATCCTTCTTAGCTGCTGCATAGGTTCTTTCCTTTACATTACGGCAGATGATATTAGTAAGCAGAGAGTATATCTTGCATTTACTACTGTCAGCATGGTGGTATTGTTCATGTATGGTGACATGGTATCTTTTATGATACTGCTTATATATCTGATGCTGCTCCAGTTTTTGAGAAAGCCTGTCATAAGTTTTGTTAAGAGGAATCTGATACTTCTTTTTGCGTTTGCATTCTGTGCTTCAAATACTCCCCTTATTACATATTTTGGCGTCAAGGGTTATAGCAGGGAATTCGATCTTGAATACAGCATATATATAGATATCATTATCGCTGTTGTAGGTCTGTTTATTACAAGCTACTGGGACAAGATGCCCAAAGATCAGGATGAAGATATTGTTACGATGCCTGTTTTTTCCTTGTGGTTTAAAAGGTCCATCCTTCTTGTTGTCGGTCTTCTGGCTGTAGCATTTATATTTGGAAGCAGGGGAGGGAGCCTGGAAGGAACATTTGGCGGTAAGGCTATATCAGGATTTTCAAAGAGCCTTTGGGATGCTGTTAACATGTCAAGTGGTGAACTATGGCATATATTGTCTGTTTATGGCGTTATAGGTGTAGTGATTCTTCTGTTTCTTGGTTTTGTAATTCTAAGCCGCTTGTATAAAGCTTTAAAATATAGGGATATCACGGACATATCTAAAGGATTTATTATTATATCTTTGGTATTTCTAGTTCAGAGCTTCTTCTATCCGTTTTCATCTGCGGCAACTCCTGCTTATCTTATCTTCCTTGGCTTTGCTCTATGCGCTGCACCTGTAGAAGATAAGGCAGCGGACAAGTCACTGGATAAGGATGTAGATATAGCTGCGGATAAGGTATGGGATAAGGAAGATAGTAAAGATATAGAAATTGCCACAATGCTGGCACCCCAGGTGTGTGTGCTACTTATTATTTCTTTATCGTCTGCTCTTGTTGTTATGGTTTTCTTTGCCATATACAGGGTATTTGTACCTGTTGGAAGCCTTGGAAGTCAGGATTCACTTGTTGAAATAGCAATAGAGCATAGACAGGAGCAGCTCCTGGCCATGGAACAGGTAAGGACGGATGCTTATGAAGGCAGCCTGGAGGAAGGTTATAATATCGGTGAAGCTAAAGAAGTGCTTGAAGCAGATGGTGATATTGAAAAGAGCGGTTTTAGTGGCGCTGACATAGATGGATCCGGTACTGATGGTTCTGATGAAGACGGAACTGATAAGTCAGTGGCTGGAGGTGGAGATTTAGATACTGGTGATTCTACTAATGATGAAGGAACTTTGGATGGAACATCAGAAGAAGATCTGAAATCTGAAGATGATTCAGGCAATGATGATGAAGCCAAAGAAGAGGAATCAGGCAATGATGATGAAGCCAAAGAAGAGGAATCAGGCGAAGAGGAATCTGGAACTGATACCAGTAATATTGAAGCCGGCATTAGCAATGGCGATTATAAGATTTATGATCCCAATGCTCATTACAAGACAGTTGACGAGACTGTCACAGGATCAAGAGGTGATGTTAACCTAAGATCTATTCCAAGTATGGAGAACGGATCACAGGTCATACATGTTTTAAAGTCAGGTGAGACGGTTCGAAGGACCGCTATAGGAGAAAACGGCTGGTCCAAAGTTGAGTATAACGGTAGGACTCTGTACGCTGTTTCGTCATTTCTTAAAGTAGCAACCCAGGAAGGTGCCAATGAGCCTTCGCAGGAACCGGTAGAGGAAGTGGCCCAGGAGACTGTGCAAGAGCCTGTAGATGAATCTGTAGCACAGGCGTCTCAGGAGAGCTCAGCTTCTGAGTCTTCTAAAGAAGATAATAAGTCTAAGACCAAATCAGGTTATTCTTTCCAGTGGACCAATAATAACAAGACAGTTTCAATCTGGAGCGCAGGGGTATATCAAGGCTCCATGACTGTTACAGATGGTGATGGCAATAGTGTTACGATGATCAACTACGGAGTCTATTACCAGGGAAGTGGCAAGGACCAGAAGAAATATATGTTTATCGGGGCTGCGCAGGGTGATACGCAGCTAACCCTCAATGCTGACGGAGGTTTTATCGCAGCAATGAAGGAAATGGGATACAGCGGAGTGTATTTTAATAAGACTATAAACAATTGGTAAGAAAGCAGCCGGGGCGATATTATGGACGATCAGAACAAGCTTAAGCAGAATATGGAAAATAGTACTGAACAAACTTCAGAACATAGTTCAATTCAGAATACGTTCCCATGTGGCAGGCAGAGTATGGATAATAATCCGTTTATTATTCAAGGATTAAAACAGGCGCAAAGCCAGCACTCATGTCAGGAACATAACATGGAACAGAATCTGAATACTGAAACTGACTATATTCAGGAAGTGAATCTGGACCAGAATAATAGGAAGAAAGAAATAAAAAGAAAGATCCGTAAGATGGTGTATAGTCAGAGCTTTCAGATCACTATGCTTTTATTGACTGTGGTCGCAATCTTCCTGTTCATTATAATTGGAGGTTCAGTCGTTCTTTTTAGGAAGTACACTATAACCCTTGACCTTGCAGATGGTTCAGAACCGATGACAGAGACCTATACTCTTAGTTCTGGTCAGATAGCACTTGGCATGCCTTCAAGAGATGGACTTCACTTTGTAGGATGGACCGGTTCCAATGGTGATACCCCTCAGGTAAGTGTAATAGTAGGTAATGGCCAGCTTGGAGATCTTACTTATACGGCGAACTGGTCTGATGACCTTAGTGTTACCTGCCAGGACTGGCTTGTTGACAAGGACAATAATAGGATCAAAGACATAACAGGTGAAGTTGATGAATTTCTGAAAAATGGTGGAAGTGCAAAGAATTATACGGCTCCTGCAAGGACGATCCAGGTCAAACCCGGGACCACCGTTAATGCTACCAGATGGGGAGATGATAATAGTTATAAGGTATATTCGGATCAGTATATATATGTTGGTTCGTCGGGAGACGTCACGGTTAATAGCGATAATGTGACTGTGTATAGATATTTTTATCCTGTTCTTGATGTGAATTATTCTATTAATGGACAAAGCGTTGCTTCACTTGAAATTCCAAATTCCGACATAGCTTTTTTTGACTTGTATGTAGATGGAAATCTAAAATCCTCTGATATATTTGATTTTTGTTATGCAGTACCGTATGGTTCTGAATATAAAGTGGTATTTAAAAACGTAAATCCGTTATATGCACAAGTTGATACAGCATCCTGTTCTGGAACCATGATTGATAGCAGGTTGAATTTGAATTTCGATTTTGAAAGTAGGAGCGGCGATGTTGAAGTTACCTGTGAAGACTGGCTTATAGACGTTGATGGCAACATGGTCAAAGAAATAACATCTGAAGTTGACAAGTACCTGTCTGGAGGTAACAGCAAGAAACAATATCCTGTGCTGGACAGGACAGCTCTTTTTGAAGAGGGCGAAGAAGTTAGTGCAAGTCTCTGGGGCAAAGATACATCTTTGGGAGCGTACAGTAATAATTATGTGTATGTTTCGTCTTCCAGGATAACTGTCGAAGAGGGCAATGCTACAGTATACAGATATTTCTACCCTGTGCTGGATATTAACGGATTTATAGATGGCAAAAATACCGGTAATACTAATAACATAGCAAGGTACAATGTTTATATTAATGACAGGCTTGTCAAAGAGAACGTAACGGATTTTTACCAAGGTGTTCCATGCGGGGCCAAATACAGGATTGAGATAACTGAATATATAGACTGGTCTTACATTCATGAGGCGGTTAATACCGATTCCGGGACCATGGGGACCTTTAATAGACAGCTTAAGATTAAGTTCACCAAAAGAGAAGGTGATTGCAATGTTGTTATAGAAGACTGGGTTGTTGACAAGGACAATAACAGGGTCAAAGAGATCACTGATCTTGTGGATTCATTCCTTATTGCAGGCAGTAGCAGACAAAGCTATGTCATGCAGTCAAGGATCATCAAGACGGATTTAGGTGATACGATAGATCCGGCTATGTTTGGTAACGACATAAGACCAAGGTCGTATGAAGATGATTATGTATATGCCGGAGCATCTGAGGTAGTAACTGTTGAAGGTGATACTACGGTGATATACAGATACTTTTATCCTATACTTGATGTAAATGCGATTATTGATGAAAGCACAGATAGTTTAGGCAATACTAATGGTGTAGCCCTTATAAATGTTTATATCAATGGCAGGTGCAAGCAGTACAGAAAGACTGATTTCTTTGACGGTGTTCCCTATGGCTCAGAATATGAGATCAAGGTTGTAGAGACGCAGGATGGCTATGAGGCTGTGGAAGAGGTGTATTCAGGTGTTATGGAGGATGAAGCTACATCAGTTATACTTGAGTTTGATACAGCATCGTAAGAGAGCAGCATATGATTTTAAATATGCTTTTCGTATATATTTATTTTCTTTTATAATGTCTGCGGTTCCTGCTCTTTTCCTTTCAAGTCCTCAGGTTGAGGATGCTCTGGGTACCATGGGGGCAGCTGCTTTCCTTACAGGTCGCGACTGGGGCGACTTCCTTGTAGAGAAGGGCTTTTATTATAAATATGGCATGACGCTTTTTTATCTGCCTGTTTATATGTGTATTCATGACCCGGTATTAAGATACAAGGCGCTGCTTATTACAAATAGTTTTCTGATGGCATTTATTCCTGTGCTTATATACAAAAATGGCAGAAGGCACCTTTCTTTTTCCCATATGGATGCTGCTTGCATGGCTCTGATTTCAGGATGTATGCCCTCTGCGCTTCTATATGGAAAGCTGACCTGGGCAGAACCAGTGCTGTTCCTGATCCCATGGATGATCATCCATATATCTTTGGAACTATCCGACGTTTCGCAGGGGGCGTGTGCTGATTCAAGGTGTGTTAGTAATTCATTACTTGTAGGGAAGCATCTTTTTAGCAGGCAGAATGTGCTTAGTGCGGCACTTGCGTGGACCTGTGTTTATGCCTTTATGTGTCACCAGCGCGGGATTGTCATAGTTATTGCAACAGTCATTTTTTTAATTGTTTATAAGATGAGGAATGGGCGGCATCTGGTACGTAAGTTTGTTTTTGTTATAAATCTTATTGCCGCTCTTTGTATAGACAGAGTACTTGATTCATGGCTAAAGCTCTATGTGTTTAAGGGAGCAGAGCTTAAACACAATCTTCTTAGTTCTTTCCTGCATATAGAAAAATATCGCAAAATGCTGTCATTGCATGGCCTTTATACTCTTTTCATATCTTTGTTGGGATGGCTTTATAACAGCGCTGTATCAGGTTTGGGGATCACTTTGCTTGGTATCGTGCTGTGTTTATGTTGCGGGCTGGGGATCAGTAATTCAAGGCGCCGCTACAAGGGCAAACTTAAGATGATTATGCTTCTTGGAAGTCTGCTATTTGCAGGGGCATTTGCGCTTGGAATCCTGTTTTTCTTTGAGACGGCTTATGATTACTGGAATCTGACTGCTGTAGACAGATGCGATCATCTGGTGTTTGGGAGATACCTTGAAAGCACGCTTCCTGTGATGATGTATATCGGGCTGTGCGCGATGAATAGCGGGGGAGATGTAGCTGTGAGGGTAGATGGATTTGAGCAAGGTGACAGGAATAAGTTGGAATATGGTATTAAGAAAGGAAGGCGGTTGAGTTTTTCTATAGGTTATATGGTTTTTGTGTTGATGGCGATGCTTACGGCTATATTTACGACGAACATTGCTCCTGCTATGAGAGGTGTTGACTGTTATGTTCATTCCTTGATGTCGATGAACATATGCTTTGATATGAAGGATGTTAAGCTGACACAGGATATAATACCAAATCTTTCTATGGCGCTTATTATATTCGGAGTTGTGTCATGTATCTGTTATGTAATCTTACTGCGACTATTTAGGTCGGGCAGGAAGAAAGCGGCATTTACTGTTATTGGGATTATATATTTATATATCTATTTACGGAGTTTCTTTGATATATTGTACAGGGTCGATGCGTATTCGCTGACTGACTATGCGGTTTATTATCTGGGGCATTGACGTATCCTGATGCAAAACAATCAAAAGGTTGTGACGCAAAGCTATAGGGACTGTAAAATGTCAGCCAGCTGCAGATTAGCGTAGCCCTGCTGCGCTTTTTTTAGGATAATCGAAGTTGGTGAGGGTTTGCCAAAAGGCAGGTTATAGGTCATATACTAAATATCGACTAAACCTGCCTTTTTGATGTATTATTATATATGATTAGCAAACTGTGAAGTGATTTACGAGGTTGACTTAGGAACATTGATGGGATTCAGGAAGGGGGACCTATGATCAAGAGGGTTAGATCTAGATTATCAGTTTTTCTATTATGTGTATTTACTATTTTCTCAATGATG
>OCTW011619039.1_pt1 | contig 34361 bp, 21 predicted proteins | sample 1539671 | NCBI WGS metagenome assembly OCTW01 (sample SAMN02144230, study PRJEB22623) | gut metagenome | biome: sheep rumen | host: Ovis aries | place: New Zealand
GTCTGTAACTTCTATTCATACCAATTATCATTTGCATAAAAGTCATTCATCTCATAGCTATGACGCACGAAAAGCGAAATCCCCCCATCCCAAGCAAAAAAAAATTACTTGGGACAAAAAATTGCAGTCCCCCACCCTACGCTCTGCCCGTAAGGACGCTTGCCCTGAAAAGCCAGGAAGAAACTTCCGTCACGTCGTGACCGCATGCCGTCACGTCGTGATTTCATTCCGTCACGTCGTGACCGCATGACGTCACGACGTGACGGAAGTTAATGGGACGGCTCCTCACGGGAATCCCTGACGTCGCAAATAAGAAATAAAAGGGGATTGGAAAACGGGCCGGACGATGCTCAGGCCAACAGGCTGAGGATGGCGTCGGCATGGCCGCGGAGCAGGCGCAGGGCCTTGCTCATGTGCTTCTCGACGGTCTTGACGGAGATGCCAAGCGCCTCGGCTATTTCGGCATAGGTCATGCCGTCGCGCTTGGCCATCAGCAGCACCTCGCGGCAGCGCGGGGGCAGGGCGTCGATGAGTGTCCATAGCTCGGCCTCGCGCTGAGAGCGCTCCTGTGCCTCCTCGTCGCTGATGAGGCCCTCGAGGTCTTGGGGGGCGACGTCGGTGAGCAGCGGATTGCGGCGGCGCAGCGTGTCGACGGCGCGGTTGCGCACGGCGGTATAGAGCCAGGCCCGCACGTTGCGGGGCTGCTCGTCCGACTGCATCAGCCGCACGAAGGCGTCCTGCACGACGTCCTCGACGGTCTGCGTGTCGTCAAGGTAGTGCATGGCGTAGAGGCACAGCGGCCGATAGTAAGTGCGGAAGGTGAGGTCGAGATTTATCAAGTGAAGAGTGATATTAAAGTAAAAGTGAAGAGTGAAAAGTGAAAAATTTGCTGCCGCCCATAGAGGTCATCCCGCGAGCGGCAGCAAATTTTTCACTTTTCACTCTTCACTCTTCCCTTCTTAGAGGTTAGCGTTGTCCTTCGACCACTCCTCGACGGCGGGGATGATGCCGAGCGAGATGATCTCGTCGCGCATCTTCTGCAGATGCTCATACGACTTCTGGAGCTCAGCCATCTCCTCGGCCGTGCCCTCGGGCTTGGTGTAGTGCACACCGTCCTTGTCGATGACGGTCGGCATGGCCATCATGACGTTCTTGAAGCCGAAGTCGTTGACATAGCAGCCGGCAGGCCAGCGGAAGGGCTCGCCGCCCATGGCGCCTTCGATCATCTTCACAGCCTGGTAAGCGGGGCTCTGGAACGACGAGCGGCCGCGCAGCTTGATGATGTTCGAGCCACCCTGGGTGGTCATGTGCTTGATCTCAGCCCAGCGCTCAGCGCTCAGGGGCAGCTCCGAGAGGGGCTTGCCGTCGATGAGGGCCTTCGATGCGAAGACGGCCATCTGCTCGCCGTGGCCACCGTAGGTGTAGGCATTGGTCACCTTGTCCTGGCGCACGCCGAACTCCAGTGCGAGCTGCTGCTGCAGACGGGTGGAGTCGAGGGCGGCCAGCGAGGTGAGCTGGTTGGGCTTCAGACCCGAGTGGATCAGGGCGGTCAGGGCGGTGACGTCAGCGGGGTTGAAGATGACGACGACGTGCTTCACGTCGGGGCAGTACTTCTTGATGTTCTCGCCGAAGTCGGCAGCGATCTTGCAGTTGCCCTTCAGCAGGTCCTCGCGGGTCATGCCTTCCTTACGGGGAGCGCCGCCAGAGGAGATGATGTACTTAGCACCCGTGAAAGCCTTCTCGGGATCAACGGTGTAGTAGACATTGGCGCCAGGGAAAGCGCAGTGGCAGATCTCGTCGTAGACGCCATGTACGCCCGGCTCGTAGATATCATACAGGCAGATGTTGGGGGTCAGGCCCAGCATCAGCACACTCTGCACCATGTTAGAGCCGATCATGCCACCGGCACCAACAATCACTAATTTCTCGTCAGTCAAAAATGCCATAATACTTTTTTTAATGTTTTATATTGGTTAATATGTTAATACATTTGACGGATGTTTTCCGTGTGCAAAAGTACGAAAATAAATTGAGATAAGCGGTCGGACGAGGGGAAATTTTGCGGACATGAACATATTTTTCGATTTTCATTGTTCTTTTTTAAATTATATTTCCTATCTTTGTAACCTCGAAATGACAAAAACAATGATTCCTATGAAACTAAAAGTCTTTATGCTCACTGCTATGCTGCTATCCGTGAGCGCCTGCCAGAGGGCCCCGAAGGGCGACGGCACGGCGACGGAGAGCGAAGTGATCAGCATCCCCGAGTGCGTCGTGACGGCTCCGCCCGACTCGCTCTCCCTGGATGCGTTCTACACGAAGTATGTCGACGTCAACGGCATCCCCCTCATCTCGTCGTGGCGCGTGCCCGACTCGGCCTTCACGGCCGCCCATGCGACGCTCTATGCCATGACGAGCATGCTGCCCAAGGCCGTGCTCGACTCGATGGTGGGCCGGGGCACGCGCGTGGCCATCATGGGGCGCTATGAGGGGACCACCGACATCCCAGAGCACCGCCACCTGGCCAGCGACACGACGCTCAACTGGGACCTGCGGGCCCGCGGGCTGGGCGGCGACCTGGAGCTGCCGCTGACGAGCTGTGCCGAGGAGAACGTGCTGGGCTACCAGATCGACAAGTATCACGCCGAGGACATCCTCATCCATGAGTTTGCACACAGCATCCACCTCATCGGGCTGATGCTGGCCGTGCCCGACTTCGACGCGCGGCTCAAGGCATGCTATGAGCAGGCCAAGGCCAGCGGCATCCTTGACGGCACCTACCGCGCGACGGACAAGGAGGAATACATGGCCGAGGCCGTGCAGGACTGGTTCAACGTGAACGCCGAGATGCCCCGTGCGGACGGCAAGCACAACTGGGTGAACACGCGCGAAGAGCTCGAGGCGTACGACCCGGACCTCTATGCCCTGCTGGCCGAATATTTTCCTAAGACTTCCCTACAAATCAGTAAGCATAAGAAAGTGAACGAGTATGGAAAATATTAAGAGAGAGACTTACGAGCGCCGGCGCCGCCAGCTGATGCGCGACATGGGGAGCGGACTGCTTCTGATGCTGGGCAACGACGAGGTGGGCATGAACTATGCCGACAACACCTACCGTTTCCGCCAGGACTCCACGTTCCTCTATTTCATCGGACTCGACTATGCCGGACTGGCCGCCGTCATCGATGTCGACGAGGATCGCGTCGTCGTCTTCGGCAATGAGCTGACCATCGACGACATCGTGTGGACAGGACGTCAGCCGTCGCTCAGCGAGAAGTGCGCACCCTACGGCATCAGCGACACGCGCCCTCTAAGCGAGCTGAAGAGCTATCTCGACCAGGCGCGCCGCAAAGGTCAGCCGATCCACTTCCTGCCGCCCTATCGCGGCGACCACCGCGTGTGGCTCTGGGAGCTGCTCGGCATCGAGCCGGCCGCCCAGCCCAAGATGGCCTCCGTCGGGCTGATTAAGGCCATCGTCAGCCAGCGCAACCATAAGGACGAGGAGGAAATCAGGCTCATCGAGCAGTCGGTCGACCTGAGCACGGAGATGCATCTGGCGGCCTATCGCACCGTCCGCCCCGGCATACACGAGTCGGAGGTGGCGGCGGCCGTCGAGGAGGTGGCCTGCCGGCATGGCAACGCGCTGGCCTTCCCCACCATCGCCACGGTGCAGGGACAGGTGCTCCATAACCACGGCTTCATCCACATGCTGCGCGAGGGCGACATCTTCCTGCTCGACGCGGGAGCCGAGACGCATAGCCACTATGCGGGCGACCTGTCGTCGTCGATGCCCGTCGGCGAACGGTTCACGGACCGCCAGGCCGCCGTCTACGAGATCCACCTGCGCAGCTTCCAGGCCGCCGTCGACCGCCTGCAGCTGGGCACACCTTTCCTCGAGGCCCACCTCGCCGCCGCCACGGAGATAGCGCGCGGCATGAAGGAACTGGGACTGATGAAGGGCGACCCGGCCGAGGCAGCGCGCACGGGGGCTTACGCCCTGTTCTTCCCCTGCGGACTGGGCCACATGGTGGGCCTCGACGTCCACAACATGGAGAACCTGGGCGAACAGTATGTCGGCTATGCCGATGGCCAGCAGAAGTCGACGCAGTTCGGATTCAAGTCGCTCCGTCTGGCGCGGCCGCTCGAGGTGGGCTTCGTCTTCACCGTCGAGCCGGGCATCTACTTCATCCCGGAGCTGATGGACAAGTGGGAGGCCGAGGGACAGCACCGCGACTTCATCTGCTACGACCGGCTGCGTCCCTGGCGCGACTTCACGGGCCTTCGCAATGAGCTCAACTACGTCATGACGCCCAGCGGCGCCCGCCTGCTGGGCAAGATCAAGAAGCCCATGACCATCGACGAGGTCTATCAGGCCAAGAACGCCTCCCCATCCTAAAATCCTTTAATCCTTAGAGAACAAGACAAAGATCTTTAGAGACCCAATCCAAGATCCTCAGAGACCTAAACTAAAATCCTCAGACATGTTTGAAATCAAGCACCCCAAATGCCTCGACGGCATGAACGACCGCATACGCCGCCTGCGCCACGAGAGCCTCAACACGCCCACGACGCTCTCGATAGAGCGCGCACTGATCGAGACCGCTTTCTATAAGCAGCACTACGGCACGATGTCCACCCCCGTGCTCCGCGCCCGCAACTTCTATGAGATATGCAAGCGGAAGACCATCTACATCGGACCCGACGAGCTCATCGTCGGCGAGCGCGGCCCGCGGCCCAAGGCCGTGCCGACCTTCCCCGAGCTGACCTGCCACTCGGTCGAGGACCTGCACGTGCTCAACGAGCGCGAGCTGCAGCCCTACCTCATCTCGCAGGACGACATCGACACGTATGAGCGCGAGGTCATCCCCTACTGGCGCGGCAAGACGCAGCGCGAACGCATCTTCGGCCATGTCTCGAAGGAGTGGGAGGAGGCCTACCACGCAGGCGTCTTCACTGAGTTTATGGAGCAGCGCGCCGCAGGCCACACGGCCATGGACGGCAAGATGTATCGCACGGGTCTGCTCGACGTCAAGCAGCGCATCGCGGAGAAGATTGCCGGCCTCGACTATATCAATGACCCTGAGGCGACTGACAAGCAGCAGGAGCTGGAGGCCATGGCCATCTCGTGCGACGCCGCCATCCTGCTGGCCGAGCGCCATGCTGAACTGGCCCTGCAGCTGGCTGCCAAGGAAAGCAACGGGCAACGGAGGAAGGAGCTCGAACGCATTGCCGACGTCTGCCGGTGGGTGCCGGCCCATGCGCCGCGCGACCTGTGGGAGGCCATCCAGATGTACTGGTTCGTCCACTTGGGCACGGTCACGGAGCTCAACGGATGGGACTCGATGAACCCCGGACATATCGACCAGCACCTGTGGCCGTTCTATGAGCAAGGAATTGCCGACGGCTCGCTGACGCGCGACGAGGCCAAGGAGCTGCTCTCGTGCCTGTGGATCAAGTTCAACAACCAGCCCGCCCCGCCCAAGGTGGGCGTCACGGCACTGGAGAGCGGCACCTACAACGACTTCACCAACATCAACATCGGCGGCATCGACCGCGAGGGGCGCAGCGCCGCCAACGACCTGTCTTACATGATACTCGAGATACAGGAGGAGCTCCACCAGCTGCAGCCCGGACTCTCGATCCACATCGCCGAGGTCACGCCCGACGACTTCCTCATGGCCGGCATCGGCGTCATCCGACAAGGCCACGGCTACCCCTCGATCTTCAATCCCGACACGTACGTCAGGGAGATGGTGCGCGCCGGCAAGTCGATCGAGGATGCCCGCGAGGGCGGCTGCTCGGGCTGCATCGAGGTGGGCGCCTTCGGCAAGGAGGCCTACCTGCTGACGGGCTACCTGAACACGCCCAAGATCCTTGAGATCACGCTCCACAACGGCGTCGACCCCGAGACGGGCAAGACGTTAGGACTGGCGACGGGCGACCCGCGGACGTTCACGACGTTCGAGGAGCTGTATGACGCCTGGCACCGCCAGATGCAGTACTTCGTCAACATGAAGCTCGCCGTCAACAACTACATCGAGCGCATGTTCGCCCTCTACGCGCCCGCCACCTTCCTCAGCATCTTCATCGACGACTGCATCGACAAGGGGCGCGACTACTACAACGGCGGCGCACGCTACAACACCACCTACATCCAGTGCACCGGCCTCGGCACCCTCACCGACTCGTTCTGCGCCCTGAAGAAGCACGTCTTCGACGACCATCGCTACACCATGGACCAGATCCTGGAGGCCTGCCGCCAGAACTGGGGAAACACTCAGGAACCGACCGCGCCAGCCAATTCTCAAATCTCAATCCCCAATTCTCAATTTGAAATCATCCGCCAGTACATCCGCAACCACACGCCCTTCTTCGGCAACGACGACCCGGAGGCCGACGACATCGCCGTACGCATCTACGACGACCTCGTCGATGCCATCGAGGGGCGGCCCAACACGCGCGGCGGACAGACCCACCTGAACATGCTCTCGACGACCTGCCACAACTACTTCGGCAGCGTCTGCGGCGCCACACCCGACGGACGCATGGCCCACTTCGCCATCTCTGACGGCACGTCGCCCGCCCACGGCAGCGACACCCACGGCCCCACGGCCGTCATCCGCTCGCTCGGCCGTCTCGACCAGACCAAGAGTGGCGGCACGCTGCTCAACGTGCGCTTCGTGCCCCAGCTGCTGCGCCGCGAGTCCGACCAGCAGAAGCTGGCAGCCCTCATCCGCACCTACTTCCGACTGGGCGGCCACCACATCCAGTTCAACATCGTCGACACGGCCACCCTCCGCGACGCCCAGCAGCATCCCGACCGCTATCGCGACCTGCTCGTCCGCGTGGCCGGCTACAGCGACTACTTCAACGACATGACCGCCCAGCTGCAGAACGAGATCATCGCCCGCACAGAGAACAATGAGTATTAAGCTGCCACTCATCTTCGACATCAAGCGCTACGCCATCAACGACGGGCCAGGCATCCGCACAACCATCTTCATGAAGGGCTGTCCGCTACGCTGCGTCTGGTGCCACAACCCTGAGAGCTGGGATGCGCATCCGCAGCTGCTCTACAAGCAGACGAGGTGCATCGGCTGTCAGACGTGCGTCAACAGTTGCCCTAACCAAGCGCTTAGCTTTAATGTAGAGTGTAGAACGGAGAGTGTAGAGTTTGCTACCGCCTTACCATCTGCGTCAAAAGGTATGGCGGCAGCAAACTCTACACTCTACACTCTACATTCTCCACTTAAAAGATGCACCCTCTGCGGCCGCTGCGCCGAGGCATGCCCCACGCGGGCCCTGGAGGTCTGCGGCCGGCAGTGGACGATGGACGAGCTGATGGCCGAGGTGGAGAAGGAGCGCATGGTCATGGAGCAGAGCGGCGGCGGCGTGACGCTCTGCGGCGGCGAACCGCTGATGCAGCCCGACGCTACGTTGGCGATACTGCGCGAGCTGGGGCGCCGCGGACTGCACCGCGCCGTCGACACAACGCTCTACGCCCAGCCGGCCATCGCCGACAGCGTGGCAGCCGAGTGCGAGCTCCTGCTCGTCGACCTGAAGCTGATGGACTCGGCGCTGCACCGCCGCTACACGGGCGTCGGCAACGAGCTGATCCTCGAGAACATCGCCCGACTGGCCGCGGCCGGCCACGACCTGCGCATCCGCATCCCCCTCATCGAGGGCATCAATGCCGATGACCAGAACATCGAGGCCACCGCCCGATTCCTGTCGACTCTCCCCTCTCCCCCCTCCCCGCTCCAGGTCCACCTCCTGCCCTACCACGACGTGGGGCGCGACAAGCACCTCCGCATGTGGAGCCGCTATAATCCCGACAACATCGCCATGTCGACGCCCACAGAGGAGCGTCAGCAGCACTGCGCCGACCTGCTCCGCAGCTACGGATTCAAGGTCATAATCGGCGGATAAGAACAAGATAAGACAACCCCAAAACCATCAATAACTATGAACAAAGACATCAACCAACGACTACAGGATCTGCGCGAGGTGATGCGCCGCGAGCATCTGGCCGCCTTCATCTTCCCCAGCACCGATCCGCACCAGAGTGAATACGTGGCCGACCACTGGAAGGGCCGCGAGTTTATCAGCGGCTTCAACGGCTCGGCCGGCACCGCCGTCGTCACCATGTCGGGCGCCGCCCTCTGGACCGACTCCCGCTACTTCATCGCCGCCGCCGAACAGCTGCGCGGCACGGAGTTCCAGCTGATGCGCCTCAAGATGCCCGGCACGCCGACCATCGCCGAATGGATAGCATCCGATTGTTCAACGAACAATGAACCATGCACCGAGGTGGGCATCGACGGCATGGTCAACTCATGCGCCGAGGTGCGCGACCTGATCACAGAGCTGCGCCGCGGCGGAGGCTTCACCCTGCGCACCAACCTCGACCCGCTGCGCGAGATATGGGCCGACCGGCCGCCCATCCCCCTGGCGCCAGCCTTCATACAGCCCATAGAATATGCCGGCGAGGCGGCACACGACAAGCTGAGCCGCATCCGCCAGGCCCTGCGCCGCCAGCACGCCGACGGCATGCTCATGGCCTCGCTCGACGACATCGCCTGGACGCTCAACCTGCGCGGCGAGGACGTCCACTGCTGCCCCGTCGTCGTCAGCTATCTGCTCATCGCCACCGACCGCGCCACCCTCTACATCGACCCCGCCAAGCTCACCCCCGAGGTCAAGGCCTACCTCAAGCAGGAAGGCGTCGCCACCGACGACTACGAGAACGTCGCACGCGGGCTGAAGGACTACTTCGAATACAACATCCTGCTCGACCCGCAGGAGGTGAACTACACTTTGTTTAAATCCGTCACGCGCGAGATCATCGAGGCCGAGTCGCCCGTCAAGCGCATGAAGACCGTCAAGAACGAAAGGGAACAGCTGGGTTTTCGTGAGGCGATGCTGAAGGACGGCATCGCCATGGTCAAGTTTCTCAAGTGGCTCGACGGAGAGAGTGAAGAGTTAAGAGTGAAGAGTGAAGAATTTGCTACCGCTGCAGATTCTGCATCGGAAAGAACTGCGGCAGCAAATTCTTCACTCTTCACTCTTCACTCTTCACTCACAGAGCTCGCTGTCGACCAGAAGCTGACGGCCCTGCGTGCCGAGCAGCCGGGATTCCGCGGCCTGTCGTTCGACACCATCGCCGCCTACGGCACGCATGGCGCCATCGTCCACTATGAGCCCACGCCCGAGACCGACATCCCCCTGCTGCCCGAGGGCCTGCTGCTGCTCGACAGCGGCGGACAATACCTCGACGGCACCACCGACATCACCCGCACCATCGCCCTCGGACCACTGACCGACGAGATGCGGCGCGTCTACACCCTCGTCCTCAAGGGCCACATCCAGATCGAGCTCGCCGTCTTCCCCTCAGGCATCAGCGGCACGCAGCTCGACGTGCTGGCCAAGCGCGCCATGTGGCGCGAGGGCCTCAGCTACCTCCACGGCACAGGCCACGGCGTCGGCTCGTTCCTCAACGTCCACGAGGGCCCTCACCAGATACGCATGGAGTGGAAGCCCGCACCGCTCGTCGCCGGCATGACCGTCACCGACGAGCCCGGCATCTACCTCGAGGACCGCTTCGGCGTGCGCATCGAGAACACGCTGCTCATCGTGCCCTGCACCTTCCCACCCGCCTGTGCTTCGCACGTCGGCCCCGACGGCACCTCCGAGTTCGGCCCCTTCCTGCGCTTCAAGCCCCTGACCCTCTGCCCCATTGACAAGCGCCCCATCGTCCGCGACATGCTCGACGACGAGGAGATCCGCTGGCTCAACGACTACCACCAAATGGTCTACGACCGCCTCTTCCCCCACCTCGCCCCCGACGAGCAGCAGTGGCTCCGCGAGGCCACGCTGCCGCTCTGACGCCACTGTTGTCCTCACAATATAGTGAACGTTAAAAATAACTTGGTACAATTCGGCTGCCCCTGTAGGAGGCGACGTGTCCCCACGTCGCACTTTCCACAGGTGTCACGTGAGGACACGTGACCTCCTAAATCGTACCACGTGTTCGGTTACTTTTAAATAAGCGAAAGATGCGAACGGGAATAATCGATCGTTAGGAAAGAAGCGGTGCTTCTCGAGGCGAGAAACAGCACTATATGAATAAAGAAACGGCGCTTTTTGAAAGTAATATAGGGGTATATTACCTCCAAAAAGCGCCGTTTCGTGGTTTTCGGGCCTATGCTTAACGCAGGGCGAAGCAGCGGTCGTCGACGGCCTGACGCACCTGGTCGAGACCGGCCTGGTCGGCGGTGACGTTGATCTGACGGCCGTCCTGCAGGGTGGCGCGGATGGTGCCGTCGGGGTTGACGCGGAAGATCTCGCGGGTCTGTCCGTTCTGCGACATGGTCCACGACTGCTCCTGCTCGTTGAAGATGAGGAGGGTCACCTCGCCGGTGGGCGACTTGATCTCATAGCCCTTCTTGGTGGTCTTGACGGCATAGAGTCGGCCGTCCTGACCCTTGATCTGCTGGATAGTCTGAGCGGTGACGGGGCTCTTGCCGGTCCAGAACTCGATGGTGTTGAGCACGACGACGTCGACGAGTGCGCAGATCGGGGCGACGATGGGCTGGAGGATGAGTCCGACGATGCCGTTGACATACTTGTTGCCCGTCATGGAGCACTGCCACTTCTCATACTTGTTGAAGAGTCCGAAGGATCCGATGCACGAGGAGCACATCATGCCGGCGGCGATGAGGACGACGGCTACTTTGACTGTGTACTTTTTCATTTTTTCTCTGTTTTGTTTTAGATGGTTGTTGAATGTTTAAATCGCCGACAAATTTAAACATTTTTCTTGAAACTCATGCATAAATCGGAAGAAAAAAAGTGATTCAAACCGTAAACTGACGGATGAGCTGGGCAAAAACGGGGTTGTGGCTGAGCACGCGGGGCGAGCCGACCATGATCATCTGGCGGCGGGCGCGGGTGAGCGCGACGTTGAGTTTGCGGTCGACGGGACGGCCGTCGGCGTCGATGAAGGTGTTGGAGGTGAGGAAGTCGAGCTGGTAGCGGCGGCTGACGGTGAAGGAGTAGATGATGACGTCGCGCTGCGAGCCCTGATAGCGCTCGACGGTGTCGATGCTGACCTGGGAGAGGGGGGCGGGGGCGGCCGCGGAGGCTGCCGTCGATCCTGTCGTGTGAACTGCGGCAATGCCGCAGTTAACCGGACAGGAGGAGGGGGAGGCGGAGGAGGAGGAGGCGGGGGCGGCCTCGAGGGCTGCGAGCTGACGGCGGATGGCGGCGATCTGGTTGCGATAGGGGACGATGACGCCGACGGTGCGGGCGGGGTCGAAGCGGGGACCGTAGTAGGCGGCGATGCGCTCCACGAGGCGGGCCACGAGACGGGCCTCGGCCTCGTTGGCCTGGTCGCTGACGGAGGGCTCGTCGGCCTCGACGGGCAGGAACAGTACGCGGCGCGACATGAGCAGGCGGTCGAGATGGTCAGCCGGCTGGAGGTCATAGCCGAGGGTGGTCTCCTGCTGGTGCGGCAGGGGGACGCAGTCGAGCTGCTCGCCGTGATAGAAGTGGTCGTTGGGGAAGAGGGCCACGTCGGGGTGCATGCGGCCCTGACGGCGGAGGGTGGCGGTGAACTGCGTGCGCTGCTCATGGCGCTCCCAGCCGATGAGGCGCTCGAAGAGCGAGCGGCGGCAGTCGGTGAGCCCTATGTCGCGCAGCTGTGGTTCCTCGACGGCGGCGTCCTGCTCGCCCTGCTGCACGACGGCGGGCAGCTGCTTGTGGTCGCCGATGAGCACGAAGCGGTCGATGTGGGGGCTGGCGAGCAGGCCGATGATGGCTGGCTCGAGGATCTGCGAGGCCTCGTCGACGACGCAGAGCGAGAAGTGCTTCAGCTGAAGGACATAGGGCGTGGCCTGCAGCGTCGACGTCGTGGCGACGACGATGGGCGTGCGGTCAATGGCCTCGCGGTAGGCGTCGACGGTCGACAGTGAGAGCCGGCTGAGCAGATGGTCATGATAGCGGGGATCGCACGAGGCGGGGTTGCCCACGCGCAGATAGGGCAGCCGGGCGTCGGTGAGCATGCCGCATATCTCGTCGACGGCGCGGTTGGTGTAGGCCGTCAGGAGGACGGAGAAGTGAGAAGTGAGAGGTGAGAAATGAGAAGTGTTGTCAGAATTGCTAATAATACTTCTCACTTCTGACTTCTCACTTATCACTTCCCCCAGTTCCTCCTCGACGATGAAGCGGAGGGCCATCGACGTCTTGCCCGTGCCGGGCGGGCCGACGAGGAGGAAGTAGTCGAGGGCCTGCTTCTGGCGGAGGACGATGTCGTCGTAGGTGGGACTGTAGCTGCGCGAGAGGCGGCGGCTCTGGTCGGCACGCGGGGCCCGCTGTCCGAGCAGGAGCTGGCGGCGCTGCGGGTCGGCCGTCATGAGCTGCATCAGCGAGCGCACCTGACTGCCCGCTGTGCCGTCGCTGGCACTGTGCTCGATGGCCCAGCTGCGGCCGTCGCCCACGCGGAAGATGTCGGGGTTCTGCTGGCCGTCGGTGAGGCTGACAGTGAGCTCGTCCTGACCGAGGTCGGTCAGCGTGCCTTTATAGAGAATGCTGCGTCGCACGTCGGGCTGGCCGTCGTAGCTGTAGAGATAGACCGAGTCGCCCCGCCGGAAGTTGGAGACGACGTCGGCCTCGCGGCCGAAGCGCAGCGTGATGAGGTCGTAGCCGCCGTCGGGCGCGCTCTTCTCGCTCCGGACGATACTGAGGTCGGCGTAGATGTTGCCCGTCTCGAGCTTCTCGGCCAGGGGCATCAGCCAGAGGTCGGCCGTGCTGGCGCCGCTATGGTGCAGCTGGGCCTCGGCGCCGCCCAGCTTCTGCGCCCGCTGCTCGCGATAGACAAAGGTCATCATGCGCTCCAGATAGGCCCGCTCCAGGGGGGTGAGCCCTGCGACGATGGCGGCAAAGTCCGTCATCTCGGGGGCCACGTAGCGCTGGTAGTGGCCGTCGCGCATGTTGGCTGGATAGATCGTGTCGGCCGTCAGCAGGGGCAGGATACGGCCGAAGCCATCGCGGGCGATGAGCAGGTCGGTGGCCACGATCTGATTGCGCAGCCGCAGGGCCTCGCGGAAGAGCGTGCGGTAGTAGTTGACCGAGAGGAGTCCCTGCGAGGCGGGATAGCGCGAATAGAGCAGGCGCGTGTCGACCTGGCGGTCGCTCTTCTGGAAGTTATAGCGCAGGATGCCGTAGTAGAGCAGCAGCTGCACGTAGTGGTTCTCCTGCTGCAGGCCGTGCGGGTCGTGGCTCTGGCGCTCTATCTTATAGTTGCGCCCGGCCTTCTGCTCGACGAGCAACGACATGTCTGTCGTCATGAGGTCGACGCGTCCCTGCAGCCCGAGGCGTTCGCAGACGAAGGAGGGCTCTAACAAGAAGTGAGAGGTGAGAGGTGAGAAGTGAGAAGTATTATTAGTCGTGCCGGACGAACTTCTCACTTCTAACTTCTCACTTATCACTTCCCTAAGGTTCTGCATCTGCACCTCGGCGTCCTGCTTGAACTTCTCGGGCGCGAAGTCGTCGCAGGCGCAGAAGCGGAGGGCCTGCTCGCGGAACGAGCGTCGCAGCACGTCGGCCGTCGTCGCCCGGGGGTTGTGGATGAGCAGGTCGAGAGCCGTGCCGGCGAAGTTACCGAGCAGCATGGCCTGCGTGTTGGCGCGGGGCTTCAGGCGGTTGAAGGTGTAGAGCAGAGGGTGGTGGCCGTAGTTGGTGAAGCAGGCGGCGAGCGACGAGATGTCGATGAGGTAGTCGGGCTCGACGATGATGACGGCGGGGCGCTGTCCCGTCATGTCGAGCAGGTTGAGCTGCATGCCCGGGCGGAGGATGCGCTGCAGATAGTCATGGTCAGAATAGTCGACCTCGATGGGCCCGTCGTCGGTGTCGGCCCAGATGGTGGTGGCGTCGTGGCGGCTGACGATGCAGCGCACGTAGCGGCGGTCAACGCCCAGCTGACGCTCGCGAGGCCTGTTCGTCGGGGGCAGCAGGCGCAGCAGGTCGCCCGGCACGTCCTCACGGAACACGGCCGAGACGAACAGCACGACGGCGCGCACATCATAGCGCCAGTCGTCCGTCGCGACGGGCTCCATCTGGTTGCTATGGCGGCGGGCCGTCTGCACGGCAATCATGTCGTCGGTGCTCAGTCCCAGGTGCTTGCAGAGCCAGTCGATGTGCGAAAAGAGGTTACCGAACGTCATGCCCTGATGGCTGGCACAACAGAGCGTCAGCACCTCATGCAGACGTCGCCGGCCGCCAGGCGATGGCTCGCTGGCGGCCAGCTGTCGACAGATCTCGTACAATTCGTCTGCTTGCATATTACTTATTCTTTATTTTTTTGAAACAACGGATTCTTTTTTGAAACAACGGATTCTTTTTAAAAACAACGAATTAAAACGAATTACACGAATTGGCACGAATTATTATTTATTTCACGAAAGTCGTCAAAGCCTTTACTTACATATAAATTCGTGTAATCCACGTCAATTCGTGCAATCCGTTTATAATTCGTGCAATTCGTGTAATTCGTCTTAATTCGTTGTTTAAATAAAAATTCGCGCAATTCGTCTTAATTCGTTGTTTAAATAAAAATTCGTGCAATTCGTCTTAATTCGTTGTTTAAATAAAAAATCGCGCAATTCGTTTTAATTCGTTGTTCCCAATAATAATTCGCTTAATTCGTTTAATTCGTGGTTAAAAAAATTTCGTTGTCAGGCACGGCGCGGCGGACGGATGAGTTCGACGAGGCGGGCCATCTGGTTGGGGATGCGGATCTGTTGCGGACAGTGCTTGAGGCACTCCTCGCAGTCGACGCACTTGCGGGCCCACTTCTCCGTGCCGACCGCCTTCATGTACTCGTCGAGGAACTGCTGGCGGCGCTGGTCGTAGTCGGCGGCCGTCTTGTCGGGCAGGGGCAGCAGCTTTTTCTCCACGCAGTCGTTGTAGAACGAGAAGTTCGCCGGAATGTCGACGCCGTAGGGGCACGGCATGCAGTAGGCGCAGGTGGTACAGGGGATGGTCGGAATGCCAGAGATGGCGTCGGCCACCTTGGCCAGCAGCACCTTCTCGGCGTCGGAGCAGGGCTCCAGCGGCGAATACGACTTCAGGTTGTCCTCGAGGTGCTCCATGCGGTTCATGCCCGAGAGGACGGTCAGCACGTTGGGATAGCTGCCCACCCATCGGAAGGCCCACGAGGCGACGCTGGCGCCGGGCCGTGCCTCCGAGAGTTGTTTCTGCCACTCCTCAGGCATGTTGTTCAATCGTCCACCGCGGAAGGGCTCCATGATGACGGCCTGGATGCCGGCCTTCTCGAGCTTCGTGTAGAGATATTCGGCATCGGCATCGCGACGTCGGCCACCGCCCATCGAGGCGTGGCGCCAGTCGAGGAAGTTCATCTGAATCTGGGCGAAGTCCCAGTGGTACTGCTCCTGATGGTCGACGAGCCAGTCGAAGGCCTCGACGTCACCGTGATACGAGAAGCCGAGGTGGCGGATGCGCCCGGCCTTGCGCTCCTCGACGAGGAAGTCGAGCAGTCCGTTGTCAAGGAACCGGCCGTGCAGGTTCTTCATGCCGCCCTGGCCGATGCCGTGCAGGAGGTAGTAGTCGATATAGTCGACGCGCAACTGCTTGAACGAGTTATAATACATCTTCTTCGACTCCTCCAGCGGCCATATCGCCTCGTTATAGTTCGACATCTTCGTGGCCACGTAGTAGCGCTCGCGCGGATGACGGCTGAGGGCCTCGCCCGTGACGGCCTCGTTGCGGCCGCCGCCGTACATGGGCGACGTGTCGAAATAGTTCACGCCGTGGGCCAGCGCATGGTCCACCAGCCGGTTCACCTCCTCCTGCTCCTTCGGCAGTCGCATCATGCCGAAGCCCAGCAGCGAGATCTTCTCGCCCGAGCCGTTCTGCGTGCGGTAGGTCATGAGCGGCGTCTTGTCGTCGTCAGTCTTCGCGCCGTTGTCGGCCAGTGCCTTGAAGGGCTCGAGCGCCGTGAGGGCCACGGCCGAGCCCATGCCAATCCCCATGCGGCGCAGGAAGTCGCGCCGGCTGAGCTGATTGTCGTTGTCGTGTTTCATAAAGTCTTTGTTTTGGGTTGTCTCACTTGGCTGCAAAGTTACAAATAAACTCCAAGACTACAAAAGGAAAGCGGCAGTTACGAACGTTAAAATATATAAATACTTGCATGAACCATTCATATCAACTATATGCAGCACCGCAGGCAGTAAATAGCAAGAGTATGTTTTTCTGCCTGCGGCGCCACATATAATTCACACGAAAGATCCATACTAATGGCTCATCGCCTCAGTACGACCAAGGATGATCTTCACCACAGGTCGAACTCGTAGATGCGGACGGCATCCATGCGGGCCTCCTGCGTGGGTCCGACGACGTAGAGGCGGACGTAGCGGACGGAGGCGGGCTGGAACGTGCGGTCGATGTCGTTCTGGCGGTTGCCGTCGATCATGTCGAGCGTCTGCCATTCCTCCTGCTCGTTGCTGCGGCCCTGGAGGAGACAGGTGCGAGTGACGTAGGCCTGCATCTCGCTGCCGGCGTTGAGCAGGTGCCAGCGGCTGACGGGCTTCACCGAGCCGAGGTCGAACGAGATGTAGTTGGGTGCACGATGCGTATCGCACCACTTCGTGTCAGGGTCGCCGTCGACGAGCATCTCCGGGCGCTCGCGGTCGTTGACGTAGCCCGAATAGCTCAGGATCTTAGCCCCATGCAGCAGGCTCGGCCCGTGGCTGGCGGCCTCATCGTCGGCCTTCAGATAGCTCAGGTCGTCACGGTTGCTGGTCTGGAAGAGCGGAGCGGCGGCCGTGGCGGCGATGTCGTCGGCAGCGGCCGTGGCGGCGAAGACGACGACATGCTCGTCGCGGGGCAGGACGACCTGCGTGGCGCCTCGCGGCACGTCGAGCCGCAGCTTGAACATATACGTGAACTCATACGGTTCGTCGCCCTGGGGCGAATGGCGATGGGTGCCCACCCACCCTATCTGGGCCTGCTTCAGGTGGCCGCGCGTCTGTCCGTCGTGGCCCCACTGGCCTACGAAACCCGTGTAGAAGGGCACCTCGACGGTCTGCTCCTGGCGGCCCACGCGGAACGTGGCTCGCCGGTCGCCCTTGCTGCTGGCGGCCAGCAGGTAGACGTGCGTAAAGGTCTGGCCCGCGGGTAGCTGCAGCGTGTCGCCACGGCAGACGAGGCCATTCTGTCCGTCGCGCTCGCCGAAGCGGAAGTCGATGCCGTCGACGGTGAGGCCCTCAGCGGGCATCAGCTCGGCCGCATAGCTATAGCCGCCCTCGAAGTCGGCCTCGCCGCGGAACTCATTGAACGTGAAGCACTTCTTGTTATAGCCGATCGTCAGCGCCTCCTGTCGGGCCGTCGCCGGCTGCCGCTCGGGCTGGCGCAGCTTCAGCTTGAAGGTCTTCACGCTGAAGGGCTTGATGGTGAAGCGCAGCTCGCGCCCGCTGGCGGCGGCCTGGTGCAGCGAGCGCTCCGTACCGTCGGCCTCGACCGCCTGAAGGATGTCGGCCGCGAAGGTCAGCGTGGCCTGCTGCTCGCCCCGGCCGCTCAGCTCATGGACGCGCACGACATACTCGTCGCTCACCTCGGCCTGCTTCATCGTGCGGACGACGACGTTGGGATTGCCCGACTCGACGAACGAGAACGTGCGGCCCAGCTGTCCCTTGTGCTTCGGAGCCGTGAAGGCGCGCAGGGGGCTGTTCAGCGCGGCCGCCTCGCGGTTGGCGTCGACCAGGTTGAGCTGGCCCTCATGGCCGACGATGCTGTAGGTGAAGACATGGTGACCCTTGTCCTGATGCGCCTGATAGACATAGCCGCCGCCCGGCTTCGGGGCATAGAGGAGCGACAGGCGCAGCGTGTTGTCCGTGGGCTTGTCCCATCCGTAGCGCGAGTCGTTGAGGATGGTGACGCCATACTGGCCCGAGCGGTCGGTCAGGTCGGTCCATTCGTGGCTGTAGACCTCGTACTGGTTCTCGCGGTTATTTCCGCGCTTGATGCAGCCCAGGCCGATGTCGTAGGTAGCCTCGGGGTTGCTGACGCTCAGCGGGAACTCAGCCTTCAGCAGGGCGTTCTCCGACTGCCAGTCGACCTCGTTCTGGATGTCGATGCGGCGGGCCTGACTGCCCTCGTAGAGGCGGATGTGCTGGGTGATCTGCGTCGCACCATACTTCTTCTTGATGCAAATCGACTTGCGCAGGGGGCCGTCCTCTTCAAGCGTGACGCTGACGCCGTCGTGGATGGGCAGCGGCGCCTTGTCGAGCGTGCGCTTATGAATCTCCCAGGCGGGCCAGGCCTCCGAGCGGCAGTCGTCGAAGACGACAAGGCGTACCTGGCGGCCGTCGGCGACGAGCTCGCGGCGGGCCTGCTTGTCGTAGATGGAGGTGATGTCGCCGTGGGCATCAATGGTGACATTATAAACAGAGTTGGACAGGGCCACGCCCGAGCCCACCCCCTGCCCCTCCCGAGGGGAGGGGAGCGAAGATAGTTTCTTTCCCTTGATGGGCTGGACATTATAAATGGCGAAGCCGGTGGCGGGGGCAGTGGCTTCGAAGATCAATTCCTTAGTGCCGTTATTATCTACGACTTGCGAGAGCACCTCACGGCCGTCAGGCCCTACTACACGGTACTGACTATACTCCCCTCCCTTCGGGAGGGGCAGGGGGTGGGCTTGTTTGTAGCTCTCATTATTATACACCACTACCGGCGTGCCGCTGACCTGCGTGTCCATCATTCTGACGACGCCGCCGACGCTCGTCGTCAGCACGTCCGAGAACTGCTTCAGCGAGATCAGCTCGTCGTTCCACGAGAACTCGTAGGCGCGGGGGATGGAGGTGCCCGTCAGGTCGTCGTGGAACTGATGCCAGATGACGCGGCGCCACGTGTCAGTCATCTGCCCGATGGGGTATTTGTAAGCACCAAGCCAGTCGGCCATGACGGCCGAGCGCTCGGCGGCGTCGCCCAGGTGCTCGTTCTGGCGGTTATAGAGCTTCATGGCGGCCTGCGACGTGTAGCAGCCGTTACCGTGCAGGTCGATGGTCAGCTCGCCGTCAAACGTGGGAAGCCCTGAAGCCCCCGAAGCCCCCCCTACGGCCCCCGAGGGGGCTTCTATAGTTTTGTTGGCGGAAGAAGCTATAGTGCCCCCCTCGGGGGGCGAAAGGGGGGCTCCCAGATCCTTATAAATCTGGTCGCTCGTGGCCGAGATGATCTTCACCGGCCCGTCGCCCTTCAGTCCGCGCTCCAAGGCGCGGACGGAGCCGACGGTCGGCGAGCCGCCGATGTCGCCCGTGCCGTAGTAGCGGTAGAGCAGGCCCTGCGGACTCTCGTCGGCCTCGCGCCGCAGCATCTCGCTGTGGCTGAGGTCCTCGCCGTCCTGGAAGCGCTGACCATAGCCGAAGCCGTGGGTCATGAACACCTCCGAGCCGTCGATGCCGCGCCAGCGGCCCACCGAGAACGGATACTTCTTGCCGCCGTCATAGAAAGGTGCCGTGCGCCACATCAGTTTCTGGCTCGAGAAGCCCACCAGCCCGCAATGGGCCATCAGCGTCGGCATCGTGTAGGGGAAGCCGAAGCAGTCGGGCAGGAACACGTCGGTGCCCTCACGCTGGAACTCCTGCCGATAGAACGTCTGGCCCAACAGGATGTTGCGCAGCCACGACTCGGGCGAGCAGACGATCGTCTCGCAGGCGTCCCACGACGAGCCGGCCAGATGCCAGCGGCCCGAGGCCACCCATCGTTTCAGCTCCTCATACTGCTCGGGGTAATACTCCTTCATCCACGCATACTTCACGCCGCCCTCGAAGTTGAAGATGTAGTCGGGGTACTGGCGCAGCAGGTGGAAGTTCTGCACCATCGTGTTCCAGATGTAGCTCTTGATCGTCGCCTGCACGTCCCAGTTCCACTGGGTGTCCAGGTGGGCGTCGCTCACCATGTAGGCCGTGCGTTGCGGCCCGTCTGTCGTCTGTGCGTTCATGCTCATTGCCATGCAGCATACCGCTGCCATTACTTTTAATCTCATTATTACTTACGTTTAATTGTTATTTTTGTCATCTGCAAAACTATTTTCAAGGCTTGAAAATATATTTTCGCGACTTGGAAATCTATTTTCAAGGCTTGAAAATAAATTTTCATGTCGTGAAAAAAGCATTAAGTCTCGTTTGAAGAAGTTAGAGACCCCACCCCCAACCCCTCCCCTTGAAGGGAGGGGAGTAACCCCACCCGGCCTCCCCGAAGGGGAGGAGGGGCTACCGCACTGCCCGACGGGAATGACGGCGCTGCTCGATGGGATGATGGCGCAGCTCGATGGGATGACGGCGCAGCTGCTCCCCTCCCTTCAAGGGGAGGGGTTGGGGGTGGGGTCTCTAACTCTTTCATCCAAATAAGTCTTTTATGGTCACTAAGGGGTCATTCGGACGGGCCGGATCAGTCCCTCGTCGTCGAACTCCAGGCGGTCGATGCACGTGACGCGATGGTCGCGGCCCGTGTCGCCCAGCGGACGGCGGTGGTAGACGATGTAGTACTGGTCAGTCTTCCGGTCCTTGATGACCGAGTGATGGCCGGCACCCGTGGCCACCTGCGGGTCCTGCTCGAGGATCTTGCCGATGCGGCGGAAGGGGCCCAGGGGCGACGTGCTGACGGCATAGGCCACCGAGTAGTCCGGGCCGCCCCACCCGCCTTCGCTCCACATGAAATAATACTTGCCCCCTCGCTTCAGCATGAACGGACCCTCGACGTAGCCCTCGGGCGTCACCTCCTTGAAGGTCGTGCCGTCGGCGAAGGGCTGCAGCGCGAGCAGGTCGTCAGCGAGGCGCACCACGTTGCAGTGGCCCCAGCCGCCGTAGTACATATACCACTGGCCGTCGTCGTCGCGGAAGACGAACTGGTCGATGGGCTGCGCCCCGTTGACGATCTCGCCGATGAGGGGCCGGCCCAGGGCGTCGCTATAAGGGCCCTCGGGCCGCCGGCTCGTAGCCACGCCGATGCCTCCGACCTCGCCCTCGTGGACGTCGTTGGCGGCGAAGAAGAAGTAGTACGTGCCGTCCTTCTCGACCACCGACGGGGCCCACATGGCCCGCCGCGCCCAGCTGACCGCGTCGGCCGTCAGCACCCGCGGGTGTTTCTTCCACTTTCGGAGATTCTTCGACGAGAAGGCATCGAAGTGGAGCTGCCGTTCATAAACGTCGCTCGTCGTCGGATAAACCCAGTAGCGCCCCTCGAAGACGGCGCCCTCGGGGTCGGCATACCACCCCTCGACGATCGGATTGTGCCCCAGCCGCTGCGCGCTGGCGCCCGCCACCGCCATCAGTGCGGCGACGGCAACAGTAATGAATAGTCGTTGTTGTGTCATATCGCTTGCAAAATTAAGTTTTTCCCCACAATCCGAAGGATTCATTCTTACCAATAAATGAAAAAAAATGGTCAAAGCAGGAAAGAAAGCGTCTCTTTTTTGGCTATTTTGCGAATTATTAGTACCTTTGCGCCACAATCATCATATAATAAGGAAAAAAGCATTATGGAATCAAGACTCGTCATCTATAATACGCTGACGCGACAGAAAGAACTGTTCAAGCCGCTGCATGCCCCCAACGTGGGCATGTATGTCTGCGGACCCACCGTCTACGGCGACCCGCACCTGGGCCACGCACGGCCCGCCATCACCTTCGACCTCGTCTTCCGCTACCTCAAGCACCTGGGCTACAAGGTGCGCTACGTGCGCAACATCACTGACGTGGGCCACCTGGAGCACGACGCTGACGAGGGTGAGGACAAGATAGCCAAGAAGGCCCGACTGGAACAGCTGGAGCCGATGGAGATCGCCCAGTACTACACCAACCGCTATCATCAGGCGATGGACGCCCTGGGCTGTCTGCGCCCCTCGATCGAGCCGCACGCCACGGGCCACATCCTGGAGCAGCGCGAGCTGGTGCAGCAGATCCTCGACCGCGGCTTCGCCTACGAGTCGAACGGCTCGATCTATTTCGACATCGAGGCCTACAACAAGCAGTATAAGTACGGCATCCTCTCAGGCCGCTCGCTGGAGAACGTGAAGGACGCCTCGCGCGACAACCTCGACGGCGTCGGCGAGAAGAAGAGCCAGGCCGACTTCGCCCTGTGGAAGCAGGCGCAGCCGGAGCATATCATGCGCTGGCACGTCGACTTCGACATCCCCGAGGACGGCCACCACCACAAGCTCATCTCCGACGGATTCCCCGGCTGGCACTGCGAGTGCACGGCCATGGGGCGCAAGTATCTGGGCGACGAGTTCGACATCCACGGCGGCGGCATGGACCTCGTCTTCCCCCACCACGAGTGCGAGATCGCGCAGGCCGTCGCCTCGATGGGCCACCCGATGGTGCACTACTGGATGCACAACAACATGATCACCATCAACGGACAGAAGATGGGCAAGTCGCTCGGCAACTTCATCACGCTCGAGCAGTTCTTCACCGGACAGCATCCCCTGCTCTCGAAGGCCTACTCGCCCATGACCATCCGATTCTTCATTCTCTCGGCCCACTACCGCGGCACCGTCGACTTCAGCGACGAGGCCCTGCAGGCCGCCGAGAAGGGCCTCGAGAAGCTCATGGATGCCATGGCCGCCCTCGAGCGTCTCCAGTCCGGTCAACCGTCACAGTGTGACGGTTCACAGCAATGCGACGCCGAGACGGAGCGCATCGTCCGCGGACTGCGCCAGCGCTGCTACGACGCCATGAACGACGACCTGGCCACGCCGCAGCTCATCAGCCACCTCTTCGAGGCTTGCTCCGTCATCAACAAGCTGCAGGACCACAAGGCCACCATCTGCGCCGACTGCCTCCGCGAGCTGGGGGAGGTGATGCACCTCTTCGTCGAGGACCTGCTGGGCCTCCAGCCACAGCAGCGCTCGGCCTCGAATGCGGAGCGCGAGGAGGCTTTCGGCCACGTGGTCGACATGGTCCTCGACCTGCGCGCCAAGGCCAAGGCCGCGAAGGACTGGGCCACCAGCGACCTCATCCGCGACCAGCTGGCCGCCGCCGGCTTCGAGGTAAAGGACACCAAGGACGGCGCCACGTGGAAGCTGAACCGCTGACGCCCCACCCCAGCCCGCGAATCCGACGGGGAATAATCTCGACCGCGAATCCGACGGGAATCTTTTTGACCACGAATTGCACGAATTAGCAATTCGCTCAGCCCGCCCAATATAAATAAGGAGTGACTCCCCACGGAAGTCACTCCTTATTATAATATCCCCCCAACCAGATCAGCCGGTCGGATCCACCGCCACATCGAGCAATAAGGTTAGACTATTCCCAGAAAGGGAGTCAGTTAGACCTGCAAACCCTCGTTTAAGTAATATGCAAAAAAAATAAATTGGTACAATTTGGCTGCCCCTGTAGGAGGCAACGTGTCCCCACGTTGCACTCGCCGCAGGTGTCACGTGGGGACACGTGACCTCCTAAATCGTACCAAGTTATTTTTTACGGTCACTAAAAGTCTTGACACGCTCTCTCGAGCAGGCTGAGCGGCGGGAAGCAACGGAGGTGGGTGTGCCAAGGGGCTGAGAATGCACTTATTCTGAGGACCGTACAGGGCGCACGCTCAGACCTTTGAAGCGGGAAGTGGCGAGGGTACTGAAAATGTTCTCATAATTAAAGAATGGGTCGTTAAAGATCATGTCGCATGCACCGCCCGGATCGCTCTCGTAGACCGTGCGCGACCAGTAGAAGCCGTACGAACCCGCATCTTCACCGAGCGAACTGCCGGCGCACACGTCTGCGGCAGGCAGGAAGACGGAATTGCCATTCGTATTGCTGGTAATCAGTAGGCCATTGACATTGTTCAGAGAGGTCCACGTGGAAGTGGTGTAGTTGCTGTTGATCAACTCTTCCCACTGACCATTAGTTGGCATGCGCCATTCTGGGCCCCAGTTGACGTAGGCGGCATCGTCAGCAGGCTCCAGCTCTTTCAGATTGTCTTTATAGCCATAACCGTACGCCGGGCAATATTTAGTCAGTTGGTTCCAATCACCATTACAAAACTTATACGTGCTCCAATCGAAAGTAGTCTTGCCGTCCAGATAGCCCGTAACCTCACCCCAGGCGAAGTAGTCGCCGTTTTCTTCAGGGCTATATGCACCTACATTACATGCGGCCCACAGTGTGCCTGATGGCAGATCCAGGTCGACATACTCAGTATTATTGACAATGATCTTACACGTTGCTGTTATGCCGCTCCCATCAGCAGCCGTGCAAGTAATCGTGCATTGGCCCCATCCTGTAGCAACAACGAGGCCGCCGCTCGTCACTAATGCCACGTTCTCGTCGCTACTGCTCCATGTCACTTTTGTGTTGGAGGCATTGGAAGGCTGGACGGTGGCAGTGAGTTTCTGAGAAGCATCCTTCTCAAGGTTGAGCGTGGTATGGCTGAGCGTGATGCTTGTCACCAACTGGACGACGGTCACCTCGCACGTCGCCGTCTTTCCGCTGACGCTCGTCGTGGCGGTGATGGTGCAGGTGCCGTTGGCTACGGCTGTCACAAGACCGTTCTGGTCAACGGTGGCTATGCTCTCGTCGCTGCTCGTCCACGTGATGGTGGCGATGGCATCCTCTGGGCTGATGGTGGCAGAAAGCTGGGCGGTGGTGCCGCTGTTCAAGGAGAGCGAGGTCTGGTCGAGGGTGATGCCTGTAGCTAGCGAAGCCTCGCTGGTATAGTAGATGAAGGCATTCTTCGAGTAGTCCGTCGTCAGCAGATAGCGGGCCGGCTCCACCTCCTCGATCGTCAGCTTCTTCACAGGCACGCCTTTGGCGTTGAAGAACAAGAGCGAGCCCAGGTTGGGGCGGAACTTATAGGTGGCGGCGCCAGGATAACTGGTCGTGCCGTCTTCATTCAAAGTAAACGACGTGCCGTCGGGGGCATACCACGTGCCGACAACCAGCATATTGTCGACCTTGTAGGGGTCGACGCCCAGGCTGACGGTCTGCTTGGGCAAACGGCCCAGCGCGACATCCACCAGGTTTGTCACATCGACTACAGAAATCTCGTTGTCGCCGTTCATGTCGCCCTTCACGATTTCTTGGGCACTCAGAATGGTTGTTGCAGCAAGAAGCAACAAGGTCAAAAGGAAATGTTTAGTTTTCATATTATTTTATGTTGCCCTCCCAGCCCCACAGAGAACAATTAAATCGTACACATGAAGCGTGGAACTGTATGTTCCACATCTCCAAGCTGAAGGCCCTAGGAAAGCCCAAAGGAATAAGATGAAAACGGCAGTCCCACGCATACGCGTGAAGCTGTCATGTTTTTCTTCATTTCTTTGAGAGACATACATAGGTCTCCGAGGATTCTTTGCAATGAATGAAAATTTCCTAGGTTTTCAGCTTGCAAGAGAAGAGCATAACGCTTCTGTTTTTTCCCACGAAAAGTACGGAGCGGCAGGCACGAGGCTCACCACACCGCTGCAAATTTACGAAAAAAAATTGGAACGAGCAAAGGAAAAGAGGAAAAATATAGAATCGCCTTATGAAGGGAAGCTCAGAAGTAGTATGTCAGGGCGATGCGCCATGCGTTGGTCTTGGAGCGGGCGCGGTGCATGGTCTGGTCCTGGAGGGCATCGACGATGGTGTCCCAGGTGATGTCGGCGGTCTTGCCGAGTGGGATGTTGTAATAGAGGGCGGCCTCGAGATGGCGGCCGAGGGTGACGCCGCCGCCGAGATTGAGGCCGAGGGTGGTCTCCTGGAGGGTGAAGTGGTTGCGGTAGCCCTTGAGGTCTTCCCAGTAGAAGGTGGACTCGCCGAGGTTGAAGTTGAGCTGCGGACCGATGCTGAGGTAGACGCCGACGACGCCCATGAGGTCGATGCCGAGGCGGGCGTTGGCAGGCAGCTGGAGGGTCTTCTGCTTGAGCGTCTGGGTTTCGACGCGGAGGTCGCGCTGGTCATAGAGGGCCGCGACGTCGACGGTGAGACCTACGACGGGTGTGTGGATGCGCAGCTGCGGGCCGAGGAAGAATCCGGCGCGGTTGGCGCTGCGGAGGGCGTCGCTCGTGAACTGCATGTCGATGATGTCGGCGCCGCCGCGCAGGCCGAACTGCACGGTCTGTGCCTGAGCGGAGAGGGTAATAAGAAATGTACAATGTATAATGAACAATGTACAACGGAGAATGAACGATTCGCTATTTCGACCTTCACTCTTCATTGTACATTGTTCATTATTCATTGTACATTGTCCTATCAGTGGCGTTCGCGGCGCACTGAGACGCGGGCAGCGCCGGAGGAACCGGAGGAGCTCTTCTGACGGACGGTCTTCTCCTTGGGCTCGCTGCCGCGACGGCTGCGCTTCTGCCCCTTCAGCTTCTTCGAGTCGGAGGCCATGGCGAGGGAGTCGAGCGAGTCGCGCTTCTCGGGTGCGCCGAAGATGTTGTTGCGGAAGGCCTCAAGCTCAGCCTCGATGCGCTTCTGCTCGGCGGTGAGTTTGGTGGAGTCGCCCTGGGCGATCTGCATGAGGGTCTTGCCGAGACGGTTGGCAGTCTTGTAGATCTTGCCGCGATATTTGTTCATGGCGAAGTAGTCGTCGAGGGTCATGACGGCCGCGTCGTTGATGTCGCTCGTCTTGATGGTCTGGCGGCTGAGGAAGGGCTCTACGTCGCTATACTTCACCCAGAAGAGCGGGTACTTGGCGGCCTCGCCCCCGAAGTCGTCCTCGCGGAGCATGACGGGACAGAAGGCCTGCGGCTTGATGTGGAAGGTGGAGTTGGCCTGGTCGAAGTAGGCGCTCTCCTTGAGGTAGTAGAGCTTCACCTCGGGCGAGGGGATGTCGCTGTTCTCCACCTTGAGCTTGCCGTCCTTCTCCTCGTAGTAGATGTGATAGTTGTCGAGGATAGACTTCATCTCGACCTTCGTGTCCGACTCGAGCACCTCGTTGCCGTCGAGGTTATACTCATAGACGGGGATATAGCCGGCCAGTGCGAGGCGGAAGACGTAGGTGAAGAGGTTCATCTGGCGACCCATGGGCTCGACGGGATAGTAGAGTCCGGCGTTGTCCTCGTGGTTGAGGTCGATCTCGCGATAGATGTCGCGGCGCCATACGACGTCCTCAGGCATGTCGACGGCCGTGGGATACTGGATGCGCATGCGCTGCGACATCGAGCTGCCGCCCTGGGCCTGCTGCGCCTTCTGCTGCTGGGCCTGCTGCGCCTGTGCGCGGCGCTGCCGGGGCTGAGCCTGCGCTGTGCTGATGAACAACGAACAATGAGCGGCGAAGAGCACCATTGCCACGATCCAGCGAATATTCATTTTAGTCATATCTCTTTTCATTTTTCACTTTTCCCTCCATTGCGGAAGCAAATTATTCACTTTTCACTATTCACTTTTCCCTTTTATTGCACCTTCAGCTCCATGGCGGCCGAAAGGGTGCGCTCGATGCCGTCGGGGCCGATGGCTACGACCCGCGAGATGTAGAAGCGGCGGCCGCGCGAGAGACGGCGGAACTGCTCCTTCTGTGCGGCGGAGAAGCGTGCGCCGTCGCTGGCCAAGGGCTTGGCGTTACCCATGTTGTCGAAGAAGACGGTCTCGAAGGAGAGCACGCGGAAGCCGATGTCGAGGATGCCGTCGTCGATGGCGGCTCCGATGCCTTCGGTGGCGAGCAGACTGCCCTTGGGCATGTTGCCACCCTTGAAGCGCGAGGGGTTGCCGCCCTCGTCCTTGATGTCGATGTAAGGCGTCGGGTCGGGCAGCTTGCGCACACGGAAGGTGAACTGTCCCATCTGCTGCGGCCGTCCCGTGTTGGTCGAGGTGACGGTGATGGTGGCGTCCTGTCCGATCTTCGAGGGCTTGGCGATGTACTTGCCGGGCCCTGTGGGCGTCAGCGAGCCGTTGGTCATCGTCGCCTGGATCTTGTTCAGGGGCACGCCCGGCACGGAGACGCTGATCGGGTTGTTGTAGCCCGCATAGAGCATGTTCATCAGGTCGGCCGAGACGGTGGCCGAGGGGTCGACGACGGTGTACTTCTGCTGGAAGTCGCGGCGCAGGCGGTCACCGTTGCCGTTGACCGTCTCGATATATCCGGCGAGGGTGAAGTCGCCCGTGCGGCCGCAGACGGTCTCATAGACACCGTCGCGGAGGTTCATCTTCTGTCCGCCAATGTAGATCTCCGGCACCTGCGTGGTGTCGACGGCGGCCATGACGATCTTAGCCGAGAACTTGTCGCCGCGGACGATGGTCTGCGAGTTAGGGATGACGAAAGCCTCGAGCAGGTTGACACGGATATCCTTGACGTCGATGTTCTGCACCAGCGTGTGGAGCACCTCCTTCTCAGCATTGCGCACGTCGCCCTGCAGCTTCGACAGGATGGTGACGGCGGCGATGGCGGGCATAGCCTCAAACTGCGACTCCTGCCAGTTCTTGCCCAGCGAGCGGGCGCGGCGGTTGACGTCGGTGGTCAGGTCGCTGGCGATGTTGCGCTGCTTGGCCGTGTCGGGGATCATGCTGAGGATGCGCTGCCGATAGCTGTCGATGGCGTCCTTGAGCTCCTGACCGCGACCGCGGCCCGGGGCCAGCATCACCTGGTTCGAAGCCTCCAGGTCCTCCTGGTTGCGCAGGCTGTCGGGGTTGGCGTCGCTGCCGTCGGCCTCGCGGGCGATGGCGAGCTTGAGCTCAGCCGCGAAGTCGTAGAGCGAGTCACTCATGAGCTTCACCTGCTGTGCCTTCTCGTACCACTCGCGCACCTTCTGCGGGTTGGCCTCCATCTGCTGCTCGAAGGCCTCATAGATGGAGAGATTATCCTTGATGGCGTTCTCCGTGGTGCGCCCGATGCTCTCGCCGACGATGGCGAAGCCGTTGAGCACCTCGTTGGAGACGTTCAGGGCGAGCATGGCCATGAGGACGACGTACATCAGGTTGATCATCTTCTGGCGCGGAGAGACGGGTCTTTTCTTTATAGCCATTATTTGGTATTTACATTAAGATCTGAGCGGAAGCAAATTTTTCATTCTTCACTCATCACTTTTCACTCATCACTTATCATTCTTCACTCTTCACTATCTGCGCCCCCTTGGGCATGTTGACCGTCATGGCCTCGATCATGCGCGTATAGATCTTGTTGAGCTCGGCAATCTGGTCGGCCATGCGGCGGCTCTGCTCGTTGATCTCGTCGATGGTGCCGATCTGCTGGCTGGCACCCTTAAGCTGCATCTCGTAGACCTTGCAGATGCCGGTCAGCGTGCGGTTCAGGTTCTCCATCTCCTCGGAGTCGCGCGTCAGCCGCTCGCTCTGCTCCGACACCTTCTTCAGTGTCTCGGTCAGGGCCTTCAGCTGCTCCACGTAGCCCTGCGTGGCCTCCTCCATCTCCTCGGGGTCGATGTCGGGCAGCTCGGGCTGCTGCGGAGCGACGATGCCGCCGATGATGCCGCCACCGCCGACGACGCCGGCACCAGCGCCCTCGACAGCGACGCCCTCGACGCCTTCGCCAGCGGCCACGCCCTCAGCGCTGCCGCCGCCACCGCCGCCGATGATGATGGTTCCGCCACCGCCGCCAGCGACCGTGCCGCCGGCAACCACCGTGCCGCCAGCAATCGTGCCGCCAGCCACGCCGCCACCGATGACGGCAGCCGGCTGCAGGCCAGCGCCCTCGATGCCCTCGACGGGCTCGGCGCCCTCCGTCGTCGGCAGACCTTCCAGGTCGACGTGCGTGGGCAGATCCTTGCCGTCCTCCGTCTTGTCGAACGGACGGTCGAATCCTGCGATGAAGAAGACGAACACCTCGGTTCCCATGCCGAGGAACAGCCAGAAGTTGGCGCCCGGCAGGTGGGTCAGCTTGAACAGGGCGCCGAGGATGACGATAGATGCGCCCCAGCTGTAGGCGTAGTTCATGAACGTCTGTCCTGGCACGCTGTCGAGCCATTTCTGCAGACGATAGACGGGATTGAATTTGCTATACTTTGTCATGAGTTATTGTCGGAAAGTCGGGATAACGAAATATCGGAATGTCGAAATATCGGAATATCGAAATATCAGGGTAAGGAAGAGAAATCACCTCCGCTGCTTCTTCGCCGAGGCCTTGGCCTGCTTCTGCTGTTTCTGCTGCTTGGCCTTCTCGCTCGACGTGTTGGCCAGCGAGCGGACGCAGCGGAATCCGATGAAGGATCGCGGCTGGTTCTGATATTCGCTGGTGCGCCATGCGGAGCGGATGTAGGTCTCGGGGTCCTTCCACGAGCCGCCGCGCACGCTCTTCTTCTTCATGCGGTAGGGGTCCTCCTTGGCCGCATTATACTTCAGCTGCGGGTTGAGGTCGCTCATGGCGTCGACGCCGGCCTCCGTATAGATCGTCGAGGTCCATTCGGCCACGTTTCCGGCCATGTCGTAGAGTCCGTTGGTGTTAGCCGAGTAGATGCCGGCCTTCGACGTGATGAGGTTGCCGTCCTTAGTGTAGTTGCCGCCCTCAGGCTTGAAGTTGGCAAAGAAGCATCCCTTGCCCGAGGCGACGTCCACGTTCTCCCAGGGGAACTCGTTGCCGTCCTTGCCGCGTGCGGCATACTCCCACTCGGCCTCCGTCGGCAAACGGTAGCGCTGCACGTAGCGTGCGGCCGGGCCGAGACCCTTCAGCAGATAGTCGGTGCGCCATGCGCAGAAGGCATTGGCCTGTTCCCATGTGACGCCTACGACGGGATAGTCGTTGTAGGCCGGGTTGGCAAAGTAGTTGCGCATGTAGACCTCGTTGTCAGCGTTGGGGAAGTCGTTGACCCAGCAGGTCGTGTCGGGATAGATATTTATAATATAGGTGTTCAGGAAGTCCCACGGCCCCGTGTACTCACGGTTCAGCGTCTCGCGATGGATCCGGCCCTCGTCGTCGATATAGGCGGTGTCCTTCGAGATGTAGACCTTCTCGTCGTAGATGCCGCCCTGCCGCTGGTCGTTCCACTTGTCGGTGTCGAGATTGCGCTCCTCGGGGTCCACGCGGTTGCGGCGCAGGGCAGCCTCCGTGTAGTCGTAGATCTCGTAGCGATAGTTCATCTGCGAGGCGTCGAGCAGGCGCTCACCCGTGACGGGGTTGGTCACGTAGACGCTCTCGATGGCCCGCTGCTCATCCTCGTTGGGCTTGCGGGGCAGCGACTTCTTCCAGTTCAGGTGAGGCTTGACGGGGTCGCCGTTCTTGTCCTCCTCGATCTTATACGACTCGTCGCCGCCATAGTTCGGGTCAGCCAGACGCTCGCGGATGATCGAGTCGCGCACGTAGTTGACAAACTGCCGATACTCCGAGTTAGTGATCTCCGTGTCGTCCATCCAGAAGCCCTCCACCGAGATGTCGCGCGTGGGCGTCTGCTTGCCCCACAACGAGTCGGCCGTCTCGAGACCCATGCGCAGGTGGCCGCGTTTGACGAGCACCATGCCGTAGGGGGCGGGCTCCGAGAAGCCCTTGCCGCTGGCACCTGTCAGCTCGCCGCCGTCCTGAGTGGCCGTCTTGCTTCCGAAGCATGAAGAGAGCAACGCGATGCACAGCGCACAGACAGCGATGCCCACGACGTTGCGATGACTTTTTTTCATATCCTTCTGTTTATTAATATTCATACCTACTCCTTTGTCTTACAATATTCTCACGCTCTGGTGGCGGTTGCGCCCCTTCTTCGTGAGGTTGACGTCCATCTGATAGCCGACGCAGAGCTCATGGCTGCCCATGCCCAGCGAGATGCCGTTCGTGTAGATCTCGTAGCTGTAGCCCAGCGAGATGCCGTGGAAGTTGCCCCCGAGCATGACGGTCACCGAGTTGGTGGGGCTGTAGCCCACGCCGACGTACATCACGCGCTTCTCGTGCGTATACTTCAGCCGCGCCGTCACGTCGGCCCGGTAGCCGATGGCGTCCGAGCGGCCCATCACGGAGGGGTGCAATGATAAGAACGGATTTTTAAACCGAATATTGCATCCGGCCGTGAAATAATATGAGCGGGCGACGCTCAGCTGGCTCGTCTCACCCAGGTCGATCATGGGCGCCAGCAGGTGCATGGCCGACACGCCGACATACCAGTGCTTATGCTGATAGTAGAGGCCCGCGCCGAGGTCGAAGGCCGAGCCCGTCACCTCGCTCGACAGCAGCGCCGGGTCGCCCGAGTCGACGACGTCGAGCTCGCTGCCGTCGAACGACTCGCTCAGCAGCGCCCCGTCGACGCCCACGCTGAGCACGCCCCCGAAGAGGCGCTTCTTCAGCGCATACTGCAGTCCGAGGATGCGGTGCGAGAAGAGTCCGATGGCGTCGTTGACGAAGCGTGCGCCCACGCCGTGCGTCGCGCCGAGGAAGACGAAGGGCATGTCGCCCGAGGCATACATCGTCCGCGGGTTGTGCTCGAATCCCGTCAGCGACATGTTGTAGGCCCCCACGATGTTGATCTTCTCCTGCTTGCCAACGGCGCCCGGATTGAACGACGTCTCCATCGCCCAGTAGTGACTGAACGACGGATCGTATTGGGCCGACACCTCGCTGAGGGCCGCCAACAACAGGGCCAATATCGTGAGAATTCGCCTAAACACGTAAATAATAACGTTTCCCCACCGCTTTTATTATATCCGCCCGTCCTTTTTTTCTTCGCGTAATATTATTTGGAAAGAAATTAGCAAGAATATATTACTCAAATTCGTGGGCCAATTATTCTTATTATTCACATTCGTTTCCAAATAATGAAAACCATTATCTTCAGATTATTTTGAAACGAATATGAATAATCATCATAATTTTGACCACAAATTTAAATAATATTATTTCTCATTGTTGAATAGAATTATTCTAATCTCCTTGCCCGTTGCGGATGACGGCGCAGCCGCTCCCCTCCTACTCGGCTCAAGGGGAATGACGGCGCAGCCGCTCCCCTCCCTTCAAGGGGAGGGGTTAGGGGTGGGGTCTCTAACTTTCTCCGCGTAAAGAATATCTGTGTAAAGAATATACAGACCCCACCCCCGACCCCTCCCCTTGAAGGGAGGGGAGTAGCTGCGCCGTCATCCGCGGCGGGCGAGGCGAGGAGCGGCTGCGCCGTCATTTGCGGCGGACGAGGCGGGGAACTGCCGCCACGACGTGACGGCATGCGGTCACGACGTGACGAGAGTTTTGCGGACAAGGTCAGTCGGATGTCTGGAGCACCTGCCTGAGGTCGTGGGCGAAGCGGGCGGAAAAGAGGCGTGCGCCGCGGTCAGTGAGGTGGACGGCGTCCTTGAAGTATTCGGGGTGGTCATGGTAGAGGGCGGCCGTGTGGTAGTCGAGGAAGGGGATGTGATGACGATCGGCAAAGGTGCGGAGCGGGGCGTAGTGGTCGGCGCCGACCTGCGTGTACTTTGGCGAGACGACGAAGACGAGGCGGATGTCCCTCTGCCGACAGAGGTTGGCGAGGCGCTCCAGGTAGTCGGTCTTCAGCGGGTCGCGCGTCAGGTCGGGCGCCTCACGTGCCAGCACGGCGGGATGCTGTCGGGGCTCGGGCAGCGGCATGTAGCCCTGGTCGCTGCCCTGCTGGCGGTTGAGGGCGAGGCCCCAGAGCGTGGACGGCGCCTTGGCATTATATCGATAGAGATGCGACAGGCGATAGCGCCACGCCGTGCCGGCGAGACTGAAGACGGAGTCGGCGGCGGCGCTGTGGCCCCAGAGCGGTGCGAAGAAGCTGATGACGGCGAAGGGGTCGGGCTGGCGGTTGTAGTCGGAGGGCATCACCTCGAGGCATACCACCTTGGGGACGGTGCGCTCGAGGATGTGGCTGAGGACGATGTAGTGGGAGAAGATGTTGTCGGCGCCGCCGATGCCGGCGTTGTAGACGGTCATGCCGAGCGAGTCCGCGAGGATGGCGGGGACGTAGTGGTGATGACAGCGCGAGGCGCCCAGCAGGACGACGTCCTCGTGGACGCTGTCGAGCAGATAGCGGAACTTGGGCGCGAAGACGTCGTCGGAGTGGCGGCTGGCCCACCCCATCAGCTGTCCGCCGAGGCGGTCGACAGCGAACAGGGCTGCGGCGACGATGACGAGACTATAGACTAATTTCTTCATAGGGACTCTTATTTAAAAGACGACGAATTATTTTTTTAAAACAACGAATTAAAACGAATTACACGAATTATACGAATTGAAACTTATTTCACGAATTGAAACTTATTTCACGAATTGTCACTTATTTCACGAATTGATCATAGATGCTTATCCATGAAAAGTTCGTTTTCAATTCATGGACATTCGTGTAATCAGTTGCAATTCGTTTCGTTCGTTTCATTCGTGTAATTCGTTTTAGTGACCGTAAAATAATAACTTGGTACGATTTAGGAGGTCACGTGTCCTCACGTGACACCTGCGGCAAGTGCGACGTGGGGACACGTCGCCTCCTACAG
>OCTW011480987.1_pt1 | contig 34357 bp, 22 predicted proteins | sample 1539671 | NCBI WGS metagenome assembly OCTW01 (sample SAMN02144230, study PRJEB22623) | gut metagenome | biome: sheep rumen | host: Ovis aries | place: New Zealand
GAAACGAGGAGCACCTGGAACAATGGCAGAAAAGAATTTAAAAAATACTTTTTACCCTGCACAGGTTCAACGTTACTTTCAGCGCCCTGAAGATCTCGCAAAATTTGAGTTTATAGATCTCACCTTAAGCAACACCTTCAACAACCCGTATGACATGTGTCATTACAGGTCTAATTGTTCTAATCCCCAGCCTCCTTAACTGGTGATGGTCAAACGATAAAACTGATTTTTTTTAGTTTTAGTGTTTCACCTCTGAAAAGTAAAAGTTTAAAGTGACTCGTTTCGTTTTCTAGGTATGTAAAGTCTGATTAAAGTCACCACGAACTTTAACCGACTCGATAACAAAGTAATATGTGGCTTTGTTGATGAATTCTCGAAAACTCGAATTTCAAAGCCAATCGCGAGGGAGCTTAGCTCAACCTCTAGCGGTCAATTATTATTAGTAGCACAACAACAAATTTGGGTCAAGAAAAAATTTAAAAAAAATAACTATTCATCCCTATGCGCGTTTTTCTTCGAAAGCTCAAATCATTCGTTCATGCATAATGATGACTGTTACAAACACTGCATGCGGATTTTTGACGATTTTTGTGGACATTCGATCACGACAAATCGAGTAAACACGTGTATTTCTGCGTTGCCTTTTTACCCAAAACAAACATAATCAATCGGAATCCTGCAATCTCAGTCATGAGTGATCAACGAACAACCACAAGGAGCCAAAACACATGTATAAAACGAGGATAATAACTTTTGGGCTTGCTAGTCTTTTGATGGCTACAGGGTATGGGTGCAGCGAAGATTCCGCTTCTTCCGAACATGATCAAATTCGTGATAATCCGCAGCCCGAGCCAAATGCATGTAACGGCAAAATCGAGGGCGATCTTTGTGGCTCAGGCGGAATCTGTTTTAAAGAAATATGCCTTTCGAACATTTGCACAAAACAACCCTTGTCCGAAGGTACAGAATGCCGTGCATCTGTCGGTGCGTGCGATCTGACCGAAGTATGCGACGGGATCAATACGGATTGCCCTGAAGATAGCAAAAAAACGAGCGAGACCGTTTGCAGAGAATCTGCCGGTGAATGCGATCTGGCCGAAGTATGCGACGGAATCAATACGGATTGCCCTGAAGATAGCAAAAAAACGAGCGAGACCGTTTGCAGAGAATCGGTGGGAGAATGCGATCTGGCCGAAGTATGCGACGGAATCAATACGGATTGCCCTGAAGATAGCAAAAAAACGAGCGAGACCGTTTGCAGGGAATCGGTGGGAGAATGCGATACCACTGAGTATTGTGATGGCAAATCAGCCACATGTCCGGATGATGTTTATGAGGAAAACTGCAAATCTCCAGAACCCCCACCAGTGACAGATCCATCATGTGAAGGCAAAAATGAAGGTGATGCCTGTGGTATAGGAAAAGAATGTTCCCAAATGCTATGTCTTTCGGGCATTTGCACCGAAACGCCATTGCCCGGGGGCACAGAATGCCGTGCTGCCGCTGGTGACTGTGACGAAGCAGAGGTCTGCGATGGTTCGAACTTTACATGCCCCGAAGATGGCATAAAACAGTCCGGAACTGTTTGCAGACCGTCCATTGGAGGATGCGATCTACCGGAAAACTGCAATGGCGAGACAAAGGATTGTCCCAAGGAAGATTATGATACCGATTGCGCATGCCCCGCAGACGATGCCACTCTGGGAATCAAAGAAGACACCGCGCCGCGTACAATAGAGAACTTCCAAAATTTTATCTTAAAAGATCAGGATACATGGGAAGACAATCATAAAGCGATTGATGCCTTCGGGAAGGACAAGATCGTCACGATGGAAGCACTGGTCTTTGACAGAAAGATGACGGAAGTGACCGACAGTACAAAAGAAATCACAGATAAAACCATCAAAAAGAATTTCAAAGCCTGGACGTGGAATGACAAAGATAGAGATACAGAAAACTGGTCACCGCAAGGACTAGCTGGCACGACAAGAGATAGCGTCGTATATCGCATCGCAAGTTGGACAGGTCCTAATAGTTCCGATTTTGTACGCAAAGGACGAATTTCTGTTGTCAAGTTTGAAAAAAAATATGCAGAAGCCAACTATGCCAATGTCATCCTGACAGAAATCAAACAAAATAATGAGTATGATTTTGCAAAAACCCATGCAGGCGGAGTTGCCATTTCATGGCCGTATTTGTACGTCTCATCGTCGGGTGACAAAGAAATACCAAAGGGATTACGCGTATTTGATTTACGCCGATTTGTAAAAACTGACACGAGCAGCGATTGCAAAAATAAGATGGGAATCGTCGGCAAAAAACTATGTGCGTATCAATATCCCTACATGTTACCGCAGGTAGGAGCCTATTATTACCCTGATACACAACCAGCTTCATGCAGTCCCACATTTTCATTTATTTCGATGGATTATGTCGAAAACGAGCATACAATTCTATCGGGAGAATTCCGAAATGAAAACCATGAATACCGACAGTACTCGCGCCTTATACGGTGGCCGATAGACCCAAAGACGCACCGTCTCGTGACGGATGACAAGGGGATCGTCACAGCTACGGCAGCCTGGTATACAGGAAAAGGCGGTGTTCAGGGGGCAAGTTCACATACAGAAAATGGAAAAACAACATTCTATCTCAATGGATTTCACAACAAAGACACTAAAACAGATGGTTTGATTGTCGCTGCCGCCGATGCCAAAACCAACACCAAATATTTAAATAAAGAAGGCAAATGGGGCTACGCACCACAGGGCATGTACATTACAACGACAGACATGATATGGACTGTCTGTGAAAAAAAAGGAGAGCACCGCATTCTCTTTTATGCAGATCGCAAAGCAGTCAAGCCATAAACCAACAGAACACGTTACTCATTAGTCGGGGCTATGCCCCAGCCCCAGGGTGCACGCAAAGCTCACAGATAGCGCAATATCTAAAGCACGTAGAAATCTGTCCTAAAAACTCAGTAAATGAGAAGACAGAACGAAGGTGCGCAATTACCCGTAGTTTGAAAATGCACAATAAAAGCCGCCGTATGCAATAGGCGGCTACCGCAAGCGTATTCGCCAAAGGCGAATAGCTGCGGAAAAAAGAACAAAAAAAAGCGCCCCGAGGGGCGCCTCTAAACAATCATCGAATTAGTTTGCACTTCCGGCTTCGAACACGAACGGGTATTCGATCTGAACGATACCGCCGCCCTTAGGAGCCGGGAATCTCCAGAATTTAATGGAGTTCACGACACAGTTTTCGACGTTTTTATTCTTGATAGTCGATTCTTTTACAAGCGCCTTGGTGACGGCACCCTGTGGTGAAATCAGCCAGACGACGACGACACGACCATTAAGACCTTTGATCTTGTTCAATTCTTTTTCGTAGCAGGCACGGAGTTCACCGGAGTGCTGACGGACGACTTTCTGAATAATACGTTTATCGAGAGCACCGGTAACTTCGGGGTTCTTCATTTTAACCTGAGGACGTGCCTCACCTTTTGCACCGAGGTTAGCGTTGTAGCCCTGGGAAGCGGTACGAATAGCGCCACCGCCGCCACCGCCGCCGGGGCCGAAGCCGCCAGCACCGAATCCGCCCATACCGGCACCGCCGCCGCCTGTACCGCTGGCACCGAGACCGTAACCAGCCGATGCAGCCTGAGCAGAAGCATCGAAGCTCGACCAATCGAGGTTATCGAGATCCATCGCATTACCGACAGCCAACATGGAGTTCATGGCGTTGGCCTGAGCCAAAAGACCGGTTGCCTGAGCAGCGCCGACAGCCTCACCTTTGGACATACCTTTACCCGGTGTAGAAGCATCATTGGCAGCAGTATTTGCAGCAAAAGGCGTATCGGGAGCATCCTTAGTGAGTTCCTGATCTTCTTCGGGTTCTTCTTCTTCGGGTTCTTCTTCTTCCTGCATTTCTTCTTCGGGTTCTTCGACGACGGGTTCTTCAACGACGACAGCAAAACGCGAAGTATTGAGGATACGGTCGACCATCAAAGCATCGACACGGTTTGTAGCGAACAGAATCACGGAGAAGAGTGCGAAGTGGATGAGGAGGGAGGCGACCAAACCGCCGTAATTGGACGAAGAGAGGCTGAACAGAGGTGCGGCAAAAGGAACGGCATCGACGAAGTGGACGAGGATAGAGACTTCACCGAACACAAATTTTGCACGTGTCTCGCCATTTACTTCGCATGCCAGCGATCCCGGAGGAAGTGGCACGGAGCTGCGTGGGGTACGGAAATCGGCACTGCTGGCGGATGCGAATGGGATCTTGTTATTGCCAATGAGAACAAACCCTTCATAAGCGTTATTAAAGAGCAGTTCCCATTTTCCGCCGATGCACTGAGCGACAGCAATTTTACTGGTGTTACCAACAACAACTTTATAATTGCAGGTAGAATCACTGCCTACGGTCACAGTCGTACCGCTCGAAGCAGGATATTGATCGATACTGAGCACGGTATCGCGCCAAACCATTGCAACTTCCAGTTTACAGTTTGCAGACTTTCCGCGAGCGGAGAGGAAGCGGCGTTCAAAGCTGACGGGGCGTTTTTTCTTACGAATGATGGTTGTTGCAGGTGCAGATGACTGTGCAAACTTGCCCATACCGGCAGCAGCAGCACCGCCACCGAAGCCAGCGGCTTTAGCAGCAGGTCTGGCAGCAGCGGGAGCAGTAACCGACGGTGCGGGAGGTGCAGCGGGTGCAGCGGGTGCAGCCGGAGCGGGGGGGGCAACGGGAGCAGCCGGAGCCACGGAAGGATCAGCGGCAGCCATTTCCTGCAACACAGGTGTAGGAACGGAGAGCGTCGCATGATCGCCGTCTTCGCCATCCATCTCACTCAATTCACTGATGCCCATATTCATCACATCCTCGAGTACGAGACGAACCGAAACCTGACCAAAGCGCAGAATCGCACCATTCGTCACCATGACGGGTTTTGTCGATTCAACTTTCTGCTGATTGACAAAGGTACCAGTCTGGCTAATGCGATCTGATAATTTATAACCGTTGGAAACTTTCTCGAGTACTGCATGTACGCGCGAAACAGAGTCGTCATTCAGGCAGAGTTCGCAGCTCGCATTTTTTCCGATGCGAATGGGATTGGCATTGCTCTCCACTACCTGAAGCACCTCAAAATTAGGTCCAAGAACCTCAAATTTCATTATTTTATCCTCATCTCTTGCGTCAAAAAAAAGCGCACGCCCACATGATACCTGCTAGGCATTTTTAGTGGTTTACCAATATTCTTTAATGTCGATTAGAGTTCGTCTACAGTTTTACGCATTTCATCGACGAAATCTTCTCGGGCCTTAATCAGGCTCGACAGCTCATCGAGTTCTTTGACATTGATGTTCGTCGAATTCGGAACCATCAAGTCACCTTCGATACGGTCATCTTCGAAACTGATTGTCTGCATTTTGGCTTCCTGTGCGAAAGCTGTACCGCTACCGAAAATGACACCCAAAACGATTGCTGCACCGATTAATTTTTTCATAATATTTCTCCTTATATGAGACACCCCCAAATATCTCATAACATATTTTTGCTCATGTGACAAGACAGACATTTATGGAACCAGAAAGACCAAACAGATGCATGTTCTGGCCCGCCATTATTTGGCTTCGGGCTTTTTAATGCGATCATAACCGGATTGTTTAAGCGTAAACGTTCCCTTGGCATCGAGTCCAACATCAAATGTGTATTTGCGCGAAGACTGAAGTTCCTGTTCCTGGCCGCCTCGAACCGGTCGGAGGTTGCCTTCCGTTCCCGTTGCACCGAGAAATTCCCAATCCGGGCCAGAAGGCACGGTGCTTTCCTGCGTCATGTCCGGGCAAATGAGTTCACCCGCACGGCGAAGGCAAACGCGCAATCCTTCTTCGGAAGAATTGAATTTTACGATCGATTCACCGATCGATTCACGCAAAAGGTTGGTATCGAGGTTGAGCGAACCAAAGCCATCGGGAATCACAGAAACCTGGAGCGGCAGACGCTGATCATGGGTAATGTAATACTCGATGATGTCACCAGGCTGAACGGTTGCAACAATCGGGCGAACGTAATCCTGACCGCCTGTCGAAATCTTGAGGCCGTAGGGTTTTGAAGAGGGGGCAAACTTTTTGAGTGCACATTTGGTCCCCATCAGAGCACTGTCTTCCGGGACGAGGGCCGGAATGGTGACCGTCGTGTCCGGATGAACCGGCCAAATGATGTGCATGTGCTTGGCAAAGCCCGGTTTTTCAATTGTGAGCACGTGCGGCCGGCCGAGCACTACTTCAGAAACGGCCGATGGGAAATTGCCAATGGCACGACCGTCGAGCATGGCTTTGAGGCCCACACCCTGATTGCTGATATCCGTCAGACGAAAATCAATCCGGCCTTTGAGATAGAGGGAATCCGGGATCATTTCGATCTCGATGGGACCGGTGACATCGGTTTTGGAATCGAATGTCTTAAAGAACGGCACCATACCATCCGCATACGCCATAATGGTATTGCGGTGATTGGATACGAATTCAAAACTGCCTGTCGGTGAAACCTCAACGCCGTTGATGAAAATCGTGCTTGCCCCACCCGTCTTGATATTGACTGGATAGGTGCTGAGATGAACTTTTTCGACGACGGGTTTTGGAACTTCAACCACCTCTTCCTGTTTTTTCTGCTGCTCAGCCTGAATTTCAGCTTCGGACGGTCCGCTGAACGCCAGGAAATAAAAGCCAACGCCTGCGGCCGCAAGAACAAGAATAATAATGATCGCCAAAACGGGCCCGCCGGAATTCTTTTGCTGTGTCATACCAGGATTACCGTACATTTCCATCAGCTCCCTTTGTTTTGCACGTCGCTGTTCTGCCTCAGCCTGCTGTTGCTGAAGAGAATATTGCTCATATTCAGCTCTTTCTTCGGGGGTCATTGATTCATAAAGTGCCATCAGCTGCTCTTCATCCGAGAGTTCACGCTGAGGTGCTGCCGGCTGTGCATACCCGGACGGAGTCTGGGGCACCTGAACCGAAGGGGCAGCAGGGGCAGCAGGCGGCATCTGGACAGAAGGTGTTGCGGGAGCTGCGGGCGGCATCTGAACAGAAGGTGTTGCGGGAGCTGCAGGCGGCATCTGGACAGAAGGTGTTGCGGGAGCTGCAGGCGGCATATGAACAGAGGGCGTTGCGGGTGCCGCAGGTGGCATCTGAACCGATGGTGAAGGATGGGGCGCAGACGGCATCTGAGTGGATGGTGTCGCCGAAGCTGCATTCGAAGCCGCCCCAGTCCCGGGAATCGGAATTGGTTTGGACACCGGCGTTGCTGCAAGTGCCGCTGCCAGTTCTGCATTCATAAACGGGGATTCAACCATTTCCGTTTTTGACGAATCGGCAGAAGGCATATCAATCGCCATGGTCTCATCTGTCGCGGCTGCCGCAGGTACGGCCGCTGGTGATGCACCACGGATAATGGGTACGCGCTGGGAAGGAATATTAAATTCGGATGCAGGAGTGATCGAAGACGATCGATTGGTCACAGTCGTCATTTCATCATCAAGCGCCATCAAATCATCCAGAGACTCCGCAATTGAACGGTTTTCGGATGTCACATACGCTGCACCTGCATCTTCGGGGACATTGTCCCAACCGTCGATCCCTCCCACAGCCGCAAGGATATCGTCAGCTGAACGTATATCGGTCGGTTCATCCGATGTCATGAAATCAAGCGATTCCATTTCGGAAATAGCACTCGAGCTTTGATTGCGATTCAAAGCACCAATTTTAGGAATGCTGGGAAGGCTTGCGCCATGAATACTTGGCATATTCTTACCCGACTTAACTCTATATTCACCCATAATGACTAACCTTCTGGAAAAATTTACCAATGAACGTGCAAAGCGTCGTCGCATCATGCCACAAAGCATCATTTCATTCAAGTCGAATGCGATCTCAAAAAAAATGGTTTTGTTGCCGAGGCTATTTGGCATTTGCCAAATACGCCTTCGGCCGCGCCGCTATTGACATACGCGGCGCATACTTTTTTGACACAGGCTATGTCTGACCATCGTGGATAAATATTGTTATTTAGTTTTCGGCATTGCATATTTCAAAATTTTGGGATTAGAACTTTGAGCGGCGAATTCTGTCTCGATGCTCCACCACCCAAAATTGCAATTTCCCGTATAAAACCCTCACACCAGGCAGAAGACAGATGAAAATATTCTTTTGGGGAATTGTGTTTTTTTAAGCTCTGTTTAACGAGTGTGGATACACTTGAGCATGTAGCTCATAGCTTATAACTTATAGTTGAGAAATCATTTCATAGGAATCATGCTTTTCCCCACGAGATTTAGATTCCTTCTACAAGCTAAAAACGAAAAGCAATAAATAATTGAGTTATCGGAACCAATCATATCCACGGTGGTTAAACACAGCCAAAAAAAAGCCCCGGCAATTGCTTGCCGAGGCTTTTGAACTCGATTTTTTACACGGTATTAACGACCGCAGCGTGAAGAAATATAGTACCAGTAATATCCGAGCTCATCCTTCCAATACTCGCCATCAAATGTCCAGAAGAGATGCTCATCATCGGCACCCATAACTTCATCGACTTGACGTTCGAATTCGAGCAGGGCATTGGGATCCTGTTCCATCAACTCGACACGTGCCGCATATTTCTCGGTTGTTTCAATTTCGATATCGAGTGCACGGTTGGAGAGGTCGCGGAGTTCTTCCTGAAGTCTTTCGAGACGTGATTTACCTTTTTTACCTGCTTCAACGACGGAGAGCATGCGTGCAGCTTCCAATTCCTGAACCATGGTCTGTCCAAGCGAGGATCCCGAAAGCGCAGGATCTTTCTGAATGGTAGCTTTTTCATCATCGAGCATATCGATGTAGGCAAGACCACGTCGGAGTTCACGGTCCTGAACAGAGGCTTCGAGGATCAGCTGCAGTGTAGGATCGTAGGATTCTCTGTCGGCATTCTGAACCATGTGGAGGAAGTCATAAACTTCTTCGGGCTGGAACAGACGGGAAACGAGCGTGTCAACCTGTTTTTTCATGGGATCGTAGGTAGCTTTGTAATCCGCAAGAATGTCGACGACGCGATCATAGTGGCAGTTGGTGTAGTAAATGGTAGCCTGAAGAAGACGTGCTTCGGGATAATATTTATCGCTGAAGTACGGGCTGTTCAGTGTAAGGAGAAGACCGAGTGCCTTCCCGAAATTATCTACACGATAATAAGCCCAGCTTGCTTCAAAGAGGGCATCGAGCCACATGCGGCTGTCACGTGAGAAAGCATTGTAATATTTGATGGAAGTAGACCAGCTATTGGCAGCCTTTTCACGTTCACCCATTTTCCACAGTGTGGAGCCGACCTGATAGAAGACGCGGGCGAGTGCAGCGTATGTGTATTCGCGAAGACGGGATTCTTCTTTTGTGAGGCCTTCAGCAGAGGTAGATTTTGTATCGAGCCATCGCAAAACCTCTTTGAATGAATCGAGTGCGGGCTGACCTTTATTCTGACGAACATAGGTCACGCCTTCGAGGTAACGCGATTTGGGATACAGCGGGCTATCCTGTGCAACCGAGCCGACGAAGAAAACGACATCATCGAGTTTTGACTCGCGGTATGCGGCCATGGCGAGGAGATATCCCACTTCGGATGTCAGAGCAGCCGGAACTTCAGCAGGGAATTTATCGAGGTAATTCTCATAAATACGGGCATATCTTCTCGGTTCACCGGGAAGAACACGTCCAATCAGAACGAGGTAATTGAGTGCCAGGTCGAATTCTTTTGAGCTCGGTCCCTGAGAGACGACCATATCAAAATGGTTCAGAGCTGACTGATAGTACTTGGCTTCATAGAGGGCGCGTCCCAATTCATAATGAAGCTGTGCGGACATACCGACAGAAGCACTGTCTCCGGCAGCGATCGTGTCATTCAGGAGCTGAGCAGCCTGAATGTAATTACCCGATTCGATCATCGCCTGTGCCTGTGTATAGTTTGCATACGCACCTGAACTTGTATCGATCACGGCCGGGGCTGTCGTGGTGGAAGCACCGCCACCTTCAGACCCGAAATCGAGCCCGCTTCCGGAGCCCTCAGCTGCCGCAGAGTTCTCAGTGGACCCCTCATCACCAAAATCCAAACCACCATCCTGAGCCTGTGCACTCAATGGTGCGAACATCATTGCACCAGCGATTAACACTGCACTTAAGCCTAGCTTCCCACTCTTCAGATGCATACCTATGTCTCCTTAGCTATCAGCACCATGCTGATGACCTCATTTCAAAAACTGGTATTAAGCTGCCGTAATTGCTACGTCGCAATTTCTTTTAACATGTAAAGACATTGTTTGTCAATCTATGCCTTAACGAAATTATCCCTTTCATCTTTCCCGGCTGCAATCAGATTTAGACACTCGGACGCGACCCTGAGTCCGAATGTCCCTGTCACAGTTATCAGACTGCCCAGTACCGGACGCGCAATTTTCAGACTTCCGTTATGCGACTGCAGGGATCGATGTGTTTCTTTTTGTGCAGGTTCCCGTGAATAGACGCATCCAACCCCCTGTGTGACCCCAAACGCGCGCAGGCGCTTGCGTACCTCCCGCGCCAGAGGACAGATTTCTGTCTCCGAAATATCCGCAAAACACACTTCGGACGGCTTGGTTTTTCTGGCTGCCCCCATGCTCGAAATGACCGGAATCCCAGCCCTGACGCAATGTACGATCAACTCGATTTTTGCATCAATCGTGTCGATCGCATCCACAACGACGTCCGGTTGCCTGCCATCCGCAAACGGGGCATCCACCACACTCACATTGGAAGCATCCACGACAGCATCGACGCATTCCACTGTTATCCCCGGATGAATCGCGCACAAATGGGATTTTGCAACCAATACTTTTGACATTCCCAAAGTGTGTTCATCCGAACCGAGCTGGCGGTTGATGTGATGAACCGCATAGACGTCGCCATCTACGAGACGAAAAAAGCCCACGCCGCTGCGGGCGAGCGCTTCGGCAGCAAAGCTGCCAACCGCGCCATACCCCACAATACACACGTGAGCATTCGAAAAGCGCGCCAGCATTTCATCACCAACCAGCACGCTTACCCGCGAAAATCTTTCGTCACACATTACGGCAGAACGAGGGAGATTTCGACGCGATCATTCTTCGCCCTGTTGTCCTTCTGTTTTTCATCATAACGCTGGACATCTTTTCCTTTTGCCGTCGTCATCATGCGTCCGTATTCAACACCAAGCGAGACCAGGTAATCACGCGTGGCATCACAGCGCCGCTGGCTGACTTCAAAATAATTTTTCGTGTTTTTCTGTACATGGCCTTCGATCATAACCGTCTGCACATTATACTTCTTGGCGAGTTCGGCGATGCGCTTTAAAGCCTCCTGTTTGACGGGGAGAATCTCGCTCTTATTCTTTTCGAATGCGCTGGCGAGTACGATCACGACACTCTTCATATCGGTGAAGACATAGTCAGGTCCAACGATGGCCTGAGCATCGGTAAAGAGTGCTTTTTGACGCTCAGCGGACTGTGCCTGTGCCTGTTTTTTATCGAAATCGGGCTTAGCCTGTTCATAGGCCTTGGCAAAAAGTTGGCGTGCCTCTTCGGCAGCAGCACCGGCGCCGTCACGGTCACCGTGTGAGCTCTTGTCACCGGCTTCTTTCAATTTGGCTTCTGCAGCAGCAAACACATCTTTCTGTGAATCCTGTGCGCCAACACCGGCAGCCTTTTCTCTTTCTGTCATGGCTGCCTGAATGCGGTTTTCGACATTGGCAATATCTGTATCGGAAATATTTTGTTTAATCAGGCCGACACTCTTGGTCAAGCCTTCATATTTTGCATTCAGGGTTTCCATCTGCAATGTGGTTTCTTTGATTTCTTTTTCGGCAGCAGCCTGGCGTTGTTTTGCTTCATTGGCTTTTGCCATAGCACGTGCCGTCGCATACTGGCGCTGTCCGAGAGCGGCATACGTTTTGGCCTTGCTCTGTTCGCCATCCTGCCATGCATTGAGCGATTTATTCGTCAAATCGGTGCAAACTTTGTAAGCATCCGGAGCCTGGGTATTGATCTGCGCGGCTTCATCGCTATTGCGGAGCTCTTCGAGCTGTGTCAGCTCGGCGGGTTTATTCTGGGGACCACAACCAGACAGAATGCCAAGGGCAGCCACACTACATAATGCCAACTGGAAAATTCTATTCTGTTTCATATTCCGCACCCCTACTTCTTCATGCTGTCTGCTTTCGATTTAAGAACATCCTCTTCGGCCGTCAGCTGCTGCACCTGAGCTTCGAGCTTGCCGTATTCCGCCTTCAATGCTTTCAGTTTGGCTTCCGCTTCCATTGCTTTGCCCATTTCAACATCACGCAGCATGGATGCTTCAACGAAATCAATATAGACACCAAGCTTGAGCACGAGCGAGCTGACTTTTTCTTTCTCTTCTTTACCAATTAAGATGAGAGCTTCATCGATCCAGCTCGAAATCTGGGACATTTCGCTGTTATATCGTGCCGTATCGCCCGTTTTGATCTTTTCTACCCGGAGCTGATACTGACGAACATCATCCCTCAACACCTTAATATCCTGAGCAAACACCTGGGAAACAGGGATGCTCATAAAAATGCCCAATCCCAGAAGGACTCCTCGTCCTAAGCGCTTCAAATTCTTCTCAGACATCACAATCTCCTCTGCATGATTTATCAGCCTCACCATAAGGCTTTAAACAAGAGACACGGATACTTAGCGCGAAATATCCCCAATTTCAACATTTCTCTGCGACCTCCGAAAAAACACACAAATAAAAAGTTATGTACAAACACCGCATAGCCCCCATTTATCCATGATTCAGATTTTGCAATACCCACTTTTTAGCCCCTATCATTATATATATGCAAATGAGCCAAGCCAGGGTGAAGCAGACGCATGCTCATTCTTGCCGGGGGAGCAGAAGACTGGCGTTTGGCGCATGCATAACCATGAAAGCAAGAGACGTGAGCAGTCACCCCGGATCCCGAGCCGGCACAGGGGGTAGGCGCGTATTTGCTTGCAAATAGCGCCGAAGGGGGCTTGCCCCCTACCCAAAACGCAATAAAGCCAAGCTCGTTTGTATGAATCACTGAAAAAAACACGTTCTACCCGTTCACAGACCATTATTTTTTTGGCATCGCCAAACCCTCATAAAACGAGCATATCATAACGCATTCCCCACATTTCACGCCCTATTGTCCTGTCCCAACGGGACTTATTCATATTAATTTTGCTTTCGATCATAAAATCACGTATCTTAGAATTAGTTTTTTTGTTTCGGTAACATGTCCGAACCAAGAGGAGCATTTTGAATGCCCAAAGTGATGATTTTAGACAATCAGCTTTCGGATGTTTTCGAGCTGGAAGATATTCTAAAAGCGGCGGGGTACGAAGTATGCTCTCTGACAGGGCCGTATGGGATTCTTTCGAAATTTGATTTTGAGAAACCCGATATTCTCCTGTTCAACCCGGACATGCCGAACGTCGATACAGATACCGTCCTGTCAACGCTCATGACGGCTTCAACCATGTCCAAAATGATTGTTGTACTGCTATGCAGCGGTGACGAAGAGGCAATCGAACAGTACTGCAAGCAAATGAACCTTCATGGTTATTACATGAAGGAGTCAGGCTATGACCAGATCGTCGATTATCTGAAGCTGTTTTATCAATAAAAGAATTCAGTTATTGGTGCGATCTCCGCTCCGTTTTTAGTTTACCAGCAAAACGAGGCAACCCTAAGTCATGAATGCGCAACGGCTTGGCCCCTATCTTCTGCTCAAACGTCTTGGCATAGGCGGTATGGCTGAGACATGGCTGGCTGCGCGTCAGATTTCGACAGATGTGATCAAATTTGTAGCGCTGAAATGCATTCTGAGTGCATACAATGCCATTCCCGACTATATCCGTTTATTCTATCGGGAAGCGGCCATCAGCCTTGCCCTTGATCACTCCAATATCATAAACATCTGGGACTGTGACGTCATAGAGGGACGCCATGTCATGGTCATGGAGTTTATGGAAGGTGTCACGCTCGATGCATTGCTCAAGCGTGCGCCATGTCATCAGCTTACGCCCGAAATTGCATCGTATATTGCGCTGGAAATTTTGAACGCCCTGTCCTACCTTCATTCGCTGCAGCAAAGGGATGGCACGCCTCTTCACATCATTCATCGCGACATCAATCCCCAGAATATTTTTATTTATTACGATGGAAGGTGCAAGCTATTCGATTTTGGCGTAGCCCGGACAGGATCCTTTGAAGATGATTTGCAGCAGGGCATGCTCGTTGGCAAGCCTGCTTACATGAGCCCCGAACAATGTTACGGAAATGCGTTGGATCCCCGAAGTGACTTATTCTCACTCGCCACGGTGTTATATGAAATGTCGACGGGGCATTCTGCTTTTGGCAGTGACAATGACATCAAAACGCTCAATGCCGTCATGACTCAGAATCCCGTTTCACCGTCAGCGCACAACACCATTTTTCCTTCATTTCTCTCGCGCATCATCATGAGAGGGCTTGAAAAAGATCCCAGCCATCGCTACGCGGATGCCAATGCATTTATTCAGGATCTGGCGATGTTCCGAAAAGTGACCGGAAATTCCGGCGGACAGACGATTCTTCAGGGATGGATGTCTGCACTGTTTGCAGATGAAATCTCGCAGTCCAAGGCTTACCTCACCCAGGTTGCATCCGATTTGTCGCAAAGTGCCCCCACTCTGGATGAACTCATCGCATCATCCCAAATGCTCGACTCATTCTCGGGCACAGGGGGCAGCCTTCAAATAACAATGTCAAAGCTGCCATCCTGAAAATGAAATACTCGAGGTAACCGTTGAGCCCGTATGCTATTTCTAAAGCCTCGAGGTTGAATCATTATAAGGCATGGGGCAGAAGTGGCTCAGACACAGAGCTTTAGCGATTGTCGGGATTCATGTTTTTCCCTGAGAATACTTACTGTTGCCTACAGCCTGCTGCCCGGTTGACTCAGCCTCATTCCTTAAGATGAGATCATAGGGGCTGAACAGAAACCGGGATTGCTTGAATAATTGCCTCATGCGAGTTTAATCGTTACATTATGTTGCCAATGTTTTTATGGCGCGGTAAAATAAATAGCCTTTAACTTTTCGTTGTGTTGGATAGTCCCGTGATACAGCCTAAAATTTTTGGAAAATTCATTTTACTTGAGCGAGTCAGCGTCGGTGGCATGGCAGAGGTCTACCGAGCCAAACTTCTGGATGCTCCGGACTTTGAACGTTTTTTTGCCATCAAGCGCATCCTGCCGCATCTAGCAGCAGACGAAGACTTTGTCTCCATGTTTATTAACGAGGCAAAGCTGGCAGTAGAACTTGAGCACCCCAATGTATGCCAAATCTATGAGTTGGGACGTCTTGGCGATTCCCACTACATCGCGATGGAATACATTGCAGGCCGTGATGTCAAAGCCATCCAGGAATACTACCGCAAAAAGAAAAAAATCATGAGTGTCAGTCAGGCATGTTTTATCATTGCCCAGGCGGCACAGGGGCTGGATTATGCCCATCGTGCGGTGGATAAAGACGGGCAGCCGATGGGAATCGTCCACCGGGATGTGAGCCCGCAAAACCTGCTCGTCACTTATGATGGCGTCGTCAAGCTCATCGATTTTGGCGTCTCAAAAGCAGCTCGCAAGACATCCCATTCGATGGATGGCGTGCTTAAGGGCAAGTACAGCTACATGAGCCCCGAACAGGCGATGAATCAGGAAATCGATCATCGATCCGATATTTTTGCACTTGGTGTCATCTTTTGGGAGCTTCTGACAGGGCGCAGACTTTTTCAGGCAGAAGCAGAAATCGCCATTCTTGAGATGATCTCCGAATGCGACATTACCCCGCCCACCAAATACAACAAGCTCATACCGGATGCAGTCGAAAAGATCTGCATGAAGGCACTCTCGAAAGACATTTCAAAACGCTACAAATTTGCGAGTGAAATGGTCGTCGACTTGATTGAATTTATCAGCAGCTGCAAGACACCTTTTACGCAATGGCACCTTCAGACCTGGATGTGCAAAGCATTTGCAAAGGAATTTGAAGAAGAGTGGGAGAAGATTCCCATCTTCAAGCAGATCAACACAGTCGAAGATGTCGACAGATACAACCGCGAGCATGCCAGCAGTTATACCAGCGACACAGGTTCAAAGCCCAAAGCAATTGATTCTGCCGCATTATCCGAGGCATCACTCGATGAGCTTGAGAATGGCACTGCCCCACTGACAGAGGATGAGCTTGCCAAAGCCTCTTCGGCGAAGCTGTCGACAGTTCCCGCAGAAGTCATACGGGTCGAGGCCCCCGAAGGCGGCAAAGCCATCCCCATTGTCAAGCCACGAACAGTCAAGGCCAAGGTTCCCGAAGGTTCCGGTCCTCGCCTCGACATATCCGCAGACTCACTCCATTCCGAAGAAGATGTTGAGCTCATTCCCGAAGGGGTCGCCCCCACGGTGTCCGACCCGAACTATGTGCGCATGAAGCGCATCGTAAGACGCGCACGAACCCGCACCGGGCTTGCGATTTTTATTATCGTGCTTTGCATTTGCCTGATGGCAAGCCCACTCATCTTCGTTTTTGACTTAATACAGCTGCCCAAACCGGAACTGAAACTCCCGACATCGGCAGAAGTCACATTTAATATTGCCCCTACCTCAGAAAAATCAGCGGAAACAGAAGTATTTCTTTATCGTTTTCCGCGGAATGCGACAGACAAGCCGGCCGAAACAGCCAAAGGCGCCAATGTTACATTTTCATCCCTAGAGGCCGGTTCGTATTCGGTCGATGTCGTGATGCCCGGGTATGAGCGCGAAACCTTCAACATTGATCTCGAAAACGGCAGGTCCCAGGCACGCCTCGAGCTTTTGCGTCCCAAACCCGTCCTAACCAAATATACGGTGAATATTTCACCGGAGGACGCCCTTCTCTTTCTCGACGGAAAACGCATTCAGGGAGCAGGAAGCACCAGAATTATTGAAGGCACCGTGGGGAATAGCTACACCCTCCGAGCCTACAAACCAGGATTTCAGCCGAAGCTGCTTGCAGGAACAATCGAAGCCGACATGAAACTCACAATGGCACTCGAACCGGGAAGTCCGGTAACGCTCCACGTAGCATCCTCTCCAGAACATTGCACCGTCATCGTCAGCAGCAACGGCAGCCAGATTGCCAAAGGCGAGACGCCATATAAGCTAGAAATCAACCCGCAATTGAGCGACATTCATATCGAGGTATCTCATCCCGATTACGAGAAGTGGACTCAAACAGTGTCCATCAAAGATCTCGAAGACCCCAATATCAAACTATTTGCAGACCTGAATTAACCCTTTGGCGATGTTTCATCAGCGTGGACATGAATTCGGCTGAATAGTAAGGATAAAACATTTCGGACATCTGAATCCACTTGACGCAAGAGATTAAGATGAAGTAAACTACGTAACCGCGTCGGCATCTAAATTTGCCATGTATTTAAAAACAGTTCGTGCATTTGTAAACAAACAACATGCAAACGACAATTGAGGAAGCTTAGGAGGGGATGTTGAATTCTTTGAACAATAATCCCGGGTATGGAAATTTGGACGGTATATCCGAAGAAGAAGTTGTCATCAAGGAAGAGTACGAGCCAGAGCCGGATGACTATAACTATGTACCGCAGATTCACGAAGTAGACGAAGCGGAGATTCGCAATCTGTCCGCAATCCGCGAAGAGACCCAGGTAGACACCCGTGTCTACAAAGTCAGTGCGGCATTCCTTGTATTGGCACTCATCGGTGGTGGAATTGGTCTTGCTGCGGCATCGCACTCTGCCTCCAAGGCAGACATTCAGCGCAAAGCTTCAATTGCCAAAACAATCAAAAATACGACAGAGACCAAGCTGTCCGGTTTTGACAAGTTCTATTCAGAATTTTCAAAAGTGGCGCAGGCCAACTACGATGAATCGAGCTTCCAAAGTGTCATTGCACAATACAGCAAGTACAATTTTATGCTGGACATGTCGAGCGAGGTCACGTCTGAAGCCGTTTTGCTGGCAGGTGAAGCCCAGAATCCGCTCGAAGGTCTGCGTAAATATTCTGCCGACACAATGCTTCTGACGCAGCTTTTGAGTTCCCACGTCAACGAGACACGTGCGGACTCGGATGAAATCCTCGAGCTCCAGAGCAAGAGTGACCATTCGAAAGTTGTATATGCCATGCAGGTTTTGCCGGATGCCATCCATTATCTTGCAACGGATGCCCCGCGTTCCCAGTATGCCAACGGCGTCATCGGCATCTACACCTATCGCAGTGTCATCGAAGACGATGTCGAAGCATCGAGTGCATACAGCCAGTTAAAGGTCGATCAGAGATGGTCAGAGTGGCAGCGTTCGCGCCGCGATTATCAGCCGGCAAACAAGAAAGAGGCCATTCCAGAAGGTCTCGATCTCCCCAATCACCTGCTGTACCGCGTACTCGACCGACGTGGCAACGAATCCTTGCTTTTTGCAGACGAAGTCATCCTCGTCGACCGTTCTTTGCTCTTCGGCAAGTCGGCAAATGCCCTCGAACGCTACCAGCAGCGCAATGAGATGATCAAAGCCGTGCTCGATCGTGCAAAATCAGAAAGTGCAAGCATCGTTTCCCAACTCGAATCGTTTATTCCAAAAGATAAGTAAGACCATACGGCACTTCCGTTGCCGTCACTCCCTGATATAATCAATTTATTTAGCATTAGACGGATTCGTCCGCCCTTGTTTGCTTAGGAGGGAATGTTGAATTCTTCCAATAACTCAAAGTTCAAGAATATCGATGAACTCAAAGCCCGTATGGCTGCCAAAAATAGCGGCGGCGGTGGCGGATTCGGCGGTGGCGCAGGCGGCTTCGGCGGCGGTGGCGGTTTCGGCGGCGGATTCAGTGGGAAAGTTCCCAAACAATCCAAAGAAATCGTCATTCATGATGAAGATAAAGGCCCAGGGAAAATGTTCGACTTCGATATGGATCAGGTCGATAAATCCCTCATGCCACCCAAAGATAATACGAAACCTATCATGGTTTGTTTCGTAGGCGTCATCTGCCTCGTTTTCGGATGCTTCATCGGATGGTGCTGGCAGGGCGTTCTCGCCGATCGCGCGAGCGTTAACGAACGTATCAAAGTCGCAAATGAAGTTGAGGGTCACGTTCAGCCCAAAATCGATGCCTTCCAAACTTTTGCACAGGTCTGGAAACAACGCAGCGAATCCCTCGGTGCCGGCGTCCTCGAATACAATCACGACTTCTACAATAACGTCATTAAAACTTATAAAAGCAAAAACTTTATCCTCGACGTCAGCTCCGACCTGCCCAAAGGTACCATCTCCATGGCCAGCAACTCCGCTCAAAATCCCCTGAGCGACCTCCGCGGCTTCGGTGCCGGTACCACACTCCTCGGCGCACTCCTCGATTCCCACATTCAGCAGACCGACGCTGATATGGATGAAATCCAGACCCTCCTCGGACAAAGCAGCGCCACCGACAGACATATCGTCTATGCTCTCAAAGTCGATGCCGCTCAATTGCTCACCCTCACCGAAATGGGCTCCGACCGTTTCCTCAAAGCCTTTACCTGCACACAAGTTTATCAGGTAAAACGCGCTATCACCGACGATACCGAAGCTAGCAAGATTTTCCAGCAAATGATCGATTCCGGTAAGGTTCCTGCCGATCAGGTCAAAGCCAGAACTTATTCCGAAGAAGAAGACGTTCAGAAGAAAAAGGCAAAGGAAAAAGCTGCAAAAGCCGCAAAAGCCGGTAAAAAAGTTGACGAAGTTGCCGAAATCACGACCGATCCCAACCTCGTACTGCCCAAACGTCTCATCTATGAGATCGTCGATAAATCCGGTGCTTCCCAATATGTCTTCGCCGATGAAGTCATTCTCATCGGACGCGACAAGCTCTTTGCTGAAAGCGCAAACGCCCTTGAGCGCTATCGTAAACGTATGATTCAGATACTGGCCATCCTCGGCGAAATCGAAAAAACGACCGATGGACTCCAGAACAGACTCCATATCATCGCTACCGAAGAGCCTCTATAAGCTACCTTAAAGCCTCTGGAAACAGAGGCTTTTTTATTGCCTGTTTCACATCTTTCTCCCCCGCTTCATTACCGATGATACACACCTCATCGCTTTTCTATTAAAGAGTGGGGCCGGGTTATTTCGCTGCGCTCAATACACCACGGCCTTCGACGCTATGATATACGCGTCGAATTTTTTATTTGTACCTCGCTCACAAACGGCCAATGCCATGCGTATTCTGTTTTCTGCTCTCATTTTCCTTACACTTGCCGCCCTATCCCCCGCTATCGCATCTGCACATCCGGATTCTCACGAAATTATTCAGAAAATTGCGCTCGAAGAACTCGCCATCACCAATTCCAAACTCCCCATTGCTTTAAAATTGCCCAAAACCTGGAAATCTCAGCCCACCAATGAAAACACACTGATTTTCTGGGTGCCCTACCACAATGGTGTGATGGGACATATCGAAAAGAGAGACAATCCCATGTCCTGGAACGATTCAATCTCGTTTCTCTCCGATTTTTTTAAAACCAAATTCAAAGAGGATTCGAAAGAAACTTTCCAGTTGGAATCGGGGATTCAAGGGGAAAAAGGTACGATTTCCGGCCCCATCGGTGGCGAGGAATACAGGTTATTTGTGTGCGTCGCCCAATTAGCGGACAACACGGTAATCTTGTATTACGCTTCTGCGCCGATTCTCTGGTTCCAGGCCTACGAACCTTTATTGAATGACATCCTCAAATCTTTCCAATTGCCCTCTGCCAATTAATCTTCTCTGATCAGCTGCGCGTATGCCGCAGGCATAGCGCAGCTGCGCCGGGCGTATTTGGGGCAAAGCCCCAAATAGCCGGCATGCCGTCGGCGTATGAAATAGCCGCGGCCCCTACCATCCAAACGGCTCTCGCAAGCAGTACGCATTGGGATAATACCGAATTCTCGGCATTTTTTTTCTGGGTACGATCAGTGCGGCAATATCGCAACGATATACAGCTTTGAGCCTTGCATGGTTACCAATCCACTGTCGGATCGTCGCAGACAATTTGCGTTGTTTTGCAGCTGTGACATTGAGTTCTGGGGATAGTCCTTCTGCATTTGAACGCGATTTGACCTCGACAAAAACGACAGTCGGATAGCCTTTCAAATCAGCATGCATCTTACAGGCAATAATATCGACCTCGCCACGCGGCGTTTCATAATTGCGCGCAAGGATGCTCCAACCGCGATTTTTTAAATAATGTATGACCAAATTCTCTGCACTGCGACCAACTCGTCTTGCAGCCGTCAAAAAACGATAATGCGGTGTCCAGAATTGCCTCTGATGTAAGTGTTTGTGAGTTTGTTTGTTCATTCTTTTCCTCCTTTGTCCACAAGTTATCCACAGGATTATCACCCCCCTTGTGCAAAATCAGGCGAGTCAAGCAGAAAAACTTCTTTCTCTAAAAATATATTTTTCCTTTTAAATACAGTAGTTTACGAAAATTGATTCAATTTTATCCTTGACAGGGTTTTCATCCGTTCATCCACAGTTTAAATTGCCATCCTGTGGATAAGTTGTGCACATTTGGGGAACTTGTGTACTTTTGCTAGGGTAAAAACCGAATATGCAAGCAGGAAATGCCTTGCGACTTCAAAATGGGCGAAGTTTGTTCAAAGAGTCCCCCGACATCCTCTTCGTGCACCATTTGAGGGAAAACCGCTGCCGTATAAATTTGTCGTACAAAACTGCGCAACACGAGCGAATTGGCTTTCTTTTTCTTAAGAAGCTCCCACATCCCCGCATAATGTTTTCTCATAGTCGCAACATTGCAGGAAAAAGCAGATTCCATTTTTTGAGAGGTTACAATCACTCTTGGATTATCCGGAACATCCGCAGGTGAGATGGGCACCCATCTGCCCTGAGTTTTGCCCCATAAATGCGGCATTCCCAATGTTCGACAGATGATCATTTCGTCCAATCGGAGCACCATTTTGCGCGTTTTCCACGTGTTCTGCAGTTCTTCGCGCGCCTGAATTTTAGATTCAAAATGCGCCTGATAGGTTTCAATTTCATCACTCTGATCGCGCGCTCTAAAAGTGACAATTCGTATTTGATCATGCTTCTGCCCCTTTCGAATCAGGCGCCCGTTTCTCTGTTGGATCAGCACCGGATTCCATGGCAAATCAAAATGTATGATTGCGCATGCCCTCTGAAAATTTTGTCCGCAGGAAAAGGCATCCGTACAAATCAATATTCGGGCCATTTTCTGCCCGGTTCTATCCCACCATTCAGGCATCTTCAGGTCGGGGTTGAACATCGCCATGAGCAAATTGGCATCGATTTCGTAATGATTTAACCGTGCAGTTCCCGATGTGAGCAGCCCCACACGTCCCAATTCCGAAAGCGACTTCTCTAAAATGCGCGCAGTATCACAGTATTGTGTAAAAATGACGATCTGCTCATCCTCATCCATCGTTCGAATCCATGCCTTGAGGCGATGCAGTTTTTCATCCGGTTCATGCTTGCAAATCCATTCCAATTCGTGAACAACAGAACCAATTTGATCCAGAATCTCGTTTAGATGAAACTGCCCCGTCTGCACTTCCCGCGTTCCTTTGCCCAAAGGCAAACATAACTGCCTGCCCTCTATGCCCATCATTTTATAAAAAGCTTTGCGCGTCATCAGACGATCCTCCGGATTGAGCGCACAAATCCTATAAAACCTCGCAATTTTTTTAAGACTGCACAAACAGGCTTCGCGATGACTGAACAGACGATGTAACAACAAATTCCGTATGAGATGCAGCTCCACGGCCCCAGTCGATGTCTGAACCAGCCACGGAACGGTCTGGATCTGTTCGATAACCCTTTGAATTCCTGATTGACATGGGCTGATTGCATACACAATCTCACAATTCTGACATCCGAACAGTCCCTCCGGCATGAGCCTCATCACCAGCGTCTGCGGACGAATGGCATTGGCAAAACTCCTCAGCCATGCATTATCCTTGATGCAATCGGGAAATCCGCACAATGACATGAGCGCCCTTAGATCTGCCCAGGACAGACTAACCGGTGTTGCCGTAATCAGGCACACCCGATGGCGAGCAGTCCAGACGCGCAAATGGCGGTGACGAAGCGTTGCGGGATTTTTTAATAGATGCGCTTCATCCAAAATCCATAGGCTGTCCGGCACTTTTGGACAGTCAATCCTCTCAAGACTCACCATCTGATAGGAATAGAATGAAGCTTCAACCCCAAATATCGTCAATACCCTGCGCCAGTGATCCTGCAAATGCGCTGGCGCAGCAACGACAATGTGTACGTCCGGATTGGTTTGCATATACCACGCTGCAAGTGCGGACACGACGAATGTTTTGCCTGTTCCGGTGGACTCATCCACAAGAACTGCACGATGATTGCTCAGGATTTCACAGCATGCCTGTAACGTTCTTTGCTGAGGTACTGTCAGCAAATCAAGTATTTCTGCCCCAACGGGAGGTGGTGTTTCGCGGTCTTCCAGGTACTGTCGTATGCAATCCATAGCTCACCTCATGCACAGCGAAGATGGGCACTTGCCATGTATTTTTCAATCAGCACATCAATCTGCTGTGTGACTGCGCTGCACTCTGACTTCATGGAGTGACATTGCTTAGAAAGTTCAATCATTTCCTTCACTTCATCGGATTGTGTGTCTTCCCCAAAACACCAGGGCAGCCCCTCAATGACCCAGGCAAAAAATCTTCGGTAATTGTTCTGGGCATGTTCCGCGCGACGACTACAATAATCACGGGCAAATGAAGAATTCAGATAGGCTGACAGGAGATACCCGACATCGCGCGATCTGACAGCAATGTAATAAACGGTATTCAATGGAATAATGCCGGATTCCTCCACGAAACACGCTTCAATCGTGTGTGCAATATCGCGCCAGACCACCTTCGGAAAGGCCAAATGATGCGACACACCAAACAAAGAATGACTGCATTTGCGCCCAAGTCCCTTTCGTGCAAGCAATCCCTCCCTGTTCTGTTCAAACCAGCGCTCTGCACAAGGAGGCAATTGCCCAAGTACCTCCATTCCTCGATCAAATGCATGGGTAAACACAATTTCCCTTTCTGTTCGATACCCATACGCCCGAATATCAGCACCTCTCAACGCGGGATGTATCAGCATTCGCTCGATCTCAATCGGCTCAGAACGAGTTCTCATCCGCGCCAGCACCAAATGACCTGCAGCCATGGTCTCGGCGGGTATGAAGATGTCATTCGCCCCGGTACAGACACCTCTTTTCACTGTAAAAAAGTCGCCGATCGTACCATTCAGGGAAGACGGGTTCTTCAAAATGAGCTCCGGACGCGGCGATGGCTTTGTCTTCTGAGATACAAATGTCGGCTGTATTTCGGTCCTGCACAAAATCAAAGTTGTCGGATATGCAGCAGCCGCAAATGTATTGCATTTCGAATGAGACAAATCCTGAATGGACATAATCACAGTATGCGAAGCAATATGGTTTCTGAAACTCTCATAGGACGGAGCATTGAATAATTTGTTCGGAACGATCATGGCAATCAGTCCATTCGATCGCGCACATCGAATCGCTTTTTCAATAAAAAGCGCACTCACATCGGAGGATTGCGCTTTCGTCCCCCGAATGGGAATCGCCGTCTGATAAAGCACACGAAGGGCATTTTGTGCAGAATCGGGCATGGTGTGCAGCGAAAACCACGGAGGATTCCCCAAAACCATATCAAAACCACCCTGCTCGAGAATGTCCCCAAAATGAATTTCAAAACTGAATCCCGGAACAAGCCCAAACTCCAGATAATTCCTGAACTTAACCTTTTGTGCTTCGAGTACCGCCAGATGCTTCTGGTCCCGGACCGAAATCTGTGCTTTTCCAAACAACGCCCCTTGCACACTTCGGTACTGCCGGCATGCATCATCACACTGCGCAATCATCTGCGACATCATCTGTGCGCTCATTCGCTGCAGATTCAGTTCGATCTGTTTGGCTAGTTTTTTCTTAGTTGGCCCCGACGAAAGCCGATAACGATGTTTCAGGTGACTGATCTCCTGAATACATGGCAAATCGCGTTTAGGTACCCCCAGTATTTTTGCCAGCTGGCCACATTCGACCAGTGCATCACCACACTGAATGTTGACATCGAGATTTGGTAGTGAAGGAATATCCTCAGTCTTGTCAAAATATTGCATCAGCTCAAGCCATAGCCGCAGTTCACAGATTTGCCTGGCCGCTGGCACAATATCCACGCCGTACAAATTCCTCGATAAAATCTGCCTGGCTAAACTCCCCGCAGATTCCGCATGAGAATAGCGATTTTGCAATCCCGTTCGAATACGATGCAAAAGGCTCAGTGAACACTGCAAAAAAGAGCCGCTGCCAGCTGCCGGATCGAGAATCGATAGCTTCGAGAGCCGTTCTTCAATCTTTTGGGCTGCTTCCGGCCCAATATCACCATACGCATCCCTCAACAGAATCCCATCAATTTGTGCCTCCGACAACGCCGTTTCATTCCGGAACCATTGACGAAAGACATCCAGCACCACCTTCCTCGCCATTGGAATCGGCGTATAGTAAGACCCTGTCGCATTTCGATTATCTTTGCGCATCAGGGTCTCAAACACATGACCGAGCATGAGCGGATCGAGCGACAAAGCATGATTCGACTGTGAATGATGGGTTGTCAGTGCATAACGGCCAAATAATTCCCCCAAAATTTCAATCCAAATCTCATTGGGCGCCGTCAAATGCGGAGAACGCAATTCATGCCCACCCGGCGTGAACAAACCGCCATTTAAAAATGGGATTTTTCCAAACTTGCGAACGCGCTGGGTACGCCTGTGTGGGGCACGATTGAGCGTCTCGAAAAAGAGCGGCTGCAAAAAATCACCATAGATGGATCCACCGCCATCCCGGCATTTGCGCGCCTCTGCAACCAAAAAATCCGATCGATTATCCAAAATCCCGCGAGCCTCAAGGAATGCCGTAAAAAACAACCTCAAAAGGGTATCCAATGCAAGCTGATGCCGGATTTCATGCGTATCATTTGTAATATTCTGCCAACTTTCAGCGAGTTTGTGACAATAATGCTTAAAAGAAGCAACAAATTTCTGTTCCAAACGCCGTTTCCCAAATTTGCGATCGAGCTCAAACACAAATTCCAGATAGGTTGACAAATCTCCTAGTTCAGCCAATTCCTCATTATTTTCCCACGCCACATCGTTGGCCACAATGGGGGATGCATCAAACACTGACTGTGCATAGATATCGATGACACATTTACCCGGGTAATCGATGATCACAACCGAATCTGGGTGCGTTTGCAGAAATCGGTGAATTCGACTTATGACTGGCGCCGCCTCAGCACCAAAGACATAGATCTCCATACACGTCCCAACGGCCTTAAATGCACTGACGACATTCGTAATTTCAGCCTCTGCCAACTCAACAATACTGGCATGCCATGCATTGCGGACAAAATCGACGAGCCCCTTGTGTTCCATGGTTCATTCTCCCTGATGTGTTTTGAGTCACACTCATTATATGGGCAATTTTTGACAAAAACGGCCAAAAAAAATGCATCAGGGTACTTTTTTTTATTTGCCGGGCTTTTCGGCTTTGCCTCAATACGCCCGGCCGCGTCCGCTATTGCCGTGGGCAATACGCGTCCGCCACCTTTTTGACTCACAGTTCACGATTTTTAGCCCGGAACAAAATAAAAAAAACGCCCCGATTTGGGGCGTCTTCTCATTCTATTGCGTCTAATGAATGGGCTTTTCGGCGACAAAAATATTTTTAGGACTGGTCGCACCAAAGTAAGCACCTGGGAGTGAATAATCACCGCTCAATTCGACGACGCTAAATCCGGCTCGCATCAGTAATGCACGCATTTCAGTAATCGAGTAGAGCCTGATTTGAATCTTCTGTTCCCAGGGTGGACGCTTAGGATCATCAAATACGAAGGATCTCTGAACATTGAGGAAACCAGTCAATTGTTCAATATCAATTTCCTCGAGCAGCATGCACTCTTTGCCTTTCCACCATAACCGCAAGGGAAGATCATCGACGATGAAATCGCGGTTCATGGTTTCAATGAGAAAGACACCACCCGGTTTAAGTGCATTAAAGATCCCCTGAAGGACTTTAAAGTTACTCAATTCGTCGAAATAGCCGAAGCTTGTATCGACATTGTAAATTGCATCAAAAATAGCCTTAAACGTCAGCTTTCTCATATCGCCGTGGACAAACTTAATGGCTTGTCCTCTTGCCTGAGCATCGGCAAGTGCTTTTTTGAGCATGACCATCGAAAGATCGAGGCCGACCATATCAAACCCCTTCGAAGCCAGTTCAATGGTATGGCGACCATACCCACAGCACAGGTCGAGGACGCGCGCCCCCGATTCGATACCGAGACGATCGATGATAAATCTGGCTTCCCGGGCCGACTGACGCGGCATACTCTTGGGAATAGTCCTGAAGTAGTCTTCATTAAATACTTTAGAATACCAATTATTATCGGGATGCTTAAAGGCAGCGAGATCTTTGCCTTCATCCAGTTTGCCGCCCGGTAGCAGATCGTTGATCGCATCCACGGTCATGACAAACTCGCCATCCTTAAGTACCCTGGCATTGGGCGCGGGTGCAGCTGCGACAGGAGGCATCGGCGGAAGCCCGGGCGGGCGTTTATTGGGCCCCGACTGAGGCGCGGCACTCACAGGAACGGACGTTCTTTCGGAAGAAGTTTCGGCCTCCAAAGCAGGCTTTTCAGAGGGAGCCGCAGGAACCTCAGGTAATCTTTCTGGTTTTTCTACTGGAATCGGTCTGAGTCCAGAATCCGTCTTTGCCTTTTCTTTCTCTGGCTTCGTTTTTTCCGATTTCGCCTTTTCCTTCAGCGTCTTATCGGTAAATTTCGTATCAAATGGTTTAATGGACGCTATCGGTTTGGCATTCGAAATCGGTGTCGTTTCAGGAGCTTTATCGTCAGATGCTGTCGATTGGACTACCTCTTTTGCAGGTGCAGCTTCTTTCGCAGCGACGGGTTCTCTAACCTGAATCTCTTTAGCCGTAGCAGCTTCTTCAGGTGTATCCGCCACAGGTTCTGTTTCTGCAAGTACAGTAGCTCTATCGAATCTCTGCGTGACTTCTTCTTCGATATCCGTATCGTCTTCCTCTTCATCCTCGATCGCAGCTTCGTCAGAGGTATCAGCCAAATCCCGATCGTCGGCTTCAGCTAGGGAGATCTCTTCCTTATCTGTCTCATTCCCCTTCGAAGCGTAATCCGATGCGCTGGCTGGTTCAAACCCCGGAGGCGGAGCGACAGCAGGAAGCGACGGATACGTTGCCAATGCTTCAAAATTACTCGACGAAGTCAATATGTTGACCAGAGAGCGATTGACTGGTGACGAAGCCGTAGGAGGTGGCACAAAATCGTCGTCATCATCCTCAAGATCTTTAAGCAATTCTGCGGCATCTGGATCGTAAGAAGCATTGCCGGTATTAGCCATATCTTTGTTTTCCTTATCCATGTCGTAAGCCTATTTGAGCATGACGTCGATACGAGAAGTTACGCGAGACACGCACATCCATTCTAATGTGCTTTGGTAATCTAATCCAAAATCGAAAAAGAGAAAATAAATATATGAAAAAAGAAGGTTTAGCAGTCTTGCGAGCTTACCTTATTCCCAATTTCCCAAGGGACTTCCGTACTTGACCGACTCATTGGTATAGAGTTCTGAATTCGGCACAAAACCATCACTCTCGACCAAAATCACCACCGTGCTGCCAAGTTCAAAACATCCAATCTGATCGCCGGCAGAAATTTGCCACGGCGTAGACAGTTTGCGCACAAACGGCGTTTTAAAGAGCGAACAGTTGGATTTGAACTCATCATAGAGAATGGAAATTTTACCCACGCAGGTTGCACCCACTTTGACGAGTGCACAACGCTTTCCCTTTGCTGTCAGCATAAACGAAGTCAGTCTTTCATTTGCAGGAAGGAGATCTTCTGCAAGCCAATAACCGAGCTTGTTAACGGGCAAAAGCCGCCCGGGTGCATAGCTCATATGTGTGATACACCCGGATGCAGGTGCATGAATGCGGTGATAGTTGGATGGAGACAGGTAAATGGTAAAGGCATAAGCATCCCTGAGCCACCCCGTCAATTCCTTGTCCTGAGTTGCCACGAGTTTATTCACATCATAAACCTGGCCCTTGGCCTCCAAAAGAGTGCCCTCACAAATACGGCCGCAATACGAAAGCGTTCCGTCAACCGGAGACACGAGATCATCCCCCGAGACAAGGCGCGCATGTTCCTTTAAAGGACGAGTAAAAAGCGCATTGAGCGTCCGGCAGTCCTTAAGAGAAAGTTGTGACTCTTCCATATTGAGCCTTGCGAAACTTGCAAAAGCTGAATTGACCGCATTTTGAATGGGGGCCGGGAAAGCATGCTCTGCAACGACCCCGAATGCCCTGCTTGCAATGGCAGATGGCAAAATATCCAATAATTTTTGGGCAAATCCCATTTTCGACTCCTGAAGGTATTATACATGAACAACATGCCAATACGTAAATTGCAGTTTAATGCGATTTGCATGCAAGTGCAAATTCGTGGACTCACCCTAGCCCAACGAAACAGTTCGGCTGAATGGTTACCCCGATCATCGTTACTAATCAGCCGGGGCTCTGCCCATGGTGTACGCAAAGTTCGCAGATAATGCATTATATAAAGCCCGCAGAAAAAGAATGCGACGGCCCTGAGCACCTCCCCCATCTCTCTACGGTATTTGTAGTGACTTTAGCCTCAGCCCTTACAAACCAGCTAACATTCGTACTAAAAAGTGAGCATCGATAGATGCGAACAAATCCGTTTGTTAAAACCTACAAGGCTGGCGGCTGAGTAGTAATCGATCATCAACGACTGTTCTCAGACACCTTTACAACCCTGTAAAAGCATGCTATAAAGGGTTGAGTTGGCGTGTGTAGAGCCTGACACACATAAAGTCATTACCAGCAATGAACAGCGAGAATAAAGGTCATTGAGGGAGTCAATATGCAGTTAAAGAATAAGTTTTTGGCAGTGGGTTGTATGGCAATTGCAACGATGGCGCTTGTGATTGGCAGTGCATGTAATGAGCATGAGATTGAGCCTTTTTCAAAATCTCTGAGCTCTGGTAAAAAACAAAGCACGAGCTCCGGTTCTGCCCGAAAGGTCGATATTCTATTCGTGGTTGACGATTCCAGTTCGATGCGTGAAGAGCAGAAGAGTCTCGACACAAACTTCGGACTTTTCCTTGAGAGGTTGGACGAAGCAGGTGCCGACTATCGTCTGGCCACAGTTTCGACCAGCTGGAACGGCACCGCAACCATGCCTTTCGTCACCAAAGCCCTCGACACTGGTAAAGACGTTTTGATGACTCCTTCAGCCGATCCCAATGCAGAAGTCATCACCGAAGAGATGGTCAATCAAATCAAAAGTGATTGTGCGACCTATTTCAGCGGCGGCGGTAAGAATAAATCCCAAAAACCCAAGAACTGGATTGATTCGTCCGACTTTGATTCAGTCGATGATATCAAGAATATGTTCCGCTGCGAAGCCATTCTGGGTATTAATGGTAAAGCAACAGAAAAAGGCCTCGCGACGATGAGAAGTGCACTCGCCGGTGCACGTAATGTCGACAATGTCACGGACGAACTTACAAACTTTAAACGTCCCGGCTCGATTTTGACGATCGTGTTCGTCACCGACGAAAACGACTGCAGTGCCCTCCCCGGCGCCAACCTCGAACTCGATCTCTGCGAAAGCGATCGCAACATCACGGATAGTTGCGCCATGACCCGTGAAGACCGCGTCCGCGCAGATACCTCTACCCCCAACGTAACCAGAAGCGAATTGGTCCTGTCCGAAGGCCAGGTGCTTAGCTATAATGGTCAACAAAAGACACTGCGTGAATGGTGTGTCCAGGGCGACGAAGAAGCTTCCCAAGCCCTGCACGACTGCCTCGAAAAAGGCGAAGAATGCAGCGCAGCCCCTTACATTCTTTGCCCGCCAATTGAAGGCGATCCAGACGGCAAAACGAATTGCAAAGATAGACTCGAACCTCGAAAATCATTCTATGATTTCCTCATCGATTACGTCTCGACCAGCAATGCTACTTATTACTATTCAGAGAATACCAATTCCTTCGCCTCACTGACAACCGGCCAGGAACACAAAGATCTCCTTACCTCAATGGCAAAATCCGATATCATTATTGCCTCCATCATCAATCGTGACCAGGGCGTCCGATATAATGCGAAATTGGCTGAAAACTGGTGCGGTATCGGTACACAGGGCTATCGTTACCAGCTCTTCGCTGAAATGTTTGACAATGAACCCATCTACGCACCTATCTGCTGCAAAAATGAAGAATTCTCTGCAGAAAAGAAAGGTGATGTCTGCGATGCAAAAGCCAAAATCGGCGAAAACGGCGAATTCGGTCCCGTGCTCTCTGCTATCGGTAAACGAATCGGTGAAGCTGTCAATACCTTGTGTGCTGATGCCATCCCCGTTACCTGCGAACCCAGCCAATGCAAAGATAACTCCAAATCCTGCCCATGCCTCTATGGATGCAGCGAAAAAGGCTATTTCGCAAATACCGCCAACGAATACCATCTCTGCAATGAATTCCAGTTCCTCGTCGGGACGGTTGACAAAGACGGTAACAATTACACAGCGTATCAGGAAGGTACCGAATATACCATCAACTACGAATCGGCTTACTGTAAAACACGTACCGGTGCTCCCATTCAGATTAACATGATTAAAACCGAACCCGGCAAAGACCTCGTTTTCGAATATCCGAAACAAACAACCGGTGGTAATTAATCTTTCACTCGCATGAAAAGCCGCACTTTTTAAGTGCGGCTTTTTTTTTTCAAAAAAAATCTTGCATCTGATCTCGAAAATACTTAATAACACCTCTCGGAGGTGTGGCTGAGTGGTCGATAGCGGCGGTCTTGAAAACCGTTGAACCTTTACGGGTTCCGGGGGTTCGAATCCCTCTGCCTCCGCTCAAAAAACCGGCATGTCAAATGTCGGTTTTTTTTTGCCCTGCTCATTTCCTGCAAAAAGATGAGGCGGATACAGTCGCATCGTGAATTCCTCTCATCTGACATACGATGCTTCATCAGGCGGGTAATTCTCATGGATAGTATTAATCACGCTTTTAGTGCCTCTAAAGAACTGCGCCGCATGGCCTTCGAACAATCGTTGCGGCTCACGGGAAAACAACGTTTTGATTGCGTTGTTGCAATGCTTGCTGCGCCCTATAAAGATATCCGTGAAGCCATTCTCGATAGCTGCAGTGAGCAGGATATTCGCAGCTGGAAACCAAATTTAATCGAATTCCTGAAATCCTTTGTGCCTCAGGAACACACGCTTCAGACGCAGGGAATTCTCGTCCTCATGCAGCGACTCGATGAAGATTTCCCAACAGAATTTATCGAGTTTTACCAAAAATGCCTCAAAATACAGGATCCGGATATCCAATATCAGGCTTTTTGCCTGGCTGAACTTCGGGAAGAATCAACCCCGGATTACCTCAATGATGTCCGTAGCTTTCTTCATTCCGACGACGTTGATTTCAGAATTGTTGCAATTCAGGCTCTGACGCGTCTCAAACCGGATTTTGCTTTTGCTGAAATCGAAAAACGGTCCCAATCTGCCAACAGCCTTGAGGCTTTTCATATCCTGTTGGCACTCATCCGCTTGGGCAATTGTGAACAAAGAACCACACATGTGGTTAAATTGTCGCAATATTTAGAAGATGAACGCTACTGTTTTGCCGCGGCACAGTGCATTTTTGATTACGGCATACAGGACAATATTCCTGCACTTTTGCAAGTTGCAAAGAGCTTTTTTGCAGAACCTACCAATCGCGTCATTGCTGCGGCTGCCGCAGCAAAGCTCGGTTCCGATGAGGGGAAATCACTTTTGCAAAAATTTTCTCAATCTCGGCACGGCAATCCCAATTACGCACGTGAGCTGCTTGAGAAACTCAATCAGCTCAGTTAGATGATTTGCGACTTCATCGGAAATCATGTATGTTATTATAGTAATTGTCTCTTCTTTGAGTATTCGTTTACTCGACAGCCAATGGAGGAAATTCATATGAGAAAGAGCTTAGTTACCATTCTTGCCATTGTTTTCGCCACGACATGCGGCTCTTCTGTTCTGCTGACTTCAAACATCGCCAATGCGGCTCCGCCCAGCAAGGAAAAAGCAGCCAAGTCCGATGCAAAACCAAGCCTCAACAGTGTGCTTGGCTCTTTAAAATGGGGTATGTCCGCCGATAAAGCCAAATCCATCATTGCCGACAAGATTATGGGCGATTTCCGTTCAAAATCCGAAGGAAACTCCGACCTTTCCTACGTCGACAAACTCCGCAGACAGCATACGGATCGCGTCGAAAACATGCAGAAATCACTCATCAATCTGACCCGTGACAACTCTGCAAGCATGGGCGTTTCCATCATCGGCGAAGAATTTATGCCCGATGCCGGTGAATCAGTCCTCACTTCACGTGAAGATAATGCAACAAAATATTATTTCTTCAAGAACGATAAACTCTACAAAGTCGCCGTTGTCTATGATTCCGCCTATCTCGGCCCGGTCGCATTCGACACCTTCTGTGCCACTACCGAAAAGAAATACGGCAAAGCCAATAATGAAGTCTGGGACGACGACGGCAACTTCCTGGCCTCCGTATGGACCGAAGGCGATACCAAACTGACTGTCAAAAATAAATATGCGGCCTTTAATACCGTTCTGATGGTCTTTGCAAAAGACTCTGTCGAAAAAGAACTGGCAGCAAAACACAAGGAATATGCGGCTTCTCTCAACCAAGGCCCCGAAGTCAGCTCCGCAATCGATGCTCTGACGGCAGACAGCGGCGGTGGCGAGACGAGCAGTGTCGATGCCATGCTCGGTAAAACCACAAAAGTTGACCTTCTGGCCGGCCTTTCTCAGGAAGATATCGACATCATCAACGGTGTAACCACCGAGAAAGAAATCGAAAAGAAGAAAAAAGCAAAAGCCAAGAAAGCTGCCAAAGATCACAAGAAAGACGCCAAAGCCAAAGCTGGTCTGGAAATCTTCTAATTCCCATCTGGCTTACACCAACAGCGAACAAGATACCGGCCATTCAGGCCGGTTTTTTTGTATGCACATCCCCCAAAAAATGCGCGTCGTATGGCATCGGCAAACGCCGTCTGCCG
>OCTW011609692.1_pt1 | contig 34305 bp, 25 predicted proteins | sample 1539671 | NCBI WGS metagenome assembly OCTW01 (sample SAMN02144230, study PRJEB22623) | gut metagenome | biome: sheep rumen | host: Ovis aries | place: New Zealand
ATGTATATTTAGGCTTATTCCTCGATAGCTCAATGGTAGAGCACTCGGCTGTTAACCGAGGGGTTGTTGGTTCGAGCCCAACTCGGGGAGCTTGAGCAATAAAAGCTCACATATATCAATTCCGCTTCGCGGTGTTGATCTAAATTAATAATTATGGCGCCATGGCCAAGTGGTAAGGCAAAGGTCTGCAACACCTCTATCACCAGTTCAAATCTGGTTGGCGCCTCTCTTTGGGAGCAGAAATCAAAGTATCAGATTTCTGCTCTTTTTCTTATGCAAAACAGGTGCTTCAGCATTAAAAGAATATAGTATTTTATATAATTTTTTGGTATAATTTTTTACAGACGATTTTAGTTACTCATTTTGATATTTTTTATCAATAATTAGTATATTTCCCATATTTTTAAGGTGTATATTTGTTTTACTGGCGGATTATTTGAACTATACCGGATGGGCTAGCGACATCAGTTGTACCGGTAATACAGTAATGCTGGATCCGATAGGTTTATGGCAGACTCATATGTCTGTCATGATTCGTCAGACAGAATATGACATCCTGCGGATACCACTGAAGAACATGTTGTTTTAGATGGCATGTTGTTTGATAGCCGGACAGAATGTATCATCTGGCCGGTTATTAATGATCGTCATCAAATATTTATCACATGTTAAATGTGGAAAATTTTATGACAGAGCGGATTATCGTAAGGATGATTGGATAAACAAAAACATCCGCATAGTATTATGCGGGAAGAAAAAAATGGGAGGGAACAGTATGAGAAAAAAAGGTCTTAAGACACTCGCGCTTGTAGCAGTATTTTCTCTTATGCTCACAGGCTGCGGCAAGAAGGATGAGAAGGAAGACAAAACTACAGTGACGACAACAGAAGCGACAACTGAAACTACTACGATCAGTGAGCCAACAGAGACTGAGGCTACAACTGAGACAACGGAAGATACCACCGAAACTACAACAGAGGCTACTACAGAAGCCACAACAGAGGATATTCCTGAGGAGATCGTTTACGACGATGATCAGGGAGACTATCATCTTGTATGGTCTGATGAATTCGATGGCGATAAGCTGAATGAAGAGAACTGGAACCGTGAGGTTCATTCACCTGGATGGGTTAACGCTGAGTGGCAGGCATATACAAAGGATGAAGAATATGCTTACGTTAAGGACGGCAAGCTTGTTATCCAGCCTACAAAGACTGAGAACAATTTTGGCAAGACAGAATACTACTCAGGAAGAGTAAATACAAACAACAAGCATACCTTCAAATACGGCCGTATTGAAGCACGTATCAAGGTTCCTGAAGGCAAGGGCTTCCTGCCGGCATTCTGGATGATGCCAGAGCTTGAAGGTTATTATGGCGTATGGCCTAAGTGCGGTGAGATCGATATCATGGAGGTACTCGGTGATAATTTAAATACTCAGTACGGTACACTTCATTTCGGTGAGCCACATACACAGAGACAGGGAACCTATCAGATCGAGGGTGACTTCTCTAAGGAATATCATGTATTTGCAATTGACTGGGAGCCGGGCCTTATTACCTGGTATGTTGACGGACACAAGTTCTTTGAGACAAATGACTGGTTCACAAAGTATGCAGGCGGAGAAGAGAAGCCATATCCGGCTCCGTTTAACCAGAATTTCTATATCATCTTAAACGTTGCTGTCGGCGGTTCATGGCCGGGAGATCCTGATGAGACAACTATCTTCGATGAGCGTGCAGCAATGTATGTTGATTACGTAAGAGTATATCAGAAGGATGAGTATGACGAGAATGTAGAGAAGCCTGTACGTGAGTACAAGTGGAAGGAAGCTGATGATACAGGAAACTTCATCACAAACAGTGATTTTGCCGAGGCAGAGGATCTTACGGATGATGTTGACTGGAAATTCATGACCTTCAACGATGGCGCAGGTTCAGCTGAGATCAAGGATGGCGAGATAACCATCAAGACAGAGGCAGCAGGAACAGTTGATTATGCAGTACAGCTTGTTCAGCCAAACATGCCTATGCATAAGGATTCAAAATATAAGCTTACTTTTGAGGCTAAGGCAGATGAGAAGAGAACACTCATTACCTGCGTAAGTGCTCCTGAAGTAAACTGGATCAGATATCTGGCTGATACAAAGGTTGATGTTGATACAGAGTGGCAGGAATACAGCTTCGAGTTCGATATGACTGAAGCAGACGATGATATGGGCCGTGTAGAATTTAACATGGGTAACCAGGGTTCAACAGCTACACTTCATATCAAGAATGTTAGGTTAGAAATCGTGGAGTAAAGCTAATGTAACAAGCCATGCAACATAAAAATGTGAGACACAGATGGGATGCTTGCATACCAATCTGTGTCTCATGTTTTTATGTTATACGGCGCCTACGGCGATGGTTCTTGATGCGCGCAGCGCGTCAAGAACAGTGCATGGATTGTTAACTCCACGATTTACCATTATTCTGTTGTCTGTATTTTTTCGGTGTGATTCCGACAGTAGTCTTAAAGGCCTGGATAAAATGGCTCTGTGAGGCAAAGGACAGCCTGCAGGCTATATCAAGGATAGACTCGTCGGTATCGCGCAGCAGTTCCTCGGATATTTCAATCTTACGCTCGCGGATATAATCACTTATAGGGATACCGATCTCCTTATTGAACTGTCTCGACAGATAGCTGGCAGAAACATTTGTGTATTCGGCAAGGTCGTTTAGTGTGAGTCTGTCATAGATATGTGAATAGATGTAATCGAGACATTTCGTAACAGGTCTTGAGATGCCGCGCTTATGCTTGATAAGACGCATCTTACCGGTAAAATCCAGGACCATGCTGTTGTGGATCTCTTCAACCTTCTCAAGGGTTGTGGCATTGTCCAGTCTTCGTATATAGTAGTCGCTCATACGGAAGGCACGCTCCGATTCAAGACCGTTCTGGATGCAGCCCCTTGTGATTATTGCGGCTGTCACGACCATATGATATTTGATATTTGTAAGTGGATTGGACGAAAGAACACCGACACCGCTACTGTCCATAAAGCGGTGCTCATCACAGTTCTTATGGATCGCTTCCATATTTCCGCTGAAGACATTGTGGAAGAAGGAAAGCTCCTCGCTTGTATCGCGGTGAACGGAAGAATCCTCGTCATATGTTATCAGATGAATATTGTTTGGTTTGTTTGCCATAGTATGTCCCTCCGTAAATCGCTGATTCTGATCGGTTCGACAGGGAATAAGTATAATAAGTGATCACCTATCATATATATAAATTTTAACATATTTTGGTATTTTCACGCAATGAAAAAGCAAGTTTTGCTTGAAGAATTGAGATAATGTGTTTATTATATGAATATTCGGGTGAATTACGGTTTCCGGTTATATTTATATCGGCTGCCGGTAATTTGTAAAAGTTTTAATCGGATATAATATTTATTGATTATCCGGGAGGATAAAGAATGGTTTATAATAATATTCTCGACGCAGTCGGACATACTCCGATGATACGTCTTAACAGGATGCCCGAGGAGGGCAGTGCAGAGGTCCTTGTCAAGATGGAAGCCCTGAATGCCGGTGGTTCCATCAAAACGAGAACGGCCTTAAATATGATAAAGCAGGCTGAGAGAGAAGGCCTGATCGACCAGAATACAATAATAGTAGAACCTACAAGCGGTAATCAGGGAATAGGACTTGCCCTGGTGGGCGCAGTCAGGGGCTACAGGACAATAATAATCATGCCGGATTCTGTCAGTGAAGAGAGAAGAAAGCTTGTAAATCATTATGGTGCTGAAGTTATTCTTATCCATGATTCGGGTGATATCGGCGCATGTATCGAGGAGTGTCTTCAGACAGCTCTTAATATGGCTAAAGAGAACCCTAAGGTTTTTGTTCCTCAGCAGTTTGAGAATCCAAATAATACTCTGGCACACAAGAAGCATACTGCACTTGAGATAATGGAGCAGGTTGAGGGACCTATCCATGGTTTCTGTTCAGGTATCGGAACCGGTGGAACAATTACCGGAATCGGAGAGGTTCTGAAGCGTCAGTATCCGGAGATAGAAATCTGGGCTGTTGAGCCGAAGAATGCGGCAATCCTTGCCGGAGGAACGATCGGTACTCACCTTCAGATGGGTATCGGCGACGGCATCATACCGGATATCCTTAACCAGACTATTTATGATTATATCTATGTGGTTTCGGACGAAGAAGCGATCGAAACCTCTAAGAGACTTGCAAGGGAAGAGGGCCTTATGGTCGGAATCTCCAGCGGTACAAATGTTGCCGCTGCGCTTAAGCTGGCTAAGAAGCTCGGTCCGGGCAAAACGGTTGTGACTGTACTTCCGGATACGGCAGAGAGATATTTTTCAACACCTCTGTTTGAAGACTGATATGCGTATGATCAGTTTTATGCGTATGATCAGTTCTGCTCAGAGATACGACTGTTAATGTTTGGGGACATTTATTTTAGTCAGTTTAGGAGTAATACACATGGCCGTAAATGAGACAAATATTGGAGATATGTCAGAAGAGACTGACATGAATGGTCAGAAAACAAATAAAGAGAATAAAATGGGTGTCATCCCGGTGAAGAAGCTTATCGTATCGATGTCGCTTCCGATGATGATTTCAATGCTGGTACAGGCGCTCTATAACGTTGTGGACAGTATTTTCGTTGCACAGGTGAGTAAGGATGCGCTTGCGGCGGTAACTTATGCCTTCCCGATGCAGAACCTGATGATAGCGGTTGGTTCGGGTACAGGCGTTGGTATAAATGCACTTCTTTCAAAGTCGCTTGGTGAAAAGCGTTTTGACCGTTCAAATGCAGCTGCCAACAACGGACTCTTGCTTACGCTCATAAATGCGTTTGTATTTTTATGTATAGGTTTATTTGGGGCCGGGCCTTTTATCAGGAGTCAGGTAAGCAACCCACAGATAGTAGAATATGGTACAACCTATCTCAGTATCTGCAGCTGCTTCTCCTTCGGTATCTTCTTCCAGATGACCTTCGAGAGACTGCTTCAGTCAACAGGACTTACGATCTACAGTATGATCTCGCAGGGAACAGGTGCGGTTATAAATATCATATTTGACCCGATACTTATCTTTGGATATTTTGGTTTTCCGAAGCTCGGAGTTGCCGGAGCGGCTTATGCGACTGTTCTCGGACAGGTGGTTGCCGCAACCATCGGTTTGATACTTAACCTCAAAGTCAATAAAGAAATACAGTTCAGTATCAAGGGAATATTTACACCGGTTGGTGACGTTATAAAGAGGATTTATAAAGTTGGTATTCCATCGATACTTATGATGTCGATTGGTTCGGTTATGACATATATGATGAACCAGATACTCAGTACCTTCTCGACAATGGCAACTACAGTATTTGGTGCGTACTTCAAGCTTCAGAGTTTCTTCTTCATGCCGATTTTCGGTCTGAACAATGGACTTATCCCTGTTCTTGCATACAACTATGGTGCAAGGAAGAAGGACAGGATTAAAGAAGCACTCAGATTCTCGATGAAGCTTGCAATCTCAATAATGCTGGTCGGACTTATTTCCTTCCAGATAGTACCGAAAATACTGCTTGGCTTCTTCAATCCTGACGAAGAGATGCTAAAGATCGGAGTTCCGGCGCTCAGGATAATCAGTCTGTCCTTCCCGATAGCCGGTGCATGTATCGCCATGGGTAGTGTATTCCAGGCCTTTTCGAAGAGTATGTATTCGCTTATCGTTTCAATCGGCCGTCAGCTTGTGGCACTTATTCCGGCAGCCTGGCTGCTTTCGAAAACAGGTGTGGTAACAAATGTATGGTGGGCATTTCTGATCGCGGAGGGTGTATCACTCATACTCTCAATGTTCTTCTTCAGGAAGGTACACAGGGATATTGTTGATAAGCTGTAATTAACAAGGCACAGACTCGTTCATGGAGTCTGTGCCTTGCTTGTTTTATGAATAAATACAAGTTTTGCGGGATAGACAATCTATCTGGTTTGATCAATTCCGTTTAGATATTCAGATGCCGGATTTGGTTTTTCATGCAATGTTCATTTTATGCCATATAGTTGTATGAGCCGGATGCGTTCATATTCTGAGGTGTGTTCATTACGTAGATTGCAGGCATCTTTGGCTTTCTTGCAAGCTTTACGATTCCAATGATCAGGAAAACGATACTAAGGATAAACATCAATACTGCAAATAAACCGGAACCGGCGTCAACTCCGCCTGAACGATATACATGCATTGCCTGGTTCTCAAGACTTGTGAATTTATTAACCTCTGCTATTGCGATGATAAAGCTTATGATACCGAGTGCTAAGAAGATAAGACCTGATATGGTTTTCTTCTTTCTCAGCTGAGCATAGGTTTCTGCCGGACTGCCCATTCCTGTCGGGTTCCATGCGCTGTAACTGTTTGCAGCTGCCTGATACTGGTTGTTTCCGTTGTTTGCTGCTGAGTACTGACCATAGTTACCGGTCGAAGGCGTATAATACAGACCGCTTGTACCTGCCTGATACTGATTCTTTGATGCATACATTCCATTCTCTCTCATTGTCATTTCGTTATTCATAGTTTCTTCCTCCGTTTTTTCTGCCCCTTGGGCTGTATTTTTTGTTCTTATACCTATAAGACACATGAAATCCGGATTAGATTTTACAAATTTTAAAAAATTTTGAAAATTTTTGTAATTTAATGAAAAATATTTTTATGAGAAGAATAAATTTTAAAATTCAATAGAAATATTATACGATTTTCATAATTATATGGTTGTGAGGTATGATGGGAATATAAAAGGGCGTGACATTTGTCACGCCCCGGTCGATTGGTTTAAGAAGATATAAGAAGATATATATTATAATTATTTTTCAGTCGGTGCAATATAAACATGCGTATCAGCGGTTTTATAAATGATATAAACCTTGAGTCTGCCCTCACTATCGATAATGTCTTCGTAAGAGAAACCGTTAAGGTTTTGATCAAATGTCAGAATATCATATGTAATCCCATAATCCTTAAGAGAATCGTAGGCTGCCCCCGGCATAAGAATGATATATTCGCCGTTTAATGCATTCGCAGCATCACCAACAGAGTTAGCGGTCTTAAAGCTGATCGTATAACGGTCAGGACGCTTCAGCTCCGAAATATCCGCGGTTGCTTTTGCTTCAGAACCATCACCCATCATTGACATATAGTATTCACGATAGGATATGTGTTCATCATCCGGGAAGGAAAGCTCCGTACCGCCTCGTCCGTTGCCTGTTATAAATGATATTGTATTTTTGCCCAATACAGAGAAAAGGTTTTCATACAGCTTACCTCTGTCAGGATCTGCACCAAACAGATATTTTATCGAAATATCGGTCTCGTATGATTTTCTGAACAAAAGCTCAGCGTCATCGCCGACAAATCCGCGGTTTTTGAGGTATTTCAGATTTGATATGATACCATTCTCGTCATCGAGCTCGTATTCGGCGTAATTGTACGCATCTTCGGTACTTGTCACGGTTCCGCTGCCATCAGTTTCCACATATGTAATATAAAGCGTCTGAGCTCCGCCGGCACCGGTGGCTTTTCTTTCACCGTAAAGATATTTAACAGGTGTCAGATCCTTAACTGAATATACTGAAAAATAGCTTTGATATGGGAGGAGACTCATGGTTTCATAAATATACCCTGCAACGATATATTTCTCTCCGTTCTGGCTCATTAAATATATGTCGTCTATACGCTGCTTATGATCAATGTCCGGATAAAGCTTTGCAGAAGCGGTGATGGTTACTTCGTCATCATCATCGCATTCATACAGCTCGGCAGTAAATTCATAATATTCATAAGTGTAAGGCTCATCGCCGAGCTCTGTTTTGTCATTTCGTCTTATGACAAGCATCTCAGAGATGCCATCATTATCAAAATCCTCGATCTTAGCTTCACAAATACCGGAATAGTCGTAAGGATAATCTGCCAGTGTCGGCCAGCTGTCCGATTCTTCAGGTCCGTAATTTTTTATTGTGTAGGCCTCAAGTGTTAAGGTATCCGGATTAAAGGTATATCCGGTTACGGTGCAGTCCGTATCGAAGACCTCGATAGTTGTCTGTGAAGGATCGTAAATATTATATTTTGGGATCAGGTCTGTTTCCAGGTAATCCCGTAGGGTTTCGTCTGCAGATACTTTGGTAAAACCACTTTCCGAAGAGGCTGTTTCGGTTTTTCCGTTATCTTCACCGAAGATGTCGGAAGCTGTACTGTCAGAACCTCCTGCATACTGAGAAGATGATCCGTCCTCGTCATCAATATAACCGGTTACAGTTTCATTTTTAGTATCCTTATCATCCTTGTTTGAGTTTACGAGGGTGACTGTTCCTACGGTAAGCCCGCCGACAAGTACGACACTCGCTGCAGTTACAGCTACCTTTCCGGCAATTGTACCGAAAATCCCTGCCTTTGCAGCGGTACTGCCAGAAACTGCGGCCACCTTTGAAACTGCTGCTCCGGCTGTCAGGGCACTTACGGATGAACCTGAACCAGCAGCTCCGGCAGCGGCACCTGCTGTAGCTGAACCCACTCCGCCGGCCGCAGCGTTTACACTTGATGCACCTGAGCCTGCACCCGCATAACCCGTACCGGTAGTACCGGATACTGCTACTGAACCGGCTGAAGAAGCACCGGATGCAGAACCGGAACTCACCGTACCGGATGCAGCCCCTGCAGCACCGGCTGCCGCGGCACCGGCCTCGTAAATATATGATCTTTTCTGCAATTGCATAAGTATAAAGAGAAGAACAACAGGAGAGACGCTGTAAAGCCTGTAACCTCTTTTCTCGAGTTCCTCGCCCTTGGCTTTGATCTTCTTTCTTCCGTAGTTAAGACGTGAGGTAACTGTATTTTTACTGCATTCGAGAGCAGTTGCGATCTCATCTACACTATGGCCTTCGAGATAGAACATGATCATGCATATCTTCTGTTCTTCCGGAAGGGAGGAAAGCAGCTCATTTACCAGATCGGCGGTTTCCTGCTTGGAATATCTTTCTTCGGGATTGAAATCAATCCTCTCATCAACTATAAGATCCTGAAATTCTGTAATATCGCCTTCGCCGTCATCATGGTCCATTTCCGAGAACAGAACCGGATTCTTAACTCTCAGATAGTTCTTGGCTGTATTTGCAACTATCATACCAAGCCAGGAATCGAACTTCTCAGGATCATTCAGCATATTAAGATTCTGGAAGGCTTTCATGTATGCATCCTGAAGAACATCGGCCACGGTGTCATCGTTCTTTACATATTTCTGCGCAACATAGTATTTTGCCTTATAGGTTTTATCATAAAGGTAAGTGAAGCCATCATTATTGCCATTCAGCGCAGCACGTACGGCATCACCTATACTGTTGATACGCCCGGGCTGCATCACCGGTGTGCCGCAGTTTCCGCAAAAGGCAGCATCATCTTTCAAAACCTGTCCACAATTTCTGCAATACATATTGTTAACCCTCCATGCTTTCCATAAGCATCTTATAGATCAAAAGCTTAAGCTTTGTATTTTCATCATGGTTCTGCATATCGTATCTCATAAGCATTATAAACCATTTTAAGTATTTATCATCCATTTTTTCTGTATCTTTGTTTTCTTTCATACATATACGCCTCCTTAGATCATATAACTTTGTTAATGGTATCCGTAAGATATTTAGGCATGTGTTACCACGCCTCGAATATCCTTATACTATTAAGACACATGAAAGGGGTTTTAGATTTTATAATACGAAAAAAACAGGCTCAGGTTTATACGATAAGAAGGCGCAAATGGAATATCAGTCAATGGATCTCTCTTTTCAGAGGGATGCTATAAGCTATGGTGTTTCATGGTGGTTTGCTCTTATCGGACTGGTATTTCTTTTTATAAGACCATTTGTATATCTGTGTAAGAGACAGAATTTCTATACCGGATTCAGGAAATAAATACGTACTTCCGGCTTTGACACAGTGGCAAAAAAAGAGTAGAATTATATATGCAGAGTTATGGGAAAATATGGTGGAATCGTATCTCTGCAGTGGGGTTAAAGATATTATTGGGGAATAATATCGGTTACAAAGGATGCAGGTATATATGGGTGGAAATAACAGAGATAAATATATAGAATTCATCAGACGACTGGTGGATCTTACACATTCAGAGATCTTTGATCATGAAAAGTATAAGGTGCTGATAGCTGATATATGTCATCATTACAGACTTGCCAAGGGTGTAACGGAGTTTTACCCAACGCCGAGGATGGAAATGATGAAGCAAGGCGAGGTTTTCTGTGATTTCGATAATGGGAAGGGCGAGAAAATACTTTATCATCTTCGTATCGTATCACAGACCAAAGCGGTCATCATAGGAACTCTCTATGTTGAGGATAATGATGAGGACTGGACCGGCGAGGAGATGGAGCAGCTTGACACCCTGTTCAGGATAATTATCGGTTTCGTCAGTCGTAAGCGCCTCATCAGAACTGTTGAGGATTTTGGTTTTCATGACATCGAGGGTTATCGTAATTTCCGTGCTTTTGCCCGTTATCTGGATATAACCAATTCAGAGAATCGCCTGGGCGGAAAGATTGCTTTCCTTTTTGATCTGCACAATTTTGGTATAGTTAATCAGGAGATCGGACGTAAGAACGGCGATAAGGTTCTGCTTAACTTCTACCATATGGTTGAAAAAGCCATAGGTGATACAGGTATAATCATCCGTCTGGGTGGCGATAAATATATAGGTGTATTTGATCGTAAGGTCAAGAGAGAAGTATTTGAGCTTATTTCAGGTGCAAATGTTCCATATGATGACGCCGGCGAAAAGTCTGTAAGAGTATCTGCAGCGGCAGGTATCTATATGCTTCCAAATCCTTTTATGATGAAGAGTCCTGGCGATATCATGGACAAGATCATGATCGCAGGCAATGCAGCAAAGAGGGAGACAGAAGGCGCCATCGTTATTTATGACGATAAGATGAAGGCCGAGAAGGACCGCGTCAAGAAGGTTCAGACCGAATATAAGAAGGCCCTGGAGAAAGAGGAATTCCTTGTTTATTATCAGCCGAAAGTTGATATTGTCACCAGAAAGATTGTAGGGGCAGAGGCTTTATGCCGCTGGATGAAGAAGGGCAAGATCGTTCCTCCGATGGAATTCATCCCGATCCTCGAGATAAATAACGATATCTGCGAGCTGGATTTTTATATGCTGGATCATGTCTGCCGGGACATCCGCAGATGGCTGGATGAAGGCAGGGAGGTTGTTCGCGTATCGGTAAATATGTCAAGGAAGCATCTGGTGGACGTTGATCTTCTGGATCACATCATGGCGATCATTGACAGAAACAATGTGCCTCATGAATATATCGAGATCGAGCTTACGGAGACCACGACTGACGTTTTCTTCCGTGATCTGAAGAGAGTTGTCAGCGGACTTCAGGAGCAGGGTGTCTGGACAGCTGTTGATGATTTCGGAATGGGCTACTCGTCACTTAATCTGATCCGTGAGATACCATGGAATGTCCTTAAGGTTGATAAGAATTTCGTCCCTAAGAATATGAATGACGAAAGAAGCATCGACAACCTTATGTTTAAGCACGTTATCTCTCTTGCCCAGGATATGGGTCTTGAGTGTGTTATCGAAGGTGTTGAGACTGTGGATCAGCTTGAGGTGCTTCGTAGAAATAACTGCAATATAGCGCAGGGGTATTTCTTCGACAGACCGCTTCCGAAGGAAGAATTTGAATATAGGATGGATCAGAAGATATATCCGGAAGAATAAGATAAAGAAATCCCACGTGAAGATAAATCACGTGGGATTTCTTTTTAGTGCTTTTTTGTCGGATCCTTATGTGTAAAGGCGCCGTTATGATTTCTGAGGAAATACAGGAGTGATATAAAGGACGACTTATATAACACAAACTCCTTGTTGCGGAGCATCTCGAGTATTTCTTCTTCAGTAGCCCACTTAACCTGTTCTACCTCAGTCTCCTGAAGCTTAAGGCTGTCCAAATCAACATCCAGATTTATTGTATATATATCGTTAAAACCGCCGTCGAAGTATATCGTCATTGCCGGACGTACTCCGGTAAGGTCATAATCAAGTCCGATCTCTTCCTTCAGCTCTCTGGAAGCTGCCTGCTGGCTTGAATCCCCTGCGAGCGCACTGCCTCCTGCAGTCAGATCCCACATGCCTGACCAGCCGTTTTTGAAGGGCTGTCTCTTTTGTATAAGCAGTCTTCCATCACTTCCGAATACGCATACATGTACAACAAGACGGTAGTAGCCTGCAGGGACTTTTGTACCTCTTTCAAGCGTTTTACCGGTTCTGTTTCTGTTTATGTCATACAGATCAAAAAACTCAGACATGATCTATCCTCCCCGATTAATACATATTTAAAACTATGTGAGAATTATAACATTTTCACGGGGCTTTTAACAGGGGCATTTTATTGATTATATATGAATATATTATTGAAAGAAATATAGCTGTAAGTTATACTGAAAAGCAGTGAAATATAACTATTCCGATATAAACAGGAGGCAGGCATGATGGAAGAAAAAAAGGTTCATAAGGGACTGATCGGATACAAGGTTTTAATAAAGCGATGGAGTGATGTTGCTGACAGCCGGGTTATGGAGGAGCTTCTGATGGATCTTGCGGGCTACAACGAGGAAGACGCAGAGAAGCTGATCGATTCAGCACCTCCGGTACTTATAGCAGTTGATATGACACATTCGGGAGCGGTTTATCTTGCAGCAGCCTTTGAGATGTACGGCTGCACAACGGATGTTTATTACCAGGATGAGCATATTGAGTTCAGTGAAGAGATTCCGGAGATATTTAATATCGAGGGTGATCTCACGGCTAAGTCAAGATATGTATTTGAAAATATATCCAATCATAATCGTGTCAGCTTTGATGAGGAAAAGGATAAGACTCCGGGAAGCTTCAGCAGCTACCACATGAGTAATGAAAGACTTATCATGAATCATAAGAGGAGACCGGTTGAGCATAAAACCATCACCCAGAAGCCGCTCGGATATGTTCCTGAGGGAATTCTGGGATGGCAGCATCGAAGAGGCGGAAATCCGAGATAACATTATCGAAGATATATCATAAATAATGATAAAAGAGTGAGAATAAAAAATGCATGAAGAGTTTTTAATGGGAAATGCAGCGATCGCACGCGGAGCGATAGCTGCGGGACTTAATCTTATAGCCGGATATCCCGGCACACCTTCCACAGAGGTGCTTGAAAATGTGGCAAAGTCGAAGAGAGAGGGAACCTATGTCGAGTGGTCCGTAAATGAGAAGGCCGCACTCGAGGTGGCTGCCGGTGCTACCTATGCCGGAGCCAGAACCATGGTGACAATGAAGCAGGTTGGACTGAATGTTGCTTCGGACCCTCTGATGAGCCTTGAATATGTCGGAGTAAAGGGCGGAATGATAGTTCTGGTTGCTGATGATCCGGGACCGATATCATCTCAGACCGAGCAGGACACAAGGAAGTTTGCGGAGTTTTCAAAGCTTCCATGCTTTGATCCGTCTTCTGTTCAGGAGGCGTATGAAATGGTCAGCGAGGCTTTCGAACTGTCCGAGAAGTACGGAACGCCTGTCTTTCTTCGTTCTACGACAAGAGTATCACACGGCTATGCAAGTATATCCGTAAAGGATGAAGATGAATATTATACAAATACACCGGAAGGCTTCGTGAAGGATTCAAAGAGATGGGTTATATTTCCGCGTCTCTCCTATGCAAATCATCAGAAGATAGAGGCCAGAAATGCAGAGCTGTCGAAGGTTTTCTCGGAGTACAAGAGAAACAAAATACTCTTTGGTGCTGAGAGATCTGAGATCGGTATCGCAGCGGGCGGTATCAGTTATTCATATGTTCTCGAGGCCATGAAGGAAACCGGAAGACTGTCGCTCTTTAAGGTCAGTACACCCTTTCCGTTCCCTGAAGAGAAAGCGTTAGAGTTCCTTAAGGGTAAGAAGGAAGTACTCTGCATAGAGGAGCTTGATCCTGTTATTGAAAGGGAGCTTATCTATGTATGCGGTAAATATAATCTGGACGTCAGGATCAGAGGAAAGCTGACCGGAGATACTCCGAACGCAGGAGAAAATACGATCGACAGCGTGAAGGAGAATATACTGAGTTTTATTTCCGACAACGCATCCGGCAGTGATACTGAAAATTCCGGTGTGGCAGCTACTGTCAGTACCGGTAATTCAGACAGTGAGACAAATAACGATTCAATATCCGGCAGCGGAGAGAGAGAAACACCTCCGCCACTTCCGGTTCGCCCACCGGTCCTCTGTGCAGGCTGTCCGCACAGGGCTTCCTTCTACGCGGTCAAGAAGGCCATGCAGGGAAGAAAGACCATTTTCTGCGGCGATATCGGTTGTTATACACTTGGTAATGCCATGCCGCTCGACATGGTTGATACCTGCCTCTGTATGGGAGCAGGTGTAAATATAGCCCAGGGCGTCGGACATATCGAGCCGGACACAAAGTGCTTTGCCTTTGTGGGTGATTCAACCTTCTTCGCTTCGGCTATAACAGGTGTTGTAAATGCAGTCTACAATCAGGCAGATATGACACTTATCGTTCTTGATAATTCAACAACCGCAATGACCGGCCATCAGCCGCATCCGGGAACGGGGCATACCATGATGGGCGAGATCGTTGCGAAGATAAATATAGAACAGGTGCTTCGCGGAATCGGACTCACAACGGTTGAGACCATTGATCCGCTTGATATGAACGGATCGATCGAGCTTATTAAGAGAGTTGCGGATGAGCCGGGCGTGAAGGCGGTTATATTTAAATCGCCGTGCGTTGCGATCGTTCCGCCGAACAAGGCTCTTCATATCGATCAGGAAAAATGTATCAAGTGTAAGAAATGTATCCGCGAGATCGGCTGTCCGGGCATAGTTATAAATGACGGCAGGGTTGAGATCGATACATCTCTTTGTACCGGATGTACGCTTTGCTCACAGATATGCCCTGTTGGTGCGATTTCCTGACGATTGCCAGTTGTTCTGAAGATTTCTTACTGTGATGATCATGAAATACAGTTCGTTTTAATAATCTGCAGAGCATGCCGGCAGGTTTGATATGTATGTAATTCATGAATAGCTATTCATTATATATTTTGCGAATATAGATGAGGCAGATGTTATGAGCTACGTGGAATTCAGAAACGTAAGTAAGATATATAACAGCGGCGACGTTAAGGTTGAGGCGCTGAAGGAGGCTTCCTTTGAGATAGAGAAGGGCGAGATATGCATCATAGTAGGTCAGTCCGGTGCGGGCAAGACCACCCTGCTCAATATCCTCGGAGGAATGGATAAGCTGACCACGGGAGAGATACTTCTGGATGGCAGTGACATTTCCAAATATAGCAAGAAGCAGCTTGCAACCTACCGAAGGAGAGATATCGGGTTTGTATTTCAGTTTTACAATCTGATACCTAATCTTACTGCGCTTGAAAATGTTGAGATCGCCTCGCAGCTTTCGAAGAATCCTATGGATCCGGCAGAGGTTTTAGAGAAGGTCGGGCTTTCCGAAAGAGAGAGTAATTTCCCTGCCCAGCTTTCCGGCGGAGAGCAGCAGAGAGTATCGATTGCAAGAGCACTTGCGAAGAATCCGAAGCTCCTTCTCTGTGATGAGCCTACCGGTGCACTCGATTATGAAACCGGTAAACAGATACTCCAGATCCTTCAGGACTGCAGCCGTGAGCGTGGCATGACGGTTATAATAATCACGCACAACTCTGCACTTACAGCAATGGCTGACCGTGTCATTCGTGTGAAGAGCGGGCGGATTTCGTCTGTAAAAATGAATGAAAATATCGTTCCGATATCGGAAATTGAGTGGTAGATTTATAAGAGATAAAATATAGCATTTCATTATCGACATTTTTCGGCGATAAGGAGATGTTATATTTTTTTATACATTTGTTAGAGAACTGTTAGAATGGTATATTATCTTAACATTACATTATGAAAAGTATGATTTCTCATAGATGATCAAGTATTATTATATCAGACAGAACAGGCAAAAAGTGGATAATTATTTAACTTTGCAGAATCGCTAAAACATGAATCATCATGGACAAGGGGAAGAAAAAGATGAAAAGTTTACGAGGGCTGGTATTCAGGTACATATGGAAAAACAAACTAAGAGCGGCTATGACGATCGTGGCCGTTTCTATTTCTGCGTTTGCAATATTTACTATATTTTCCTTCGGACTGGGTATTGGTTATAACAAGAGATTAAACCAATATAAGAGTGAGGGAAGCTGGGATGCTGCATATCTGATCTCAAAAGGTACGGCAGAGGAGTTTCTGAAGCTGAAGAAGGGGGAGCCATCTGATGTTTCAGACAAAAGCTGTAAAATAAAGGATATATATGTCGCAGCAATCAGTGAAAGTATTCTTTATGTAGATGATGCGGCATATTTTAAAGGAGTATCTTTAAAAAATGGTCGATATCCTCAGAATGAAAAAGAAATCATTGTATCAATAAATACACTTAATAATGCGGACTTTTTTGTTACGCCAAATCCTCAGGTCGGTAAGAAGGTTAAGATCAAAAGAATGCATAAAAATCAGCCCGAAGAAAAGATTCTGGTTGGTATTTATGATAGTGGGAGCGATTATGATACTTCGACGTTTGAGGATTTTGCCAGTCGCATCTATACGCTTTGGGGCAGCTTGATGAACAGTAAGATTGCGGAGGAGTCAGCGTATGATGGTTTAAGTTGTGATCCGCGTGATCTGCCGATCAGTGTGATGGGGTCAGAAATTGTTGATTCTGAAGAATATAATGTTCTGGTTTCCTTCACCCAAAAGAAAAATATAGAAAAGCAGGCAGAAATACTTGGCGACAGGATAGGGACTTCACCTGAAGTAAATGCTGCTGCAATAGCTCTTTATGAGCCGGACAAGTCGGCAGATGATTACGCGAGTGCATTTTTCACAGCTGTTCTTTTGATAGTCGCAGGAATCATCGGACTGGTGGTAATGGTCATCATCCGAAACTCATTCAACATATCAGTCAGTGAGAGGGAAAATGACTATGGAATGTACAGATGTATCGGTCTGACAAGAAAACAGATCATCAAGATGGTTCTGTTTGAGGGATTTATAATCGGAGTGATCGGTACGATTGTCGGCGTTTTGATAGGAATACCCGGATGTAAAGGTCTTTATTCTGTTTTAAACAAAGCCAGAATAACGAATCTGTTTATTAGTGAACTTATGTCAGAGACCGGCACGCTTCATTTTTATTTTATGTGGAAGGCACTTGGACTTACGGCTCTTTTTATGGCTGTTATAGTAGGCTATTCAATGGTTTCTTCTATTGAGAAGCTTTTTAAGATGAGTCCGATAAATGCTCTTCGAAGCAGAGACGATATTGATAAAAGAGTTACGAAAAGGCTTCTTAAAAAGAAGAGAAAGAGTGTGTTAAAAACCGGACCTGCAGGGTATTCGGTGTGGTATGGTTTTAAAAACACAAGGCTGAGAAAAGGCAGATTCTATCTGCTTGTCATAAGTCTTTCGGTATGTCTTGGTGTTGTTATTCTTATAGGCTGTATTCTCAGAACGGTGATCTATACTGAACTGAATAATCAGATGAAGCCGGCTATAACGATTGACGGAAAATGGGATAATCAAAGCTTTTCAGATATAAATATTGATCAGCTGAAACAGGATTTTTCGGGGAAGAAGGGCTTTAATGAAATTGGATATTATACAGGAGACGTTATTCATTGTGGAAAGAATGTTGATGAAGAAATATGGCAAAAAACCTATGGCTATGTGAAATTCTACGGACTGTGTGAACGGTATTATAAGTTATTTGAAAAATATACGGAAGAGCTTTCTCTCTCTGAAGAAGCTGATGCTAATAATGTGATAATGATCAAGGGCAAAGTAAAGGATGACAGGTATCCTCCTGAGATAAATAAGGGAGATGATATAGATTATTACGGCACTAAGATTCATATTGCAGGCGAGTTATCGCCGGTTGTCTTTGATCAGCAGGTGATGAGGGAGCTTCCGGATCTGTTTAATATCGGAAATGGATATTACTATTTTTTCTATCTCTCTGAATCGGGCGAATCAATAATAGATCAGGATAAGATAAAAGAGGATCAGGAAGCTGTAAAAAGCAGTAATACCGAAGAAGAAAATACCGGTCTGTATAGTATGAATAATCTTCTGTCGGACAACTGGAAGATGATATTTGTATATGAGGATCTGCTTGAGGCTGATGGAAGTATAAGCACTTATTTATCAAATAACAGATACAATTATTATGATGATTCTTTCATTATTCAGGGAATGCATATGGTCAGGGATGTTGTTAATTTCATAGTTGCCATTATCCTTGTGGTTATTATGTTAAATCTTGTAAATGTCAGATCCGCTGATATCCTCCAGAGAAGAAAAGAGATCAGACTTCTCAGAAATATAGGCTTCAGCAAGAGAGATATCAGAAAATCTGTCATATCGGAAGGCTTACTGGTCAGTATTTGTGCGACGATTGCGGGTTTTATCCTCGGCGCAGGACTTGCATATCTGCTGGCTAAGGCAATCTATACAGGAAACGGAATGATGGGAATGTTCGATCCGTTTTATATGAAGATTAATTTCAGTGTAGACTGGACAACGTTTATCATCACGGCAGCGGTTGTATTTGCAATCAATATCATAACCAGTCTGATCGCGCTGGCGCTGGTGAAGAATGACTACAAATGATGACGGGCGGAAGATATGACAGGATGTTACGCATAGTGATAGAAAACAGGAGGACAGAAAAATGTCAGGCTTGATCATAACACAGAAACTTAATAAAACCTATGGAAAGGGAGATTCCGCAGTCGTTGCGGTCAATAACATAGATCTTACGATCAGGAAGGGCGAGTTCACGGCCATCGTCGGAACTTCGGGTTCGGGCAAGTCGACACTCATGCACCTTCTTGGAGGAGTTGACGATCCGACAAGCGGTAAGGTGCTGATAGAGGGTGAGGATATATTTGCGCTGAATGATGAGAAGAGATCGATTTTCAGAAGACGCAATATAGGATTTATATTCCAGGAGTACAATCTGATCCCTATACTTACCGTTGAGGAAAATATAGTTATGCCGATTCTTCTTGATGGTAACAAGGTTGATAAGAACGAGGTGGAGGAACTACTTGAGAGACTGGGACTTGCCGACAGGAGAAATCATCTGCCGAGTCAGCTTTCCGGTGGCCAGCAGCAGAGAGTTGCGATCGGCAGAGCTATCGTCAACAGACCGTCCATCATCCTAGCGGATGAGCCGACCGGTAATCTCGACAAGCGAAACAGCGAAGAGGTTATCAATATGATGTTCGAAGCGGTTCGTGATAGAAACGAAACGCTTGTCATCGTTACGCATGAGATGGATATTGCAGCCATGGCTGACAGGATCATCCACCTTGAGGACGGCAAGATCGTGAGCGATACGATGCAGACGAAGTAATGTATGTTATATGAATGACAGACAGATTTGTCTATTATGATTGAATAGTAGAAGGATCAGTTTATTATGCGGCTGAAGCGACAGATGGGAATGTTTACTACTCGGTTGAGGTAGCAGATGGATATACGAGTGAATTGATGAGAGAAAAGGAGTAAGGCACAAATGAAGAATCTCAGAGGACTTGTATTCAGATATTTAGCAAAGAATAAGGTTCATTCAGCTACGGTAATTCTTGCGGTAACATTATCTGCTCTGATAATATTTACGCTTTTTTCTACAGGAATAAATATAGATCGGAGCAGTGTCGAGAACGCTTATGAAGCGTCCGGCTGCTGGGATGCGGTTTATAGTGTTGATTTCAGGACAGCAAGAGAAATGGCAGGTAAATCCGAAGAAGGTTCAAATGATAATAAACAGTATATTTTTATCAATAAGAATCAAGAAATAAGTGCCAGTGATGCTGGATTATTAAAGAATCTTGTGATTTTGAACGGAAGACTGCCGAGATCATCAGATGAGGTGATGGTTTCTACGGATGTTCTGATGCACCCGGATGAGTTTGGGCGGCTCGCCGGATATGATATTAAGCCCGGAGGATTTATAATTTACAAACGAAAAGAACTGGTCGGGATTTCAGAGGAGGAATTTGAGAAAAGAGCAGATGAGCTTATTAATGAAGCGCATATGAAAGCATATGAGAGAGTAAAGGATACGCCGGAATTTCTGGCAGAACTTGAAACCTATGAGAAGAGACGGGCGGATGGAAGCAGGGAGGTACCGGATAGTATCTATGAGCTTCCGTCGGTGAGAACTACAGAGGAGGATTTTGCCGAATACTATGCTTTTTGTGATGAATATATGCCTGTGACCTTTGTTAAGAGAAGAATATCGGGCATATTTAAAAGTGACAGTGCAGAGGTTCTTGAGAACTATATTACGATATGTAAGGGCTTTTCTTATTCTGCCAATTTTGTGACTGTCGGAGGTGAAACGGACGATACTGATAAGGTACTTGTAATAGCAAGCTTTAACAATAAGAAAAAACTTTATGAATGTGCCGAAGAGCTGGGTGATATTTATGGTGCAGAACCAAATGTAAATGAAACTGCCCTGAGCTTATATGAGCCATCACGTACGGTGACGGCATATAAAACCTACCAGCTTTATGCGACACTTCTTATCATTGTTCTTCTCTTTGGTTTTGTTATTATTGTGATTATCAGAAATGCATTTAACATATGTGTTAATGAGCGTGAATACGATTACGGAATGTTCAGGTGTATAGGGCTTACAAGGAAGCAGATAATCAAGATGATAATCCTTGAAGGTACGGTACTCGGGATGGTCGGAATTGCGATAGCCATGCTTATCGGCGTACCGCTTAATAAGCTGTTTATCATTATGGCAAACCGTTCGCCGTTACTGTATAAATATATTTCAGAGTATTCAGGAACAAAGGGATTTATAAGATACCATTTCAGTGTTGTACCGTTTCTGATCACCGGTATATTTATGATAATAACCGTATATTTTTCAATGGTTGCAGCTATTGAAAAGCTTTGCCGGATGAGTCCGGTGACAGCACTTTGTGGCAGGGATGATGTTGAAGGTGATAAGGCTGTCAGGAGACTGATACGTTCTGACAAGAAACATCGTAGAGAAGCAGAGAAAACAGGCAGAGGATCACGGAATAAGAGGTCAGGGAGTCTGGTGGCAAAGCTGTTCGGTTACGAGGTGGGCTACGGTTTTAAAAATATTGTCGTCAGGAGCAGGAGGTTTATTCTTTCTGCATTTACCATGGCGCTTGGAGTTACTCTTGTTATCGCCAGCAGTGTTGTTGCAAGAACGGCATTTAATACCGAATATAATAACCAGGAAAAACCGGCAATAACGATTGATTCTGAGAATATTGATACTATCTATAGTGATATCAGAAAAATGGATGGCTTTCATCACATGGATAGTTATGTGATGCAGTATATTTATAATGAAAATCCTGAAACGGAAAAGGAAAGAACTGAGGCAGCCAATAATACTTATATAGGTCTGTCTGATAATTACTACGATATGCTGATATCCTATGCTGAGCTCGGGGAGATGACGACAGAGGAAGGTGTTGTAAATGTCATACTTAAGAAGTCTCAGTACGATGACGAGATTATGGATAAATACTATGATGACGTTCAGATCGGAGATATAATATCTGCTAACGGAAAGAAGCTTTACGTATATGGGATAGTTGAGGGAAGAGCCTATGATCATTTTATCTATGAAGGAATGCTTAAGGGCGAGGATAGAATGAGTATTCCTATGGCATACGAGGCATTTATTTATGATTATAAGTATGACAATCTGCTTTTTCAAATAGATAACCATCTTAATGGAATGGGCATAAATACATCCGGTTATGGTGAAGTCTATATTGATTATGAGGATTATGACGGTGCAATAGAGAATTATCTGAGGGAAGCGAATGTTAAATTTCAGGAAACAAGCGATGGCATACAGGCAGTTAATTCCATTAGGAAACTTAGTTATGTGATAGCTGTTATAATATCTATATTTGTAACAATAAATATGATAAATGTACGTTGCGCAGATATGGATAGCAGAAGGAGAGAATTCCGCTTGCTCAGAAGAATAGGCTTCAGCAGAAAGGGGATCAAAAAATCCGTTTTATCAGAGGGGTTGATAGTAAGTTTGATAGCAGCACTCTCGGGAGTGATTTTGGGGATAGCGGCAGGCTTCATTATTTCAAAATTAGAATATGCAGGTGGTGGCTTCACAGGCAGTTTCAATGACAGTTTTATGCAGATCAGATACAGTATTAACTGGCTGATAATTCTCATCAGTGTTATAATGGTCGTGGGCTTATATTATCTGATCGGATTAATTGCTTTTCGCCATTCGGAAAAAAAGCGTGAGGATTGATTTGTCTTGACAAATAAAGGAATGTAAGGATGCAGAAGATTCTTGTTGTTGAGGATGACAGTGCGCTTGCTGTCGGACTGAAGATTGCTCTAACAGATGCGGGATATCTCTGTGAGGTAGCGGAGACATTCACGCGTGCGAAGGAGATTCTTGAAGAAGGGAATAGGATGACTGAATATTCCCTTCTTATTTTTGATGTGATGCTTCCGGATGGAAACGGTCATGAGCTTCTCAGAACATACAGGAATGCCGGCGTAAAGCTGCCGGTGATCTTTCTGACGGCTGTTTCGGATGAAGAGAGCGTTGTCAGAGGGCTTGATCTTGGTGCTGATGATTACATTACCAAGCCGTTTAGAAACGCAGAGCTGCTGTCGAGAGTGAGGGCAGTGCTGCGAAGATACGAAAACATGATTACTGCTCCGGGAGGTGAATCCAGTAAGGCAGATGGAGTAAGCAGCAAAAGAAATCCTGTGATCACGGATCAGGATGATATAAAAAATGCAGAGGGAGTTTATTCATACAGAGAACTGGTCATAGATACAAAGGCTGCAACAGTAACTCTTTCCGGAAAAGAGCTTGCGCTTTCTTCGGGCGAATATAAGCTTCTGGTGTATTTTCTGAAGAATCAGGGGATATGCCTCACAAGGTCAAATATTCTTGAGAAGATATTCGATGAATCCGGTAATTTCGTTGATGACAGTGCACTGTATGTCTACGTGAACAGGCTGCGTGATAAGATCGGGGATCTGAAGAGAAAGGATCCTTATATAAAGACTGTCAGAGGAATCGGATACCGCATGGAGAAAATGTGATAATCATGCATACAGAACGTGAGATAAAGATAATAACTACTGTATTTATTTCGGTGCTTCTGATCACAAATACTGTTTTGACGGCTGTGATCAAGGAGCCTCTTTTGGCGTGCCTGATCGCATCTCTTGCGCTTGTAATTCTGTATATTTCGGCGGTTGTTATGGTAAAGCGTATTTATGCAAGAATTGCCGGTGTAAGGACTGCTGCGAAGGAGCTGTCTATTCGGAAGTCAGCAAATAATGAATCGGAAGGTCTTTCGGCGATAAAGCAGGAAATGCTGACCGAGGGTGAGTTTGGCAAGCTTTCGGGAGCAATCTATGATATGTACACAGGTATTCTTGAAGCGGCGGACAGGGAGAAGGAACAGAAGCTTTATCTGAAGGATATGATCTCTGACATGTCGCATCAGTTAAAAACTCCAATCGCAAGCTTGACACTATTTACGGATATATTATCATCACACGCTGCATCACAGGGCTGGGGTGAGGAAGAGATAGATATCCTCCGCAGGGAGGAGGGACAATTGGAGCGGATGAGATGGCTCACACTATCGCTTCTTCAGCTTGCTCGTCTTGAAATAAACTCAGTTGAATTTAAAAAGATCAAAACGCCTGTACTGATGCTGCTTCAAAATGCAGCGGCAGAGCTCCTTCCGATGGCCGAGCAGAGGGGGGTAAATATAGTAGTTGAGGATGCTGAGTCTGAACATTTCAACGATGATGGACAGGATATTATAAATACGGTGGTTCCCGGTGTTGAACAGAATGAAGCGCATTTAGAGGAAAATACAAGACATGACAGTATTTCAGCGGAGATAGAGGCCGATCCGGAATGGATGCATGAGGCACTCAGCAATATTGTAAAAAATGCTATCGAGCATAGTCCTGAGGGTGGAACCGTAACTCTCGGCTGTACAAGGACTCCTCTTATGATAAAGCTCACAGTGACTGATACCGGGAGAGGCATCCCTGAGGCGGACAGACTTAAGGTATTTGAACGTTTCAGCCATTCCTCCGATGCAGCTTCAGTTAATCCGGACAGTGTCGGCATCGGTCTTCCGCTCAGCAAAAATATAATTGAGGAGAACGGCGGACGTATTTATATTGAATCGAGATTTATCGATGAATGCAAGGCTTCGGAGAAATCATACACTACTGTAAATATAATATTTAATAATACGATGAAATAATCAGATGCAACGTCAATATAACACGTGCAACCGGAGGTTGACGAAAATATACATTCGGGTTGGTTGAAAAGAGAGGGCGTAGAATTTATTATAATATCACGCAAGAAATTCAATAGCCCCCCATACCGAATAAGACGGTATTCACACACCTGTAAGCGAAGTGACGAGCGCATATAGGTGTGTGAAGTTTTTTTTATGACAGATATGCTTCAATCTCACGGTCCATCTCGGCTGAGATATCGCCATCGTTCATCCAGACTCTTGACCATTCAACAACCTTTTCTAAGGCATCCTCGATGCCCCACTTAGGTTTCCAGCCAAAGGTGGACTTAAGAAGCGAACAATCAAGCTTAAGGAAGTTTGCTTCATGAGGGCCGCCATCATAACGGTTTTCCCAGCTGAGGCCTTCTCCCCATTTTGAACAGAAAATATCAACCAGCTCACCGGTTGTGACGCAGTCCTTATCATCGGGACCAACGTTGTAGAAGCCGGCATATTTTGTATCTTCGTACTGAGCCTTTGCAATCATAAGATATGCGAAAAGCGGCTCAAGGACATGCTGATAGGGACGTGTGGAATAAGGGTTGCGGACGATGATCTTTCCGGCATCAGGGTTGTTTCCGTTTGCTGTTGAAGATACATCAGTTGTTTTGTTCGGCTCAGCAGCTTTGTTTGCTGTTGCGGCTCTCACGCAGTCAGGGACTATTCTGTCCACAGCAAAATCTCCTCCTCCGATAACGTTGCCCGCGCGGGCTGTAGAGACGCGTACTCTCTCTATATCATAAAATGAATTGATATAGCTGTGAGTCACGAGCTCGGAGCAGGATTTACTGTTTGAGTAAGGATCGTAGCCGTCGAGAGGCTCATTCTCCCGGTAGCCCCAGGCCCATTCGTTGTTTTTGTAAACCTTATCTGTGGTTACGTTCAGGAAAGAGCGGACACTGTCGTGGGTCCTTACGCATTCGCAGATATTTACGGTGCCCATAACGTTTGTTGCATATGTGCCTACCGGATCCTTGTAGGATTCACGGACAATCGGCTGAGCTGCGAGGTGAAGAACTATTTCCGGCTGAACCTCATCAAAAACCTTTGAGAGATGGTCCAGACTGCGGATGTCACCAACGATGTGGCGAATATTTTTCTCGATACCTGAAAGCTTGAAAAGACTTGGTTCTGTAGGTGGCTCGAGTGAATAGCCTGTTACATCTGCGCCTGCGTTGATAAGGATACGGCAGAGCCATGAGCCCTTGAAGCCGGTGTGACCGGTGACAAGAACCTTTTTGTTTTTATAGAAAGCAAGAAGATCTGACATAGTATTTCTCCTGTTAATTTTATGAGATGGATATCTGATTTTGAGCATAATTATGAGTAACAGTTCGTCGTTTGAACAGTAGACAAACTACGAGTCACAAGCATACGGTGATCATATGCAGGACACCAATATCAGTATACTACAAACTATTGCTGTTTCATATATAAAATTAAGTGCTTTTTCGGTTGTAAGAAAGAGATAATACGAAGAAAAACAGGGATTGTAATTGTTGATCAGTGATCATCACGGGTAGATTAATATGAACCGGTAAAATAAATTGCGTCAGAGTGCATTAAAGTATATAATCAAAAAGATGAGTGGTCCTTACGTATAAAGGGACTGAATATCGGTGAATAATATTTGGTTAAGGTATTATCATGACAAAAGCTGATATTAAAACGGACAATAAAATATGGTATCTGATCAGTCTGATATGCTTCTATATACTTCGGTTTTTTCTTGGAATATTTCATAAGGAACTCACGAAGAGCGGTTTCGAAGCCTTCATGCAGTTTGTAAAATTTGGCATAGTCGGACTCAGCAATACGATCATTGCTTATATAATCTATGCGGGAGTGCTGTTCCTTTTTGAAAGCAATGACTGGCTGCCGAAATACGATTACCTGATAGCATCGGTGCTTTCCTTTGTGTTATCGGTGCTCTGGTCATTTTTCTGGAACAGCAGAAAGGTATTTGTTGTTGAAGAGGGCGAGAAGAGAGACTGGTTTCCGGCGCTTGTGAAAACCTTTGTGGCATATTCGTTCACGGGGCTTTTCCTCAGTAATGTGCTGCTGGTTATCTGGGTTAAGGTATTTCATATCTCAAAATATATTGCACCGCTCATTAATCTGATCGTTACGATTCCGCTGAATTTTATCATAAATAAGTTTTGGGCTTTCAAGACTAAAAAAACGAGCGGAAAGAAGAATCAAGAATAAAGTGCTATGCAGAAAACTGCAGGACGTAAATTCCTGGAAAAGAACAGTAAAAGATCATAAAACCACTGGATATAATAATGTTGAATATATGATAACAGATGAGATGATATAAAAATCTGAAGGGAGGTATGATTCCGGTTGGGATTAAAATAACCGGATCATGTTAGGAAAATATGGGAAATAAGGAAAATGTGCAGGAAACAAGAGAGCAGCAGCTCCGTGCTGAAATACTTGAAAAGGTAGCTGAATACGCAAAGGAGTTCCATGTTGAAAAGCAGAAAAGCAGAGATGATAATTTTAAGGAAGGCGACAGGGTGCCTTATGCCAGCCGAGTTTATGACGAGAAGGAAATGGTAAATCTTGTTGATTCGGCACTGGAATTCTGGCTTACGGCAGGAAGATATACAGAGGAGTTCGAGAAGAAGTTTGCAGAGTATCTGGGTGTCAGATTTGTGAGTCTGGTCAATTCGGGCTCAAGTGCCAATCTTATTGCCTTTGCGGCACTGACTTCACCACTGCTCGGTGAAAGGGCTGTACGTCCGGGTGATGAAGTGATCACTGTTGCTGCGGGCTTTCCGACGACGGTAAATCCGATCATTCAGTATGGCTGCGTGCCTGTATTTCTGGATGTGGATATTCCGGGCTACAGTGTTAAAACTGAGCTTCTTGAGGAGGCTTATTCCGAGAAGACCAAGGCCGTTATGATGGCTCATACTCTGGGAAATCCTTTTAATCTTAAGGCAGTTAAGGAGTTCTGCGATAAGCATAATCTGTGGCTGGTTGAGGATAACTGTGATTCGCTCGGATCGCTTTATACAATTGACGGCGTGACCAAGCAGACCGGTACCATCGGTGATATCGGAACATCTTCGTTCTATCCGCCGCACCATATGACCATGGGCGAGGGAGGAGCGGTATATACCGATAATCCTCTTCTTCATAAGATCATCAGGTCGATGCGTGACTGGGGACGTGACTGTATATGTCCTCCGGGCTGCGATAACTTCTGCGGTCACAGATATGACGGCCAATATGGAGATCTGCCGAAGGGATATGATCATAAATACGTTTATTCGCATTTCGGATATAACCTTAAAGCGACGGATATGCAGGCTGCCGTAGGCGTAGCACAGCTTGAGAAGTTCCCGGAATTTGCTGAAAAGAGAAGAGAGAATTTTAAATATCTTTATGAAAAGCTTGCTACCGGTGGTGCTGAGGAGAAGCTTATCCTTCCTGTTGCTGAGGCGGATTCTGATCCTTGCTGGTTCGGATTTATCGCGACCTGCCGCGAGGGTGTTGACAGAAAGAAGGTTGTTCCGTACATCGAGTCGAAGAATGTTCAGACGAGAATGCTCTTCGCCGGTAATCTTATCAAGCATCCTTGCTTTGATGAGATGAGAGCATCGGGAAAGGGCTTCCGTGTAGTAGGGGACCTCAAAAATACAGATCTTATCATGGACAACAGCTTCTGGGTCGGAGTTTATCCGGGCATGACAAAGGACAAACTTGATTACATGGCGAAGGTTATTCTTGAGGCAATTGCTATCGACTAGAACCTCAAAAATGTCAGAGTTATATGCGAGTTATTGGTGGTATCGCTGATATCCATCGAATAATATAATAATAAAACAACCGGCAGTATATTCTCAAAAGAGAGTATGCTGCCGGTTTTATTATTGATCAATCATCCGAATAAAGAATCAATGGTGATTAATTAGATAACTAAGATAACGGATATAAATTATAATCTGTCTTCAAACAGGAAACGTATCTTATCATATATCTTGCCGAACTCAACCTTGCATTCGCCATTCCATATTCCCACAGGAATTGTGTCCTCAAAGGAATATTCTACCGGTTCTGAGGACTTTTCAAATTCATAAACCATTATTGCCTTCTCATCGGGGATGACCACCCAGTATTCTCTGACACCGGCATTTTTGTATTTTTTGAGTTTACGGACAGTATCCATGTACCAGTTGCTTGGCGACAGAACCTCTACTATAAGATCGGGAGCGCCCTTAACTCTTTCGTAAGTAATTTTTTTTCTGTCACAGACTACCAGAACATCCGGCTGAACCATTGTTTTATCATCGTTGTCGAGTTGGACATCTGTTGGAGCGATGGATGGGACACAGGGACCTCCGTTATTTTCAATAAACCTTTCAAACTCATTTAAAAGAAGACCGCCAATTCTCTGATGCACAAAGGTAGGAGCAGCCATATCGTAGAATTTGCCATCAATAAGCTCAATCCTTGTGCCTTCCGGAAGGGCGAGATAATCCTCCAGAGTCTTGTTGTCGTACGAATCAATATTTAGCGCGTTTGAACCCTTGAAGGATCCATATGAAGAACGTTCAGCTACCATATCGGCTTTGGAGAGTTCGTCATCCGAAGGTTCCTTATTGTAGTTGTCGCTGTTAAGATCCAGGATATCAAATGCCTTACTGAGTTTGATAAGCGTGCTGCGGCGCGGAGTACTCGTTATTCCACAGAAGATCTTCTGGACGGTGCCAAGAGGAACATCCGACAGATCAGCTATCAGCTGGCTCGAGCAGCCGTGCTCTTTTTTCAGTTTCATCATCTCTTTAAGTGTATAAATTGCCATATCAATTCCTCCTCGCATCCGAAATATTTCTTTTATATTACCATAATATATCCAATATAACTGTATGTCAAACAGGATATAGTGAAAATAATTATTAATGGAAAAGAAAAGGAATAAATACGGTACAGGTAATGTGAAGCTCTGCTAAATACAATTGTTTAAATGCTGTATTAATGGTATAATATAATGATAGGCAAATCGAATTAAACTGATATTTTGTATCGTGATACAGATATCAACCGGTAACAAAAAATGATAGAGCATATAAACAAAACAATCGACAGATATTTAAATACAAATGCCGAGGAAGCTGATACGGAACGGACGAAATATCCCTGGCATATGCCGGGGCATAAGAGGAAGCCTGCGCCGTGGGAGTTATATGATGCCGATGGGAATGTCAGCTGCGAAGAGGAAGGCAATGTGGAGGCTGAGGTAACCGGCAATAATATGTTCAGCAGGATATTCTCACGTGATCTGACGGAGGTTCCGGGGCTTGATGACCTGCATTATCCGACAGAGATGATAAAGCTTTCAATGGAGGAGCTTGAGAAGGTTTATGGTTCGTACAAGACGTATTATCTTGTAAATGGGGCGACCTGCGGAAACCTTGCGGCTATTTTTGCGTGCGTTAAGGAAGATATTGCGGGTGATAAAGCGTCTGAGATAAAATCGGACAGGTATTATTCCGGCACAGGGCGTAGTAATAATGCTAGCAACACTGTTATCAGGAGCGATGGAAAGACAGAGCATGTCTCCTATGATTTATATTCCGAGAAAATTATGAAAAACAAGAAGCAGAAGGCGGTTATCATTGCGAGGAACTGTCACAAATCAGTATTCAATGCGATGCAGCTGCTGGATGTGAAGCCGATATACATCTATCCTGAAATCTCGAACGAACTGAGTATCGACGGAGAAATCAGGGCGGAGGATATACGTAAAGCAATAGAGAGAAATTCGCAGCTGGATATCCGCTGCTGTATTATCACATCTCCGACCTATGAGGGCGTGATCTCAGATATTCGCGCTATCAGCGAGGTTCTGCATGAGGCAGGGATCCCGCTTATTGTTGACGAGGCGCACGGTGCGCATTTTCCGTTTTACGTGAGTATGTCTGAATCCACTGAAATGAATACTGAAAATGGAATGACTGATCATTTTGCAGACAGTATTGAAAACGATATTCAAAATAATTGTGGGATCGATAAATGTGATTTCCCTTGCAGCGCTCTCTACCTCGGTGCGGACATCGTGATCCAGAGCCTACATAAAACACTTCCGTCGCTTACGCAGACCGCGGTTCTGCATATTTCCAAAACATCAATGAATGATAATAGCGGCGGTCATAATTCTCAGTCGATTAAGGATGAGAATAGCAATATGAATCGTATAAGAGATAACCAACTCGATGCACTGGCACGAAATATAGAAAAATATCTTTCGATTTTCCAGTCCAGCTCGCCGTCGTATATCTTTCTCCAGACGATGGAAAAATGTATATCATGGTGTGATGCAAACAGAGTTGAGTTTAAGGAGCATTATGAGAGAATACTGCATTTCAGAGAGGTCTTCAAGCAGGCCGGACTGAAGAACCTGAGACTTTTTGAGTATAAAGCTGAATCAGATACAGAACCGGATCATATTTCCCCGGATTTTACCCGCTTAGTCTTTATGGTTGACGGTATAACCGGCAGGAAAGCGGCAGAGATACTGGAGGAGAAATACGGTCTTGTGTTTGAGATGGCCGGAACGGACTATATTACTGCTATTTCGACGGTTGCAGATGTCGAAAATGATCTGCAGGAATTGTTAAGTGCCCTAATAGATTTTGATAAGTATATTTCGGATAATAAAGAAGAGACAGCGGAAGCCGGAATAAAAATCAGTATTTCTCTAAAAACAGATGAGGGTGTATTACCGCTGGAGAAGGCAGCAGGCAAAAGGATAACCGATTATATCTATGTTTATCCTCCGGGGATACCTATCATAGCGCCGTATGAGATAATCAAGGAAGAGCATATAAGAGAGGTATATCACAGCGCAATATGTGGTTATGAAATACGAAGCGTATCTTGTAGGGTTATTATTCAAAAAAGAAAGGAGAATATTAATGAATAAGAAATATATTGATGATGATATTTTGTTCAAATATGAATACCATAACTATGGTCATGCTTTGGAAATACTACATGAAAGCTTTCCAAATGAGTGGAAGGAAATTCAGGATTGCTTAAGAAAGATAAAACTAACAGTTGAGGATATTTCTAAGGCAGGGGGGAATGAGAGCCCTATTCCCAAAAAGTTTGATGACGTTCTGTATCCTTATGGATGGAGAGAGATTCGTATTAGCGGTGATTTGATTGTAAAAAAATATCCTAGACAGATTTCACAAAGGCGCGGTCGATTTGCAGATGAACCATTCGAAACAGAGGTTATTGAGGGGTATATTGACGGACATAATATTGATTTCCTTAAAAATCGAGTGGCTTTTGATCTTGAGTGGAACAGCAAGGACCAGACTTTTGATAGAGATCTTTTAGCAATGAGAACATATTTTGATTGTGGATTAATAGATGTTGGGATAATAGTTACGAGATCAGAAGAATTAAATGATATTTTTAAAGAAATTGGAATTATGCCTAAATATGGGGCCAGTACAACCTGGATGGGGAAATTAACTTATAGGCTTGATAGCCGTAGGAACGGTGGATGCCCTATTTTGGCAATCGGTATAAGGAAGGGAGCTGTAGAAGGATATGAGCGAATTAAAACATACGATAAACTCCTTAATGAGTTTCACAGCAGGTAAAAAGTATAACACAATATATGCAGATCCGCCATGGCAATTTCAGAACAGAACTGGAAAAGTTGCACCAGAACATAAAAGGCTTATGCGTTATGAAACAATGACTTTGGATGATATTAAAGCACTCCCTGTTGTTGATATTGCAGATGATAAGGCGCATTTATATCTGTGGGTTCCTAATGCCCTATTGCCAGAAGGGTTGGCAGTTATGGATGCTTGGGGATTTGAATACAAGTCCAATATCGTTTGGGAAAAAATCCGAAAGGATGGAGGACCAGATGGTCGAGGAGTTGGATTTTATTTCCGCAATGTGACGGAATTGCTTTTGTTTGGAATAAAGAAAAAAAGCTCACCTAACAGGACTTTAGATCCAGCGAGATCACAAGTTAATATTATACGTACTATGAAGAGGGAACACAGTCGTAAACCTGATGAAATAATACCAATTATAGAGTCGTGTTCACAAGGCGCTCGAATTGAATTATTTGCAAGAGGAGTGCGCGAAGGTTGGGATATGTGGGGAAACCAAGCAACAGAAGAATATGAACCTACATGGAATACGTACAAAAACCATACAGTAGCAAACGTTATTGCAGAGGATCATGACTATGGTCAGATAGGCTGACATATTAATAAGATGTAGAGTTTCAGTTAAGATGGTAATTATTATTTCCATATGTATGAAATAAGCAATACTAGGTATAAGGGTTTTAGAGACGGTTTTAAAAATATTGAAGGAAGATTATAGTATGCCAGTTTGACCTGGGCAGGCCGGTCTGAAGGGAAATATTATAATAAAATCGTTGCAAATTAGGTTGATAAAAAATACAATGTATATTGTATACAGTTTTTTCGATGTTAAGAATAACTAATAGTTCTTTGAAACATTGCTTATACGAAAAGTGACAATGAAATTGGGGTGATTTACGGAATGATCACTAAGAAAGCATACGGAAAAGTAAATCTTGGACTTGATATAACAGGCAGGCGTGAGGATGGCTACCATCTTGTTCGTATGGTCATGCAGTCGGTGGATATTTTCGATACGCTGACCTTCGAGAGACTAACACATAATGAGATAATCACAGATGAAAACAGTATCAAAAACAGTGGGTCAGCAAATACTGTAAGCGGCGAAGCGGCAGATGGTGGTATTGCAGAAAAACCACCTATAATCATCACTGCCACCAATGATCCATCCCTCTCTCTTGGCGAGGATAACCTGATCTATAAAGCGGCTCGTCTGCTGATGGACCGATTTAATATCGCTGACGGTGTAAGGATTTCTCTCACAAAAGAGATTCCGATAGCTGCGGGAATGGCCGGCGGAAGCAGTGACTGTGCGGCTACTTTAAAGGGAATAAATGAACTCTTCGAGCTGGGGCTCAGCGAGGAAGAGCTGCGAGATATCGGAGTAACTCTCGGGGCGGATGTTCCCTACTGTATCATGGGAGGAACCGCACTTTCTGAGGGAATAGGCGAGATACTTACAAGACTGCCTGATATTCCGAAGGTGACATTTCTAATAGCAAAGCCTGAGTTCGGAATATCCACGAAGGAGGCTTATGGTGCATTTGACAGTATTCCGGAGGCGGACGTGAAGCATCCGGACATCGACGGAATGGTTGAGGCGGTGCGAAGCGGTAACCTCAGCGGTATCACGGACCGACTCGGAAATGTACTTGAGCAGGCATCTATTCCGGCTCATCCGCAGATAGAAGAGATAAAGAAGATAATGGGTGAAAACGGAGCGGAGGCTGCTCTTATGAGTGGCAGCGGACCGACTGTTTTCGGAATATTTACAGATACGGACAGAGCATGGGCAGCGCTCGAAAGGCTGCAGGAGAGCGAACTTGCCGCGGAGCTTTTTGTTGCCGGACCTGCACAGGTATAGTGTTATATTTATGTTCGGGCAGCATAACATATTGATCAAATCCACATTGATGATCTTCGAAAAGAAATGGGATATAAGAAGGATTATCAGATAGTTGTAAGAGTATTAGGAGTAACGCATATATGAAACTGGAAATGGATCCAAATGAATTTCTCCCCCTTCGGGAGGTTGTATTTAAGACTCTGAGAAATGCGATAATCAAGGGCGAATTTCAGCCGGGCGAGCGTCTCATGGAAGAGAAGATCGCTGCAAATCTTGGCGTCAGCAGGACTCCTGTCAGAGA
>OCTW013392751.1_pt1 | contig 34259 bp, 24 predicted proteins | sample 1539671 | NCBI WGS metagenome assembly OCTW01 (sample SAMN02144230, study PRJEB22623) | gut metagenome | biome: sheep rumen | host: Ovis aries | place: New Zealand
CGCACGCTGCTGACGCTGCTCGTCAGTGCTGTCTCAGCCTTTGCCCTTTACCAGTACTTTACCTTCATCGATCTCAAGAACGATTTCCCCAACAGACAACCCTACGGTCACGACATCGATGCCTACATCGCCATCTGGCTCGACCAGGTAGCCCTGGCCAGCCTCGCCATTGGTGCCGCGCTGATGTGCGTCGGTGCGTCGATAGCCTTCTGGCACCTGCACCGGCAGAACGAGGGCCGGCGCCTGCTGATGCTGCCCGCCACGCCGATAGAGAAGTTCCTGGCTCGCTGGGTGCTCTACGTACCCCTGCTGCTGGTGCTGCTCGTGGCGGCCTTCGTGGCTGGCGACGTGCTGCGCGTGCTCACGTGGCCGCTGTTCGGCTACGACGTATCGTTCCCGTCGGCCATTCCGTCGTTCTTCACCCAGCTGAAGTACTTGTTTTTTGTCACGCCTACAGCCCGTCCGTTGGGCGTCTTCGCTCTCTGGGCATTGTTCCTGTTCTTCCATGCCCTGAGCCTCTTCTGCAGCGTGGCGCTGCCGCGCTTGGCGTGGCTCGCCGTGCTGGCGACGTTCTTCGCCGTAATAGCCCTCATCGAGAACGCCATCGGCAACGCCGCCACGCTTCACCTGTGGCCATTTGCGGCCCTGACCGTCGTGCTCGCCGTGGGCGCCTTCTGGCTCTTCTGCCGCTACCCCCAGTACCAGTTGTTTCACCATCAATAAAGACTGACTACCACTATGACCTTTACAAACGACAAAGCGATATACCTGCAGATGGCCGACCGCCTCTGCGACGAGATCCTGGCCGGCACTTACAAGGACGACGACCGCATACCGTCGGTGCGCGAGTATGCCGTGCTGCTTGAGGTGAACACCAACACCGCCGTCAAGGCCTACGACGAGCTGGCTCGCGCGAACATTATATATAATAAGCGCGGTCTGGGCTACTTCGTCACCCCCGGCGCCCGGCAGCAGATACTCCGTGAGCGCAAGCAGGCGTTCATGAAGGAGCGCCTGCCGGAGCTGTTCCGTCAGATGCGCCTGCTGGGCATCGACATCGGCGACATCGTCTGGGCGTGGGAGAGGAATGGATAAGATTTTAAAGTCAAAAGTCCTCAGAAATCTAACAAAAATATAATAGAAGTTATTTGCACGTGATTTTTTTGCACATAATGTTCGGTACACCGCAACTTTTATGTATCTTTGCACGTCAAACTATTAAATAGTTCAATTTTCGTAACTCTTTCTTAAACGCAGAGGCGCAGAGTTATAGAGGTTTACGCGTACCATTAGAGTGGGCAGAGGCATGCCAGAGGCATTATAAGAGTACGCAGAGCCATGCGGTAGCCACTCGGCGACCCCCAAAGAATGCTTTAGCATGACTCTGGATATAACATGAAAACTCTTCATTCTCTGCGTCTCTGCGTTTAAACAAAAAAGAGAAACTTGAAATAGTAAATCCGTAAATAGTAAATCTAAAATAGTAAATAGTAAATCCGTAAATAGTAAATCTAAAATAGTAAATCCGTAAATAGTAAATATAGATGATTCATCTGCAAGACGTCAACAAGACCTATTACGGCGCCCAGCCGCTGCACGTGCTGAAAGGCATCAACCTCGACATCGAGTCGGGCGAGTTCGTCTCGATCATGGGCGCCTCGGGCTCCGGCAAGTCTACGCTGCTCAACATCCTTGGCATCCTCGACAACTACGACTCCGGGCTCTACGAGCTGGCCGGCGTCAGGATATGGAACCTGTCGGAGACTCGTGCCGCCGAATACCGCAACAAGATGATAGGGTTCATCTTCCAGTCGTTCAACCTCATCTCGTTCAAGACAGCAGTAGAGAACGTCGAGTTGCCGCTGTTCTATCAGGGCGTGAGCCGCAGGAAGCGCCACCAGCTGGCTCTAGAATATCTAGAACGCCTGGGACTGCTCGACTGGGCCACCCACTATCCCAACGAGCTCAGCGGTGGCCAGCGTCAGCGTGTGGCCATTGCCCGGGCGCTGATCACGCAGCCGAAGATTATCCTGGCCGACGAGCCCACGGGCGCCCTCGACTCGAAGACCTCGGTTGAGGTGATGCAGCTGTTGAAACAGCTGAACAGCGACGAGCATATTACCGAGATTATCGTTACCCACGACCCCACTGTGGCCCAGCAGACTAACCGTACTGTGAGAATCGTGGACGGATGCCTCATCCCTGACCCCTCTCGCTGAGGAGAGGGGCGTAAATACTTTATTGGCAGTATGGAAAAAAAAGGATTGCTCAGACATTTTACGCCCCTCTCCTTGGGAGAGGGACTGGGGGTGAGGCCCCTGCTGAATGAAATATGGCAGACGGCGCGCCGCAATAAGCTGCGCACCACGCTGACGGGCTTCGCCGTGGCGTGGGGCATCTTCATGATTATCGTGCTGCTGGGCGCCGGCAACGGCCTTATCAATGCCTTGGTGCAGCAGAACAGCCGCTTTCTCGCCAGTTCGATGGTGGTGTTTGGCGGACAGACGTCGAAACCCTATCGCGGTCTGGCCGAAGGCCGCTCGGTAAGGCTCCACGACCAGGACATAGCCATCACCGGACAGGATTTCCGGGGCGTCGTCGACGAGGTGGGCGCACAGTACCAGACCTCTGCTGTCATCAGCCGCGGCCAGCAGTATGTCTCCACTCAGGTGAGCGGCGTCTATCCTAACCATACGAAGATTGACAAGGTGGAGATGCTCCACGGCCGTTTTATCAACGTCATCGACCTGCGCGAGCGCCGCAAGGTGGTAGTCCTCGGCAGCAAGCAGGCTCAGGAACTGCTGGGGAGGCCGTCGGCTGCAACAGAGTTGCAGCATAGTGGACGGGAGACAGCAATAGGGGTGAAGAACCGGGGGCAAGAGGCGCTCATTGGGCAGTATGTCAAGGTAGGTACGCTGGCCTTCAAGGTGGTGGGCATATTCAAGGAGCAGGAGAACCGCCGTGCCGATGCCTTTGCCCCTTATTCCACCATCAAGAGCATCTATGGCACACATACCGACGACGTGGGGCGCATAGAGTTCACCTTCCACGGTCTGGCCACGGAGCAGGCCAACGAGCAGTTTGAGCGCGACTACCGTCGCCGCATGAACAGTGCCCACCAGGCGCACCCCGACGACGAGAGCGCCCTGTGGTTGTGGAACCGTTACACGCAGAACATGCAGATGAACAAGGGCATGAGCATCATTCGCACGGCGCTGTGGGTCATCGGCCTGTTTACCCTGCTCTCGGGTATCGTCGGCGTGAGCAACATCATGCTCATCACCGTCAAGGAGCGCACCCATGAGTTCGGCATACGCAAGGCCATCGGCGCCAAGCCGTGGGCTATCCTGAGACTGATTATCGTCGAGAGCGTCATCATCACTACCATCTTTGGCTATGTAGGCATGGTGCTCGGCGTGGCCGCCAATGAATATATGGATGCCACCCTGGGCCACGACGTCATCGACACCGGCCTGTTCCGCACCACGATGTTCGTCAACCCCACGGTGGGACTCGACGTCTGCATAGAGGCCACCGTGGTCATGATTGTCGCCGGTACCGTGGCCGGGCTTATTCCCGCCTACAAGGCCAGCCGCATACGGCCTATTGAGGCGCTAAATGCTGACTAGTGAGCTAGTTGTCCTAGTAGGACTAGTAAACCTAGTTGTCCTAGTAGATCTAGTTGTCCTAGTTGTCCTAGTTAAACCTAGTAAAGAATGAGAATAGATATTGATTCATACAGAGAGGTGCTTGACACCTTGACGCGCAACAAGAGCCGCTCGTTGCTCACCGGCTTCGGCGTGTTCTGGGGTGTCTTCATGCTTGTGGCGCTCATTGGCGGCGGCAACGGCCTGAAAGAGAAGCTCAACGAGAACTTCGCCGGCTTTGCTACTAACAGCGCCATGGTGTGGGCGCAACCCACGAGCAAGGCCTACAAGGGTTTCCGCAAAGGCCGCTACTGGCAGATGGATTACAAGGACGTGGAGCGCCTGCGCCAGCGCGTGCCAGAGCTTGACGTGGTAACGCCGCTGCTCTTTTCCAATGGCGGCACGGCCTATTTCGCCGACCGCAAGGCTACCGTCGGTATCAACGGCGTGCAGCCTGACTACAGCCGCGTGAACGAACCGAAACTGTTTTATGGCCGCTATATCAACGATGCCGACATCCGCCAGCACCGCAAAGTGTGCGTCATCGGTAAGAAAACCTACAAGGAGCTGTTTCCCGGCGGCGGCGACCCCTGCGGCAAGAGCATCCGCGTTGACAAGATGTACTACCGCATCGTGGGCGTCGACTATAATGTCTCTGGCGGCGTCAACTTCGGCGGCGAGGCCGGAACGATGCTCCTGCTGCCCATCACGCTGATGCAGCAGGTCTACAACCGAGGCCACCAGGTCGACATGATTGCCGTGACGGGGCGACCCGGTGTGGTGATGTCGAAGGTCACCGACCGCATCCGTGCCACCGTTGCCCGTGCCCACCTGGTAGACCCCACCGACGAGCAGGGTGCCACGGTATTCAATACCGAGGTGCTGTTCCAGCTGTTAGACAACCTCTTCCGGGGCGTCAACTTCCTAATCTGGCTCGTGGGCTTAGGCACGCTCTTGGCTGGCGCCATCGGCGTGAGCAACATCATGATGGTCACCGTGCGCGAACGTACCACAGAGATAGGCATACGCCGCGCCATAGGGGCCACGCCGCGCATGGTGCTCTCGCAGATTATCTCTGAGAGTATCGTGCTCACCCTTGTGGCGGGCATGAGCGGCATACTCTTCGGCGTGGTGATCCTGCAGATGCTGGAGCTGGCCAATACCGAGGACGGCATACTCACGGCTCATTTCCAGGTGGGCTTCTGGACGGCCATCACGGCGGCCCTCGCCGTATCGGTGGTTGGCGTGCTCGCCGGCTTGGCGCCCGCCGCCCGCGCCATGGCCATCAAGCCTGTAGACGCGATGAGAGATGAATAACAACCCAGAAATCCACCCCCAGCCCCTTCCAAAGGGAGGGGAGGTTGATTACCTGGCAGGTGGAGGTTGGTGCGAAGAGAGATAATGGTATTATGACGGAATAGTAAAAATAAATAAAAGAATAAAATACACAATCTTATGAGTACAAACAGTAGTAAGAGTAATCAAGTCCCCCTCCCCTCGGGAGGGGTTAGGGGTGGGTTAAAACTCCTTATCGCTGCCCTTGTGGCACTGGTGTTTATCGGCACCTTCGTGTTTCTCTGGCAGAAGAGCCAGCCCAAGGAGGTGGTGTATCAGGAGTTGAGTCCAGAACAGAAAGACATTGAGAAAACCACTATCATCACCGGCAAGATAGAGCCGCGCAACGAGGTGGCCGTGAAGCCGCAGATCAGCGGCATCATTGCCGAGCTGATGAAGGAGCCGGGACAGCATGTGCAGCAGGGCGAGGTGATTGCCCGTGTGAAGGTGATTCCCGACATGGGGCAGCTCAGTAGTGCCGAGAACCGCGTGCGGCTGGCCATGCTGAACCTGAAGCAGGCCGAGGTGGACTTCCAGCGCGAGGAGAACCTGCACAGCCAGCAGCTCGTCTCTGACGACGAGTACGACAAGGTGCGCCAGCAGCTGCGGCAGGCACAGCAGGAGAAGGCCGCCGCCGAGGATGCCCTGCAGGTGGTGCGCGACGGTGTGAGCCGCTCCAATGCCTCGGCATCGTCGACGCTCATCCGCAGTACCATCAGCGGCGTCATCCTCGACATTCCTGTCAAGGTGGGCAATTCCGTCATCAACAGCAACACCTTCAACGACGGTACCACCATTGCCACCGTGGCCAACATGCAGGACCTTATCTTCCGCGGCAATATCGACGAGACGGAGGTGGGACAGCTCTCCATCGGCGTGCCGATGAAGATTACCATCGGTGCACTGCAGGACCTGCAGTTTGATGCTGCCTTGGAGTATATCTCGCCGAAGGCCATCGAGACTAACGGTGCCAACCAGTTTGAAATCAAGGCCGCCGTGCACTTAGCCTCGCTGAAGAGCAAATCGGCGGGCGGTGCCGCCGTGATGGCTGAGACGGGTGCCGGCGGTGAGGCTATCCGCTCGGGATTCTCGGCCAATGCCGAGATTGTGCTGGCCCGTGCCGACAAGGTGCTTGCCATTCCCGAGAGTGCGCTGGAGTTCAGCGGCGACTCCACCTTTGTCTACATCGTCAGCGGCGCTGGCGACGATAAGCGCTACGACCGCCGCCCCGTGGTCACCGGCCTGAGCGACGGCGTGAATATCGAAGTCAAGAAAGGCTTGAGCGCCAAGGACGTGGTGCGCGGCCCGCAAATCATCACCGACGACCAGGAGGACTAAGCCATGAAGAAAGTTAAAAGTATGCTATACCGCGGCGTTGCCGCCCGCCGTCCGCTGTGCTGCGGCGTTGCCGTTCTCCGTCCGCTGTGCTGCGGCGCTGCCGCAGCCCTCGCCGTCCTCGCCGTTCTTCCCGCTGCCGCCCAGCCGCGCCAGTGGACGCTCCGCGAGTGTTGCGACTATGCCGTGACTCATAACATCAGCATCCGCCAGCAGGAACTGCGCCGGCGCCAGCAGGAGGTGCAGCTCTCTACCGCCCGCAACAGCCGCCTGCCCAACCTCAGTGGCACGGTAGGCCAGAACTTCAGCTTCGGCCGAGGTCTGACCGCCAACAACACTTACACCAATACCAACACCTCGTCGACATCGTTCTCACTCGGTACGACCATCCCCCTGTTTACGGGCTTCCAGATTCCCAACCAGATACGGCTGAGCCAGCTCAACCTTGAAGCTGCCACCCAGGACCTGGAGAAGGCCAAGAACGACATCCGCATGCAGGTGGCGCAGGCCTATGTGCAGATTCTCTACAGTCAGGAGATTAGCGCCGTGGCCCATCGTCAGATTAGCATCGACTCCATGCAGGTGGTGCGCCTGCAGGCGCTGGTCGACAACGGCAGGGCCAGCGGCGCCCAGCTGTCGCAACAGCAGGCCACCCTTGCCCAAAGCCGCCTCACCGCCACCCAGGCCGACAACAATCTGGACCTGGCGCTGCTCACAATGACCCAACTCTTAGAGCTCCCGACGGCTGATGGCTTCGCCGTAGCCCCTTTCTTGAATGAAGAATTAAGAGTGAAGAATGAAGAATTTGCTGCCGCCGTCCCCTCTCCCGCCGGTTCGCTGTGCAGCGACGCTGTCCCCGACGCTGAGGCCGTCTATGCCGAGGCCCTCGGCCTGAAGCCCGAGATTGCCGCCCAGCAGTTGCGCCTGCGTGCCGCCGACCACAGCATCCGCATAGCACAGGCCGGCTATATGCCTACGCTCTCGCTCAGCGGCGGCTTAGGCTCTAATTACTATACCAACAGCGAGATTAGCTCCGACCCCTTTGGCCGCCAGCTAAAAAACAACTTCAGCCAGTATATCGGTCTGAGTCTGAATATTCCCATCTTCAACCGCTTTCAGACGCGCAACAGCGTGCGCAGCGCCCGGCTGGAGCAGCAGAACCAGCAACTGACGCTCGACAATACGAAGAAGACGCTCTATAAGGAGATTCAGCAGGTGTGCCTCAACTACGGTGCTGCCCAGGCAAAGTTTCAGAGCAGCAGTGCCGCCGTGCGCAGCAGTCAAGATGCCTTTACCCTAATGCAGGCCAAATACGAGAACGGCAAGGCCAACATCACGGAGTTTAATGAGGCTAAGAACAACTATCTGCGTGCAGAGTCAGACTGCGCTCAGGCGCGTTACGAACTGCTCTACCAGCATGCCCTGCTACAGTTCTACCGCGGACAACCGTTTTAAGTGAATTTACTCTTCACTTATTTGGGTTGTTCGGCCTCTAAGCGGTCGATGGCGCCGCTGACGGGATTCATCCACAGACGCGTGCCGTAGTGCTTGTTGAAGAGGTCGCCGTTGAGCAGTTCGACATTGCCAAACTGCGGGGCGGGGAACTCTTCACTGCTCATGGCGTCGATGCCGTTGTAGACGGTGCTGCGCATCTTGCCCGGCACGTTGTAGTAGAGGCCGTTCTCTGCCTTTTTCTTCTTGGCAGCCTGCTCGGCGTCGGTAGTAGGCAGTTCAGTGAGGTTCTCCACACTAATATAATAAGGTGTACCGCTCAGGTCGTCGGCATCCACCAGTCCGAAGTGCTTGGAGAAACGGAACACCAGCAGGCGGTCGAACGCCTCAGTGGGGCATACGACGAACAGCTCTTCAGTGGTGTCGCGCACCGTGGTGCCTGCAAAGAGGCTGGTGAGCGCCTGATCCTGCTGGTCGAGCTGACCAAGCATAAGTTTCATCTGGTCGCCGTCCTTGGGCATAAAGTCGGCCTGACCCTTGACCAGTTGGCTACGGCTGTCGCGGATGTCGTAAATCTCCTGAGCCGTCAGCTGAGCCATCTTTGCCGTGCTGCCGGCAGACAGTATCTCTTCGTTCATAAACTGCCGTGGGTTGACGGTCGCCGGTTTCTTGGCAGCCTTAAACGGTGCCGGCACAGCCGGCTTCTGCGGCTCGGCGTTGATGGCAGTGAGCACGCCCTCGTCGTTGACGGCGATGTTGATGGCCGACGTTTTGTTGTTGAACTTCACACTGTAGGCTTTCGTCGTGTCGCGCACGCCGATGGCCGTCTGTGCCACCGACAGCAGGCGGTAACTCACCGACGGCTCCGTGCTCACGTTGCTGAGTCTGAGAAACCGCTCGGCATACGATGCGAAGTCGCCCGGCGTATACGTGGTCTTCTCAATGCGCACGGTCAGCCGGATGGCTGTCTTGGGCAGGAAGTAGACGGCACCCTCCTGTGTCACTCCCGGCATGTAGAGGCCGGTCTGGGTTTGAGCCACTGCGTGGTCAGAGAATAATAAACAGTAAATGGCGATCAGTGCCAGGGTGGCTATTGTCGTTATGCGTTTCATTATAGTGATGTCCTTAATCTTTTAATTTTTCAATCTTTTAATTTTTCATTTTTCCCAGCGCTTTCGGCAGGTATCTGATGATGTCGCGGGCTATGAGGCTCTCCTGTCCCATCTCCTGGGCGGCCATGTCGCCAGCCAGTCCGTGTAGGTACATCCCCACGATGCAGGCCTCCCGTTGGCTGTAGCCACGGGCTAAGAGACCGGTGAGAATGCCTGTGAGCACGTCGCCGCTGCCGGCGGTGGCCATGCCGGCATTACCGGTTGTGTTGAATGTGATATGACCGTCGGGGCTGCAAAGCGCCGAGTAGTGGCCTTTCAGTATGATGTATGCCTGCAGACGCTGTGACAGGTCGCGGGCTTTCGACAGCCGCTCGAAACTGTCGGAAGAATGACCCTCTAAGCGGTCGAATTCCTTGGGGTGGGGTGTCAGGATGATGTCCTTAGGCAGTTGCTGCACCCACGCATGGTGGTTGGCCAGGATGTTGATGGCATCGGCATCGCAGACGATGGGGCACTGCGTGCGCCGCAGTTGGGCGATAATAGCGATGGCCGTTGTCTCTGCTGTTCCTAAGCCGGGACCTATACCCATGGCTTGGAAGTCCTCGGTGTCGACAGCCTCAGAGAAGGAAGTCTCCTCGCGGTCTATCATCAACACGGCTTCGGGAACCGCGGTCTGCAGGATGGGCACGTTCTTGCGCGGCGTGCGACAGGTGACCTTGCCCACGCCCGATCGAAGACACGCTTCAGTGGCCAGGACGGCGGCGCCAGCCATGCCGTAGCTGCCGGCAATCATCAGGACATTGCCCATCATGCCCTTATGGGCGTAGGGATGGCGTGGCGGCAGCATCAGGGCTCTGACGTCAGCCTCTTCCACCATGGTGTACTGGCACTCTGTTTTCTCGATGCCCTCCTGGCTCAGTCCGATGTCAAGCACTTGCAGGTCGCCAACAAACTGCTGGTTCTCGGCGAAGAGCATCGACAGTTTCTTCTGTCCTAAGGTGAGCGTCAGTGTGGCGCGAACGATGTTGGCCCTGACGTTATAGGTGTTGTCTTCGGTCATCAGCCCCGACGGCATGTCGATACTCACCACCTCGGCAGGCGAGGCGTTGATATATTTCACCAGTGAGGCGAAACCGCCGTTCAAGGGCTTGTTGAGGCCGGAGCCGAAGAGACCGTCGACCACGAGCATGCCGTGCTCTAACTGTGGCGGGTCAAACTCCTGTGTCACTTCTACAAAATGCTTGGCTTTCTTGCTCGTCAGTCGTTTCTTGTTTTCCTCGCAGTCGGCCGACAGATGTCCGGAGATGTTAAATAGAAAAATCTTCACCTCGTAGCCTCGCTCTATCAGCATGCGCGCAACAGCCAAGGCATCGCCGCCGTTGTTGCCAGGGCCGGCGAACACCACCACAGGTACCGTCATGTCCCAGCGTGCAATGATGGCCTGTGTCAGGGTCTTGGCGGCGCGCTCCATCAGGTCAATCGACTTGATGGGTTCGTGCTCTATAGTATATTTGTCAAGCTCATGTATCTGAGCGCTCGTAAAGATCTTCATAATTGCGCGCAAAGATACGGCAAATTCAGCAGAAAACAAAACATTTCCTTCTTTTTCTGACGCTATTCGGATAAAAAGTATTAATTTTGCACCGCAAAACAATATCCATCTGTTTTTGGTATGAATAGAGTAACCATTAAAGATAAGACCTTCGAGGTGTCTATGCCTGCTGCTCAGATACAGGCGCGAGTGAAGGAACTGGCTCAGCAGATGAGCCGTGACTTGGAGGGTAAGAATCCGCTGTTTCTGGCTGTGCTCAACGGCGCGTTCATCTTCGCCGCCGACCTGATGCGCGAGATGACCATTCCCTGTGAGATTTCGTTTGTAAAGTTAGCCTCCTATCAGGGTACCACGTCGACAGGCAAGGTGCACGAGGTGATAGGCATCAACGAGAACCTCACCGACCGCACCGTTGTCATCGTGGAGGACATTGTGGAGAGCGGTCTCACCATCAAGCGTATGATGGAGCAGCTGGGCACGCGCAACCCCGCCTCGGTGCAGGTGTGCACGCTTTTCTTCAAACCCGAGAAACTGACGGTAGACTTGAAGCTCGACTATGTGGCCTTCGAGATTCCCAACGACTTCATCCTAGGCTATGGACTGGATTACGATCAGCAGGGCCGCGGGTTGAAGGACATCTATACCTTGGTGAAGGGTGAAGAGTAAAAGGTGAAGGGAGATTACTTCATCGGCAAGGTAATATATCGTAAATCAAAAATATCGTAAATCGAAAATAAAATAGTAAATCGCAAGTAAAGTGAGAATAATAAAGCTTCCCCACATGCCGAGTGATGTTGAGGCGCGCAAAGGCGACCTCATTACCGACCTGTGGACTAAGGGTAAAGAAATCAAAGCAAAGCAGAACCAACAAGAACAACGAATAAAAATGAAGAACATTGTAATCTTCGGTGCCCCCGGCTCCGGCAAGGGCACGCAGAGCGACAAGCTCATTGAAAAGTATGGACTGAATCACATCTCGACCGGCGACGTACTGCGGGCCGAGATTAAGAAAGGCACGGAATTAGGGCAGACGGCCCAGAAGTTTATAGACCAGGGACAGCTCATTCCCGACGACTTGATGGTGAGCATTTTAGCCTCCGTCTACGACGCCTTTGGCCGTGGCCATAAGGGTGTGATCTTCGACGGTTTTCCCCGCACTATCCCTCAGGCCGAGGCCCTGAAGGCGATGCTCAGCGAGCGCGGCGACAAGGTGGCCGCCATGATAGAGCTCGACGTGCCTGAGGACGAGCTGATGAAGCGTCTTGTGCTGCGTGGCCAGCAGAGCGGTCGTGCCGACGACAACGAGGAGACCATCAAGAAGCGCCTCGTCGTCTATCACTCACAGACACAGCCCCTCATCCAGTGGTATGCCAACGAGGGTATTCACTACCACATCAACGGCAGCGGCGAGCTGGACCGCATCTTCGCCGACATCTGCGCCGTGATTGACAGCATCTGACAAAAGCCCTTATGGAGAGCAACTTCGTAGACTATGTCAAGATACTTTGCCGCTCGGGCAAGGGTGGTCGCGGGTCGATGCACCTGCGGCATGTGAAGTATAACCCCAACGGCGGTCCCGACGGTGGCGACGGCGGCCGTGGTGGCAGTATCTACCTGCGCGGCAACCACAACTACTGGACGCTGCTCCACCTGAAGTATGAGCGCCACATCTTTGCCGAGCATGGCGGCAACGGCGGGCGCGACAAGTGCCACGGCACCGACGGCAAAGACATCTATATCGACGTGCCGCCGGGCACGGTGGTCTATAATGCCGAGACGGGCAAGTTCGTCTGCGACGTGGCCTACGACGGTCAGGAGGTGCTGCTGCTGAAGGGCGGCCGTGGCGGACTGGGCAACTTCCAGTTTCGCACCGCCACCAACCAGGCGCCGCGCTATGCACAGCCCGGCGAACCCATGCAGGAGATGACCGTCATCCTGGAGCTGAAGCTGCTGGCCGACGTAGGCTTGGTGGGATTTCCCAATGCCGGCAAGTCGACGCTGGTCAGTGCGCTGAGCAATGCCAAGCCCAAGATAGCCAACTACCCGTTTACCACGATGGAGCCCTCGCTGGGCATCGTGGGCTACAGAGACGGCAAGTCGTTTGTCATGGCCGACATTCCCGGCATTATCGAGGGTGCCGCCGAGGGCCGCGGCCTGGGGCTCCGCTTTCTCCGCCATATTGAGCGTAACTCACTGCTGCTCTTCATGGTGCCCGGCGACACCGACGACATCCGCCGTGAATACGAGATCTTGCTCAACGAGCTGCGACAGTTCAATCCCGACCTGCTCGACAAGCACCGCGTGCTGGCCGTCACCAAGTGCGACCTGCTCGACGACGAGCTTATAGCCATGCTCCGCGAGGAGCTGCCGCAAGACCTTCCCATCGTCTTCATCTCCGCCGTCACGGGCTACGGCTTAGACGGGCTGAAGGACGTGCTCTGGGCCGAGATGAACGCCGAGAGCAACAAGCTGGCGGCCATTGCCACCACCGAGAGTCTGGCCCACCGCGACAAGGACATGAGCCGGTTCCACGAGGAACTGGTCAATGAGGGCGAGGACGAGGACATCGAGATTAGTGACGTCGACGCCGACGAACTGGAAGACCTCGACGACCTTGAGGACTTCGAATATGAGGATTAGTCAACCACCTTATTTATCATTTATTAAAACATCCGTACAGCTATGCAGAAAAGATTAAGCGTATTGGTAGCGTTGCTGTTGACACTTGTGTCGGCAACCGTGGCTCAAGTAACCACCTCAGGTATTAACGGTAAGGTGACGGCCAACGATGAGGAGGTCATCGGTGCCACCGTTACCGCCCGCCATCTGCCCTCGGGGGCTGTCTATCGTGCTGTAACCAATATCAGCGGCCGTTACGCTTTGGAAAATTTGCGTGCCGGCGGCCCTTACGAGGTTGAAGTGTCGTATATCGGCTACCAACCCAAGAAGTTTACCGACATCCAGTTGTCGCTGGGGCAGAGCACAGTGCTTGACGTATGGCTGAGCGAAGACTCGCAGATGCTGCAGGAGGTGCAGGTGTTTTCTACCGCTGGGCGTAACAACATGCGTACCGACCGTGCCGGCGCCGTCACCAGCGTAGGTGCCGAGCAGATGACCTATATCCCCACCGTCAGCCGCTCCATGAACGATATCATGAAGATGACGCCCACCGGCGCCAATACCGGCAACGGCTTTGCCGTGGGTGGCGGTAACTTCCGCCAGTCGTATGTCACCATCGACGGTGCCGCCTTCAACAATGCCTTCGGCATCGGCGGTAACCTGCCTGGCAACGGCTCGCCCGTCTCTCTCGACGCCTTGGAGCAGATCTCTGTATCCACGTCGCCTTTCGACGTGCGCCAGAGCGGTTTTACCGGAGGCGCCATCAGTGCCGTTACCAAGAGCGGCACCAATGAGTTCAAGGCCTCGGCCTATATGTATACCACCAATGTCCACCTGCGAGGCAATCAGGTGGGCGACTACGACGAGATCAGCCGCACCCAGGACCACACTACGATGTATGGCGCCACCCTCGGCGGGCCTATCGTCAAAGACAAGCTTTTCTTCTTTGTCAACGGCGAGTACGAAGACCGCGTCTCTGCCGGTCCTACGGCCGTGGCCCGCGATGGCAGCCAGCCTTGGGATGCCGCCAACAACGTGGTGCACCGCCCAACAGTGGCCGAGATGACCGCCATCCAGCAGTATCTGGCCACCACCTACGGCTACAATCCCGGACCCTATCAGGGCTACAGCGACAAGTCGCCGGCCTTCAAGGTGCTGGCCCGCTTAGACTGGAACATCGACGATAATAATAAGGTAAACGTGCGCTTCTCGAAGTCTAAGTCGAAGGAAGTGAAGTCGCCCTCCACCTCTGTCAGCCCCCTGTCGGCCTCCATCGTCTATCCTGGTAATACTGCCGCCGGCATGCGCTCGAGCATGAACATCGGCTCCGGCGCCGCCCTCTACTTCCAGAGCCAGCGCTATAACCAGGACTACAACTTCACGTCGCTGGCCGCCGAGTGGAATGCCAAGTGGGGTGGGGTGAACAACACCCTGCGCGCCACCTACAGCTATCAGGACGAGCCCCGCAGCTATGAGGGCGGCACCTTCCCCTCAACACACATACTGAAAGACGGTGCTGCCTTTGCCGCCTTCGGTCCCGACCTGTTTACCGCCGGCAACCTGCGTCAGGTGAAGACCTTCGTGGGCACCGAGGAACTGTCGTTTACCACCGGCGTCCATAAGCTCGTGGCCGGTCTGCAGTTTGAGACCAACGAGGCCGTCAACGGATTCATGCAGGGCGGTAACGGCCTCTTTGTCTACAACTCCTGGGACGACTTCGTCAGCCGTGCCACGCCCTCGGCCTATCTCGTCACCATGTCGGCCGATGCCGACGGCTCGCAGTTCCTGGCCAAGATGAGGTCGCAGCTGTTCTCCGTCTACGTGCAAGACCAGATTAACGTCTCCGACCAGCTGCGCCTTACCGCCGGCCTGCGTGTGGAGAAACCTATCTATCCCGCCCTGGAGAACAACTACAACCACCAGTTTGCCGACCTCGTGTTCGACAACAACAAGTACAGCACCGACCAGCTGCCCGAGGGCAGCCTGACCGTCAGTCCCCGTATCGGCTTCAACTGGGACATCCTTGGCGACCAGCGTTACGTGCTGCGTGGCGGCACCGGCTACTTCATAGGCCGTCTGCCATTCGTGTGGCTCGTCTCGGCCGTGGGCAACTCCAACTGCGGACAGGTGCAGTATGGCTATATGCTCAACGACGCCAATGGCAATTATCCTGCCTATGCCGGCGTGCCTGCCTTCTCGCCCAGCGTGGCCGAGCAGATACAGACGCTCGACATGAGTAAGATTGGCGGCTATAACCCCGCGCCGCCGGCACAGCCCACCATCATCGACCGCAACCTGAGCATGAACGCCGTGTGGAAGACGTCGCTGGCCCTGGATGCCAAGCTGCCCTACGGCATCGACTTCACTCTTGAGGGCATGTACAGCCGTGAGTTCAATCCCGCCGTCATCCGCAATGTCAACATCCACCGCAACGGTGCCAGCAAGGTGACGCTCGCCCCTGGCGACACCCGCAACCTTTATACCACTTATATCAGCGGCGTGAACCCCTTCCTCATTACCAATGGCGGCAGCAACGCCTTCTATTATTCCATCACGGCGTCGCTGGCCAAGAAGTTTGACTTCGGCCTCGATGTCAAGGCCAGCTACACCTACTCCAAGGCTAAGAGCTATGGCGACGGCATCGGCGACCAGGTAACCTCGGCCTACAGCACCAACCGCTATTCGGTGAACGCCGTCAACGACGAGGAACTGGGCTATGGCACCTACGTGTCGCCCCACCGCCTGCTGATCTCGGCCAACTACCGCAAGGAGTATGCCAAGCACTTCGCAACGACCGTAGGCCTGATCTACGACGGCATGAACAGCGGGTTCATTGGCGGCTCTTCCTACCGCTACTCGCGCTTCTCCTACACGCTCAACAGCAACATCGTCGGCGACCGTGGGGCTAACAACCTGATGTATATCCCCGCCTCGCGCCAGGCTCTCGACGAGTGGAACTTCACCGACATCCAAGAATCCAGCGGCACCTATACCGCCGACCAGCAGCGCGACGACTTCTGGGCTTACATCCAGCAGGACAGCTACCTCAGCAGCCACACTGGCGAGTATGCCGAGCGCGGCGGCGCTCTCATGCCATGGCACCACCAGCTGGACTTCAAACTGATGCAAGACTTCTACATCAAAGCAGGCAGCCGACGCCACACCCTCCAGCTGGGCATAGACATCGAGAACCTGCCTAACCTCATCAGTAAGCACTGGGGAATCTACCGGCAGGTGAACAGTATGATGCCGCTGACCTATACGGCCAAGACCGGCACCTACAACTTTGCCAAGCAGAGCGGCAAGGTGCTTGCCGACACCTTTGCCGACTACAACGGCATGCAGTCTACCTACCGCATACAGTTCAGCCTGCGCTACATATTCTGATTTACTTAGCAAAGGCAACAATAGGTGACATCTTTTATACTTGTCACCTATTGTTTTTGTAACCATTTGTAAGCCTGTTCCAGAGTTGGAAATTTTATTTTTTTTGGATTTATTTGCAAAAAAATAGTTCGTTTTGGATAATTATTATTAATTTTGCAGCCGCAAAGCAAAAGGAGGGCCGAACTGCGGTTCCGCCCGGTATTAATTAATTAATAACAACAACAAAAATTTATGCAGAAAAGATTGTTTTTTCTGGTGGTCACGCTGTTAACAGTTTCGTTAACGGCGCTGGCTCAAGTGACAACTTCTGGTATCAATGGTAAGGTGACCCTTGGCACTGCCAATGGCGAGACGGCCATTGGTGCTACCGTTCAGGCTGTTCACCAGCCTTCAGGCACTCGCTATGGTGCTGTTACCAATGTTGAGGGCCGCTTCTCTATTCAGGGTATGCGTGCCGGCGGTCCTTACACGGTGACCGTGTCTTACGTAGGCAGCCAGACAAAGTCGTTCGAGGGTATCAACCTCTCTCTCGGCGAGACCTACAGCCTGCAGGTATGGCTCGAGGACGACACCAAGCAGTTAGGTGAAATCACGATTACGGGTCAGGCCGGTCTGGCCGCTTCGCGCAACGGTGCTGCCGAGACCATCAGTGGCAGCCGTCTGGCCGAGCTGCCCTCCATCACTCACAGTGTGGCTGACGTGGCACGTATCAATCCCTTCGTGAGGACCTCTGAGAGCGGCGCTATCAGCATTGCCGGCTCCAACAACCGCTATAACTCCATCCAAATTGACGGTTCTATGGCCAACGACGTGTTCGGCCTTACCTCCAACGGTGCCAACGGCGGTCAGGCCGGCACCCAGGCCTTCTCTATGGAGACCATCGAGCAACTGCAGGTGAGCATTGCCCCCTTCGATGTGCGCCAGAGCGGTTTCACCGGTGGTGCTATCAATGCCATCACCAAGTCGGGAACCAACGATTTTCACGGCAGTGTCTATGGCTACTATCAGGATGGCGGCTTGGTGGGCAACAAGTATCAGAAGCACGACGGTACCGATTCCGACGACTATGGCTCACAGACCGACTACACTTGGGGTGCCACTCTGGGCGGCCCTATTGTGAAGGACAAGCTCTTCTTCTTTGCCAACTACGAGCGCACCAACAAGGAGTACGACAATGCCTACAGCGCCAAGGGTTCGCAGACCAAGGTTGACTGGGATCTGGCCGAGAATCTGCTGAGCACGCTCAAGCAGCAGGCTGCCGCTCAGGGCGTCAACTATACCGGCTCGTTAGGTACTCCCAAGGAATACACCTATTCTGACAAGGTAGGCCTGAAGCTCGACTGGAACATCAACGACCGCCACCACGCCTCGCTGCGCTGGAGCCTGGTCGATGCTCGCAAGAACAACAATACAGCCGGCGCTTCGTCGCTGGTGACCAACGATTACGCTTACGACTTCGTGTCGAAGGCCAACTCTCTGGTACTCGAATTGCAGAGCCGCTTCAGCAACAACGTGAGCAACGAGTTCCACCTCAGCTGGACTAGTGTCCGCGACAAGCGCAATCCTGGCCTGGCATTCCCCATGGTGTCGGTGAGCAATGTCGGTGGCGGTACCCTCAACATGGGTAACGAGCGCTCGTCGATGGCCAACGGTCTGGATCAAGACGTGTGGACACTGACCGACAATCTGACATGGACCCTCGGCAGCCACGCCATCACCTTTGGTACCCACGACGAGCTCTACAGCTTCGGCAACCTCTTCTGCCAGGACTTCTATGGTTCGTACTACTTCAACTCGCCCGACGACTTCCTTGCCGGCAATATTGCACGCTTCCGCCTGGGTCGCGCCATCGAGGCGGTGGCCGGTACCGACCGCTGGAGTTCGCCCTTCAAGGCTGCACAGCTGGGCTTCTACGTGCAGGACAAGTGGGATGTTACCGATAACTTCCAGCTGACCTACGGCCTGCGTATCGACATGCCCATGATGCTCGACACACCGCTGGAGAACAAGGACTTCAACACCTGGGCACAGCAGCACGGCTACGACGTGCAGACCAACCAGAAACTTGCCGTCAAGCCCCTCTGGTCGCCCCGCTTAGGTTTCCGTTACGATGTGTTGGGCAACAATGCCGTCGTCATCCGCGGTGGTGTGGGTATCTTCACCGGCCGCATACCCTTCGTCTGGATCAGCAACAACTTCTCTAACACTGGTGTGGCACAGTTCAATTACGACACCGGCTCGGGCAAGGGTGGCGACAAGCAGTTCCTGCTCAATCAGCAGACCATCATGCAGAACGTGCCCTCTACCTCGCAGGGTGCTCCCGCCTTTGCTGCACAGACCATCAACGTGTTCAACAAAGACTTTAAGTTTGCCCAACAGCTACGTGCTGACCTCGCTGTTGACGTTGTCGGTCCCGCAGGCATCAAGTGGACTGTCGAGGGTATCTACTCCAAGACGCTCAACGACATTATCGTGAAGAAGCTCAACATCGAGTCTACCGGCAAGACCTGGGGCGAGACCAACGGTTTCGACTTCGACAATCGCCCAATGTTTACCACGATGAAGAGCACACCCAACATCCTCTACTTGGATAATGTGTCGAAGGGCTATTCTTACAACATCTCTGTGAAGGCTGAGAAGAGCTTCGACTTCGGCCTCGACCTGATGGCCAGCTACACCTATGGCAAGTCAAAGACCGTGAACAACGGTTCATCGTCGGTGGCTGCCTCCAACTTCCAGTACAACTACACCCACAAGGATCCTAACGCCGTAGAGCTGGAGACCTCAAACTTCGACATGCCTCACCAGGTGATGGCTTCGGCCTACCAGCACATCAGTTGGAACAAGAACCCAGGTCGCACCTTTGACAACAAGACCACCATCGGCCTGATCTATACCGGCAACTCGGGTGCTCCTTTCTCTATCTATACCTATGGCGACATGAACGGCGACGGTGTCAACAACGACCTGATGTTCATACCCACCGACGCCCAGATCGACCAGCTGGCAGCTGTCGGCCACTTCGCCGCCACCAGCAAGTTTACTACCGAGCAGCAGGTGGCCAACTTCAAGCAGTGGATTGCCGGCGACGACTATCTCTCGGCTCACCGCGGAGAGTTCTGCGAGCGCAACGGCGACTACGAGAAGTGGGAGAACCGCCTCGACCTGCACTTCGACCACAAGTTCGGCTTCAAGATCGGCAAGGAGATACGCTACCTGCAGATTGGCTTCGACATCATCAACTTCACCAACATGCTGAGCAAGAAGTGGGGTGCCACCATGTCGCAGGGCGGCTACAACTACTACAGCCCGCTGACCATCAGCAAGGGTAAGTATTCATTCCAGCAGAAAGGTGACTACGACATGCGTTCTTATGCCGACTACTACAGCCGCTGGCGCATGCAGCTCAGTGCTAAGCTGACGTTCTAATTGTAAAACCTCAAATTTTAAACTTCATAAAATGAAAAAATATATTTTTCTGGCACTGACGGCACTCTTCGCCCTGACGGCCAACGCACAGACGGGCAGCTGCGACAACAACGGCGCCTGCTGCTTCTCGCCCTACTGGTATATACAAGCTCAGGGGGGCGTGCAGATTCCCTATACTCCCGGTAAGCGTGGCGACCTTATATCGCCCGTCTTCGGCCTCAACGTCGGCCGCCAGGTGACGCCCCTCGTGGGTGTGCGCCTCGGTGCCGAGGGCTGGGATTCGAAGGTGAAAGACCAGTACGTGGCCGATACTTACAATAAGTTCAAGTATTATGCCGTGAGTTTCGACGCTACGCTCAACCTGGTGAATCTCTTCACCAAGAAGGCCTGCACGCCTTTGGCCTTCTATCTGCTCGGCGGTGCCGGCTACACCTGGTCGGAGGCTACACTCACCAGTTCTACCAAGTTTGCTCCCGCCGTCCGTGTGGGCGCTATCCTTGAGGCTCGTCTTTGCAAGAATGTAAGCCTTACTTTGGAGCATCGTGTGACCAACACCTCGACGCAGTGGAACGGACGCATCGACGGCGACAAGCAGCACGACTGGTATTCGTCAACGCTCCTGGGCGTGGCCTTCAACTTCGGCCACAAGAAGGTGGCGAAGCCTGCACCTGCTCCCGAGCCTGCTCCTGTGGTAGAGCCCGCTCCTGCTCCCGCTCCCGCTCCCGTGGTGGAGAAGAAGCCCGAGCCCGTGGTAGTGAAGGACGAGCCGCTGAAGGAGACATTCTTCTACCTCATCCGTGAGTCGGACCCCGACCCCGAGACTATCCTCAACAAGATTGCTGACTGGTGTAAGAAATATCCCGCCAAGAAGATTACCGTCAGCGGTTATGCCGACAAGGGTACTGGTAACGCCAAGATTAATGCCAAGTACGCCCAGCAGCGTGCCGAGAAGGTGGCTAAGAGCCTGCAGAGCAAGGGCATCGACGCCAGCCGCATGACTGTTAACAGCTACGGCGACACCGTGCAGCCCTACACCGAGAACGACCGCAACCGCTGCGTCATCGTTGTGGGAGAGTAAAAAAGTCAGTTAAAAAACAACGCTAATGAAAGGCCGAAAGAACTTCTCTTTTGGCCTTTTTTTGATAATTGACTTACAGAAGTTTCTCTGCGTTTAAAATATACTTCCGCATTTTTATGTTAATAACCAAACTTAAGTTACCCTACATGTGAAATAATGATTGCTCTGTCATCAGTTTGGCTTTAAGTGGCTACTAAGACAATGCGACTCTTAGCCTATTGACTAAGAGTCGCATCGAACAATATTAAATAACTAAAAACCATATTCTAAAGAAAAGATGTCCGTCTCACGACGTGAATCAAATGTTATCCAATCTTTGTTACCTTTATCTGATACCCTTGAAGCAATCTTTATTACCTAACTAAAACCTATCTACTAACCAATCTTTATTACCTAACTAAAACCTATCTACTAACCAATCTTTATTACCTAACTAAAACCTATCTACTAACAATCTTTATTACCTTAACTAATACCGTTTATATATAGTGCTATTGAAGATTCTTCCTGTGGAGTCTCGCGACTCGGCTTGTTGTCTTTTGACGATGCAAAGGTATGACGATTTCTTGAACTGGCAATGAATAATGGCCGTTTTCTGCTAAAAACGGCCATTCTTTTGACGTAAATCAACTGCGGTGTGTGCGAGCACGGTCTATATGTGTGCGGCCACAGCATTCGTAAGCTCTACAAACTGGGCGATGGTGAGCTGCTCGGGGCGCAAGGTGAGAAACGAAGCCTGGTTTTCGAACAGTGAAGCCTCTGGAGGCAGCAGTTGGCGCAGACTGACGCGCAGCATCTTGCGCCGCTGGTTGAACACGGTCTTCACCACGCGGCGGAAGAGCGCCCAGTCGCAGCCCAGGTCGGTGACGTCGTTGCGCGTCATGCGTATGACAGCCGACTGCACCTTTGGCGGCGGGTTAAACACGCCGGGCTCTACGGTAAAGAGGTACTCTACGTCATACCACGCTTGGATCAGCACCGAAAGAATGCCATACTGCTTGTTGCCGGGCTGGGCAGCCATGCGCAGGGCCACCTCATGCTGTATCATGCCTGTGCAGCAGGGAATGAGGTCTTTGTTGTCGAGCATCTTAAAGAATATCTGCGAGGATATGTCGTAAGGATAGTTGCCAGTGAGCACGAAAGGCTGTCCGCCGAACACCTCGTGCAGGTCCATGCGCAGGAAGTCGCCCTCGATGATGGGTGATGGGTGTTGGGTGTTGGGTGATGGATTTTGGTTGGTGGGTGACGGGTGTTGGGGGGCGGCAAAGAGTGTCGCCTTGAGGTAGGCTACGCTCTCGCGGTCGATCTCCACCACCTTCAGCGGGCGCGGCTTGGTAGTGAGGAACTGCGTCATGACACCCATGCCGGGTCCTACCTCCAGTACGGGCAGGGTGGGGTAGGGCTCGTCGACGGTGTCGGCTATGCGCTTGGCTATACTCAGGTCAACTAAGAAGTGTTGCCCCAGGTTCTTCTTCGGACGTACTTGCTTGATCAAAATTAAAAAATGTTATATGGTTCTTAATGGGGTGTCAAGCGATGTCCCAACCGCTTTTTTATAAATAGGATGTGACCGTATTTATCTCCTCCACCCCTGCCCCTCCTCTCAGGAGGAGGGAAGTTGATTAGCTGGCAAGCCACTCTGGATGCGTAATTGGTTAGTTGAGCTGGCAAGCCATTCGGGAGATGTTGAGCAGGGTGATAGCGGTCAGCCGGCCATTATGGCTTCTACGAAGGACTTGGTGACCAGGAACGAGTGTTCAGACACGGTCTGCCAGAAGTTGTGATACTGTGAGGCGTGGTCGTCGCGCAGAGGGATGTCGCTGACGACGCGGAACGATACGAACGCCACCTTATTAATATAGCACGTCTGGGCGATGGCGCACGACTCCATGTCGACAGCTTTGGCCTGGGGAAAGTGGCCGACGATGGAACGCATCTTCTCCTTGGAGTCTACAAACCAGTCGCCGGTGACTATCAGCCCGCGGTGCAGCCTGGGATGCTCACCGGCGGCCAGGGGCCACGATGCCTCGGCCTTGTCGAGTAGCCATGTAGGGGACTCGTAGAAGAGCGGCAGCCCCTGCACCTGCCCATACTGGGTGATATCGTCGATGGCCTTGCCGCAATAGACGTCGTGATAGGCCAGTTGTGAGCTGACGACGACGTCTTGCATCTCCACATCGTCGCCATTGCCGCCGGCACAGCCTGACGAGACGATGACATCGGGGTGGAACTCATTGATCATGCGCTGGGCACCAAGGGCGGCGTTGACCTTGCCGATGCCGCATTTCTGTACTTCAACATTGCCATCGGTAAAGAGCGTCTGCAACTGTTGCAGCTCCTTGTCCATGGCTACGATAATTCCTATTTTCATATATGTTTTCGCATTATTTGTTTTCTAGCACCTCGTACCTCGACTTCGATAAATTCCAACTTATTTTTTGCATGTTACTTAGTTTTTATCCACGACAATGTCGGCGAAGGAGTTTGGATAGTCTTCGCGCATCACCTCTGGGCTGACTTGGCTGTATCCGATGCCGGTGATTTTGCTGATGACCATGCGGTAGAAGTGGTTGCGCACCACGCCGTAGCGCATCGGTCCCATGGGTTGGTCGTCGGCAGGGCGATGCTGAATCCAGTAGGTGTAGTGGGTTTCGTAGGATCCCATGTTGAATCTGCACTGCTTGATGCCGTATTTGCTCAGCTCGGCATCGGTATAGTCTTGCAGTTCGTCAAGCTGAAGGTCATCGACGAAGTTGATGGCCTGTATCGAGCCGTAGAAATTGTATTTGTAGAGATAGATGGTCTGTGGCCAGTATTCCGGTCTGTTTTCCTCCTTGAGGTCATGCTCTGCCCGGTTGTATAGGTAGACGAAGGACGGGCTCACCGATGCCTTGAAGACAATGCCCGGCGTATAGCCGTTGAACTGGCTGGTGCGGTAGACGGTGTTCTCAAGGATATATGCCAGTCCGTAGTTACCGGCGGCAGGCATGGCGGCGAAGTCGCTGGCGTTGAAATTGCCATACCATGAGGCGCACTGCTTGCCGTAGGCTGTCAGTGCCGCCATCGTGGGCTGTTTCTGGTAGAACAGCGGATCGACGACATACTGATTGTCCTTTTCGCTATAGTCGCTGTAGTTGAGGGGGAATTTGAATTGCGGTTGCTCGGGCAGGGCGGTGAGCTCGTCGCGGTGTTGGAACAGGTAGTAGCTTGTGTTGAGATTGACAAACTTGTAGTTGGTGATGTTCACCACAGCATAAGTCTTGCCGTCGTGGGTCAGGGGGAAACTGTTCTGTGCCACGCCAATCTGTAGCTTGGCCATGACCCGCTCCACCTCAATGTTGACCACGTAGTCGCGATTGACATATGGCAGCAGGTTGACGGCGTAGAGCGCTGTGGCGCGGCTGGTCATCACGGGGCCGTCCAAGGGCAGGCTGGCGGCGATGCCGTTGGCATAGGTCTCACCGTCGACCAAGTCAAGCAGTTGCTGTTCGTTGGTGATATCTTTCAGCAAGTGAGGATAGTTGGCCACGAGGAAGATGTCGAACTTGCCCACCTTGATGCGCATGTTGCGGAAGAGGTATGTGATGTCGTATTCCGTATCGAACACGTCGTCGGCCTCTGTCAGGCCTCCCACGCTGGCCATGGTTGCTATCTGCTTGGTGTCGGTGTCGAAGAAGTAGGCGTCGAGGTGGCTGATGGTGTATTCGTTGTGGAAGTAATAATTGTCGTTAGCCTGTTTCGGCACCCGCACGCGGAAGGTGACGTTGGTCGTAGCTGGCTGGCGCGCGGTGTCCTCGGCGAACAGCGGCCGCAGTACGTCGTCAATGGCGTCAAGGGTTGGCAGCGGACTGTCGTCAAATGTGGCGCGCACCGTACCCTTGGCATCGATGATGTATAGCCGCGGTATGCTGCTGGAGGCAAACCGATAGTACAGTCCTGGCTCCGTCGGCGTGTAGTAGGGTACTGTCAGGTTAGCCTGCTGCCAGTATTTCTCCACTTCGCCGGCCGTCTGGCTGCGTGGCACGTTGAGTACCGTCACCGCGTCGCCATAGCGGTTGTAGACCTGCTGGATGACGGGCAGCTCTTGCCGGCAGTCAGGGCAGGTGGTGTCGAAGAAGTTAAGCAGTACGACATGCCCCCGCAGTGCTGTCGATGACAGTCGGCTGCCATCGGCACCTTGCAGTTCGAAATCGGGTATCGGGTCGTTCACCCTGACGATGTCTGCTTCTGCTGTCGGTTCTGCATCGTCGCCAATGCATGAGGTGGTGAGCAGTGTGCTCAGGGTCAGCGTCAGCATGGTCAGCAGGGCGGTGCGTGGACTCATGGTCAGCAGGGTGGGGGATATGTTGCTCAGTGTCATGACGTTATACTAAAGCTTTAGGTGGTTGTAAGCCCTGACGCGCCATGAGTTCACGCGTAGCTGCAGCAGCTGGTCGAGGCCCTCGGAGAAGAGCAGCACGACGGTGTAGAAGTCCTGGCGGTCGAGATACTCCTGAAGTCCTACCTCGCGGCCCAGGTTGGTGTATAGCGACCCTATGAGTGCGATGTATTCGGGCAGCGAGATGTTGAGCACAGGCTCGTCTTGCCCCTTCTTGTGTAGCAGCAGTCGGCAGTCGCTGTCGGCCATCAGCCGCAGGGTCTTGATGCTGAACTGCACGCCGTGTAGCTCGCCGTAGTCGGGGTCGTCAATGGTGACGGCCTTCTGCTGAAAGGGCGTATACTCTATCTTGAGTGGTGACGAGAGCCGGTTGCGGGCGTCCATGGCGCTGTTAGAAGCCGTCATCGTCAGCGAGCAGTTGTCGGGGGTGAGACTGTCGTCGGCGAGCGATACGGCGAGGCATGACAGCTGGTTGGTGTCTTTCATCATGCTGACGTCGTAAACGGCATAGCGGTTGTCATAGTGCACCGTGGGCAGGGCGCCGAAATAGAGGTCTGGCAACTGTGTGCTGGCGGTGCTACCGGTGGCAGCGAGCTGCACGCGGAAGTCGCTTATGGTCTTGGTATCTTCGGTGACGGCATAGGGGCTGTTGCCGATGCCGCTCCACACCACAAACTGATAGTCTCCCTCGTCGAGTCCCTCTACCCGCACGCGGTGGTTGTTGGCTGTGAGCTGTGCCCGGGTGACGTCGATACGTCGCACGTAGTTGCCGTCGGTGTCGTAGACGTAGACGAAGGCGTCGTTGATATATTCCGGCGCCGCCTCTACATCCAGGATGTTGTACGTATAGTGCAGCTGCAGCCAGAAGCCGTAGCGACACTCCTCAGTATCATCCTTCACCCATGTGCACGATGCGAGCGTCAGAGCCACGAGCAGCAGGGTGGCGATACGCCTCAGAGCACGATATTGGTAAGGTCTCTTACTATCCATGGTTTCACGTTGAGCACAATCTTCAGGTGGGTTTCTCCCTCATCGGGGGCGTTAGGATTGACGTCGGGCAGCGGACTGCCCAGGTCTGACACGTTAGTGATGAGCATGCGGTAGAGGTTGTTGCGCACCACGCCAAACTCCATGACGCCCATCGTGGCGGGATTGAGGTTGTTCTGGTGGCGTATCCAGTAGTTGTAGTAGCAGCGGTAGCCGTCGTCGGTCTTTTCATACTTGCGTGCCTGGTAGATGTCCAGGTTGTCGGCAGATACCGACGGCGTGCCCACGGCCACGGCCAGTGCCGCTGGTGAGGTGTAGAATTTGTAGTCGTAGTAATACAGCACTTCGGGATATTGCTTAGCGTCGGCGACGAGTTCCAGCGTAGTGTTGTCGGCAGCCAGACGGTAGACGTTGTTGTAGGGCTCCAGCTTGGCGCGGAAGACAACGCCGGTAGAGTATCCGTTCTTCTGGGCAGGCATGAGCATGCAGTTCTCCAGGCAGTAGGCGGTCTTGTATTGCGGTGTTGATGCTGAGCTGCTGAAAGCCGTCCATGTGATGGCCGCGGGGTTGCTGATGTCGCCATAGTAGTTCTCGTAGTACTTGTCGGCGTTGCTGAACTGTGCGGCATCAATCTTCTTGCTGAAGAAGTACGGGTCTACGACATAGCCGTTGACATCGTTCACATTGCCGAAGTTGTCGTTGAGGCTCCACTGCGGCTCGTCCATGGCTGTCAGCACGGCCGTATGGCGAAAGGTGTAGCAGCGCTTGGCCAGGTTGACGATGTGATAGCCGTCGAGCGTGACGGTGGCATACTGGCGGCTGGCTTCGTCGGTGAGTGCAAAATGGTCGCTGCCCTTGGCAATGTCGAGTCGTGCCAGTGTGCGCTCCAGGGTGATGCTGACAACGTTGTCGCTCTTGTCGGTCTTTTTCTCTATGACGATGCCGGTATTGTCAGAGGCGCGGTTCGACATGAGCACGCCGCCCGAGATGTCGGTTATCAGTCCGCGCACGTAGGTCTGGTCGTCGATGTCGGCCAGGAACTCATCCTCCGTCTGTGCCTGTATCTGGCGGCTGCTGTTGGCAGTGACAAAGATGTCGTAGGTGCCTGGTGTCACGCCCACGTGCTCAGCCTCATAGATGATGTTGCCGTTGGCATCGGTGCCGTTGCGTGTGAGCTTAGTCAGCAGGAAACTCTTTGCAAAAAGTTTTGTAGGACTGTCGAAGAGATAGATGCGGGCCTGGTTGACGGCATATTCGTCGGCCGTGCCCTGCACGTAGTTGTAGCTGTCCTCGGCACTGCGGGTGATGGTGCTGACGTTGGGCGCGAGACGGAATACGACCGTGGCCTCAGCGTCGTTAATGGCCTGGGGGCCGGCGGTGGCAGCAGGCTCGTCGCTCTCCTGGCTGCATCCGCACATCATGGCGGTGGCCAGTAGCAGGGCAAAGAAGGGTTTGGTGGCTTTCAACATAGCGAATGTGTTTTTTATTGTTTTTTGCTTTATTCGTGATGCTTATTTTTTTATTTTCTTAAATTCCTCCAGCTGCTCAGCGGCTTCGGGCAATCCCTGCCGGCGAGCCTGCTCTACCAGTTGCATGGCGGTGGTCAGGTCGTTGCGCAGATAGGCCACGAGGCCTTGGTTCATGATTTTTTGCGGGCAGTCGTTCACCTTCTTCAGATATTCCTCGGCATCGTCAGCGTCGCCTTTCTTGATGGCCAGATAGGCCATGGTGAGGTTGATGTAAGAGTCGTCGGGATAGAGCATCGAGGCCTTGCGCATGATGGCGGAATATTGCTTCTCGTCGCCAGAATATTTCTCTGCCAGGCGGTAAATCTCGTTGAGGTTGAGGTTGGCGGGGCGCGTCTTGAACACGCGCTCCGACTCTTCGAGTGTGAACGGGCGCACAATATAATATATGGTGTAGTTAGTGCACCGCAGTGCCGGGTAGATGTTTCTCAGCACGTAGGCGTAGCCCTGGGGCGCGTCGCTGCGCATGCGTCGTTCCTTGTCGTCGGGCGCCAGACTGCCATCGGTGGCTATGGCGAGCAGTGCCGTGCGCTGGGGAATGTCGCTGCCCGTACGCAGGGCTTGCAGCAGTCCCTCCCAGTTCTCTCCGCGCCCGTTGGCGTCGATGGGTATGTCGCGGGTCTGCCGCATGCGCTGCAGATACTGTCTGAGGGCGGCCGTGCGCCCCTCGCTGAGCTTCAGATTGTTGGCAAACGACCCTTCCGGCGAGGCGTAGCCCTCGATGGTGATATTGCGGATAGTGACGTCGCTGTCGCTCTTCACCAGCCTCACAGAGTTGTCAATCTTCTGCAGCTCCTGCGGGTTGTTCATGTAGTCGGGGCGGATGTCGGTCTTGTTGACCACGTAGGTCAGCAGCGCCGACCCCTTCTCCTCACGCACTTTCTGGCTGTTGTCGGCCGGCGGTATGAGAAACACCGGCAGCAGGTTGATGACCGCCTGCGGCTGCTCCTGCTGGAAGGTGGCAATGAGCTCTTCGCCGCGGTACTTCATGTCGCGGCAGGCGCAACTGAGCTTCAGCAGCTTCAGCACGCCGTCTTTCATCCATGGCTCCCATTTCACTGACCGGAGGTAGTCTATGGAGAGGTCTTCGCCACTCTTCTTGCGCAGGGCCAGGGCGTCGGGAAACTCGTCCTTCAGCGCCCGCTCAAAGTATATCTGCTGGTTGCGGCTGTTGAGGAATATCATGGGGAACTCTGCCCTGCGTTTCGACAGGCTGTCTTCCAGTACAGGCTGTAAGATGACCGACTGTCCGGCGGGCACGTCCTGCAGTGCCGTCAGCTGCATGGAGACGACAACGTTGCTCTCAACCACGGCCATGGCTGACCGGTTGACCTTCATCACGTAGCCGTAGTTAGCGCTTGCCATTGCTGTTTCGTGCAGTGTCGGCATTGCCGTTGCTGTCAGGCCGGCAAGCATCGTCAGCATCGTCAGCAGCAGGCGTGGCGTAAGGAGTATATTCTTTAGATGTATGTGTTTCTTCATATTTCGCGTTTCACTTATCACTTGTCACTTTTCCCTTCTCACTTTATCACTTTTCTTAGAATACATAGATGATGCTCAGTCCCAGACGGTTGACGCCGAAATAGTTGTAAGTCTCGGCTCCCTTCTCTGTTCCGCAAACCTCGCAGTCATACTTCTTATAGCGTATGTAGGTGTAGCCCGCGCCAATCTCTGCTCCGAGGTTCCAGTGCTTGGCCAGCGCATATTCGTAGCCAATGCCCACTCCGCCGCCCAGGAGCCACCCTTCGTAGCGGTGGGTCTCAAGGGGCTTAATCAGTCCGAAAAATAGGTCGCTGTTGCCAATGTTGAATTCGCCTCCGTGGACGTAAGGTCCCCAAAAGAATCCGTTCATTAGCTGGCAGGGCCACAGTCGGAACTGGCTTTGTACGAGCCAGTGCTTATGTACGCTTGTCTCTCCGCGCTTCCAGGGGCGCAGGCTGCCGTAGGTCTCCAGCGAGGTGCTCGCCGAGAGAGGTATTTCCACGCCGGCAGAGAGTGCACCGGCCAAGTCGAACACCAGATTATTGTTGATGGCCAGACGTTGCGCGCTGGCAGGCGTAAAAGCTATCATCAGGGGAGCCAGCAGCAGAAGGATTCTTTTTCTTGGTATCATTAAGTTGTTATTATTTTAGTGTTTTTATTGCCCAAGGTCTGGGTGTATCGGTCTGTTCTACGACACTGAGCTACAAATTTAGAAACTTTTTTTTAAAAATACAGCTCGATTAACAGAGTTATACGGTTTATTTAATGTAATTTAACTCTTGGCTCGTTTTTCGTCAAAAAAGAATTGCTACCTTTGCACCTATGGAAAACCTGAGAGCGCTTGGCGCACAAGTTCTGAAGATTCTATTGCCGCTGCTTTTGGGGGGCGGCATACTCTATTGGATGTATCGCGACTTCGATTTCCAGTTAGTACGCCATGTCATGCTCCACGACATGAACTGGACGTGGATGCTGCTGTCGTTTCCTTTCGGCATACTGGCGCAGGCCTTCCGTGGCTGGCGCTGGAAACAGACGCTGGACCCGCTGGCAAAGGATTCCCGCAGCCCCGCACCTTACACCCCTGCACCTCACTCCCCCGCACCCCTGCCCCCCTGTACCCCCGCACCTCGCAGCAGTGTCTGCGTCAACGCAGTGTTTCTGAGCTACGCCGTCTCGCTGTTGATTCCCCGCATCGGCGAGTTCATGCGCTGCGGCGTGCTGAAGCGATGGGAGGGCGTGTCGTTCTCCAAAGCCTTAGGCACGGTGGTCACCGAGCGCGCCGTCGACACGCTCATCGTCATGCTTTATTCGGGCATCATCCTGCTGGTAGAGATGTCTACCTTCGGCACTTTCTTCCGCCGCACGGGCACGTCGCTCGACCGTATCCTTGGCGGCTTCTCCTTGACGGGCTACATCGTGACGGCCGTCTGCGCCGTCGCTGTGGCTTTGCTGTTACACCTGCTGTTGAGGCGTCTTTCTATATATAAAAAGGTGAAGACCACCTTCGGCGGCATCTGGGAGGGTGTGCTCTCCCTGCGGGGTGTCAGCAACCTGCCGCTCTATCTGTTCTTCTCAATAGGCATCTGGGTGTGCTATTTCCTGCATTATTATCTCACGTTCTTCTGTTTCGACTTTACCGCCGACCTCGGTGTCGGCTGTGCCCTGGTGTCGTTTGTCGTGGCCAACTTTGCCGTCATCGTGCCTACGCCCAATGGCGCCGGTCCTTGGCACTTCGCTATCAAGACGATGCTCATCCTCTATGGTGTGCAGGACGAGCAGGCCCTCTACTTCGTGCTCATTGTCCACACCGTGCAGACGTTGCTCGTCGTGTTCTTGGGAGTCTACTCTTGGGTGGCTCTGAACTTAACTTCTGCTTGCTCTCACGCAGAGGCGCAGAGTGCGCAGAGTGATGCGCAGAGTAATATAAATAATGAGTTTTTAGAGAGTGATATTCAGAGTTGATAAATATTGAGTTTTAGCGAGTTATGGGAGTTTTAGTTGACAAAGAATATACTCACAGGTTGCTGGGATGTGCTTATGCCGTCCATTCGGCCTTGGGACCAGGGCTACTGGAGAGCGTTTATGAAAAAGCTTTAGTGTATGAACTACAGACACAGGGCTTTGCTGTAAGGCATCAGGTACCCGTAAAACTGCACTATAGGGATATAGAACTGGATGTTGACTTGCGACTTGATGTCATGGTCGATGATAGTGTGATACTGGAGTTAAAGGCAGTCAAGGAAATACTGCCTGTACATTATAAACAACTTCTCACCTATATGAGACTTTTAAACATACAGCTCGGATACATCATTAATTTCGACGTAGAATCTCTTAGGCATGGGATACAGAGAGTCGTTAACAATTTCAATGATATATAAAACCCTCAGAAACTCTTTTTTCTCCTAATAATAATTGTAAGCACTCCAGAATACTCATAAAAACTCCAATATAATAAGCACTCTGCGTAACCCTCAGCGTCCTCAGTGCCTCTGCGAGAGAATAACAAATACCAACTCATAAGAACCCTCAAAAATAAAACAGCTATGAATGAAATTCAAAACCTAAAGCCAGAATGTATCTGGCGCAACTTCTACAAGTTGACACAGATTCCCCGTCCCAGCGGACACTTAGAAAAGATTCAGCAGTTTCTGCTGCAGTTTGGCAAGGACGCCGGTGTAGAAGCCTTTCAGGACCCCGCCGGCAACATCGTCATGCGCAAGGCCGCCACGCCGGGCATGGAGAACCGCAAGGGCATCATCCTGCAGGCCCACATGGACATGGTGCCGCAGAAGACACCCGAGTCGCAGCACAACTTCGAGACCGACCCCATAGAGCCCTGGATTGACGGCGAGTGGGTGAAGGCCCGCGGCACCACCCTCGGCGCCGACAACGGGCTGGGCGTGGCCGCCATCATGGCCGTCATGGAGGCCAAGGACCTGCAGCACGGCCCCATCGACGCCCTCATCACCCGCGACGAGGAGACGGGCATGTTTGGCGCCAACGAGCTGCCCGAGGGCGAGCTGCAGGGCGACATCCTGCTCAACCTCGACAGCGAGCACTGGGGCAAGTTCGTCATCGGCAGCGCCGGCGGCATCGACGTCACCGCCACCCTCGACTATAAAGAGGTGGACACCGACCCCGAGGATGCTGCCGTGAAGGTGACCGTGAAAGGCTTGCGCGGCGGGCACAGCGGCCTGGAAATCAACGAGGGCCGCGGCAATGCCAACAAGCTGCTGGTGCAGATAGTCCGCGAGGCCATCGAGGAGGTCGACGCCCGGCTGGCCTCATGGCACGGCGGCAACATGCGCAACGCCATACCCTTCAAGGCCGAGGCCGTGCTGACACTGCCCAAAGAGAACATCGCCGCCCTGCAGGAGCTCATCGACGACTGGCGCGACACCTTCAACGACGAGTTTAAGCTCATCGAGCCGCAGGGCATCGAGGTCGTCTGCGAAGAGGTGGACGTGCCCAAGACGGAGGTGCCGGTAGAGATTCAGGACAACCTCATCGACGCCATCTACGCCTGCCACGACGGCGTGGTGCGCTACATTCCCGCCTACCCGGCAGTGGTGGAGACCAGCAGCAACCTGGCCATCATCGACATCCAGGGCGGTAAGGCTGCCATCAAGATTCTGGCCCGCTCCAGCCGCGAGGATATGAAGGATTATGTGGTGAAGACCCTCGAGAGCTGCTTCTCCATGGCAGGCATGCGGGTGGAGACCGCCGGCAGCTACGGCGGCTGGAATCCCAACCCCGACTCGGAAATCCTCCATCTGCTGCTCAAGGAGTATAAAGAGCTCTTCGGTCAGGACGGCATCATCCAGGTAGACCACGCCGGCCTAGAGTGCTCCGTCATCCTGGGCAAGTACCCCCACCTGGACGTCGTCTCCTTAGGTCCCACGATGAAGTCGCCGCACACCACCACCGAGCGCGCCCTCATCGAGACCGTAGACCCCTTCTGGCAGCTGCTGAAGAAGACGCTCCAGGACGTGCCGGTGAAATAAAGAATGAAGAATGGAGAATGAAGAATTTGGGGCTGTTTGTCATGATTTATAAAAAAATAGTGATGTCGGCGGCAAATTCTTCATTCTTCATTCTTTGTTTTTTATTTTATTTTATACCTTTGCAGCCGAAAAAGCGGCCACCATGTGCGGCTGCGAGTAATAAGTTAAACAAAATCATTACAAATCATGGACGACTACCCGGCGGATACTTTTAAACAGTAAGGCTGGAGGAACGGCAGGCAAGACCGCTAATCCTCTTGCCGCCACTATTCACTTTTTCACTTTTCACTCTTCACTATTAACTAGCGAAGCGAAAGAACGGATTAGCACAATGAAGACCTATTGGAACACCCAAGGCGGACTGACCCAGCTCCAGGAGTGGCAGCCCAATTGTTGGATACAGATGACGTGTCCGACCGAAGACGACCAGCGCCAGCTGGAAGAGCAATTCAATATTCCCGACTACTTCCTGTCGGACATCAGCGATACCGACGAGCGAGCCCGCTATGAGTACGACGACGGCTGGATGCTGATTATCCTGCGCATACCCTACGTCAAGGAGATACGCTCGCGCACACCCTATACCACCGTGCCGCTGGGTATCATCCACAAGCGCGACGTCACCATCACCGTGTGCTATTACGAGACGAACATGATGATCGACTTCGTCAGCTTCCAGCAGAAGCGCGGCGAGGGCTTCACCGACTATGTCGACATGATCTTCCGCCTGTTTCTCAGCTCGGCCGTGTGGTATCTGAAGCGCCTGAAGCAGATTAACATGCTCATCGACAAGGCCAAGCGCAACCTCGACCGCGAGGTGAACAACGAGAGCCTCATAGGCCTGAGCCGCCTGCAGGATTCGCTCACCTATTTCCAGACCTCTATCCGCGGCAACGAGACGCTGCTGTCGAAGCTGAAGTTCAAGCTGCAGAT
>OCTW013431307.1_pt1 | contig 34242 bp, 27 predicted proteins | sample 1539671 | NCBI WGS metagenome assembly OCTW01 (sample SAMN02144230, study PRJEB22623) | gut metagenome | biome: sheep rumen | host: Ovis aries | place: New Zealand
AAAGGAGGAGTGGTACCTCCAGGAATCGAACCGGGGACACACGGATTTTCAGTCCGATGCTCTACCAACTGAGCTAAGGCACCATTGTTCTGTTAGATCACTGCATTCCTTTCGTTTGCGGGTGCAAAGGTACAACAAAAAAAACAATCCGCCAAACTTTTAGCCGATTATTTTTATCCAGAGCCCTAAAAAAGTCGTCCAGACATGAAAAAGGGGGCGCCTAACAGCTGTTATGACGCCCCCTTTCTGCACACACTTAGTTATTTGCTTCTCTTTTATTCTTACTTCTTGGCTGCTGCCTCGGCGGCCTTTACCTGCTCTTCAAGCTGCTTGTAGGCATCGCTTTTTGCATCCATGATGACCACCTTGGCCAGCTTTGCCCAGCCCTCGGGGTTCTTCCAGATAGTGCCTTTTGAGGTAGAGGTGACAAACATGGTCTTGCCTTTTGCGCCTTCCTTGTACGAGGCATCAACACCTTTCCAGTTGGTGTCTTTATCGCTGATGCCAGAACATGCCGAGCCCCCGTTTAGGATAAGTGGCTTGCCGTCGCTGTCAAAAGCAACAAGGCGATAGTAGCCCGTGGCGGGGCAAGGGGTTTCAGCAGTAATTACCACCGTTGACTCTGCCTTGATGCTTACATCATCGTCCTTGATGGTGACGAGCATAATCTTCAGGTTTCCTTCGGGACGGACAGGCAGACCCTCGGCAGCCTCCAGCGGAATCTCAACACCTTCGAGTGAAGGAACGGCCTTGATGGCTTCATTCCATTCAGCTTTCAGGGCATCTTCCTTCTTGGCAATCTCCTCGCGGTTTTCTTCGCTGGAGGAGTGCCAGCGTTTTTCCTGCAGTTCATTGATTTCAGGCAGGTACTTGGCTGCCACGGCAGGCACTTCTCCTAATACACCGTCCGTCGGAACATTGCTTCCTGCACCACTACCACCTCCGCAAGCGGAGAACACACCAGCCATGAGTGCTATCGCACCAGTGAGCAAAAGATTTCTTGTCTGTTTCATAATGGTTTGAATTTAAAAGGGGTGTTATGATATGATTTACTTGGGCAATTTGCTTGGTATATGACCTTTCGCCAAAGGGATAGTTACCTCAATGCCTTTCTCCTTGCTGTCCCAATACCATATTACCATATAGCAATATGGGTTGTCCAACTCTCTGTCGTAGTCTGGAGAAAATTCATCGTTTACCTTCTCATAGCGATAGGTCTTTTTGTCCTTATTCAACTTCATCATATAGCTGAAGCCCGAGCCTAAGAGAGTGCGGTGATAATTCACCCAGATAGCGTCAGGCAGTCGGCCTCCTCGGTCAGGAAACTTGCCTTTGACATAGTCTAACACGGCGTTTGGCGTGTCGAGGACCGGCTTTTCTTCGGTATCATCCACTTTCTTAACTTCATTCTGTGTGTTCCCTTCTTTGGTCAGCACTTCAGACTTTCCTGGCGCGTTGTTATGGCCTTTGTTGTTGTAGATCTCGTCCAGAATCTTCGAGACATCATCTAACGATGCACCTTTTTCTAAAAGTTTTTTTGCCGCATCGACCTTATTCTGATTCTTCTGTTTGTTCTCGGCTTGCTGTCTCTTGTCTATTTCCATCATTCCTTTATAAACAAGGTCGCTCCAGCCGTCGCGCCACTCGCCGTAGTTCTGGAAGATGTAATCAACCATCTTGCCTTTCAGCTTGTCGCCAGCGCTCTCGTGCGACTTGGTGGCTTTAACCAATGCCTCAAGGCAATCAATAGGAATGATGGGGTTCTTCGAATTCTTTGCTGCATCAAGTGCTTGCTGAAAGCACATGTTGATAGGGTTCTCTATGCCATCGTTGATGGTGTTGATGATATTTCCGATGAGACTGGCTCCACCGCTCTCCAAGAACTTGTCAGCTTGACCCACGAATCCTGAAAGGGACGTTTTGATTTGGGAGAATTCCTTTCGTAGCTGTAGTACTTTATCGCTGTTCATTACAACAGTAGAGGTCTTGGTCTCGCCGTTGACGGTCTGGGTTACGGTGACTTTCGATGTGCCTGCAAATGTAAAGTCCTCGGTAGCAAACTCATTGCTGATGCTTTTGGGTTGACCATTTGAACTGACTTTTATCGTCGTTAACGTCTTTCCGGCGATAGTTATGGTTTCCAGTGAATTACCGTAACCATAACGCATAGCAGTAAGAGTATTGCTGTTAGGGGTGTAGCCTACGACGGTGTGTGGCTGCTGTGCCCCTGCCGTCACATACGACAGCAAAAGCGTGAATAGGGCAATAGTCTTTTTCATATTATAAATAAAGGCTTAAAGTGTTATAATGATGTTGTTCTTCTCATGATTATTTGTAGCTCTCTAAGGCCTCGTTGCGCAGGTCGCGTGCCATCTGACTGTCATGGACACCACCGGCGCTGTCGTACCACTTCATGGGGGCTGACGGCTTGTCGAGCTTTAGGGCGGGAATCATCTTGCCGAACAGTATGAGGATGAGGAACGGAACAATGATCTTGAGAATCTGCCAGATGAGTACGCCAACCATTAACAAGGTGCCTATAGCCCACATAATAGTAAATAAGGTGTAGAGGATGGTCAGCAACCAGCCTGCAGACTGTTTCATCTGCATGAATATAACCAGGAGCGAGTAGGCCAAATAGCCCATGCTGGCGATGGCTGCAATATAGAAGAAAATAGTTCCTACGGTATGGCTTACCCAACCGTATAAACATAGTCCTACGATTCCGATACCGGCTAACAGTGCTGCGGAAATCATGATGACATACATAAACTGCTGGCGTGGTACGGCATTGTCAGTACATAGGAAGGCCTCCATACCTGTAGCATAGACGTCGATGGTCTTATACTGCCAGCGTACGGCGAGAAACAGCAGGAAGATATTGAAAAACCGCTGGAACTCTCCGACGTAGGCTCCGTTGAGCCACCAGCAACAATCTCCACGCAGACTTGTGACGATGCCTATCTCCAAAACGATGGTGAAGAAGACAAAGATTGGTGCAATAAGCAATAATAGGCCGATAAGCCAGTTGTGAGGCTTCAAAGTGCCATCGGCGTACTTCTTTAATCCGATTTTGGCGGCTCGACGACTTAGTCGCCATGCTATCCACAGGAAGAGAAGTACTACCAAAAGGAAAGCACCCTCATAAAATTCAGGATGTCTGAAGTCTGTGTACTTAGCGATAGGATCCTCTATGCCCTCAGCATTCGTCCCGCTGAAACGCAGCTCATACGGGTCGGCATAATAGGTCTTACCAGTCGTGTCAGTGACAGCAACCAACGGGCGCTTGTCGGGTGTGCCAATAGAAAACATCGAGAAGATACTTTTGTCTTGATAGGTAATCTCCTTGGGGTACTTCAGTGTCAACTTGGTGCCACGCATGATGACAGTCGTGTCCTCAACGAGATACATTTCAGACCGAGTGAACAGAGAGCCATTGCCACGATCTTCCGGTTCTGAGTACTGGAACATTACAACGGCCGTATCACTTTTACTGTTACCGAGAGGCCATGCTTCATACTCTTGTGCTATGGTGTGTTTAGCGACGATCAGCATCAAGGTGGTCGTCAGCCAGAGTTTCATATTCTTCATATGTATTGTTATTTTAAAAATTACGCGTTTTATAGGTCGTTTTCATGTTCTTGATGAACATCCAAATGGTAATCAGGGGTAGCAAGTAGGAAACGGCAGGTCCCAACATCCAGGCCAGCGTTCCCACGACGAAGATGATGATGAGCCATACGATGCCCGGCAGATTGGAGAGGTCGTACGACTTCTTCTGTGACTGGCGATAACCAGTGGGGGCAGGTGCATAGCTTACTAGCCAGTAGCCCGCAATGATGCTGATGTAATAGAAATATTGGTTGTCATGTTGGGTAGGCATTACATAAGTGTAAATCACCGCTCCTGCCACGGCCAGGCCAAGAATAATCCAGCTACCGTTGAACACATAGGGAACGCCCTTCATGATAAAGAATCGTAGGTAAAGCGACAGCAAGGCCAGCAGGATGCTCAGAACAACACTGATCCACTGGGTGATACCCCAATGGATGCCCATGGGAGCCTCGTCAATTTCTACGTGGTGCTGGATGACCTGTGGTTCGGGGATGGTATACTCGTCATCCAAATCGCTTTTTGCAATGCCGTGGCGCAGCACCTCGCGCTTCTCCTTGTCCGTCAAATGGCGATTGTAATAGACGAGTTCGTAGATGCGGCCGTCGCTATAGGGACATAGTACCAGACGGTTGGGCTCCTGGGCAGCATCGGTACGAGCGGTGTTGTAGAAGACTATTGCCGTGTCGGCCATGTAGACTGTCGTCTTGCCGTCTTTCTTGTCCATCTCGACGAGGAGGCGACAGAGTCCCTTGTAGTACCTGTCCATACGCCATTGTGCTACGCAGACTGTCGTGTCGGCGGGATTGGCGCGGCCTTCAAGGCGTATCTCACGGTTCGAGTTGAGGCGGAAAGGATAATACCACTGTGAAGGTTGCTCGCCCCGTCGGACAAAAGCCACAGGGCCGGGGTAGTCGTCGCCTTTGTCGAGTGTGACGGCTACATATAGCGTTTGCTGTGAGCCTGCCTTAGTAAATGAGACATCGGCATTGACCATGAAGAGATGGTTGAGCCAGATGCCGCGCTCGTCACTGGATTTCTTGGGTTGGCGGGGAGCCTTCCATATACTATCACGTTCATAGTCGTAACATTGCATAGGTAGGAGTCTGACATCGTCCAACAATTCTCCAGGATTGTCGAACGAGACACCGCGGGGATAAGGTGCATAGTGAAATAGTTGTCCTTTTGGGGGAAATTTCACAATCTGAGACGAGATGGGCAATGCCATTATTGTCAGGAACAACAGTAATAATCTGATTTTTTTCATAGTTCGTTATTGATAGTTGTTTGCTTCCTTTATGGCTTATCGAATCTGTATACCCTGCAGATTGTAGCGTGAGCCACTGGGGGTGATGATGATGAGGTGCCCCTGCTCCATAACCTTGCGGGTAGTAGAGGGTTGTCTGTAGGCTGGGCTCTGTGTAATTCCCGTGACTGTGATGCTGGGGTCGTACTCCCAGAGGGTTGGCCAGTACTGTCCGTTGTTCAGGCTGGTCCAGTTGCGCCAAGAACAATCGTTGTGATTCGTCGCGTAAAGGATGTTGTAGTCGGCTACGTTGTTATGAACATGAAATGTGCCGTTGCTTTGTTTAAGGACGCTGTGGCTCTGGGCATTCGTTTTATTACCAACGCTGGTCGTGTAGTTGTAGGAGGAGCCATTGTGATACAGATAGAGGTAGCGTCCATAGGCATCCTTGATGTAGTAATCGCCGTTGCCGTCGTCCTCGAACTTAAAGCCGTTCTTGTCGCTCGTCAGGGTGATGACATTATCGATGGGCGATACATTTGTGACAGAAAGGTATTCGTAAGTTTTCGAGGTACTAACGGGGTTGGAAATCTTTTCGTTGTTGAAGACCATGAGGTACGACTTTCCTGCACTAACGGCTTCGGCTTTTCTGTATCCGAATTTCGCCACAGGTTGTGCCTGTAGATTGAGAGTCACCATGTATGGATCGTGATCGCTGTAGGCTGTATTGTAGTTGCCTGTGGAGTGTGGGTTAGCGACGTAGAGCATGTGCGCATCGGTAATTTGGGCGGACATCGTGCTGTTGGCAAAGACGTGGTCAATCAGTGAGCCGGTAGCGTTGTACCAATGAGAGGCGGCACTGCTGCCCTCGTGTTTCAGTATCTGCTCTGTAAAGCCTGCATCCATCAGGTTGTTGAGACACTGCTCGCCCATCTCGCTGTTGAGGTCGCCCATGATGAGAATGTCGGGGTCTAGCGCAGCCTGGTCGAGACCTTTCAGAAGTGAGATGCTGTTGCTCTCGCGCTGGTTGATGTCATATGTAACGTCAGAACTGGTGCTTGCCTTGAAGTGGTTCATGCTGATATAGAAGACCTCGTCGTCAGGTTTGGACTTGAAGCCCTGCATGCGCATGGTGGCGGGGTAGATGTGGTTATAGCCGACGGCTGTGGAGAGGTTTTCACCAACGGGCTCGATGGTTGCAGCATTATAGATGAATCCGGACTTAATGGCACCGTCGGGCTCGGATGTGAGGTCATAGCTCAGTCCGTCGGTAACGGGCATATAGTTCTTTCCGGTCTTTTCGCTCATGCTCTGTGCCAGCAGTTGCAGGACCTCCGCGCAGCACTCCACCTCGTTGAAGGCATAGATGTCGGCTTCGTATTGGGACAAGGTGCCGACAATGGCGTTGAGCTTAGCAGTGCGACCGCTCTCTGTGTTGTAGTTGCTCAGGGTGATGCTGCCATTGCCTTGTGTCCTGCCGCGGTCAAGCGAGTAGAAAAAGTTCTGAACGTTCTGGCCTACAACCTTGATGTTGTCAGCCTGGGCTGCTTGAACTGCCAAGACTATCAGCAGTGTAATGAAAAGTCGATGTTTTTTCATAATGAGTTGATTAGGTTTTATAATAAATTAGTCATTTGGGACAATTTTGCGTTAATAGATTATTAATTGAGATATACTCACAGATTTGTGTGCAAAGTTAGAAATAAATTGCTTGATTGGTCGTTTTTACAGAGAGGAATATCGTTCATTCTGACAATTTTATGTGTCAAAGCGTAAAATTTTACCCGATGACGCCCAAAAATGTGGTGCTTTTCGTAAAAAAGTGTTACCTTTGCAGTGCAATGACAGACTACGTGAACATATTGGCCCTTCTGATTGGCATCTCGACTGCTTTTTTTGCAATCTTTGCCATATATATCTTGTTTTTGCGGAAGGACAGAACGCGATTCCAGACGGTACTGGGGTGGATCATGGTGATATGGGCATTGTCCAATCTGAAGGATATCATCCTGACTTTCCCGGGAATGTACACACAGCACGTGTTGGATTGGATTATGGTGATTGACGGTTGGGGGGCATTGACTTATACTGTTCTTGTCTTTGAGACCGTCATGCCCAGATGGACAACAACAGCCCGACTTGCTTTGATGGCTATGCCCTTTGCAGTATTCACCTTATTATATATAATATGGCCCGCTCAGGAGGTGATTTTCTCCTATTCAGTGTTCCTTTGGTGTTATGCCTGGACTATTGTTGGCATAGGATGGGTGAAGGCACGCCGACATATCAAGTACGTCCGCGAGAACTTCTCGAACATTGACCGCATCGACGTGATCTGGCTCAAGCCTGTATTCTCCTTCGCTATCGTAAGCCAGCTGTCGTGGCTGATTGCTTCGCTCTATGCAACGGTTGTGGTCGATATCGTCTATTATGCGTCTACCCTTGCGCTGTGGGGCATGGTTTTGTACTACAGTTGGGACTTCTGTCCCATTTCTGTCCGTCCGTTGACAGAGAGTCTTTCTGAAGAGAAGAAAAACAGTATTCCCGTGATAGAGAAGGGCATGCTGGAGCAGGTGATGGAGGAACAACAACTCTATCTGAATAAGAATCTGACCCTTGCTGACTTGGCACAGGCGCTGAACACGAATCGCACTTACGTCAGCAACTATCTGAGTCAAGTTCGTGGTCAGACCTTTTATGACTATGTCAACCAGATGCGCATAGAACGTATCAGTATCCCCATGCTAAAGGAGCATCCGGAGTATACCCTGGAATATGTAGCCGAGAAGAGCGGCTTTGCTTCTATCTCTACATTCCGTCGTGCCTTTATCAAACTGACGGGACAAACGCCCCGTCAGTTTGCACTTGAAGCCAATAAGGAAACAGAAAACGGCTGTTAGGTAGGCCCATCTGGGACTTGCCTCATAGCGGATTCCAGCCTTGAGCCTTCAGCTCGAACTCCTGGTCATCGCGAGTGACGAGGACGTGGCCTAACGACTCCTTGGTGATGTGGCCGATGAGCTTCACATCTTCCAGCTCCTGTATCTTTTCGTGATCGCCAATGGGAACGGTAAACAGCAGCTCATAATCTTCGCCGCCATTCAGCGCACAGGTAGTCACGTTCATGTTCATTTCCTCAGCCATCACTGCCGTCTGGTAGTCGATGGGAATCTGTTTCTCGAAGATGCGGCAGCCGACGTGGCTCTGCTTGCAGATGTGCATGAGCTCGCTGCTGAGACCGTCAGAGATATCCATCATCGAGGTGGGGTGGATACCAGCCTCGCGCAGCTTCTGAATGATGTCACCGCGAGCCTCCGTCTTCAGCTGGCGCTGCAGCAGGTACTCCTTGCCGGCAAAGTCAGGCTGAAAATCGGGAATTTGAATCCCAGCGGCCGAACCGCCAGTTACGGTGTCGCCAGCGGTTTTGCCGCTGGCAGCATGTTTGCGCTTGGCCTCGTCCACCATCTGGTAGTAAACGGCTTTCTCTCTTTCCAACAGTTGCAGCCCCATATAAGCCGCACCGAGGTCGCCGCTGACACAGATGAGATCAGTCTCCTTGGCTCCATTGCGGTAGACGATGTCCTCCTTGCGGGCTTCGCCAATGCAGGTGATGCTGATGGCCAGACCTGTATACGAAGAGGTGGTGTCGCCACCAACGATGTCGACGCCCCATTTGTCGCAAGCCATCCGCAATCCCGAGTAGAACTGCTCCACGTCTTCGACGCTGAAGCGCTTCGAGAGCGCCAGCGAAACAGTCAACTGGCGTGGTGTTCCATTCATGGCGAAGATGTCGCTGATATTCACCATTGCCGCCTTCCAGCCAAGATGCTGCAGGTCGATATACGTCAGGTCAAAGTGTACACCCTCCATGAGCATGTCGGTAGTCACCAGCACCTCACTGTCGGGATAGTGAAGTACGGCGCAGTCATCGCCTACGCCGTACTTGGTTGATGTGTTCTGTGGCTTGATGTCCTTTGTCAGGCGGTCTATCAAGCCGAATTCTCCTAATTTTGCTATTTCCATGATGTTTGTGTTATGTATGTTGCGACTTAGTCGCAACATACGGGACTAAGCTGTGCGCTTGATCATTTCGCGCATAATCTCGGTCATCAGCGGCTGAGCCTTGTCGGCAGCCTCCTGGACCTCCTCGTGGCTAACCTCTACGGGATTGTCGAAGCCGCCAAGGTCGGTAACCACCGAGATACCGAAGGTGCGGATGCCGCAGTGGTGGGCAACGATAACTTCAGGAACGGTAGACATACCAACGGTGTCGCCGCCAAGGGTACGGTACATCTTATACTCGGCAGGAGTCTCGAACGTAGGACCGGTAGTTCCGACGTAGACGCCATAAACCAGACGGATCTTCTTCTCCTTGGCAATCTGTGTTGCCAGGTTGATGAGCTCGTGGTCGTAGGCCTCGTGCATGTCCGGGAAGCGGGGACCGGTGGGGAAGTTCTTACCGCGCAGCGGATGCTCGGGGAAGAAGTTGATGTGGTCGGTAATAACCATCAGGTCGCCAATCTTGAAGGCGGGATTCATGCCACCGGCAGCATTGGAAACGAAGAGCGTCTTGATGCCCAGCTCATACATGACACGGACGGGGAATGTCACCTCCTTCATGTTGTAGCCTTCGTAGTAATGGAAGCGTCCCTGCATAGCCATGATGTCTACACCGCCGAGCTTGCCGAAAATCAGCGCACCGGCATGTCCTTCTACCGTAGAAACGGGGAAGTTGGGAATCTCACTATACGGAATGACCGTCTTATCTGTAATCTCTGAAGCTAATTGTCCGAGACCTGTTCCCAGCACTATCGCTGTCGTGGGGCTTGTTGTCATCCTTTGCTTTAACCAGGATGCTGTTTCTTGAATTTTTGTGTACATAGTTAATAATATGATTGTTAAAAACTTCGCCTTGCTCCAACATGAAGCAGACGCTGATAGGTATTATAAAAAGGTTCGTGCGTACAAGGTCGCTTAACCCCTCTGTATGACACAGTCGGGGGGCGTCCTTTTCTGTTGTGATGATGATGCGGGGAGAGGGCAGTGCTGCAAAGGTATCGTTGATGAGTTGCACATCCTTCGCATTGAACTGGTGGTGGTCGGCAAAGGTCAAAGGCGTGATATGTGGCGTCAGGGGTGACAGGTCGTGCATCAGCTGTTCCGGCGATGCAATACCCATCAGCAAGAGGATGTTGTAGCCTTTTACGGCTTGAAGTTCCTTGCCGTTCTGGACGTCATTGAAGACGGAGCGCAGTTGCTGTTCGTACTCAATGGTCGTGAAGAACAGCTGCTGGTAGGGGAACAGGTTCATCGCCTTGGTGATGACACGATATTCCATGGGTTTCAAGTCCTTGGGACACTTCGTGACGATGACGATGTCTGCACGGTCCTTGCCGCTCAACGGTTCGCGCAACCGTCCGGCGGGCAACAACTCGTCGTAAATGACCAACCTATGGTAATCTACCAATAGGATATTGATGCCTGGCTTGACGTAGCGATGCTGGAAGGCGTCATCCAGCAGTACCACATCCAGCTTCTCGTCATCGGCCATCAGTTGGTCAATGCCATGACAGCGATTCTTGTCGACGGCTACCGTCACCTGAGGAAACTTCTGCTTCATCTGGTAGGGCTCGTCGCCAATCTCCGGCATGGTGGTGTCGGCCGTTGCCTTGATAAATCCTTTGCTCTTACGCTTATAACCTCTGCTGAGTACGGCCACATGGAACTGTTTCTCCAGCAGTCGGACGAGATACTCCACATGAGGCGTCTTACCCGTACCGCCAACGGTAATGTTACCTACCGAAATCACAGGAACATCGAAGGCGCGGCTCTTGAGCACGCCGATGCTGAACAGCATGTTGCGCAGGTTGACTCCTAAACCATAGAGCCAGCTGAGCGGCATGAGCCATTTGTTGATTTTGATGAAGTCGCCTTCCATGTTCCTGTTGTTCCGGGTGGGGTTGTTATATCGTTATTTCGACGTCTCGTCTTTACTTGATTTCGATGAAGTAGGGCAGGCGGGCCTGGATGGCCGACTGGCGGTTGATGTTCTTCAGATAGACGAATGCGTCGTAGTAATCACCCATGGCCTCGCGCATCTGCTCATCCAGATAGTTACCCTTGTTGGTGGCCTTGTCCAGTAGACTCTCGAACCAGCCAGCAGGAGCAGGGTAGCTTGTTGCGTGATATTCCTCCAGTTTGGCCAGTTTGGCAGCCTTGACGATAGCATCGTCCAGCGAGCCGATGGCGTCGACCAACTTAATCTTTAGTGCATCGTTGCCTAGCCATACACGACCTTGGGCGACTTCCTCGATAGCCTCAACCTTCTGGTGGCGACCGTCGGCTACGCGCTTACGGAACAACTCATAGCCACGACCGATGTATTGGTCAAGCATTGCCAGTTCCTCTGCGTTGAAGGGACGTGCCATGGTGCCGAAGCCGGCATTCTTGTTGGTTTTGACCTCGTCAAACTTCACACCAAGCTTCTCGGTCAGCAGGCCGCTGAAGTCTGGGAACATGCCAAAGATACCGATAGAGCCGGTAATGGTGGTCGGCTCTGCATAGATGTAGTTGGCAGGACAACTGATGTAATAGCCACCACTGGCAGCATAGCCACCCATGGAAACAACGACAGGCTTCTTGGCCTTCAGTTGGCTGACAGAATGCCAAATCTGCTCGGAAGCATAGGCAGAACCGCCAGGAGAGTTGACGCGCAGCACAACGGCCTTGACATCCTCGTCCTCCATCAGTTTCTCAAGATCCTTGCAGACCTTATTGGCAACGATAGACTGGCCAGAGCTCAGTAGACTACCTTCCTCAGAATCCACAATCTCACCGAAGGCATAGTAGACAGCCACCTGTTCACCTTCATCCTTCTTGCCCTTGACATTCTTCATGTCTGAGAGCGTCAGTTGGTTGATGGCCTTCTCCTTGTCAAGCTTCAGCAGTTTCTTGATTTCACCTTTAACCTCGTCGGTGTACATCAGTTTGTCCACCATCTTCATCTTAATCAGTTGCTGCTGTTCGCTAAATGCGAGGAAACGATCGGCGTAGGCATTCAGCGAATCAACGCTGATTTTGCGGCTCTTAGAAACATCGTCGAGCATCACTTTCCAGATGCCTGTCATATAGGCGGTAACCTGCTCGCGGTTAGGCTCGCTCATCTTATCGGCGGTCATTGTTTCAGGAGCACTCTTGTATTTGCCAACCTTGGCCAGTTGGTACTTTACGCCAAACTTAGCCAGCATGTCCTTCAGGAAGTAAGGCTGTGCGGCCAGTCCGTGCCAGTCAACCATACCCTGCGGGTTCAGGAAAATCTTGTCGGCAACACTACAGAGATAATAGGTGCTCTGAGTATAACTGTCGCCATAGGTGACAATCCACTTGCCGCTCTTCTTGAAGTCGAGCAGGGCCTCGCGAATGGCATGCAGAGAAGCGGGAGAATCTGCTCCAAAGACACCAGCTTCAATATAGATACCCTTGATGTCTTCATTGTCTTTTGCTTTATGGATGGCATCGATGATTTCGTCCAGGCCCAAGCTCATGTCGTCATCGCCGAACAGCAGCGACGACGGGTCGTCCTGCGAGCGTTCTTCTGTGACACCTGTCAGGTTCAAGACGAATACAGAGTTTTCTTCTACTTTTGTTGACGATGCACTCGAAGCTGCCACACCCACGAGTGAGATAGTGGCCAGAATACCAATCACAACCGTCAATAGGATAATACCTGTTACGGTGGCTAAAACGTACTTTAGAAAGTCTTTCATAATGATTTTAATTGTTAGAATGTGTCTTTTTTTCTTAGTATCTTCGGCAAAGGTACAAAGAAAATTTTATATGACCTAATAAAATAAGGTATAATTTTTACGATTCACTCACAGGAGCAGTCTTCAGCTGTTCCAAGGCGCGACATAACTGGTCGGGACATGAAGTGCCTTTCGTGCCGCAGCGGATGCCGTTCAGACGGGGCAGCACGTCGTCAATCTTCTGACCTTGCACCAACTTGCTGATGCCCTGCAGATTGCCATTACACCCTCCCAGAAAGAATACTTGCTGGATAACATTGTTCTCGTCGGCGGTCACGTCAATCATTTTTGAGCAAGTGCCGCTGGTTTCATACATGATGTGCTTTGTTTTCATGGTTGCAAAGGTACGAATAAGTGAGAAGAAAACCAAATTTTTTGTCTGCCAAAGTGTCAGTTTTGTCTTTTTGGCACAGTTTTAGCTGACAAGAGGGCAAAAGACAAACATATAAACACTAAAATATTAAGCATTATGAACATCAAACCATTAGGAGACCGCGTGCTGGTATTGCCCGCACCGGCAGAAGAGAAAATCGGTGGTATTATCATTCCTGATACCGCTAAGGAGAAACCCCTGCACGGAACCATCAAGGCCGTTGGTCAGGGCACAAAGGATGAAGAAATGATTCTGAAGGCTGGCGATGAAGTGCTGTATGGCAAGTACAGTGGCACGGAGCTGGAGTTCGAAGGTGAGAAGTATCTGATGATGCGCCAAAGCGACGTGCTGGCAGTCATTGAAAAGTAAAAAAGGTAAAACAAGTAAAGTATTATGGCAAAAGATATTAAATTCAATATTGACGCCCGCGATGCTATGAAGCAGGGCGTTGACCAGTTGGCAAACGCAGTTAAGGTAACACTTGGTCCTAAGGGACGTAACGTAGTGATTGAAAAGAAGTTCGGTGCTCCCCAGATTACCAAGGACGGTGTGACCGTAGCCAAGGAAATCGAGTTGGAGGACAAGTTCGAGAATACAGGTGCTCAGCTCGTGAAGAGCGTTGCTTCCAAGACCGGTGACGATGCTGGTGATGGTACGACAACCGCTACCATTCTGACGCAGGCTATCGTGACTGAGGGCCTGAAGAATGTGACAGCCGGTGCCAATCCGATGGACTTGAAGCGCGGTATCGACAAGGCTGTCAAGAGCGTTGTTGACTTCATCCAGAAGAATGCTGAGCGCGTAGACGACAACTACGACAAGATTGAGCAGGTGGCTACCGTTTCTGCCAACAACGACGAGGAGATTGGTAAGCTGCTGGCTGAGGCCTTCCGCAAGGTTTCCAAGGACGGTGTTATCACTATTGAGGAGAGTAAGAGCCGAGACACCCATATCGGTGTTGTCGAGGGTATGCAGTTCGACCGTGGCTACCTGTCTGGCTACTTCGTAACCGATTCTGAGAAGATGGAGTGCGTGATGGAGAATCCGTACATCCTTATCTATGATAAGAAGATTAGCAACATCAAGGATTTCCTGCCCATCCTGCAGCCCGCCGCTGAGAGTGGCCGTCCTCTGTTGGTAATTGCTGAGGATGTTGACTCTGAGGCTCTTACCACATTGGTTGTCAACCGTCTGCGCGGTGGCTTGAAGATTTGCGCTGTCAAGGCTCCAGGCTTTGGCGACCGTCGTAAGGCAATGCTTGAGGATATTGCTACTCTGACGGGTGGTGTCGTTATCAGCGAGGAGAAGGGTCTGAAGCTGGAGCAGGCTACGCTCGAGATGCTGGGAACCTGCGACAAGGTAACAGTCTCTAAGGACAATACCACCATCGTTAACGGTGCAGGCGACAAGCAGGCCATTCAGGATCGTATCGCTCAGATCAAGAAGGAAATCGAGCTCACCACCTCTTCTTACGACAAGGAGAAGCTGCAGGAGCGTCTTGCCAAATTGGCAGGTGGCGTAGCAGTACTCTACGTAGGTGCTAACAGCGAGGTAGAGATGAAGGAGAAGAAGGATCGCGTTGACGATGCTCTCTGCGCAACCCGTGCAGCCATCGAGGAAGGTGTCGTTGCCGGTGGTGGTACGACCTATATCCGTGCTCAGCAGGCCTTGGCCAGCGTAAAGGGTGACAATGCCGACGAGCAGACGGGTATCAACATCATCTCCCGCGCCATCGAGGAGCCTCTGCGCCAGATTGTCAGCAATGCTGGCGAGGAAGGTGCCGTTGTCGTACAGAAGGTTCGTGAGGGCAAGGGTGACTTCGGTTACAATGCCCGTCTGGACAAGTACGAGGACCTGCGCGAGGCTGGCGTCATCGATCCGGCCAAGGTGGCTCGTGTTGCTCTGGAGAACGCCGCTTCTATTGCCGGTATGTTCCTCACCACCGAGTGCCTCATTTGCGACAAGCCCGAGAAGGAGCCTGCTATGCCGATGGGCGGTGCTCCGGGCATGGGTGGCATGATGTAACCACATATTTTATAATAATGATAAGAAAAACCGGTTGTCTCTCGTGGGGCAATCGGTTTTTTTCTGTCAATACTTTTGGCGTTACGCAAAAAATGATTACCTTTGCAGACGTAAAACAACGGTGTCAAATATAACACAACTAAAATAGATATCGAGAAATGATTTGGAATGAGACCGTGGAATGTATGGACCGCGAGCAGTTGCGCGAAATCCAGAGCATCCGTTTAAGAAAAATGGCGGAGTATGTTTATCACAACACGCCGTTCTATCGTAAGAAGTTCCAGGAGATGGGGCTGGAGCCAGGTGATATCAAGTCGATTGACGACATCACCAAGTTGCCTTTTACCAACAAGCTCGACCTGCGCGACAACTATCCTTTTGGGTTGGCTGCCGTTCCCATGTCGCAGATTGTGCGTATCCATGCCTCCAGCGGAACGACGGGAAAACCCGTTGTCGTGCTTTATACCCGTAAGGATCTGGCCATGTGGGCCGAGGCCATTTCGCGAGCATTTACTGCCTATGGAGCAGGTAAGGACGATATTTTCCAGGTGGCCTACGGATACGGACTGTTTACGGGCGGTCTGGGTGCTCACGACGGTGCCACTAACATCGGAGCCTCGGTGATACCCATCTCCAGCGGTAATACTCAGAAGCAAATGACGCTGATGCATGACTTTGGTACCACTGTGCTTTGTTGTACGCCTAGCTACGGACTCTTCCTCGGTGAGGCGATGCAGGAGAGCGAATGGAGTAGGGATGAGTTCAAACTGAAGATAGGAGCCTTTGGTGCCGAGCCGTGGACGGAGGAAATGCGTAAGAAGTTGGAACTGTCACTGGGCATCAAGGCCTATGATATCTATGGACTGTCTGAGATTGCCGGTCCTGGCGTGGGTTATGAGTGCGAACATCAGTGCGGTACCCACCTGAACGAAGACTATTTCTACCCCGAGATATTGAATCCCGAGACGGGCGAGCCGATGCCTGAGGGACAACTTGGTGAGTTGACGTTCACCCATCTGACGAAGGAAGGTATGCCGTTGTTGCGCTACCGCACCCACGATCTGACAGCCTTGCACTATGACAAGTGTAAGTGTGGCCGCACCTTGGTGCGCATGGATCGCATCCTGGGTCGTTGCGACGATATGCTGATTATTCGTGGTGTCAACGTATTCCCGTCCCAGATTGAGGATGTTATCTTGAAGCAGGAGGAGTTCGAACCTCACTTCTTCCTGACGGTAGACCGTGTAAACAACACCGATACCTCAGAGTTGAAAGTCGAGGTGAAGGAAGAGTACTTCACGGACGATATGGCCACGATGGTCGGCCTGCAGAAGAAGCTGGAAGGCGAGTTGCGTAGCGTCATTGGCCTGGGCTTCAAGGTGAAGTTGGTAGAACCTAAGGCCATTGAACGCTCTGAGGGCAAGGCCAAGCGTGTGAACGACAAGCGTAAGTTTAACTCGTAACGGCGAAATATCGACATAACGAAATATCGAAATAACGAAATAATAAAACTATGTTAGCAAAGCAATTATCTATTTTCCTGGAGAACAAGTCTGGTCGTCTGACCGAAGTTACTGATGTGCTGGGTGACGCAGGTGTCAATTTGTCAGCCATGAGTATTGCCGATAATTCCGATTTCGGCATCCTGCGCTGTATTGTGAGCGATCCCGACAAGGCCTATCAAGTGCTGAAGGCCGCCCACTTTGCTGTGAAGATTACCGATGTCATCGGTTTCGTGTGCCCCAATACCAGCGGTTCACTGGCCAAGGTGCTGAAGCACTTGTCTGAGAATGGTGTATTCATTGAGTACATGTATTCGTTTGCCAATGGTGACGTGGCTCACGTAGTCATCCGTCCTACCGACCTGGAGAGCTGTGAGCGCATCCTGGCCGAGAAGAAGGTTGACCTGATGGCTGCCAGCGACCTGTATAAACTCTAAAAAAATCTTAAAAAGCGGGGCAAATGTTTGGCGGTTCCAAATAAATGTCTTACCTTTGCACCCGCTTACAAGAAAAGGGCGCTTAGCTCAGCTGGTTTAGAGCATCTGCCTTACAAGCAGAGGGTCGGCGGTTCGAATCCGTCAGCGCCCACCAAGAAAGAGAGTTTCGAATACGTTCGAGACTCTTTTTTTCTTTTCCTAATCTCCTCTCTTTCCGCCCTGTGATTGTTAAATATCAAAAAAAAACGAGTGCAGCAGCAAATTCTTCACTTTTCACTTTTCACTTTTCACTTTTATTTTGTACCTTTGTACCCACATTTGAGAGAATGTATAGCTATATATTAATATTTAAGGTAAAAAGACAACAATGGAACTGGACGTACTGACAGCCATCTCGCCTATTGATGGCCGTTACAGGAGCAAAACCGACAAGCTGGCAGGATACTTTTCTGAGTATGCACTTATCCGCTATCGTGTCAGGGTGGAAATCGAATACTTTATTGCGCTCTGCGAACTGCCGTTGCCACAACTGGCAGGCTTCGACCAGCGTTTGTTCGAACCCTTGCGCGACATCTATCGCCACTTTACTGAGCAGGATGCTGCCCGCGTGAAGGAGATTGAGCAGACCACCAACCACGATGTGAAGGCCGTCGAATACTTCATCAAGGAGAAAATCGACGTGCTCGGTGGTTTCCCTGCCGAGGCCAAGGAGTTCATCCATTTCGGCCTGACTTCACAGGATATTAACAACACCTCCGTACCCCTTAGTATCAAGGAGGCCCTGGACGAAGTGTACTATCCGTTGGTTGAGGAACTCATTGAGCAGCTCAACGATTATGCCGAGCAATGGAAGAACGTCGCCATGCTGGCTAAAACCCACGGACAGCCGGCTTCTCCCACACGTCTGGGCAAGGAAATCATGGTGTATGTCTACCGCCTCGAAGAGCAGTTGCGCTCATTGAAGGATACCCCCATTACGGCCAAGTTCGGCGGAGCTACGGGCAACTACAATGCCCACCATGTGGCTTATCCGCAGTACGACTGGCGCGAGTTTGGCAACCAGTTCGTTGCCGACAAGCTGGGACTGGAGCGTGAACAATGGACAACCCAGATTTCGAACTACGACTGGCTGGGCGCTATCTTTGACGCGATGCGCCGCATCAATACCATCATCATCGACCTCGACCGTGACTTCTGGATGTACATCTCCATGGAGTATTTCAAGCAGAAGATCAAGGCTGGTGAGGTAGGCTCAAGCGCTATGCCGCACAAGGTGAACCCCATCGACTTCGAGAATTCGGAGGGCAACCTGGGTATCGCCAATGCCGTGCTGCAGTTCCTGGCTCAGAAGTTGCCCGTTAGCCGTCTGCAACGCGACCTGACCGACTCTACCGTGCTGCGCAATGTCGGTGTTCCCATGGGACATGCCCTGATAGCACTTCAGAGTACGCTGAAAGGTCTGCGCAAACTCATTCTCAACGAACAGAAGCTGCAGGAAGATCTGGATAACACCTGGGCCGTAGTGGCTGAGGCCATCCAGACTATTCTGCGTCGCGAGGCCTATCCGCACCCCTACGAGGCGCTGAAGGCTTTGACCCGTACCAACCAGCACATGACGGAGGAAACCATTCATCAGTTTATTCAGGAGTTGAACGTCAGCAGCGATGTGAAGGAGGAGTTGATGGCCATCACGCCTTGGAACTATACGGGAATGTAAAGAGTCGGAATATCGATACATCGAAATAACGAAATAACGAAACATCAAAAAACATTATCAACACAATCCCAAAAGAGCCGTGAGGCTCATTCATTAACAAAACACAAGAAAGCATTATGGAATTCGAAAACGAACAGAAACACAAAGATCAGTCTGCTGAGCAGCAGAGTACTAACAACCAGGAAAACGGTTATCAGGGTTATCGTCCGGGACGTTCACCGCGTCCACGTATTAACCAGCCACGTCCACAGTTCGGACAACAGGGTGGCTATCACCGTAATCAGAATCAGGACGAGGGCGGCTTCCGTCCCGAGGGCTTTGGCGCAGGTTTGCAGAGCGCTCCTCAGCACGGTGGCTATCGTCCCCGTAACAACTATAATCAGGAGGGTGGCTATCAGCAGGGTGGCTATCGTCCCCGTGCCCAGTATGGTCAGCAGGGCGGCTATCGTCCCCGCTACAACCAGCAGGGTGAGGGAGAACAGGGTGGTTATCGTCCCCGTTACAATCAGCAGGCCGACGGCGAGCAGGGTGGTTACCAGCCTCGCCAGGGTGGTTATCAGCAGCGCGGCGGTTACCAGCAGCGCGGTGGCTATGGACAGCGTCCGCAGCAGGGTGGCTATCAGCAGCGCGGAGGCTACGGTCAGCAAGGCGGCTATCAGCAGCGTGGTGGCTACCAGCAACGCGGCGGTTACGGTCAGCAGCGTGGTGGCTATGGACAGCGTCCTCAGCAGGGCGGCTATCGTCAGCGTACGCCGGGCTATAATCCCAATGCCAAGTATTCGCTGAAGAAGCGTATTGAATATAAGGAGGAGAACTTCGATCCCAATGAGCCCATCCGTCTGAACAAGTTCTTGGCTAATGCCGGTGTTTGCAGCCGTCGCGAGGCCGACGAGTTTATCCAGGCTGGTGTGGTGACTGTCAATGGTGAGATTGTCAACGAGTTGGGTACCAAGGTGATGCGCACCGACGACATCCGTTTCCACGACGAGCCCGTTACACTGGAGAAGAAAGTTTATGTGCTGTTGAACAAACCCAAGGACTACGTTACCACCAGCGATGATCCCCAGCAGCGTAAGACGGTGATGGACCTTGTTAAGGATGCTTGTCCCGAGCGTATCTATCCCGTTGGTCGTCTGGACCGCAACACCACCGGTGTGCTGCTGCTTACCAATGATGGCGACCTGGCTTCGAAGCTGACGCACCCCAAGTTTCTGAAGAAGAAAATCTATCACGTTCACTTGGACAAGGCTGTTACGGCTCACGATATGCAACAGATTGCCGAGGGCATCACACTGGAGGACGGTGACATCAAGGCCGACGCCATCGAGTATGCCAGCGATACTGATAAGAAGCAGGTAGGCATCGAGATTCACTCGGGCAAGAACCGCATCGTTCGCCGCATCTTCGAGTCGTTGGGATATAAGGTTACCAAGCTCGACCGCGTGCAGTTTGCCGGACTGACCAAGAAGAACGTTCGCCGCGGCGACTGGCGCTACCTCACCGAGGAGGAGGTAGACCGTCTGCGCATGGGTGCTTACGAGTAAAATGTTCAGTTTGTTGCTATGGCATAGCAACAGACATAACAAGAAAATAGACTATGAAACGAACAAAGATAATTGACGTACTGCAGAGTACGGACTATGGAAAAGAGGTATGCGTGAAGGGCTGGGTGCGTACCCACCGCTCGAGCAAGGCGGTAGACTTTATTGCGCTGAACGATGGCTCTACCATCAAGAACGTGCAGATTGTGGTCAGCCCTGAGAAGTTTGACGAGGAGCTGCTGAAGCAGATCACTACTGGTGCCTGCATTAGTGCCGAGGGTACGCTGGTCGAGAGTCAGGGTGCCGGACAGGCTTGTGAGATTCAGGCTACGAAGCTGGAAATCTACGGTCTGTGCGACAACACTTATCCCATGCAGAAGAAGGGCCAGTCGTTCGAGGTGATGCGTAAGAATGCCCACATGCGTCTTCGCACCAACACCTTCGGTGCCGTGATGCGCATTCGCCACAACATGGCGATGGCCATCCACACCTACTTCCACGAGCACGGCTTTTTCTACTTCCACACGCCGCTCATCACTGCCAGCGACTGCGAGGGCGCCGGTAACATGTTCCAGGTGACAACCAAGAACCTGTATGACCTAAAGAAGGACGAGCAGGGCAAGATTATCTACGATGACGACTTCTTTGGCGAGCAGACCTCGCTGACCGTCTCTGGTCAGCTGGAGGGTGAGCTGGGAGCTACAGCCCTGGGTGCAATCTACACCTTCGGTCCTACGTTCCGCGCCGAGAACAGCAATACGCCGCGCCACCTGGCCGAGTTCTGGATGGTAGAACCCGAGGTAGCCTTCCTCGACCAGGAAGAGCTGATGGACCTTGAGGAGGACTTCATCAAGTATTGCGTTCGCTGGGCACTCGACAACTGCAAGGACGACCTGCAGTTCCTGAACCAGATGATTGACAAGACGCTCATCCAGCGTCTGGAGGGAGTGCTAAAGGAGACCTTTGTGCGCCTGCCCTATACCGAAGGAATCAACATCCTGCAGGAGGCTATCAAGAAGGGCAAGAAGTTCGAGTTCCCCTGCAACTGGGGCGACGATCTGGCCAGCGAGCACGAGCGCTACCTCGTTGAGGAGCACTTCAAGAAGCCCGTTATTATGACAGACTATCCGCGTGCCTTCAAGTCGTTCTACATGAAGCAGAATGACCCTGTCCAGACGGGTGAACCGTCTGGCGCAAGTGTTGGCTACAAGGGTGCTGTTGCACCTGGTCCTACGATGCAGGGTACCGACGTCTTGTTCCCCCAGATTGGCGAGATTATCGGTGGCTCGGTTCGTGAGGAGAGCTACGACAAACTGATGTCCGAAATCGAGCGTCGCCAGATGGATATGACCCATTTGTGGTGGTATATTGACACTCGCCGATGGGGCTCTTGTCCTCATGCAGGCTTCGGCTTAGGCTTCGAGCGTCTTATACTTTTCGTCACCGGCATGCAGAACATCCGTGACGTCATTCCGTTCCCAAGAACTCCAAAATCAGCAGAGTTTTAAGGGCTTTTTACGCTTTTTCTTAAAATATGTTCCAAATTTCTTGGTAAAAGTTTGGAACATATTATTTTTTTACTTATCTTTGCACTCAGTAACATATTATTAACTTAAAAGTCTCATTCGTATGAAGAAATTACTGATTGTTTGCGGCCTTGTGCTGCTCGGTATGCAGAATGCTTCTGCACAGAAAGTCGAAGACTATGGTATCTTCGAGCATGTCGGTGCTAACTTGTCTGTTGGTACTGAGGGTATCAGCATCGGTGTTGCCACTCCCATTACCAATTACCTTGAGGTAGGTATGGGCGTTAACTTCATGGTTGCCATCAAGCCCAGCGGCGACGTAAATATCAATAATACTACTGCTGCAAATGATGTGCCTCGTACCAATGCCAATGGAGATTATCTGGACAACAATGGAAACGTAACCACTGATCCCACAAAGGTTGCAAAGAAAAGCTTCCCGTTGAACAAACTGAAAATCAAGGGTAACACCGCTCGCACTACTTTCGATTTTAAGGTTAGTGCTTATCCCTTTGGAACACGTAATGATTTCTTCGTTGCAGCGGGTTTCTCGTTTGGTGGCAAGAAAATTGCAACTCTTGAGGGACATAGTGACGATGTTGCAGCAATCTATCAGTGGAGTCCTGCTTACGAAAAAGACATTACTGCAGTTGTTGATAAGTACGATATCAAGGTTGACCGTCAGGGTAACGTTGATGGTGATATTCGCGTCAATGCTTTCCGTCCCTATCTTGGTTTGGGGTATGGCCGCCTAGTCCCGAGAGGTCGTGTAGGTTTCCGTGCTGAGTTGGGTCTGCAGTTCATGGGACACATGAAGGTTTATCAGAATGACACCGAACTGGATGTTAAGGGTTCACTCAAAGGCGATGATGATCTCTCGAAGATTATTGACAAGTGGGCCGTTTATCCCGTGCTTAAGTTCATGCTGACCACACGTATCCTGTAATCTCTATTGGTTAAAATAGTGCAGCGGGCATCTTCCTCATGAGATGCCCGCTACTTTTTTCTTCGACACCATTCTACGTGTTGTTACAAATCGCTTTTTGTGCAGATTTTATGTCTTAACTAATACCTTTCGAAATTTCTCAAATTTGCGAGCAGCTGCTCACTTCGTCCTGATTTTGCGTTAAAATTTGTAAACGGGTATCCGTGAGGCAATGTGTGCATGTGAAGGGCGTTTTCGCGATGAAAGTTTTGTGCAGAACAATGAATAGAACGATTGAGAGTTTTAAGTTATGGGCGGCCCAAGCAATATACCAACACCGAAGCCGAGATAGGCAGTTTCCAAGCGGGAGCCGACATCCTGCTTTGCCCCCAGAATTTTGTGGAGGCCTTCGATGCCATTGCAGCGGCCGTACAAAAAGGTGCTATCAGCGAAGAACGCCTGAACAGAAGCGTGCGTCGCATCTTGACCATTAAGCTGAAGAAACAGAAATAGGAATTAGATGAGCGTAATGCCTTCTTCGGAGAGGGTAATGAGTCGTCGGCGGTAGAGATCGCCGACGGCTTTTTTGTATATCTTCTTCGAGACGCCGAAGCGCTGGGCGATGGCTTCCGACGGGCTCTTGTCGCCCAGGTCGCAATGGCCGTCGTGCTCTTGCAGATAGCGCAGCAGCACGTCGCTGAAACTGAGTGCCTGCTGGTAGCCGTCCTGCTTCTGGTAGCGCTCCACTTTCGCGGTGGCCATGAGGCGGTGGGTCTTCTCGTCTTCCATCACGTAGACGTAGTAGCTCTTGCCGCGCTCCATGCGCACTTTCTGCTCGCGGAAGGGGCAGAACAGATCCTTCATCAGTCCCCAGTTGAGGAAGGCACCGTACTCGTTGGTCCAGGCACACTCCAGCCACGCAAATTCGCCGACCTTGGCCAGCGGATGCTCGGTGGTAGCGATGATGCGCTCGTCCTGGTCGAGGTAGAGGAATACCTCAATCTCCTTGCCGAAGGGGTAGCTGTCGGCCATGAGTTCCTCAGGTACGTAGCGGTTGGGCAGCAGGATGTTGCCCTCGTCGCCTCCGTCGAGGTACAGTCCGAAATCGGTGCGTTTCTTTATTCTGAGGGTGTTATAGTCTCCGAGTTTGAGCATAATAAACCGTCTTTAAGGTGAATGGTACGGTCTGTAAGTGTCGCTAACTGTTCGTCGTGCGTGACGATGACGAAAGTCTGTCCGTACTGCTGTCGCAAGTCGAAGAAGAGCTGGTGCAGCTCCTGCTTGTTCTGCGTGTCGAGCGAGCCACTGGGCTCATCGGCTAGTATGACAGCAGGGTTGTTGACCAAGGCGCGGGCAACGGCTACGCGCTGCTTCTCGCCACCCGACAGCTCGTTGGGCTTGTGGTGGGCGCGGTCGCTGAGTGACATGAAGCGAAGCAGTTCCTCGGCGCGCTCCTTGGCGACCTTGTGCGACGTGCCGGCAATGAAGGCCGGTATCATGATGTTTTCCAGCGCCGTAAATTCCGGCAGTAGCTGGTGAAACTGGAACACAAAGCCCACGTGGCGGTTGCGGAAGTCGGCGAGCTTCTTGCGCGAGAGGGAGGTCACGTCGACGGAATCAACGTGCACTGTTCCGCTGTCGGGGATGTTGAAGTGCACCGTTCCGCTGTCGGGGCGGTCGAGGGTGCCGATGATTTGCAGCAGGGTGGTCTTGCCGGCTCCGCTGGGTCCGACGATGCTGACCACCTCTCCGCTACCGATGGTGAGGGTGATGCCCTTGAGCACCTGCAGCGAGCCGAAGCTCTTGGTGATATTCTGTATCTCTATCATATCTTGATGCGCTTGCGTAGCCACTTGAAGTCAGCCCATTTAGGCAATGTCAGCGAGTGGCGGTTGATAATCCAGTTCTGGATGGTGTCGTAGATGCTCGACTCCTCCTGGTGCTGTGCGGCAGTGAAGGTCATCGACTCCTCCTTCTGCGTGCCGTACTGGTCGGGGAAGATAATCATGAGGTTCTTGCCCGAGAAGTGCTGCATGAGTTCACGCGGCAACCGCTCCAGCGCCGTCTTATACGAGATGGTTCCCTTACGTGCGGTAATCACCACGAACATGTGATCCTCCTGAATGGTTTCGGCCAGTCTTGGCAGTTCGTTCCAGTGCGCCATGTAGGTGTACTCGGCGCGCACGCTGGGGTAGTGGTTGTTGATGTATTCGCGGATGAGCTCCAGCGACTCGTTGCGCCCGTGGAACTGTATGCGGCAGTCGAGGTTTGCGGCCATGCGTGCCAGTCGTTCCAGCCAGCGGTGGAAACCGGGCTCAAACTCGGCGCGCGAGGGTACGGCAACCTGTATGCGTCGCAGCGTGTTCAGCGGCTGTACGAAGCGCGACAGCACAATCTGGCGGTTCAGTCCGTTGTAGAGGCTCTGCAGGAATTCGCCCCAGAACTTGGGGTTGTCGTTGATGTGGACGTGCATGCCCAGGATAATCTCCGAACAGCCGAATTCGCGGAAGGCATGCTTGATACCGTTGGCAATGTTGCTGGCCAGTCGCACCTGCGTCTGCATCTGCACATCGGCGGCGCTGGCCCTCTGTTGCAGTTGCTCCAGCAGTTGCAGTCCCTGCTGTCGGCCTGCTGCTGCCTTGTTGTCGTCATACACCACGTTGAGCGCCACCAGTCCGCGGTTTAGCTTCTGGTTGCGCATCATGATGGAGAGCTCCAGCAGTTGGGGAGCAATCTCAGGGTATTTGACGCACAGCAGGATTTTCTCGTCGTCGGCGTGAGGGTTGTTGTCAGTGGTTGAACCGTTGACGGCGTGCTGCTTGTTGGAGAGAATGATGTCCTGTGCAGCGCGTTCGGTCATGAGGGTCGAAATGATGCACGTAATAAGAATCATAATGACCACGCCGTTCAGTATCTCGTTGTTGACCAGAAAGACGCCCGGCGACACTTCCAGACGCATGCCTACCATCACCATGGCGATGGCTCCTGCGGCGTGCGCACAGGTCAGACCGAACATCATGTGTCCTGAGGCCTTGGGCAGTCGGAACAGCAGGCTTGAAAGGTAAGCTGCCAGCGCCTTGCCGAAGGTTCCGAAGAAGGCAATGAGCAGCACGACCCACAGCATGCGAGGACTCTCGAAGAGCGTTCCGACATTGATGAGCATGCCCACACCGATGAGGAAGTAGGGTATGAAGATGGCGTTGCCCGTGAACTCGATACGGTTCATGAGCGGCGACACATGGGGAATATACCTATTTAATATAAGGCCGGCAATGAATGCTCCTACGATGCCTTCTACGCCGACGGCCTCGGAGAGTGCTGCCGAGAGGAACATGACGGCGAGGACGAAGATAAACTGCATGATGGCATCGGAATAGCGGCGCAGGAAGTAGCGCGCCATCTTGGGGATGAGCCATACGCTGCCGGCGCAAAACAGGACGAACTTCAGGAGGAACAACAGCCAGAAGAGGAATCCCGTGTCCGTTCCGTACGATGCGGAGAGTCCTGCCAGCATCATCAGGGCCATGAAGAGCGACAGCATGCTGGACCCTACGCTGAGCATGACGCTCTTGTCGCGTTGCAGTCCATAGCGCGAAATGATGGGGTAGGCGATGAGCGTGTTCGACGCCATGATGCACCCCAGCAGGAACGATGCCGTCCGCGAGTAGTCGAGCACCCAGATAGCCATAACGTAGGTAAGCACAAGCGGGACGAGGCATGTCAGAAAGCCGAAGATGAGGAATCGCCGCGAGTCCTTCTTAACGCTTTCCAGGTCCATCTCCAAACCGGCGAGGAACATGATGTACAGCAGTCCCACCTTGCCGAAGAGCTCGAAGGACGTGTCGCGGTCGAGAATGTGCAAGCCATATTCGCCAATGAGCACTCCCGCCAGCACCATGCCGATGATGTGGGGAATGCGCAGCTTACCCATAATGATGGGCGCCAGCAGGATGATGAGCAGCACGACAAAGAAAATGAGCGTCGGGCTCTGTATGGGGAAATACATATCTTTAATTCTAAGCCCCCTAAGTTAGGGGGATGGGGGTCTGAACCACCGATGTTATATACTCTCTAATTCTATTTATTACCTTATCAATATCCTGCTCTACTTCTTCATTTCTGAATCGCAGAACATTTATTCTATTGTCAGTCAGAAAAGCTGTTCTGTCTTCATCTTTAACTTTTATATCATCTAAGTCATGAATGCTTCCATCCAGTTCAATGCAAAGTCTAAGTGCAGGACAATAGAAATCCAACACGTATGGCCCAAAGCCGTGTTGCTGTCGAAAGCGATATCCGTCAAGTTGCTTGCCTCTAAGCTTTGTCCACAACATACGCTCCGTAGGGGTTTCTGTTTTTCGCAATAATTGCCTGTACTCTTTGGTAGCAGGATGGTTGGAATAGTTCATTTTTTAGAATTATTCTGCAAAAGTACAATTTTTCTTCGAGAAAAATAGCGAAATCATAGTTTTTTTCGTAACTTTGCACGCAATTTAATATAAAGAGAAAACAAATTAGGGTATTAACTAATGGGGCAAAGAGCTTTGTTCAGACCCCCAACCCCCTAACTTAGGGGGCTTAAAAGTGTAAAATGAAAGTAGCAATTGTTGGCGCCTCGGGTGCCGTAGGACAGGAGTTTCTGAGACTCCTTGACGAGAGAAATTTCCCCATGGATGAACTGGTGCTGTTCGGCTCGGAGCGGTCGGCAGGCACAAAATATACCTTCCGCGGTAAGGAGCTGACGGTGAAGCTGCTCCAGCACAACGACGACTTCAAGGACATCGACATCGCCTTCACCTCTGCCGGTGCTGGCACGTCGAAGGAGTTTGCCGAGACCATCACCAAGTATGGTGCCGTGATGATTGATAATTCCAGCGCCTTCCGTATGGACAACGACGTGCCCCTGGTGGTTCCTGAGTGCAACGCCAAGGATGCGCTGAACCGTCCTCGCGGCATCATTGCCAACCCCAACTGCACCACGATCATGATGGTGGTGGTACTGCAGCCCCTGGAGAACATCTCGCACATCAAGCGCATCCACGTCAGCTCGTACCAGAGCGCTTCCGGTGCCGGTGCAGCCGCTATGGCCGAGTTGCAGCAGCAGTATAAGGAAATGGTCGAGACGGGCGAGGTGAAGACCATCAAGAAGTTCCCCCACCAGCTGGCCTACAACGTCATTCCGCAGATTGACGTATTCCAGCCCAACGGCTATACCAAGGAGGAGATGAAGATGTACAACGAGACGCAGAAGATTATGCATACTGATGCCAAGTGCTCGGCTATGTGTGTGCGTGTCAGCTCGTTACGCTCTCACTCCGAGAGCGTCTGGATTGAGACCGAGCGCCCCATCAGCGTCGAGGAGGCTCAGAAGGCCATTGCCGCTGCTCCTGGCTGTACGCTGGTTGACGACCCCGCCAACCTCGTTTATCCCATGCCGCTGGAAACTGCAGGCAAGGACGATGTCTTCGTCGGTCGTGTGCGCAAGGACCTCAGCGACGAGAACGGCCTCACCTTCTGGCTCTCGGGCGACCAGATCCGCAAGGGTGCCGCCCTCAACGCCGTCCAGATCGGTGAATACCTGGTGCAAGCGAGAGACCTGCCATGCTTTGCATGAGCAGGGCCGAGTGCAGCAAGGCATGACCAAGGGTCAATACCTGGTGCAAGTGAGAGACCTGCCATGCTTTGCATGAGCAGTTAGAGATATAAAAATTGGTTTAGAGCGGGCGCCCGTAATTATTCGGGCGCCCGCTCTGAATATTCCGACCGGCCGCCCGAATCATTTCGACCGGCCGCCCGAAATAAAAGAGAACGGCTTTTCTTCCCTACGAGAACGGCATTTGCATCCTTCGAGCACGGTCATCCCTTTGCGCAAAAAAACATTAAGATAGTTTTAAATTAAATATATGTAAGATTATGTAAGGAAAATCTTTCTACTAGTGTGCAGGATTTGTTTTAACTTTGCGCCCGTAATCCAATAAACGGGAAGAAAAAACGCTGCATATGAATGAATTATACTTTGGAAAGTTCGTACTGAATCTTCAAAAACAGGAGCTGATGTTTCGTGACGAGAATGGAACGACGACGTTGCGCAAACTGTCTTTTCGCGAAGCTTCCATTCTGGGGCTGCTGATTGAGGCTCATGGCGACATTGTAGAAAACCACATCCTGCTCAATGAGTTCTGGGAGGGCGAGAGCATCTATCATCTCAATTCCCTCTATGTCTTCATGTCCCGTATGAAAAGGCATTTGTCTGCCGACTCTTCACTGAGCATCATCAATGCAAGAGGCATAGGTTACCGACTGGTTCAAAGCAAGGGATGAAGTTAAGACTTTTCATAAACATTCTCTTTCTGTCAGCCCTGACCGTGATGGTCAGGGCGCAGACTTTTGAAGAGAAGGTATATACGCTGAAGACGGATTCGTTGAAAGCCGACTTTGAGGAATGGCTGCGCAACGAACCGTTACACTTGGAAACCGATAAGAGATTGTTAACCAAACCTTTACCGCTTCCAACAGTTGTTATTCCTCCTCAACTGCTACCACCCAAGCATCCTCCCGTCTCTTGTGTCATAATGACGCCGAAGCTACGGACTGATATGCAGTTAGCCTATCAGAGCCACTGGTTGGAGGAGCAGCGCAGATCTCAACAAGGCGGTGCAATGATGGTTGGTTTCAATCCCCTTTGCCTGATTAGCGTGGCAGTAGGCACATTATTTCCCAATTGGACCAACCGGAAGTCGAAGAAAGAACGACAGCGCGAACATCTAAAACAAGTGTTGGAGCACTATTAATCCCTTATATTAAGTTAAATCATACAAAGAGAAAAGGTCTGTTCCAGAAAAAAGATGTAATTTTGTAGACATATATATTAGAAATACTCCCAAAACATTACAAACTGAAAGTTAGAATAATGAAGAGAATTACAATGCTGCTGCTGGCTGTGTGCTATCTGAATATGATGGCGCAGGAGCGCGTGACAACACAGAGCGACTCATTAACTGTGCCGCGCGATTCAGTCGCGTGGAATAAGGAACTGGGTGACGTAACCGTCGTGGCGCAGCGACAGCTCATCAAGCAGAAGATTGACCGTATAGGCTACGAAGTGCAGGCCGACCAGGAGTCGAAGACGAAGACGGTGCTGGACATGCTGCGCAAGGTGCCGATGGTGGCTGTCGACGGACAAGACAACATTACGGTGAAGGGAAACTCCAACTTCCGCGTTTATCGCAACGGACATCTGGACCCCAATCTGACGAAGAACGCCAAGACGGTGTTCAAGTCAATGCCTGCCTCGATGGTGAAGCGCATAGAGGTCATCACCGACCCTGGAGCACGCGAGGATGCCGAGGGAGTGGATGCCATACTTAATATCGTCATGATGGACGGCTCGAAGATGAAAGGAATGATGGGAGTCGTCAATGCCTTCTACAACACGCTGCGACATCCTAACCTCTATGCTTCGATAACGGGACAGACCGGAAAACTGCTCGTCTCTGCCGACGGAGGCTATGGAGGTATGTCGAGAAAGGAGACGGAAAACAGAAACGACGTCGAGCGCATCTTCGTGAAGACAGGTGATGTGCTGAAGACCCATTACGACGGGACAAGCCCTGGTCACGTAGTGTTTGCCGACATCAACGCCAGTTATGACATTGATACGCTGAACCTGTTGTCAGCATCGTTCGGCGGCTATTTCTATAAGCTCAATGTTGAGGACGACGGCAGCGCCGGCATGTGGGCTTCCAACAGCCGGACGCCCCTTTACAGCTACGACCACCACAACTGGATGCCCGGCTACAGTCATCATTCGTGGAACGGTCGTTTGGATTATCAGCACAAGACGCGTCGGAAGGGCGAGCAGTTCACACTCTCTTACATGCTCGCCCTGACGCGCCAACATACTGATGACGAGACGACCTACAGCAACATGCAGCAAGTTCCCTTCAGGTATAGTGGCTATCTGCAGACTACTCGTGAGCGCTTTACGGAACACACGCTGCAGGCCGACTGGTTACGACCTTTGGGACACGGGCACCAGTTAGAGGTAGGCATGAAGTATATCGACCGTAGCAACAACAGTAGTAACACGCAGGAGTTCTACGGACTTTCAGGACTGTCGACAACGGATTTCGACCACGTAACCCGAGTGCTTGCGGGCTATGCAGATTATATCTATCAACGTGAGAAATGGTCTGCACGGGCTGGTCTGCGCTATGAATACAGCTACATGAAAGGAGCGTATCCTGATGGGAAGAATGAAGACTTCTCCCACCACTTGTCCGACTGGGTGCCACAAGCCAGTGTGAAACTGCAACTGACGGAGGCACAGTCGCTGAAGCTGAACTACACCACGAGCATCAACCGCCCAGGGATTTCCTATCTGAATCCTGCCTTCGTGGTCTCGCCAACCGTCGTACAGCAAGGCAATGCACGTTTGAAGAGCTCGCACTCGCAGAGTCTCTCGCTCATCTATATGTACGTCGGTCGACTGCTCACCCTTCAGCTTGCACCGTCCTGGCAGTTTACCAATGGTGGCATAGCTTCTGTGGAAAGCGCACAGGGGAACGTGCGCTACCTGACTTACGACAATATACAGCGCTATCACCGTGCAGGTTTCGAGCAATACGTGCAGTGGCGTCCCTTCAGCAGTACGACGCTGGTGGTTAACAACAACATGCGCTATGAGCACCATAAGAATCCCAATCTGGGTTACAGCAACAATGGATGGTCGGACAATTTCTATTTCGACCTGTCGCAGCAGTTGCCGTGGAAGTTGCGCTTCTCGCTTGGAGGCTACGGACAGATAGGCCGTCGGCCCACGAATGTGTATTCCGTGCAGCACTCGTGGTATGGTTGGTACACCAATCTGCAACGCTCGTTTCTCAAGGAAGACCGCCTGACGGTTCGCATCGGAGCCAACGACCTGTTCCGTCGTGAGCGCTCTTTTGTTACAGCCAGTGTCAATGGTGATTTCCTAGACCATACCACATCCTATAATCCTGTGCGCCAGCTGAACTTCTCGCTCACTTATCGTTTCGGTTCCCTGAAGGCGCAGGTGAAGAAGGTGGACCACAGCATCGAGAATGACGACATCGTTGGAGGAATTGTGAAAGGAAAATAAGCAAAACGTTTGGCAGTTTCTGCATAATTTCGTACCTTTGTAGCGAGTTATGCAGAAACTTATTGATTTATATAAGGAGTGGAGTGGGGCCGAACCCCAACACGTGGAGAAGCTGCCTGGCGCTGGCAGCAATCGTGAATATTATCGTATGACGGCCGCTGACGGTACAACCGTCGTGGGGTGTGTCGGTACCAGTCGTGACGAGAATCATGCCTTTGTCTACCTGGCAAAGCACTTTACGGAGAAGCATCTGCCCGTACCTCAGGTGGTGGCTGTCAGTAGCGACGAGTTGCGCTACATCCAGACAGATCTCGGTGCCGTGTCGCTGTTCGACGCCATCCGTGGCGGTCGACAGGCCGGCGGACGCTATACCGTCAAGGAGCAGGAACTGCTGATTCGTACCATCCGACAGTTGCCGAACATGCAGATTAACGGAGCCCACGGCCTGGACTTCTCCAACTGTTATCCGCAACCTGCCTTCGACAGCGACTCCGTGCTGTTCGACCTGAATTACTTCAAGTACTGTTTCTTGAAGGCTACCGAGCTGGACTTCCATGAGCTGAAGCTCGAGGCCGACTTCCGACTGCTGGCCAAGGACCTCACGTCGCCCGACGACGAGCAGGGTTTCCTGTATCGCGACTTCCAGGCACGCAACGTGATGATGGATGCCGAGGGCAACCCGTTCTTCATCGACTTTCAGGGTGGTCGCAAGGGGCCGTACTACTACGATGTGGCATCGTTCATCTGGCAGGCGTCGGCCAAGTATCCGCATAAGGTTCGCCGCGAGTTGGTGTACGAATACTACAATGCCCTGAAGCAGTACACCGACGTCCCTGCACCCCATGCCTTCGTTGAACGCCTGTCGCTCTTCGTGCTGTTCCGCCTGTTGCAAGTGCTGGGAGCCTACGGCTTCCGCGGCTATTTCGAGCGCAAGGCCCACTTCATCGAAAGCATTCCTCCTGCCATGCAGAACCTGCGCGAACTGTTGGACGAGCGCAACTTCCCGTATCCCTACCTGATGAGCCTGCTCGACCGTTTGACGCAGATGCCGCAGTTCCAGCAGATAGAGACCATGGCCAGCCGTGCCGACGGCTATAAGACAACCGACAAGAATCCTTATAAGGTGCACCCGCAGGACGGTCCTGCGACGTTCTCGAAGTACGACGCCCAGGGTCCGCTGGTGGTGCGCGTGTTCAGCTTCTCGTACACCAAGGGCATTCCCGAGGACGAGAGCGGCAACGGCGGCGGCTACGTCTTCGACTGCCGTTCCACGCACAACCCCGGCCGTTATGAGCCTTACAAGCAACTGACCGGACTTGACGAGCCCGTCATCCGCTTCCTGGAGGACGACGGCGAGATTCTGACGTTCCTCGACAGCGTGTACAAGTTGGCCGACGCCCACGTGCGTCGCTACATTCAGCGAGGCTTCACGTCGCTCATGTTCTGCTTCGGTTGTACGGGCGGCCAGCACCGTTCCGTATACAGTGCACAGCATCTTGCAGAGCACATCCATCAGAAGTTCGGCATCGAGGTACGCATCTGCCACCGCGAGCAGAACATCACCCAAACCCTTCCCGCCGCTGGCTTATAATTCTCAATTCTCAATTCTCAATTGTCAATTCCCATGAAGCAAGCAATGATACTCGCCGCAGGCCTCGGCACCCGACTGAAACCCCTCACGGACACGATGCCGAAGGCGTTGGTGCCCGTAGGCGGCAAGCCGCTGTTGGACATCCAGATAGACAAACTGCAACAGGCCGGTTACGACCGCTTTGTTGTCAACGTTCACCACTTCGCCCAGCAGATCGTCGACCATGTCAACGAACGTAAAGAGAAAATCCTCATCAGCGACGAGACCTCCGAGCTGTTGGAGACGGGTGGGGGACTGAAGAAGGCGCAGGGACTGTTCCGCGACGACGAGCCCATCCTGATACACAATGTCGACATCCTGGACAACGTCGATTACGAGTGGTTCCGTCGCCAGCATCAGGACGACGAGGATGCCGTGCTGCTGGTGAGCCGTCGCAAGACCAAGCGCTACCTGCTGTTCGACAGCGCCATGCGACTCATGGGTTGGAAGAACATCGAGACCGGCGAGGTGAAGTCGCCCTTCCCCTGGCTCCGCGAGGCCGAAATTACCATCGACGACAACCTGCAAGTCACGCCTCACACCTATAGCTCGCTCTCCTCGGGAGAGGGTCGGGGTGAGGTCTCACCTCTTCACTCTTCGCTCTACGCCTTCGCCTTCTCCGGCATACACAGCTTCTCGCCGCGTCTGTTCCCGTTGATGGACCGTTTCCCCGACCGTTTCCCCATTATCGACTTCTACCTCTCCGTCTGCCACCGCTCCCGCATCGTCGGCCTGGTGAAGAACGACCTGAAGGTGCTCGACGTCGGCAAGCTCGACAGCTT
>OCTW013409115.1_pt1 | contig 34193 bp, 34 predicted proteins | sample 1539671 | NCBI WGS metagenome assembly OCTW01 (sample SAMN02144230, study PRJEB22623) | gut metagenome | biome: sheep rumen | host: Ovis aries | place: New Zealand
GGTGGATTTCGCAGGCATCGAACCTGCGAAATCCATCGCCATTCATCCCCTACCTAAGAGGAAGGAGTCTTCTGGCGAAACTACGATAAAAAGGCCGTTCCGATGACAAACAGGATAAGCGTTCAATCCACGCACCCGCGAAGGGTGCGACATATAGATTTTCCTTTGGGTTTTTCCAAAAATCGAAAAATTTCAATCCACGCACCCGTGAAGGGTGCGACTTCACTGTAATAGTGCTTGGTGCCGTCCTTTTCGTAAATTTCAATCCACGCACCCGTGAAGGGTGCGACCAATATCCCAGACCGTTTCGCCTGGTTCGACGATGTATTTCAATCCACGCACCCGTGAAGGGTGCGACTAAGGCTATGTGCCATGCAGGTTGCCGTCAGTAGTATTTCAATCCACGCACCCGTGAAGGGTGCGACCCATAAAAACTTCTTTGATGGTTCCCCACAGCTTCGTATTTCAATCCACGCACCCGTGAAGGGTGCGACGCATGGATCCCGATGGCAAGATTGCCTGGATCATGATTTCAATCCACGCACCCGTGAAGGGTGCGACGAAGGAAACGCAAAGGCCACGAAACGGGGATTTACTATTTCAATCCACGCACCCGTGAAGGGTGCGACCTTGCTGGGTACGACCGCTGAGCATGTTCATGAGTATTTCAATCCACGCACCCGTGAAGGGTGCGACCCGCTTCCCGCAAAAATATTTCATTGATGTACTTCTATTTCAATCCACGCACCCGTGAAGGGTGCGACGGAATACGCGGGAAAAGCCCCTTTCCGTTCTGGATTTCAATCCACGCACCCGTGAAGGGTGCGACGCGGCCGTTGATTTGATTCGTCATGACACCGTATTTATTTCAATCCACGCACCCGTGAAGGGTGCGACGTAAATAGCGATTTTCATGTGTTTTCTTCCTCTCTATTTCAATCCACGCACCCGTGAAGGGTGCGACGCGGATTTCCCCGTCTACAATCCAATGATCCATGCAATTTCAATCCACGCACCCGTGAAGGGTGCGACGTGTACGTCGTGTAGCCATAAGGATTACCCCCTTTTATTTCAATCCACGCACCCGTGAAGGGTGCGACCCAATTCTTGCGTTCAATGTTTGACAAATTCAACATTTCAATCCACGCACCCGTGAAGGGTGCGACGTCTGTATCGGATAAAACATAGCCAATCACACAATGATTTCAATCCACGCACCCGTGAAGGGTGCGACCGTACCATTTACTCATTATCATCACCCCCTTCATCAATTTCAATCCACGCACCCGTGAAGGGTGCGACGATACATGCTTTGCCGCGGTATGCGACGGGGAGATTATTTCAATCCACGCACCCGTGAAGGGTGCGACAGCCTTCAAATTGGCTCAGTCACTATCTTCTCTCTCATCAATCATATTGCGAACTGATTGAATAGCAGTTCAATTTTTGAGTCAATTCTCCGGGTATTGCTTATTTTTATAGAAATCAAGCCGGGTGCGAAGCTCTGATATATTTTATGTGTGATACGGCTTCGCACCCCCTCTTTCCTACGTTTAAATCATCCGGGTACACGTAACGTGTTCCGGGATTTTGCTTTCATCTACGGTTACGTCATAGTCCGTATAGTTCCTGGGCGCGACGACGCCTTCTTTTTTCTGGACGTGCACAGTATCAAAAAGTTTATATGCTGGAGCATTTCCCAATTCACTATCGTGTTTGAATACGATGAGTTCGCGCACAGCCATATTCCCTCTGGCAGCGGAATGGTCGTATTCGAACATATTAATGATGGCTTTCCATAAATACTGTAAATCGTCTTCACTGAAACCGGTCACTTTCCGTGCCAGGTTAGCCGATACGTAGCCATCTACACGATATAACGCATAGGGAATGATGTACTTTCTGCCAATTTCGGTATTTTTGTTTTCAGCATCTTTTTCCGTCGTGATGGCGACACGGGTAATGGTGACTTCCTGTGGTACGATAGGATCAATGCTGCGGGCAAAGCCTAACTGAACGGGACCGCGGACTTGGCCGCAATTGAGTGCACTCTTGACAAAGGTCGTCATGACGGCGCCAAAGGTACGGATGTCAAAGAAATTCTGGCACATAAAGTCACAGATTTTACGGTCCAGTTCCGGATCATCTTTTTTCATCTTTTTTATATCCGTCTTTTCATCAATGCCCACGTAGGTTAACGCTTCTTTGTCACTGCGCTGCAAAGGAACGCCTTCTTTGACGTAAATGCGATAGCCAGGCTGGTCTTCGCAAATCGTTTCAATGCAATTGCGTATCTTACGCTTCAAGCAGACATCGGTAACCAGGCCGTATCCGGTTTCCGGGTCTACGCGCGGCATATTGCCGGCATCGGGATCTCCATTGGGATTGCCATTTTCTACGTCAAACAGGATGGTAAATTCATAGCGATTCTTAATGGGTTCGGACATCTTATTTTTCCTCCTTTTTCATATACCGTTTCTGGGTCTGATGGTAATAGCCTAAAATAAATAAGCCTTGATCGTTCAAATTCATCCGCGCCGGAATAGGCTGGCCATTCATCTCGATTTTCCCTTCCAATTCTGTGACCATTTTTTCCAGTTCAATTTTCAATCCCATTCTGTCATTCAATTTGCGTAAATGGTGATTGGCCATTTTCAACAAAATTGGAAATACCCATCCCGGGGTCGCAGCCGCACTATTAAAGAACCGATCCTTAATCGTGCTATTTATTCCCTTCCGATTCTTTTCTGAGTCGGGAACCTTACCGCGTCCATTATCTTTTTCATGGGCTTTTTCCTGAATTTGTTCCAATACAGAGAACAGTCGGCCTAATACATAGGCCGTATTCGTACTTTCTTCATTCAATGCCACAGTTACTTCCTCTCCTTTCGGAAAATTCTTCAATAAACAAGCCTTGATGATGGCGGCTTTTTCAGCACTAATTTTATAGATATGCTTATCTTTATCATCCTGGTCTGCTTTGACTCTCAACATGACGCTATTGTATAAAGCCTGCGGGTAAGGCGTATCCGAGAGGATGCTGCGCATCACAGCCCCTGCCAGAAGCGGGGATGCTGCTTTATCTTTACTTTTTTTATTTACCGTTTCCCCCAACAGTCTCCATAATGGCAGGTAGGCCCGATGACGCTGAGGCATAACGATTTCCAGTCTCTCATAATGCCTGCGCACATGGTCGATAAAATGACCGAATGTGTCCTGCAAGAAAAAGCGGACCGAAAGCCTTGCCGCATTGGGAGACAGTCCCAGGATATAAAAAGGCGTATCCGGGTGGATGGGGACACCGTGAAAATCAAAGGGCATCCCGTTTTGGATATGCGAAAACAAGGCATCCAGGGTCTCATCGTCGATGGCATCGTCATCTTCAAAAACGGCGCTATGAAGCAAATCCTGATAGGCTTCTTCCCCATCGGCTGCCCAATAGACAACGGTCGTATTGCCAATGACCTTACAGTGCTTTTCATCGGCAATAAGCTGATTCAATGCCGTCGTATAGGCAAAAGCAGCATGTTCGCTGACAGGGGCATTATAGCACTGCCCCCCTGAATGACCGTATGATTCAAAAGCATCTGCGTTGAAAGATACTAAGGAAGCTCCTGAGGACTGAGCGCCGCGGACGCCTTTGATATTGGGATGGATGCGGGCAATGGGCGCTTTTTTCCCCGTGACCAAACACTGCCCTTCGACAGCATCAGCAGATGGCTGATTATAATGGGCATCCCAGGCAGCCCTGATGGTTTCATCATCTTTGACAAAGACACCTTCGACGGCATACATTACATTGGCTGTCAACAGGTTGGTGGCCAGATAGGGTTTCAACACGGGATGATTTTCTGCTGTTTCCGGCTTCCACGTCGTAAAGAACCGCTTCAATGCCTCTGCTGACGGCGTGTGGACAGCTTCTAAGATATCCAAATGATATTTTTTCATCGCTTCAAAACAAGCTATACTCCGTTTTTTCTCTTTTTCCCATTTAGCTGCCGCATCTTCTGCCATATCCGCTGTCTTCATGTCTTTAGGCAGCCCCAGGCAATAAGCGGCATTGGCCCACAGGAACTGCGCCCGGATGCCCACTGTTTTTTTTACGCCTTCCGGCAGCATATGGACGGTGGGCACAGATACCTTCTTTTTTCCCCGCATCACTTCTTTTTCTAAGGATAGGATTCCGATGACTTCGCCCTGCTGATTCAGATTGACAGCATAGGAAATCTTATAGTCCCCCCACCCCGGCTTGGCAATAGCTCCCTGCCGGGCTAAGGTTTCATAATACGCTACCAACGATTGTAAAATCATGAGTGCACCTCACAATCCCGCAAATCCAGGACCCCATTATGTAAGGTCGCTTTGAAGAACATAGGCCGTATGTGCTGTAAATCGGAATAATCCATGTCATACAGCATATAGCCTAATTCCTTATCTTCCCCGGCATAGGCTGTCGGCACACTGTCAAATTCGTATTCCCGGAAATTGACAGGAAATTCCCGGCAGCCAAAATAAGGCGTATGATAACATTGTCCCCGCTTCAAGCGGCGGCGGATGATATCCTGGAACTTTCCAGCATTGTCGGAAGCATTGGCCTTATCGGTCAGTTCAAAATGCGCTTCGATGACATAATGCACCTTGCACAGTACCATAGAAGCCCGCTGCTGGATTTCTTCTTTCGTACTCAAATACAAGTCCACATTTTTCTTAGTCATCGCCTGCTTGGCCGCTCTGGCGCTGGCCTTTGCCTTGACTTCATTGCGGCGGATATTGGTGAACCGGATAGGACTGAGGACATAGATTTTATCAATAATCCATTTGAGTCCGGGATGCCAATAAATCGCCTCAATGATGCCTCGTGCCGCAGACGGCGTCATGACATCATAACTGACGCGTTCTGTTTTCATTTCCGGCCGGGAGAATAAGGCATAATCTCCCCAAACTTCTACTCGTATTGCCATATCATCATCTCCCTAATTTATAAAAAGATGCCTATTCCATCTTCCATATTAACGACGAGCCCCGTATCCGGATCATATGCCGCCGGATCCGTTAGTACATACAATCCAAACTCCAACGCTTCCAGCTTATTCGTTTCCTCTAGTTTCCTGAACTGATTCTCATAGACGCCGACCATATATTGATTCGCCTTACGGAGTATGGACCGGTTGCAAACACCGCTTCTCAATTGTGCCAGGATTTTCTGGTTGTCCAGGTCATCATCTATGGGAATAAAAACGGTCCGGCTGTCTTCTTCTATCAGTTTGAAATCTTTTGCAATCTCTGTAAAGGCCGGTTTATTCACTTCTAATCGTTTTAACACATCTTTACTGTCCAGCTGGTCTTCGCCAAGCGTATAATGGAGCTGGTCGAAATACGCTTTAATACTCTCTGCACTGGCTATGTCGGCATGGTCCTTCGCCACCATCTGGGTTATTTCGATAGGACGCCGCACGAAAGCCGGAATCCGGTTCATAGGTTTAGGCAAATCATAAATAGATACGATGCTGTCTTCTGTCCGCTGTTTCCCCTCCCGATTGCAGCGGCCGCCGGTCTGTATGATACTATCCAGGCCCGCAATTTCACGATAAACGACAGGGAAATCGACATCGACACCAGCCTGGATCAAACTGGTCGAAATGACCCGGCAGGGTAAGCCATCCTGAAGGCGCTGACGGATGATGGCTAAGACACGGCGCCGATGAGCCGGATACATGAAGGTCGACAAATGGTAACAGCCGTCGCCCGTCATCAGCTGATACAAGTCCCGGGCATCCTTCTTGGAATTAGTGACACACAGGACCTGCTCATGCTCTTTCAGCTGCGCCGCCAAGGATTCCAGGGAATCTACATCCATGAATCGATAAGTGACGCGCCTGAAAAATCCATACAAGCCTTGGGTATCCGGACAGATTTCCCGCACTTTCAGGCCTTCTCCGATCCGGGAAAAATACGTTTCCAAACTCGGCTGCGTTGCCGTACACAATACTGCCGTACAACGATAATTAGCCACCAATTCGCCCATGCTGCGGATGCAAGGCCGCAAATAAGGCTCAGGGAGCATCTGTGCTTCATCAAAGATGAGGACGCTATTGGCAATATTATGTACCTTGCGGCACCGGCTGGTCTTAGCCGCAAAGAGGGATTCAAAAAACTGCACATTTGTCGTCACAATGACGGGCGCATCCCAATTTTCAGTCGCCAGCTTTTTGCGGTTCAAGCCATCATCTTCCTTTTTGTCATCGTCGTAATTTTTATCGTAATCTTTATCGTAATCGACATTCATATGGTGTTCGATGACGTTACCATCCCCTAGAATATTACGGAAAATATCGGCAGTCTGTTCAATAATCGAAGTATAGGGGATGATATAAATAATCCGCTGTTTCTTGTATTTTATAGCATGTTTCAAGGCAAAAGCCAAGGAAGACAAGGTCTTACCGCCACCGGTCGGAACGGTCAGACTAAACATACCTGGCTCTTTTTCAGCCGCATCCAGACATTGCTGATAAATTTCCTGCCGTTTTTGATTGATAGGCGTAGTGGGTTTTCCAAAAGTTGCATAATACGCGAAAAATAGATCGTGAAGTTCCTGCATCGTCGCGAATCCGCCGCGCTGCACTTTGCCATCGTTTACGAATCGCTCCGTATCCAAAAAATCGGCATCGACTAAACAGGAAAAAAGCATGCGGATGAAGAAGGAATAATAGAACTGGTCTTTTCCGTATAAAAAGGCCGGCGCCTTGCGAATCGGTACGGGTTCAGGCAGTTCCTGGCGATAAGCCGAATAGTCCAGTTTGCCCTTCAATTCTTTTTTCAGCCGCCCCATCAGGGTACCGTCAGTAACGTCCGAGAATTTCGTTCCCATATTGAGGAGACCGCTGTGATGGCTGGCAATACAGAGAGCCAAAGGTACATTCTTTATTTTCTTCATCAGCAAGGCACCGGCTGTAGAATGATCGACCCGCGGCCCATCTTCCAGGATCCGTCGCTGGAAAGCCGCACTATATTTCCCGATGTCATGATATAACCCAGCCATCCTTCCCCATTCGGGTGCATCAAACACACTGGCAAATCGTTCGGCCAAAAGGCTGGTCCCTTTCAAATGGTCTATCAGCAGTTGCTGTCGTCCCTCTTCGCTAGTATGCCCAATATAGTTTCCCATCTTCATGCCCCTTTCCCTGCAATTTTGTGAATTTTACAATTCGTTTTTGATATCTTCAGTATACTCCCTTTAGCCTGGATAGTCAATATTATATTTCTGTAATGTTGATTAGTAAAATATAACTCCTATTCCTTTCCCTTCTGCCGCCAATAGGCCGCTTCGACCGTGTCTTTTTCTACGCCTTCGCCTTTTTCCAGGGCATGGGCATAATTCTTCATGCCTTCCTTGTACCCGGAAGCCGCCGACCGGGCGAACCAATAGACGGCCTGGCAAAGATCGTGGCGGACGCCGTGACCGTCGCGGTAGAGTACGCCCAGGTTATTCTGGGCCGGCCCGTCTCCGGCCATGGCGGCCTCATAGTACCAGTGGGCTGCCAGTTCCCAGTCCTGCGGGACACCGCGGCCCGTTTCGTAAAGGTATCCCAGGTTGTTCTGGGCAATGGCATTGCCCTTTTTGGCCGCCTGGGCATACCAGTAGGCGGCCTTGTCATAATCCCGCGGGCCGGCATAGCCGAACTGGTACATGATGGCCGTATTGCACTGGCCGTCGGCGTCATCATGGCGGGCAGCCCGACCGTACCAGTGCAAAGCCAGTTCATAATCCTGGGGCAGGCCGTTCCCCGTTTCGTAGAGATGGCCTAGATTGTTTTCGGCTGTGCCGTAGCCTTGATGGGCTGACCGGCGGTACCAGTAAACGGCCTGTTCCATATCGGTTTCTGTTCCCAGTCCGTGTTCATACTGATAGGCCAGGTTATACTGACTGGCCGCATGGCCTTTCTGGGCAGCCCGGTGGTACCAGTACAGGGCCTTCTTATATAAAACATCTTTATATTCTATATCGGCATCGAAAGCTTCAAAGAAATAATCGTCGCCCATAGCGCATTGGGCAAAGGCGTCGCCTTCAAACGCTTTCCGTTCTTTTTCATCCATAAGTGCGTCTCCTTCCTGACAGATTAAGTGTAGCGAAAGGCCCCTTCCTTTGTCAAATATATTTTTGACTTTTCTTCTTTTGACCTATTGACTTTTTGACTTTTAACGGTATAATGATACTAGAGCTTGAGGAAAGCTCCTAAGAATGATTACTTCCACCATAAGTAAGGAGGTCTTAATTATGGGAAACGAAAAATATACGCAAAAGGTCATCGAAGCCTTCCAGTCTGCCCAGCAGATCGCCGCGCTCCATTATAACCAGGAACTCTCATCGGTCCATATGCTCATGGGCTTGACGAAAGAACCGGAAGGCCTGCTCAACACGATTTTCTCGGAATGTCATACCGACGTCCCCATGCTCCAGGCCCGCTTGGAACAGTTACTGAAGAAGATTCCGTCCGTCAAGGGCTCCAGCCAGTTGTCCATGTCGACGGAAATGGTCCGTGTCATCGGCAAAGCCCAGCAGTTAGCCGACTCCATGCACGATGAATACATCAGCACGGAACACATCCTCATGGGTATCGTCAGCGAAAGCGACGACGAAGTCCAGCAGTTGTGCCGTGAATTTGGCCTGACCCAGGACAAAATCATGAGTACCATCAAGGCCAACCGCAAGGCCAACGTCAACAGCGATAACCCCGAAGAAAACTACAAGGCCCTGGAAAAATACGGCCGCGATCTGACTGCCGCTGCCCGCCAGAACAAACTGGATCCGGTCATCGGCCGTGATGATGAAATCCGCCGTACCATCGAAATCCTGTCCCGCCGTCGTAAGAACAACCCGGTCCTCATCGGTGAACCTGGTGTCGGCAAGACGGCTATCGTCGAAGGACTGGCCCGCCGTATCGTCAGCGGTGACGTTCCGGAATCGCTGAAAAACAAGACCCTCTACTCCCTCGATATGGGCTCCCTCATCGCCGGTGCCAAATACCGTGGCGAATTTGAAGAACGACTCAAATCGGTCCTCAATGAAATCGCCAAATCCGACGGCCAGATTCTCCTCTTCATCGATGAAATCCACACCGTCGTCGGCGCTGGCGCTTCGGAAGGCTCCATGGATGCCGGCAACATCCTGAAACCGATGCTGGCCCGTGGTGACCTGCGCTGCATCGGCGCTACGACCCTCAATGAATACCAGAAATACATCGAAAAAGATGCCGCTTTGGAACGTCGTTTCCAGCCGGTCATGGTTGACCAGCCGTCTGTCGAAGACACGATCACCATTCTCCGTGGCCTGAAAGAACGTTACGAAGTCCATCATGGCGTCCGCATCCGTGATAAAGCCCTGGTCGCTGCTGCCGTCTTGTCGGACCGCTACATTTCCGACCGCTTCCTGCCCGATAAGGCCATCGACCTCGTCGACGAAGCCGCCGCTAAACTGCGTACGGAAATCGAATCCATGCCGACGCCCATCGACGAACTGCGCCATAAGATCATGCAGCTGGAAATCGAAGAACAGTCCCTGAACAAAGAAACGGACGACGCTTCCAAAGAACGGCTGGCTAAGATCACGGAAACGAAGAATGAATTGAAAGAAAAGGAAAGCAAGCTCAAAGCCCAGTGGGATAAAGAAAAACAGTCCATCCTGCGCACCCAGGGCTTGAAGAAAGAAATCGACGCCGTCAAGAGCGACATGGCCCAGGCCGAACGCAACTACGATCTGGCCAAAGCTTCGGAACTGAAGTACGGTAAACTGCCGGAACTGCAGAAACAGTTGAAAGAACAGGAAGCTTATCTGGCGGAACACCAGGATTCGCAGCTCCTCAAAGAAGAAGTCGGCGAAGAAGATATCGCCCAGGTCGTCAGCCGCTGGACCGGCATCCCGGTCACTAAGATGATGACCGGCGAACGGGAAAAACTCCTGCACCTCGACGAAACGCTGCATAAACGGGTCGTCGGCCAGGACGATGCCGTCCGCGTCGTCAGCGACGCCATCATCCGCGCCCGTGCCGGCATCAAGGACCCGAACCGTCCGATTGGTTCCTTCATCTTCCTCGGCCCGACCGGTGTCGGCAAGACCGAACTGGCCAAGACCCTGGCGGAAGCCCTCTTCGATGACGAACGCAACATCATCCGCATCGATATGTCGGAATACATGGAAAAGCATACCGTATCCCGTCTGATCGGGGCTCCTCCGGGATATGTCGGCTATGATGAAGGGGGCCAGCTCACGGAAGCCGTCCGCCGTCGTCCGTACAGCGTCATCCTCCTCGATGAAATCGAAAAGGCCCATCCGGATATCTTCAACGTCCTGTTGCAGATCCTCGACGATGGCCGCCTGACCGATGGCAAAGGCCGTGTGGTCAACTTCAAGAACACCATCATCATCATGACCAGTAACCTCGGCTCTCACGAAATCCTCGAATCGAAGGACTACGACGAAGCCAATGCGAAAGTCCGCGAACTGCTCAAACAGTACTTCCGTCCGGAATTTCTCAACCGTGTTGACGACATCGTCGTCTTCAAAGCGCTCCAGAAAGACCAGGTACGCAACATCGCCGCTATCCTCTTGGAACGCCTCGGCAAGCGTCTGGAAAAACAGGTCAAGATCCACCTCACCTGGACCGACGAAGCCTTACAGGAATTGGCAGACAAAGGATTCGACCCGCAGTTCGGTGCCCGTCCGCTGCGCCGCCTGATCACGCATACCGTCGAAACGGCCCTGAGCCGCGACATCATCGCCGGTACCATCCGCGAAGGCGATACGGTCACCATCGGCTACGATGGCAACAACTTCACCTTCACGCCCATGCGTGTCCATGCCGCATGAGCTAGTGGCTAGTGGCTCGTGGCTAGTGGCTCGTGGCTCGTGGCTAGTGGCTCGTGGCTAGTGGCTCGTGGCTAGTGACTGGCGCACAAAGGACTCGTTCCTGATGTAAAAAAAACATCGGGAACGGGTCTTTTTTTCTGTTTACATCGGCCCGAAAACAGTATATAATAAGCTGTAACTAAGTAACGGGTGGAGATTATGAACAACACATTAGGAAAACATGTACTCATCGATTTTTATAACTGCAAAGCGACCTTTACGGAAGCCGAAGACTTGCAGCCCTTGGTAGAGCGTGCTTTCGACCTCGTCGACACGCCTGTCGAAGGGATTACATTCTTCCATATCGACGACGAACTGACATGCATTGCCGTTTCCGGCAACGCCCATATTTGTATTCACGCCTATCCGACCCTGTCCTACGTGGCAGTGGACATCTACAGTTTTAATATCGATCTCAAGACGAGCCAGATCATGAGTGCCTTGAAAGTAAACCTGCGCTCAGACCGCATCAAGGCGACGAGTATCCGCCGCGGCGATTTCGGCTCCATCCGCGACATGCGCCCGAAACGCAAGTCCAAGATCACTACAGCACGGCGCATGAAGAATACCGGCGCCCGTATCAAGAAGACGAGTGTGAAGATGTTCAACATCCTCCGTCATCCCCAGAAGGTACGCCGGTCGCATCGGACGACGAACAAGTAACACGTTTGCAGACGAAAGGGTTTGTTGGTCATGTATATGGTATCCCTGAAACAAGCTGCGGGCATTGCCCGGGAAGAAATGACGTCCCTCGACGCCATTACAGCGGAATTGCTCAATTTCATACAGTTGAAGAGCCAGCGCTTGTATATGCATTCCTTACAGGTCGCCAACTATAGCGTCAGCGTCGCTGCCAAATTGACGCTGCCCAAGAGTGAAATCGAACAGGTCAAATATGCAGCCCTCCTGCATGACGTCGGCCTGCTTTTCGTGTCCAATACCCTGCTGGCCAAGATGCCCTACCTCAACCGCTCGGAAAAGGCTCAGTACAAGCGCCACGCCGCAGGCGGCGGCAACATGCTGGAAAACATCCCCTGCTGCCAGGACATCGTGCCTTATATCCGCTATCACCACGAACACTGGGACGGATCGGGCTTCCCCAAACATCTGCGCGGCGCCAACATCCCCTTGGGAGCACGCATCATCGCCGTCGCCGATTACTACGACATGATCATCAATCCGTCGGCTGAATTCTGGGCCAAGACAAAAAAACAGGCCGTCCGCGAACTCTTTAGCGCGTCGGGCCTGCTCTTTGATCCGGAAGTCGTTAAGGCTTTTATCGAAACATTAGGTTAATAACATTCGTAATCAAAAAGCGCTGTCGCACGAAGACAGCGCTTTTTTATGTAGTGCCCCCAATAAGTTAGGCCAAAGTGTAGTAGCGATATTGCTGCTACACTTTTATCCAGACAGTTGTCTTTTCGTGACATGCTTTGAAATATATGTTCTTTCTTCAACGTTTTTACATAGTCTTTCATTTGGTACGCCCATCCCTGAGCCGAATGGCACGTCCTACGGAAAGGACAGTCTGCGGTAATGCGGTCACCACCATACATTTTTCCGCCGGCAAACCGGACCAGCCGCTTCCCTTCATGGAAATCGACATGAGCCGATAAATCCGCTGATTTCGGAACCGTCAAAAGAGCATGGTCGGTCCATAGTTCGTAGGGGCGCCACGTGGGGCGCCCGCTTCAGTCTATGTACGATTTCCAGCCCGATTTACCAGGGGAATCATCCAACGGCCTAACGAAGCACACAACAAAAACAACAACAAACAAAAAATAAGCTGTCGTATAAAAAGCTCTTAATACGACAGCTTGCTTTTCGAGAAAATGACTGTATAAAGATTGTAGAATTTAATAATCTTGAAAACACCTTTTCAAATCTACTTCCGTAAGCGTAGACAAATCTTTTGGAAGCTGTTCTAAGCCCATCAAGCGATTGGCCTGCAAAGCCACTGTTTTTTCAAAAATATTGCGGATAGTTCGGGCATTGCCAAACGTATCATCTTTATTTTCTATCAGTTTAGCAATGTGCTCCTTCAACAATGTTTTGCCTTTATCCGTAATGTGATAAGCATATTGTTTACAAATAAATTCAAAAATTTCAATGAGTTCATCGATAGAATAGTCTTTAAAGGGGATATATTTACTAAATCGCGAAGACAATCCCGGATTCGTATCAATGAACTGTTTCATCAGTTCAGGATACCCTGCCACGATAACAACTAAATTTCCGCGATTATCTTCCATCAATTTAAGCAATGTATCAATGGCTTCTTGTCCATAACTATCGTCAGTCGCCAATGAATAGGCTTCATCGACAAAAAGGACACCACCAATAGCCTGTTTGACAACTTTTTCCGTTTTCAATGCCGTTTGCCCGACATATCCGGCCACTAATCCCGCTCGATTGGTTTCGACAAGGTGACCTTTTGACAAAAAACCAAGCTCAAACAAAATTTTTCCCATCAATCGGGCTACCGTCGTTTTCCCTGTTCCGGGATTCCCTGTAAACACCATGTGCAATGAAATATTAGGAACTTCTAATCCTTGCCGACTTCTCAAGCCTTGAATTTTTACAAAATTAATCAAACTATTCAGTTCTTTTTTGACATCCAACAACCCGATCAACGAGTTCAATTCATCCATATATTGCCGCAGCTTAGGCGATTCGGATTCAGTAGTATAAGAAGTTTTAAAAACGGCCTTTTCTGGTTTGCCATTAGCCCATCGGCCTTTATAAACTTCCCGCCCGGCTTCATCATATAAAACGCCTTCTCCGTCGTATAATCCATTCACCCAGTATCCATCGTACTGTAAATTGCCATTTTCATAATAGGATTTGCCACGGCCGTTTAATTTTCCATCTGCAAAAAAACCTTCATACTTAGGATATCCATTAGGATACAAAACTTCTTTGTATTTTGAAAACATAGGAGCCCCTTACATATTAATTAGTCTTCTGATTCTTCTGAGTCAGAAAAGAAAGAATCTTTTACATCTTCTACAAAGCGTCGGGCTTTTTCCGTAAAATAACCTGCATATCCAGCATGGATAGTAAAGTTTTTACAATCATTCAATATCACATCAATACTACCTTTTCCTAATTCCGTAACCTGATAATGAATCTTGGCGACCTCAAATTTTTTGTTATCAGATATGGCCCCAGATATAGCTTGTTCAATGAAATTTAAGTTCATTTCATACCTGACTAAATCGTACAACCATTTTAAATCTCTCGTGATTAGTACCATTTGATGCCAATCATTAACATAATCATCGAAATCCATATCATCATCCTCATGCAGTTTCACTACTAAATTGTTCGCTTCATCCATCAATGCATTCCAGTCTTCAAAAAAATCTCTGGCCATAAATTACACCTCTCAACATCACTCATTCTGCAAACTTGCTTTTTCCCACGCTTTATGTATTTTCTTGTCTAAAGCAGATGAATAACATATAAAAGCTGGCTTTTTATTGTTATCTTTAATATGATGAGAAAAGCCATAACTTTGGGTTATTTTACGAATATCATTTTCGGTAATATGTACTCCATATTTTTCACTTATCTCTTCTGCAACAGAAGCTTGCGTCTTATTTGCTTTTTCACCATTATATAAGGCCATCACATCATTTATAAATTTCCAAAAAAATTCATGTTCAGTATACATAAAATCACACCTTTCTTTTCTAAATTATACCATACACATCCTTCCCCTACAATACATTTATACATCATTCCAATCCTATATTTCAAATGAACAGCTTGACCCTCTGATGGAAAAATATGACAAAGATTTCTAAGAACTTTACACAAAATTCTTGACATACCCGGATAAAAGCACTTATATTCTTCTATTGAATATGGTAAAATGTAATGAAAGAGGGGGTCCCCATGAGTAAAGCATTTGATTTGTTATCTGAATCGCTGAATGACGCTATTTTAGATACTCAGACCAAGCATCTTCCTAGACACAAAAGAAAAATTGACATTAAACCTTCTGGTCCATCTCGCAGACTGCTAGGACTAATTGCCAATAAAAAAATTTCTATATAAAAATCACCTGTTTCAAAGGGCATCACCACCCCCTTGAAGCAGGTGATTTTTCCTTATATTCAGACTTGTCCGGCGTATTCGGGAATGGCGATGGCATTTTCCTCGATTAATTCATAATGATTTTTACTAACGTATATGCCGACACCACGCAGGGACCTGTATAACGAATCAGAGGCCACCAAACTGGTTCCGTTTGTCGGTCTTCTTCCTCAATGATTTTTACCTTCATGACGTTGTAATCTTCATTTTCTAAAATGATTCTGGCTATGGCCCGTATTTCTATATAGAAACGGCAAGACGCAACGAGTGAAAAGCCTGCCAAGGCTATCAAAATGCTTCTTTGAATGATGGAAAGCTGGCTGTTCAATACCCCATAAGCAATGAGATAACCAAATCCATCGATAAGAAAGAGAAAGATGGGTACCAGCAAAATTATTTTGGCTATCGTCCGGGGACTGACGACAACTTCTGCCTTCTCAATGCATGATATCAGCCGTTCAACCCGTTCATCATCCGACTCGTCTTCATATTCCTCATCATCGTATTCTTCTTCATAGGATTCATCGGCTGAAACAGCTGCACTGCTATGTAATCGGCTGATTCCATTGTACATCGAAAAGGCAAACCAAAATACAATATATACCCCAATCCAAGCTAATCCAGATACATTTTGCATACCATCCAATACTCCTTATAAATTTTTTCTCTCCATTATACACAAGACCTTGGCACCCACGAAAAGCTGGTTTATATCGCTAACTTAGTCGTTATCTTGGTCGGTCAGCGGTCAAGTCATTTCATTATACCATCTTTTTCGGATTCCTGTCATTCCACCGTATTGTCTCCAAGCAAAGGATTAACATGTCCTAGTTCTATCTTTTTATGGTCTCAGGAAAAAAACACCGATCAGGCACAGGATGATGCCGATGATTTGTCGGGGCAGCAAGACGTCTTTATACAGCAGGACGCCGATGCCTGCTAAAAGGAGCGCTACGCTGACATTAGCCAGGAGAGAGGCCATGCTGATTTTCCAGCCAGCCCGGTATAATAGGATGTAGCCAAATTCGACGGCGACCAGCGTCAGTCCCCAGGCAGCACTCGCCCAGTTTAAGGCCGACAGATCCTGCCGCAGAGAAGGTCCGGTCACCACGTAAGCAGCAGCACACAGGAGAAAACTGACTAGATAAGTCACGCTGAGGGCCAGAAAAGGTGGGGCCGACACCGAAGTCGCCTTTGCTACCACATGATAGCCTATGTTGCCAAGGACAACGATGAAAAAAGGAATCCAGTAGGTCAGACTCATTCTCTCAGCTCCTTTTCCATATGGATGTGAGGACAATACTCATCCAGATATTCATCACCCGATGCGGTAAACCCCAATTTTTCATAAAAAGGACGTACCCGGACCTGAGCTGACAGAGCCAGCCGTTTCACCTGGCGGCCGCGCAGCCAGGCTTCCGCTTCCCGTACCAGCCACTCCCCGTACTGCCTGCCCCGGCAGGACTTCCGCACGGCCAGCCGGCCCAATATATACACTTCCGGCTGATTGGATGAAAAGAGACGGCAACAGCCAGCGGCCTGCCCGTTTTCGTATAATACCAGATGCCAGGCCCTTGAGTCGATTTCATCAAACTCATGGTGAAATCCTTGTTCTTCTACAAATACCTCCTGCCGGATAATCCGGGCATCCTGTGAAAGCCCCTGCTGCATATGCATTTGAATCATGATAATCCCTCCTAAAAAAACAGAGGTGTCCAGGAATTGTCTTATAGCATGTAATCATGCCGTACCTACGACAACTCCCAGACACCCCATTTCTCCTGTCCGGTGACAGAAGCGGTGTTCTTATGAAATTAGCATCATTCTAGCATATTCTTCCCTTTCCGTCAATACGATTCGCCAGCACCCGTCATACCCCCAGCTGATGACAGATCCAGGCAATCAGGACCAGTACCAGCAGGTAGGCCAGGTTGAGCTGGGTGAATAGTTTCAGATACCCTGCCTGCTGTCGGGGACAGGCCCGGACGTACATGCCATAGGAAATGAGACTGGCCATGGAGGCGACCAGCGTCCCCAGGCCTCCGATATCGGTTCCCAGCAGCAAAGCCGCCGCATCATCAGTAAACCCCGACAGGAGGACGGCGGCCGGCACATTGCTGATGACCTGGCTTGCCAAAAGGGCCATGAGGAACTCATGACCGTCCAGATATCCCGTCAACAGGTCCCTAAAGCCAGACAGCTGGCTCAGATTGCCTACGAGGATGAAAAAGGCCACAAAGGTACCCAAAAGCCGGTAATCAGCATAACGGAAATACCGTGGCCGCGTCAATGCCGTGACGACCACGACCAAGGCCAGGGCCAGATGATAGTCGAGCACATGCGCCACAGCGAGCAGGGAAAGGAAAAACATCCCGCCCAAAATCCAGAGCTGCCGCGACGGAGCCAATACAGGCAGATTCCGTGTCCGCCGGGCCGCCAGCCGCACGGAAATGGGAATCGGCGTTCCCGGCAAGCGGAACAGGGACAGCGCCAGCAACAGGAAGGATACCAGGGTATAGGGCAGGAGCAACAGCAGAAACGAGGACAGATCCATGGCGTAGTAAAAATAAAGATACAAGTTCTGCGGATTGCCTACGGGCGTACACATACTACCCAGATTGGCCGCCAGCGTCTGGAGGACGATGACAAGCGCCATTTGCTTCTCACTGGCCACTTTCGGCAGGGCCATCAGGGAAAAAGGCACAAAGGTCAAAAGCGCCACATCGTTGGTCACCCACATACTGACAAAAAAACAGGCAAAGACCAGGACCGCCGCCAGTTGGCGCATCGTCCCCAGTCGGAGCAAGAGACGCGCCAGCACGGCCGCAAAGACACCGCTTTCCCGCAAGCCGCCGATGACGACCATGAGGCAGAACAAAATAGCCAGTACAGGCACATTGATATACCCGACATAAGATGACGAAGGCGGTACGGCCAGCATCGACACCGATGCCGCCACTACCGCCAGGACAAGTACCAGATTCTCTTTGAGTACTGAAACGACAGATTTCATGCTATGACCTCAATCGAGCTGCTTCCCATTTTCACTGCGGACCTGGGCCGACACGAGGAGCGTAAAGACACCAGTGCCGCCGATGATATTGCCCAGGCCTGTCGGCAGGAGGAAGCGGAAGAAATAATCGTACAGGTCAGAACCACCCATGAGGACGTCATAGGCGGCTTCACAAGAGCCGACGACGACATGGGCAAAGTTGCCGATGGAGATGAAATAGGTAAAGGTCAAAATCGTAAAGAAAGCGAAGCTCCGCGACATAGGCATGATCCAGACAATAGCGGCGATGAGCATACCCGCCGGGATGCCGCGCATGATGTTGTCCATCGCGTCCGGCGCCATGATGTGATGCGACACGGTCAGGAGACACTGCGTAATTTCCGGCGTCGTAAAGACCGGGCTGGACATGAAAAGCGCCGCAATGGCTGTACCGACGATATTGGCGCCGAAGACGATGCCCCACAAGCGCAGAAGTTTCCGAAAATTTTCCCAGCAAGGTACGCGGAAGACAGGAATGACCGTCGTAATCGTATTTTCCGTAAAAAGCTGCAATCGCCCGAGGATGACAATCAAGAACCCCGTCGTATAGCCGAAGCCCGTAATCGCCCCCGTCCAGGGAGCCTGGCCGACATAGACATGGATGATAGAGCGGAAATAAAACGAAAACGAAATCATCAAGCCTGCCGCCAAGGCTGACAAAATCAAAGGCCAGGCCGGCCGTTCCAATTCCATCTCGCCATCGTGGCGGATGATTTCAAAAATAAGATTCGGTGACAATTTCTCATGTTCTTCAACAATGACACGCATCTTCTGATCTTCTGACTGCTGACAAGAAAAATCACAGTCATGATTACAACGTTTAATCATAGATTCCACTTCTTTCTGACATTTTTCTTTCATTATACCATGTTTCTTGCCGTGATAGCAGTCGGTATATTTTCTGCAAAATACATGACCAGCGTAACAAAGTGGGAGTGCTATTAGTTACCTTCCGCAATATTTACAAATAGTATCCACACACTTCTGCAAGTCTTTCTTAATGTCGCTTTCCCAGAACCGCAGGACGATATACGAATCGCAGTTGGACTGATTCATCAAACAGAGCATACGGGGGCCGAAAAAAGTCCTGTCCTGGTCTTCAGCCATTGCAGCTTCTTCATGGTGAGCTTCTCCTTTCCGTTCGTGTTTGAGCTTTTGCCCTTGACACTCCTATAAGAGAAAAAGCTGCGGACATGTGTCACCTTTTTTTAAGTCCATCCTTTAAATTTTTATGTGTATTTTTTCTTTTCTTTTTCTCTCTATTTCCCTTCTTCTCTTTATAGGTACGCGTTACAGCAGACCCCGAATGCATACAAAAAAAAAGAGGCTGTCGCATGAAGACAGCCCCTTTTTACGTTGATCATAGGTCTCTCATCGTCTGTCGTATGGAATTAAAAACATTAATTCGTCACGATGAACGATTAACTACAAATGAAAAACTTTTAATTTCAAGGAATCACGCATGATAGCAAAAACCTTCGTACGACAGCCTCTCTACGGGGTTATAGAAAATCTTTAAATTTAAAGATTTTCTCTGCAAATTATAAAGTAATAGGGACAGCCACACGATAGCATAAACCTTTGTGCGACTGTCCCTGTTTTTTTCTAAGCTGCCTATGCGGCAGTTAACTTGCCATGATGTTTCTTTCGTTGTCTGCGGCTTTTCTAAGCTGCCTATGCGGCAGTTAACAGTAGCCTTTTGTGCGAATATCCTTTCTACCTAAGCTTACATCAGCCTACTCTTATTTAATCAAAATTTTATTCGCTTGTCAAAAGCCTGGATTTATAAGGCCTGCCCACGGTCAAGCACCGTATCTGATGCGGTGGCCACGATGCAGTCTTTATGGCAGCACTCAATGAACTGGGAACGTATTACCGCAGCGCCGGCCACTATGATGAGTCGGCACGGGCCTTTGAAGAAGCAGGGCATGACATTCTAAGCTATGGGCAGAAAGACACCGTCGATTACACCACGAGCCGCATCAACCTGGCCAGAACGCTACGCTTACAGCATCAATATGACCGAGCGTTATCCCTGTACGACGAACGGCTAGGCATTCACGGATCCAGCCGACCGGTTTTCCGCCATCTGTCAAGACTTACTGGCCTTCTATCCGAAAAACGTCTGTCTGAAGAAAATCGCTTTCTACGCTACCAAGATGGCCCAGAGCGGCCAATATAACTATAAGCGTTGCCTTGACTAGAAGGAAATCGTGGCAGCGCATTGTGCGCGTCATGAGTTCATCAAGGCAGCCATCGCCATGACGTACCTGCTCAATAAAAAGTACATGTCCTTCTGCTCTCATGGAAGATATCTACAACGATGTCCCGTCAGGAATGGCAGCATCAGGGTTGCTCGTCGGAACTGATAGTTTTCTTCTGGCCGATACGCCAATCCCAAGCGCAGTCGGGTGAAACCTCTTTCGAGACTTATACAACTGGAGAACTCTTAACTTATTCCCTACCGACGCTCTACGCTCTCTGGGCGCATATGCAGAACCTAAATCTGAACCAGGAAATCCTGGAACACACGGCAGCTCTCTATGGTTTTTCTTCGTTAGAAGCTTTATGAGATGCCCCAAAAAGGGACTCCGCAGGATGTCATAGGCATTTGTGCGAGGTCCCTTTTTTTAATAAAGAGATGCAAAAAGTTTCTCAAAAGTCCCTTCATCGACAGGACGTGGATTGCCTGGCAGGCAGCGGTCTTCCATGGCGTGGGCAGCCATGGCAGGGATAGTCTGTACATAGGACTTGCGGTCCGGTCCTTTCGGCAATTCGCCGATGCGCTGAGGCATGGCCATATCGGACATGAGGGCCTTGAGGACGCCCTGAAGGAGGCAGACCGCCTGGGGCACCGGCAAAGACCGTGGCGCCAGACCTAATTTATACGTCAAATCGGCGTATTTAGCAGCCGCCTTTTCATCGTGGCTGTTATAGGCAATACCGGCAGGCAGGGCCAACGCACAGGCTAAGCCATGCGGGACATGGTACATGCCTCCCAGCTGATGGGCCATGCTGTGGACCATCCCTAAGCCACCGAGATTAAAGGCGACTCCGGCCATATTGGAAGCATTAGACATGGCTTCCCGGGCTTTCAGGTTAGCTCCGTAATGATAGCACCGGGGCAAGTATTCCAAGGCCAATTCCACTGCTTTGCAGGCCATGGCATCGGTGAAGTCTGTCGCGCCTTTGGCAACATAAGCTTCGAGCGCATGGGTCAAGACGTCGAATCCCGTATTGGCCGTAATGGCCGGCGGAACCGAAACCGTCAGCTGCGGATCCAAGATCGCCACATCGGCATACATGACATCGTCGATGAGAGCGATTTTCCGTTTCTCTTCGGCATCGGTGATGACGGCAAAAGATGTCATTTCCGAACCGGTCCCGCTCGTCGTGGGAATGACGATGAAGACCGGCGGCCGCGAAAAGGCATGGGCGCCACTGGCAAAATAGACGAGGGCCTTGGCCGTATCGATGGCAGCGCCGCCGCCAAAGGCAACGAGGACCGTCGGCTGGAAATCGACAGCCGCAGCCATCGCCCGGGCGACACCGCTGAGATTCGGGTCAGGCACAACATCATCAAAAACCTGCACCTGATTCGTCGGGGCAATCTGCCGGGTCAGCAAGTCGATGGCCCCGGACTGGGTCAAAAAGCTATCGCACAAGATAAAAATCCGTTCCGTCCGATAGACGCGGAAAGCGGCCAATGCCTGCTCCCCGGAGATGACTTTCGTCGCAATCTGACAAATATCCATGAGCCATCCCTCCCCTTAGCGGATATTGAACATATCCTTGAGGACACATTCACGGAGACGGCAGAAGGACTTGGGACTGGTCAGGCCTTCACCGGTCGGACCGGCAATGGTAAAGGTCGGGTAGCCCTGGCCGCCAATGCCCAGGCCGGCATAAGACGGGCCATTCTTGACAAAAATCGTCGTTTCCATGAGCTTGGCCATCTTGCTCAATTTCGCAACATTCGTCGAATGCATCATGGCACTGTGGCGGTTGCCGTGTTCGGCTTCATACGCCCATTCGATAGCCTGGTCGACGTTATCGCAGCGGACGAGGGGCAGGATGGGCATGAGCATTTCCGTCTGGACGAAGGGATGATCCTTGGCCACTTCCATGATGATGAGTTTCTTCGTATCTTCCACTTCGATGCCCAGCTGATGGAGGATGTATTTAGCCGACTTACCGACAAATTCAACTTTCGGCCCGGTCCCCTTTTCATTGGCCACGAGCTTCCACAGGCGTTCAATCGTATCGGTGTCGGTAATTTCATAGGCACCGGCTCCTTTCATGTTGATGCGCAGGTAATCGAAGATAGAATCGACGGCAAAGACTTCTTTTTCCGCAATGCACGGCACGTTATTGTCGAAAGAGCTGCCATCGACGATATCCTTGGCGGCCTTTTCGATGTTCGCCGTTTCGTCGACGACGACAGGCGGATTGCCAGGGCCGGCACCGATGGCTTTCTTGCCCGAAGAAAGGACTTTCTTGACGATGCCCGGGCCGCCCGTTGCGACGACCAGGCGTACTTTGGGATTACTGATCATTTCGTCGGTAGCTTCGATGGACGGTTCCCGGACCATGGTAATCAAATTGAGCGGGGCCCCGGCTTCATACAAGGCCTTGTTCAGGAGCTGTACCAGGAAAATCGACGTCTTCTTGGCCCGCGGATGAGGGCTGAAGACGACGGTGTTACCGCCGGCAATCATGCAGATGGAGTTATTGATAATCGTTTCTGTCGGATTCGTCGTCGGCGTAATGGCCCCGATGACACCGAAAGGGCAGTATTCAAACAAGACCAGGCCGTGTTCCCCCGTACGGGCGTCGGTCTTCAGATCTTCAATGCCCGGCGTATAGCGGGCAGCGGCTGTATTCTTGATGACTTTATCTTCGTAGCGGCCGATTTCCGTTTCTTCGACGGCCATGCGCGACATCATCTGCAAGTTGTTCTTATCCAGGCAGGTCTGCCGGATGACGTCGATCCACTGCTGCCGCTGCGACGGCGACTGGAAGAGCAGCGTATGCTGAGCCGCAGCCGACGCATCGATGGCATCGGCCATGGTCGTAAAGACACCGTACTCATCGCGTGCTGCCGGAACAGCCGGTGCTGCTGCCTGGGTTCCTTCTTTCTGTAATTGCCGTACGGCCTGGGCGACTAACTGCTGCAGGACGACGGGGTCAATGGTTGTACTCATTATGCTGTACCTCCGTTTATTGGTTCACTGCAATGCCCAGTGGCGTGACAAACAGGCAGTCATTCGGTTTGTGCGTCGGGATATGCAGGATTTTTTCAAAGACATTTTCAAATTCACTGAAACAACAAGCGCCGCCGACGACGTAAAGGTCCTTCACCTGACGGCCGTCTACAAAGCGCTTGACGATGGACGCCATCTTTTCGACGACGGGATAGACGATGGGAAAGACGGCCTGTTCCTGAGAAGCGTCGAGTTTCATCTTTTCCGCTTCATCCCGGCCGATATCGTAGTAGCCTGACAGGACCAAGGTCATATGAGTCCCGCCGGTCGCTTCATCAGCCGTATAGACGACCTTTCCATCGCGCAGGATGCTGATGCCCGTCGTACCGCCGCCGACGTCGACGACGGCGCCGTCGCGGATGCCCAGGACAGCCGCAGCAGCCGTCGGTTCATCCATAACTTTGATGACTTCCAGGTCCGCCCCTTCGACACAATTGGCGATACAGCGGACGTTGCCATCGAGGATGCCCGGTGGGATAGCCGTCGCCGCCTTGGTCAGGGCGACGCCCAATTTTTCTTCTAAGGCCGCTTTCATGGTCCGCACGGCCCGGACCGCCCCGACGTAGTCGATGACGATACCATCGCGGACGACGGTCGAATGGGTCGTCATACCGGCGACAGGCCGATTGTCCTGATCCGTCACGGCCATGACGATATTCGCCGTTCCCAGGTCGACGCCGACTTTGAGCGGTCCTTCAAAGGGCCGCACGTCCCCCGATGAAACGAGCGCCGCAAATTCGGCCAGTTTTTGATTTTCTACAAGCATGGCGGCCCCTCCTTATCATACAGGACAAATCATGACATAATCGCGATTGCTCAAAGAACAAGCATTGGCTTCATCGACGTCGATGTGCATTTCCAGGCCGGCCGTATCCGACACGCGGACGACGACGTCGCCCAGGATGCCCTGGCGTTCGCCAAAGGTCTCGACATGGACGATCTGGCCATCTTGCAAATGGCGGGCAGCCGCCTGGGCCGGCGTCATGTGGATATGCCGCTTGGCAATGATGACGCCGCAAGGCAATTCGACCGTTCCCCTGGGACCGACGAGGGTGATACCCGGCGTCCCCTGGAGATGACCGGACAAGGTAATGGGAGCCTTGACGCCCAGGCGGAAACTGTCGGTCTTGCTGATTTCGACCTGGCTCTGCGAGCGGACCGGGCCGAGGATGCGGACATGTTCAAAAGTCCCTTTCGGTCCTTTCAGCGTCACCGTTTCATTAGCGGCGAACTGCCCGGGCTGACCGAGCTCGCCCTTATGGGTCAGGACATAGTCCTTGCCATAGAGGATATCCAGATCGGCCCGGCTGACGTGGACGTGCCGATTGGATACGCCGATGGGAATCTTAAAATTTTCATAATGACGGACGCTTTCTACTATCCGTTCTGTCAACATCGCTGCCATTTCCTGACTCATGGCTCATCCCCTCCTCAGATTTCTTTATTCTGCAGACGGGGCAGCAGCCAGAGCCAGCTGAGGCAGGATTTTTTCCACATCCGTATGAGGACGGGGAATGACGTGGACCGAAACGACTTCACCGACAATTTTCGCCGAAGCTGCGCCGGCATCGACAGCAGCTTTGACGGCGCCGACGTCACCGCGGACCATGACCGTGACCAGACCGGACCCGATTTTTTCATAACCAATGAGGGATACATTGGCTGCTTTGACCATGGCATCGGCGGCTTCGATGGAACCGACGAGGCCTCTGGTTTCTACCATTCCTAATGCTTCGTTTGCCATAATGGACACTCCTTAATTCAAATTATCAATGATGCCTACGATAGCCAGGTCGATAGGTTTGAGCCTCATCGTTTCCGTCGTACGCGTAGCCGAACCGCTGGCGACGAGGACAAGTTCCCCAATACCGGCACCGACATAATCGACGGCGACTTCTTCATTTCCATAGGGTACGCCATCACTCGATTCAAAGCGGACGATCATCAGCTTGCTGCCGACCAGGCCGTCTTCTTTCTTCGTCGAGACGATGGAACCCGTTACTTTTGCTATTTTCATAAGCCATACCTTCTATGTTTCTTCGCTGCTGTGTCCGGAAGGCGTTTCGGATCCGGTCGTATCCGGAGCCGTTCCTTCCGCTGCAGGCGTTACGCTTTGCTTCGCTTTCCCAGCCGTCCGCAGCCGCCGTGTCCGCCGGGCCTTCTTAGGAGGCGGGACGGGCTGAGAAGCTGCCGGTTCCGGCTTTTCCGTCTCCTCGGTTTCTTTGCCTTCCGGGCAGACCGCATCGTGAGCAGGCCCCTGCTTCTGGCTCTCATGATGGACGAAACACGTTCCCGTCATTTCATGGGGACGGGCGATGACATGGGCCGATACCAGTGCCCCATAGGATGAGGCCGTCACCTTCCCCGCTTCGACAGCTGCCTGGACGGCCCCGACATCACCGCGGACTTTGACGGTCATCATGCCGTTGCCGCGGGCCGCTTCGAGTTCATCGAGGACGACATTCGCCGCTTTGACCATAGCGTCTGCCGCTTCAATGGCACAGCTCAGGCCCCGGACTTCGACGAGCCCTAATGATTTTTCCATAGGTCTTCCCCTGCCTTTCCTCATGTTCTACGAATCTCAATGCCCCGGCTCAAAGCCGCTTCGCGGGCAAAAGATGTCACTACGGTATGTTCTCCGACGAGCAGGACCGTCCCTTTATCATAAGGGTACAGATCCGCTGCCGTCAGGACCTTATCCTGACAAGCCACGACAGGCGTCGTTCCCTTCACTGGCGCCGCTTGCGGAACCGGCTGTTCCCCAGTCTTCCGGTCTGGAAGCTGAGGGCCGATGGTAATGCCATATTCCAGGAGCTTGCGATAATATCCTAAAATCTGACCGACATAGGCTGCCGGTTCACGGCCCGTGAACCGGGCCAGTCCGGATAACTGCAGATGAACGGCAGAACCCGCTGCAAAGCAGCGCGCCAGCCATCGGGCAGCGAATGTATCAGCCAGTCCCAGGGCCGCCTTGACGACGAAATCCCGTGAAGCCACCGGATAGACGGTCAGACTGTCTGTTAACGGCAAGGAACGGGCCTGCGAGGTGAGGACGACAGACGCAAAGGGGCAGGCCTGTTCAATATCGCAGCGTACCTGTTCCGCCTGTATCTCGTCAACGAGGACCGTGACGTCATCAGCTGGCGACAAGGATCGCAAAAAGTTGACACAGCGGCAATCGAAGGCGTCGGCAAAGACGACGTAGAGACGCCGTTTCGCCGGTGATTGTTCTGCCAGGACCTGGCGGACAGCCCGCAGGATCAGGTCTTCCAGCTTCTTTTCCGTATCATATGCCATACGATCGCCTGCTTACTCATTAATCCAGATGAGGAAGGATTTTTTCCACATCCGTATGAGGACGGGGAATGACGTGGACCGAAACGACTTCACCGACGACTTTCGCCGAAGCCGCACCGGCGTCGACGGCCGCCTTGACGGCACCGACGTCGCCGCGGACCATGACCGTGACCAGGCCGGAGCCGATTTTTTCATATCCGATAAGTGTTACGTTGGCCGCTTTGACCATCGCATCAGCCGCTTCGATAGAGCCGACCAGACCTTTTGTTTCAACCATGCCTAATGCTTCGTTTGTCATTGTAATACCCTCCATTTCTTATGACGGTTAAATGTACGGTGTCGTCGTCGACTTCGGTTCATCGCCGAGAGCCCCTAACAGTTTCTTGCCAACTTCGATAGCCGCTTTGACGGCCTGACGGACTGCACCGGAATCGCCACTGAAGCACAAGATGACTTCGTTGGAGAAACTCGTGCCGCCGTTGCCCGGCGATGAATAGCCAACGACTTCGACATTGGCTGCTTTCACAGCCGTATCGGCCAGGACGACGCCGATTGCAGCCGGGCCGGCACAAGTCATGCCGAAGGCTTTGCCGAATTTCGCACCCAGTGCCTTTTCCAGGCAATAGCTGGCGCGGGCAGAATACTGAAATTCCAGATGGCCGGCATCATTGCCGTAGACATCGCCGAAATATTTCGGCAGGACCTGCAGCGCCGTTTCGACAGCCCGGCGGGCGTCAGATACATCTTCGGCGCCGATGAGGATGAGCGAGCCGTGGCCGGCACCACCTTTGGTATCACGCGGCAATTCGACGGAAATGATTTCCGTATTCGTTGCTTTGACGGCATCGTCGACAGCCATGATCTGCGGACCGGCACCGGTACGGCCGCCAATGATACCGATAGAGCGGAATTTCCCTAACTTCATGGCATCTTTGAGCATCGGGTCGACGCTGGCAATGACCAAGCCTATAGTATCGCCAATGGACGTGCCGACAAATTCCGTCCGCCCCAAGGCCTTGCTGATGCCCGTAGCATCCCCTTTCATCGACGGAGCCGCCGCTGGAGCGGACGCAGCGGGAGCCACGTTGGCAGCTGGCGTGGCAGCCGCACCCAGTTCTGCTTTGACCTGGTTCATGACTTTTTCTAATAATTCCTGATCCATGATAAACCTCCTTATGACTCATCGCCTATGCGGCAGGACACGCCGGCCTGTTCGACAATAGGACGATATTTTTCTAGTTCTTTATTGCTGAGTGACTTGGCAGAAAGACGATTCATTTTATATTCGATTCCCATCATGCGATACTTATTTTCTCCCAACGAATGATACGGGAGCAAATGGACATAGCGGACCTTCCCTAAGGATGCGGCAAATTCAGCAATGGCCCGGATTTCTTCTTCAGACTCATTGAACTTGGGAATGACGGGCACGCGGATCGTCAGCGGCGCAAAAGCACTGACCCGGCGGGCATTGTTCAAGATGAGTTCATTGGACACGCCCGTGAACAAGCGGTGTTTTTCCGGATCCATGTGCTTGATATCCATGAGGATCGTATCGATATAGGGTACGAGGCGGAGATAGGTTTCCGTTTCAGCGCAGCCTTCGGTCTCGATAGCTGTGTTCCATCCCTGGGCCTTGCAGGCTTTGAGCAATTCCCCGGCAAAATCCGGCTGCATGAGCGGATCGCCGCCGGACAAAGTGACGCCGCCGCCAGAATGGCGGAAGGTCGACCGGTCCTTCTTGAGGATTTCAATGAGCTCGCCGACGCGGATGGACCTTCCCTTCATGACCAGGGCCCCTGTCGGGCAGACAGCTGCACAATCGCCGTTGCCCGTACAGGCCTGGTAGTCGAAGTGCCGCCGTCCATCATCCATAAAAGTGACGGCGTGGCGCTGGCAGGCGCTTTCACAACGCCGGCAGCGCACACAATCAGCCGCATTGTACATGACGACAGGCCGCCGCCGCTGTGATTCCGGGTTACTGCACCACCAGCACGACAAGGGGCAGCCCTTGAGGAAGACGATGGTCCGGATACCTGGTCCATCATTCAGGGAAAAGCGCTGGATATCGAAGATGTCTCCTTCTGCCTGATAATCAATGGTAATTTTCGACATCATCCGTCCCCTTTCTCTGGCAGGCTACATCAAAATTCAAATTCCGTACGGTCGATAATGTTATCCTGTACTTCTTTCGCCAGGGAAATGAACTGGGCCGAATAACCGGCGACGCGGACGACCAAGTCTTTATGCTGTTCCGGATGTTTCTGAGCTTCGACGAGGGTCGCCTTATCGATGACGTTGAACTGGACGTGCATGCCCTTATTTTCAAAATAAGCACGGCACAGGGCAGCGAAACGCTTCAGGCCTTCGTCGCCCGCTAAAGCAGCGGGATTGAATTTCTGGTTGTACAAGGTACCGTTGGAGAACGTTTCATGTTCCAGCTTAGCGACGGACATAGCGGCCGCCGTCGGCCCGTTGGTGTCGCAGCCGGGGCGGGGCGATACGCCGTCTGCCAGCGGCGTCCAGGCCAGACGGCCATCGGGAAGAGGTGCGACGTCCTTGCCAAAGAGGACATTCGCCGATACGGGATAGCAGCCCGCCTGGAACTGGCCGCCGCGGGGGTTCTTGTATTTCTGGACTTCCCGGGCATAAATCTGGCCGGCTTCACGAGTGATGATATCGACGACGTCATCGTCATTGCCGAACCACGTCGTATTTTCCATGATCCGCTTGATTTGCTGGTAGCGGCCTACATCGCTGCGGCTGGCGGCTGCCGGAGCCGGAGCCGAACCTTGCTGCAAATCTTTCTGCAATTCATTGATGTCGATGCTGCCTTTAGCCGATAAGATGCGTTTGACCGCTTCATAAATCTGGCGTTCATCCATGCCTTCAAGCGGCGTCGAACCAGCCGCTGCGCAGCAGCCTGTACCGAACCAGGTCGCGAGTTTCCCCGTTTCATCGGGATAGCCAAAGTTGTGATCCATGGCTTCCTGTAATTCTTCCATGGTGACTTCACCTTTTTCAAAGACGTGCTTCTGGATTGCCATGAAGGAGTCGCCGTTATCGGCTACGCCGAAGGCCTGAGGACCGGTGAAATTATAAATGGCACCGCCTTCCTGCATGGACTTGCCGCGGCCTAAGCAATCGTCGACGAGGGCCGATTCAAAGGGCAGCGGAGCCCGTTCAGCATGAGCATAATCGACGGCATTATCCGCTTCGACCAGGAGTTTGACGAAGTATTCCATCTGCGTCTTATAGGCCTGCATCAAGTCGCCGAGATTCTGGAAATCCTTCATTTCCCCTGTCTTGGGCCCGAGCTGGACCTGACCGTTGCGGCCGTTGTGCAGGGTAATATCCAGGACTTTCGCGATGTTGAAGAACGCCGCATCGTGCCAGCCTTCGGTCTTATGCGGGACCTGCGGTTCGACGCAGCCGATGATGCAATAACTGCGGGCATCTTTCAAGGGGATGCCTCGGTTCATCATGGCCGGGATGATGACTTCATCGTTGTACATAGCCGGATAGCCCAGGCCTAAACGGACGAGTTCGCAAGCCCGGTAGAGAAATTCATCCGGTGTCCGGTTGGAATAACGGATAGAGAACGACGGAGCTGCCATGGCGACGTGCGCCGCTGCGTCGATCATCATGTACGATAAGGGATTCGTCGCATCGACGCCATCTTCATCCTGGCCGCCGCACTGGATATTCTGGAAAATCGCATAGCCTGCAAAGGCCTGGTCAGAAACGGCATCACGGGTCTTGTTGAGGTCATTGAACTTGATCCAGATGTTATCCAGCAATTCCTGAGCGAAATCGCGGCTGATGTTCTTATCCCCTTCCAGGTATGGATACATATACTGGTCGAAACGGCCCGGCGAAATGGAATGGCCGCTCGATTCAATCTGCAAGATGAGCTGGACGAACCAGAAGGACTGGAGTGCTTCCCACCAGGTCGTAGCCGGCTGTTCCGGTACGCGGCGGCAGTTGGCAGCCATCTTGAGCAGTTCGGCCTGCCGCGTCTGGTCACCTTCGCGGCTGGCCAGCTGTTCGCACAAGTCCGCATACCGATGGGCGTAGGTAATAGCCGCTTTATACGCAATGATGACGGCATCGTAGAAATCACGTTTCTTCATATCTTCCGGCGAAGCACCGCTCAATTTCGCTTTCTGCGCTTCCGCTTCACGGATGATGCCGCCGAAGCCTTCACGCAGGACTTTTCCATAATCGACGCAGACATGACCGACACCGTTGAAATAGTAGTTGCCAACAGTGAAGACGCCATTGGCCTGGGCATCGAGGCAGGACTGGGACATGTAACTCGTAGCCAAATCGCTCGTCGTCTTGCCCGGCCAGTATAAGAACGCGTCGTGCAGGCGTTTTGCTGTATCCTTAGGAATTTCAAAGGGATCGGCCATGCGCGTCGCCATGGTATCAAATTCCTTTTCGACCCAGTCGAAAGAATATTCCGGATAAATCTGGCAGCCATGTATGCTGACCGTCAGGGAACCGGCAATGAGTTCATGGTCGCGGATGGCAATCGGGATTTCCGTCAAGATTTTTTCGACGGCCTTAGCCCGGCGCAAGATGACCGGCAAGCCTTCCGTTTCTTTATACGAAGCCGTGACCAATTCTGCACGGTCCGCTTCAACCGTCGGCGTCGCATCGTAAATCGCATCGCGCAATGCCTGAATCCGGGCAGTCGGTTTCGTAAAGCCTTTTCCTAATACGTCCATAAGACAAACCTCCTCAAAAAATGATTTCTTTTTGTAATTTCCTGTACATTCCATCAAATCGCCAGGTGACAGCATGTATAAGTTGCAATTCGATGTTTCGCCTAAATTATATCATCGGCTGATGCAACATATTTATCATGAGGCTTCCAAAATAATACTATTTCGATAAGTCATGGATAAAAAAGTGCAAAAAAAAAGCACTGTCGCATGAAGACAGTGCTTTTTTTGAGTTTAAAGTCGACGGAATAAACCTTCGTGCGACAGTTCCATTAAAGGGGTTAGCGGATGGCTTGGCGCAGGGCCTGGGCTTTATCCGTCCGTTCCCAGGCAAAGCCCTGGTCTTCCCGGCCGAAGTGGCCGTAGACAGCGGTCTTGCGGAACTGCGGGCGCCGCAGGTCCAAGTCACGGATGATGTCACCGACGGCAAAGGAAAAGGTCTTGGCGACGGCCTGGTCGATGAGCTTCCGGTCGATGTGTTCCGAGCAGAAAGTCTGAATCTGGACGGCTTCCGGATAGATGCCGCTGATGGCATAGGCAATGGACACTTCGCAGCGGTCGCAGAAGCCGGCAGCCACGACGTTCTTGGCCACATAGCGGGCCATATAGGCGGCGCTGCGGTCGACTTTGGTCGCATCTTTTCCCGAAAAGGCCCCGCCGCCGTGTTTGGCCAGGGTCCCATAGGTATCGACCATGATTTTCCGGCCTGTCAGGCCCGTATCACCCACAGGGCCGCCGATGACGAAACGGCCTGTCTCATTGATGCGGATAGCCGTATCCGGGCGTATCCAGGAACTGCAGACCGGTTCGATGACCGTCTTTTGCAAAAGCTGACGCAAGTCGTCCTGCCCGATGGCCTCGCTGTGCTGGGCCGACAGGATCAGGCTATGGATACCGACAGGATGCCCTTCGTCATCGAAGCGCATCGTGACCTGCGATTTCCCGTCAGGCCGCAGGAACCGCCCCAATGCTGTGTCATGGCGTACCCGGTCCAGACGGCGGACCAGCCCCTGAGCCAGGTTGACCGTCAAGGGCATGTAATTGACCGTCTCATTCGTCGCATAGCCATACATGATGCCCTGGTCGCCACTGCCGACGATGCGGTCCCCTTCAGCCTGGGTCACGCCCTGTTTGATGTCATTCGACTGCTGATGGATATTGGTGAAGACCAGGCAAGCATCGGCTGTGAATCCCAGCGCCGGATCGGTATAGCCGATGTCGGCAATGACTTTTCGGGCCAGGGCCGTCACATCGACGGTCGCCGACGACGAAACCTCACCGGCCAAGGTCAGGACATTGCCGGAAACAAAGGCTTCGACAGCCACATGAGAAGCCGGGTCCTGGGTCAGGTAAGCATCGACGATGGCGTCGGAAATCTGGTCACAAATCTTATCGGGATGGCCTTCGGTCACGGCTTCCGATGTCAAATACGTGTAATGGCAGTTTCCCATGTCATTTCCTCCTAAAGGAGACCCGTCGGCACGTACCGGCCTATAAATTATATTTCTTACGATAAGCGTGCGGCGTTTCTCCCGTATATTGTTTAAAAATCTTGCAGAAATAACTGGTGCGGTGATACCCCAGACGGCGGCCGATAGCATCGACCGATTCATGGGACGAAGCCAGGATTTTTTCCGCTTCCCGGACACGGCACTGGTTAATATACTGCATCAGGTTCATGTTCATTTCCTGTTTGAAAAGCTTCGATAAATACGATTCACTGAGAAAGACTTCTTCGGCAATGGTCCGCAAGGATAAATTGCAGCTCAAATTCTCTTTGATAAAAGTAATTGTCTTGCGGATCTCTGGCCGCGTGATGCGGGACAACTCCCCATCATCCGGATGGGCTTCCCCGCCAATGACCGGCGTTTCATAGCTCAGGGAACCGCCGTCCTGGGCATAGGGAAAATAGCAGGCCGTCAGCGTATTGAGGACGCGGGACGCGCTCATGATTTCCTCATAGCGGTACTGCGGGGCAGACCGGAAATATTTGAAAGCCTGGCTGTCCGTCTGCCACGGCGTCTGTTCCTGCAAATTTGGGATGCGCATATCATCCGATACCATCTGCCCCGACACGATGAACCCATGGAGCTGGTTTTCGTAGACGACAGGAATGGAGAAATCCACCAATCCCGCATGACAGCGGTATGGGCAGCAAGCACGGTTCTTGAACGTTTCCAAACCGCCGCATAAATCACATTGGTAACATTTGCTGCGAAATTCCGGGACACTGCGCATGAAATGACAAAACTTCGTAAAATTATATTTCGAAGACCGTTCTTTCCCTTGAATATCGACAAAAATGCAGGCGATACTCGTCGCATTCGTATAGTCTTGCATGATGCTCCGTACCATCTTTTTTACACGGTCTTCTTTGGACAAGGTAATCGTCATAAGCACGTTCCTTTCTAAAGAATCTATGACTTACGTAAGACAACCATCGCCGTCATGATACCACTTACATTCCAAAAAAGCCGGTAATTCCACAGAAAATGAGCGGATCAACATTCATATATGCACGTCAACAGCTGTCAGTCTGGACTTAGGTAAATTATATCATTAACCAGCCGGCAATGACAGTATGAAAATGATATATAAGACAAATAAGTGATATTCCCAGAAAAAGAAGACAAAATAGTCGTATTTCAGTCACCCTCTTTGATAAAGGCCTGTCATTCCACTGCTTGAGCTCAGTCTTTCTAAAATACAAAAATCACCTGTCTCAAAGATCCGAATCAGACCGTTAGAACAGGTGATTTTTTCTTATCGTTAGACTTGTTCGGCGTATTCAGGGAAGGCGATGGAGTTTTCCTTGAAGATATGGATGAAGATGTCGTCAAAGAGCT
>OCTW011608613.1_pt1 | contig 34153 bp, 25 predicted proteins | sample 1539671 | NCBI WGS metagenome assembly OCTW01 (sample SAMN02144230, study PRJEB22623) | gut metagenome | biome: sheep rumen | host: Ovis aries | place: New Zealand
GGGATTTTTCGACTTTCGGGGCGGGGGGCACACAATATTCTGCACGGGGTGGCGTTAATGGGTGCATAAAAGGAACAAACAACTAAAAAAGCAAGCGATTATGTTCAGCAAAGAGACTTACATGGCGCGGCGCGAGCAGCTGCGCAAAGATATGGGCCACGGCCTTATCATCATTCCGGGCAACCACGAAGCGCCCTGCAATTACAAAGACAATACCTACTGGTTCCGTCAGGACAGCACGTTCCTCTACTTCTTCGGCCTTCAGAGGGAGGACCTGGTGGGGGTGATAGACTGCGAGAGCGGCAAGGACTATATCTTCGCCAACGACTACGACATCGACGATATCATCTGGACGGGTCCGCTGCCGAGCGTGAAGGAGCTGGCTGCGTCGGTGGGCGTAGAGAACACGGGCGACCTGAAGGCGCTGCACACGATGATTGCCGCCATGAAGTCGCCCTCGTCGGACGCCAAGATGCCGCACTACCTGCCGCCCTACCGTGCCGACATACGTGCGGACCTGGCCGAGCTGCTCGGTGTGACGTACGCCGCGGTGAACCGTCACGCGTCGCTGGAGCTGATCCTGGCATGCGTCAAACAGCGCATGATAAAGAGCCCGGAGGAGATAGCCGAAATCGAGAAGGCCATCGCCACGGCCTACAATATGCACGTCGGAGCCATGAAGATGGCCATGCCGGGCCGCTTCGAGTACGAGCTGGCGGGCTTCATGGAAGGCGAGGCGTGGAAGGGGAACGGTCCGGTGAGCTTCCCGGTCATCATGACCGTGCACGGCGAGACGCTCCACAACCACGGCCACAACAACCGGCTGGAGGTGGGTCGGATGCTGGTGATGGACGCCGGCTGCGAGACGCCGATGAACTACTGCAGCGACATCACGCGCTCGGTGCCGGTGGGAGGACGCTTCGACGAGCGGCAGAAGACCATCTACGAAATCGTTCTCGGCGCCCAGCTTGAGGCTGCCGCCGTCACACGGCCGGGCATCACGTACAAGGAGGTCCACCAGGCCGCAAGCCGGAAGCTGGCCGAAGGGTACAGGGCCATAGGGATACTGAAAGGGAATGTGGACGACATCATGGAGGCCGGCGCGCACAGCATCCTCATGCCTCACGGTCTGGGCCACATGATGGGCCTCGACGTACACGACATGGAGAACTACGGGCAGATCTACGTCGGATACGACGACGAGACGCGGCCGAGCGAGCAGTTCGGTCTGGGCAGCCTCCGTTGCGGACGGCGCCTGCAGCCGGGCTTCGTCATCACCGACGAGCCGGGGTGCTACTTCATACCCGCACTTATCGACAAGTGGCGCGCCGAGGGCAAGTGCGCCGACTTCATCGACTATGACGAGCTGGACAAGTGGCGCGACTTCGGCGGCATCCGCATCGAGGACGACGTGCTCGTCACCGACACCGGCTCACGCATTCTCGGCAAGCCCATACCCAAGACCGTCAAGGAGATCGAGGAAGTAATGGGTGCATAATAAAGTAAACACAACAAGATGACCACAGTTGAGATAGTGCTCGCCAACACGGGCGAGCGGATGCAGGTGCCGCAGGGCACGCAGGTGGCCGCGCTGGCGGCGGATTACACAAAACGCCGCAATGCGGAGGGCAACAAGAACAACTGGCCCATCCTCGGCGCCCTCGTCAACAACAAGGTGCAGCCGCTGCAGTACCGCATTTACAACCCCAAGGTGATTCGCCTGTTAGATATCACGGACCGCCAGGGCTTCAGGATGTACCGCAACTCGCTGTGTCTGATGCTCTACAAGGCCGTCCACGACTGCTATCCCGACGCCATGCTGAGCATCGACCACTCGCTGCAGAACGGCTTCTACTGCCGCATCACAGCTCCCGAGGATGCCGACGGCTCCAAGGACTATAAGAACCTGGAGGACCAGATGGAGGTGTGCCGCAATGTGCGCGAGCGCATGATAGCCCTCGAGGACGAGGACATGCCCTTCACAAGCCGCGTCATGCTCCTCAGCGACGCCATCGAGCTTGTACGCAAGGAGCGTATACCCAAGACGCTGGCTATCCTGGAGGGGTTGAAGCAGCTTTATATAGAGATGCACATGCTCGGCGACGTGGTGCACAAAATGAACGGCAAACTTGCCCCCTCCACGGGGTGCATCTCCACGTGGGACTTCCGCACCTACGAAGACGGCTACATCCTCCAGTGCGCCGACCCCGAGCACCCCGACAAGCTCTCGCTTTTCACCGAGACGCCCAAGCTCTTCGCCATCTTCCGCGAACACCACCGCTGGGTCGAGCTGCTCCACACGCCCACCGTGACGGATTACAACCGTATCGTCCGCGACCAGGGCGCCAACCACCTGATTCACCTGGCCGAGGCCCTGCACGAGAAGAAGTACGCCGAGATTGCCGACATGGTACAGAAGAGCGGTGCCCGCATGGTGCTGCTGGCCGGCCCCTCGTCGAGCGGCAAGACGACGTCGTGCCGCCGTCTCAGCGTCCAGCTGAGCGTGCTGGGCTACGACGTGAAGCAGCTCTCGCTGGACGACTACTTCCTGGGGCGTGCACGCACCCCCAAGCTGCCCAACGGCGAGTACGACTTCGAATGCGTAGAAGCCCTCGACATCCCGCTGCTCAACGAGCACCTGCTGGCCATGGCCCGCGGCGAGGAGGTGAAGATACCCACCTACGATTTCAAGCAGGGTGAGCCCTACTATAGCGGCAAGACTATCCAACTCGGTCCCCGCAGCATCCTCGTGGTGGAAGGTATCCACGCCCTCAACCCCAAGCTCACCGCCCAAATCGACGACAGCCTGAAGTTCAAGGTCTATGTGTCGGCTCTCACGCAGATTGCCATCGACAGCCAGAACATCATCCACGGCACCGACAACCGTCTGGTACGCCGTCTGGTGCGCGACAACAACTTCCGCGGCTGGGGAGCCTATGAGACGCTCCACCGCTGGCCCGAGGTGGTTCGCGGCGAGCGCAAGCACATCTTCCCCTATCAGGAGAACGCCGATGTAATGTTCAACTCGGCACTCCTCTACGAGCTCGGGGTCCTGAAGGTATATGCGGAGCCGCTGCTGAAGCAGGTGCCTGAGAACTGCGAGGAGTTCGCAATGGCTCGCCAGCTGCTGAACTTCTCGGAGCTGGTGGAACCCATCGAGGCCAAGTACATTCCCTACAATTCCATCATGCGTGAATTCCTCGGCGGCAGTTCATTTGAATATTAAACCTCACTAAATTCCCTTAACACACTCCGGCAACTCGCCGTCAACAATCACTTGAGCGCGAAGGTAGAACCCTTCGCGCTCTTTCATTTGCCTCTCCACTTTGTCGCGGATGGCGTCTGGACTGAGGCCTCGCATGGCGGGACGCGGGTTGCGGCTGTGGAGGGCTCGCTCCACAAGGGCGTCGACCGAGAGGCGCAGGTACACGGCGGTGCCGTGGGCGAGTATGAAGTCCATGTTGTCGCCGAAGCAGGGGGTACCGCCGCCGGTGGACACGACCACGTCGTCGAGGTCGGCGGTCGACCGCAGCAACTGCCCTTCCAAGCGGCGGAAGGCGGCCTCGCCAAAGACGTCGAAAAACCTCGCCACGGTGTAGTGGTAGCGCTCTTCGAAGAGTTTGTCGAGGTCCACGAAGGCCAAGCCGCGCTCTGCAGCAAGGCGTCGTCCTACGGTGGACTTGCCGCTATACATGTAGCCCACGATATAGTATTTCATGACATGAGCTCTTTGGCGGTCTGGAGGGCGGCGTCGGTGGGCGGGTCAGAGCTGAGCATGGTGGCCACCTCTACGACCCTGTCTTCTCTGGCGAGCTCCCTTATGCGCGACACGGTGCGGTCGGCGTCCAGCTGCTTGTAAACCTTGAGGTGCTGCGTGGCGCGTGCCGCAATCTGTGGCAGGTGGGTAATGGCTATAACCTGCATGCGGCTAGACATGCCGCACAGTGTGCGAGCAACGGCTCCAGCTATGTCGCCGCTGACGCCCGTATCTATCTCGTCGAAGAGGACCGTTTGGTTGATGTGCTGCCCCGTCGGGGTCGATTGGCCATGCATGATGCTCTTGATGGCGAGCATGAGACGCGATAGCTCGCCGCCGGATGCCACGTCGGCCAGGTCACGCAGGCTGCCGCCATGGTTGGCGTTGAAGAGGAAACCGACGCGGTCGTGACCGGAGGCGCTGTAGGTGTCGGAGGGCGTGAGCTGCACCGCGAAACGGGCTTCTGGCATACCGAGGTCGCGCAGTACAGGCAATATGCGGTCCGCAATCAGGCGCCCCGCTTGGGTGCGTGCGGCAGTGAGGCGGTCGGCGCAACTTTGCACGTCGGCGAAGGAGCGGTCCACCTGTTCCATGAGGTCGTGTATGCGCTCGTCGAGTGTGGCGATGCTTTGGAGGCGACGGTCGAGGTCGTCACGGATGGCCACGAGGGATGCAATGTTGTCTACACCATGCTTCTTTTCGAGGCGGTAGAGTAGTGCAAGACGGTCGTCGACCTGCTGCTGACGCTCGGGACTGTAGCTGATGCTGTCTGCGGTATGCTGCAGTTCGGAGCTTATGTCATCGAGTTCTATGAGAGCGGATTCGAGCCGCGCCAGGAGTGCTTCTGCACCACTGTGGTAGGAGGCGATATGGGAAAGAGCTGTTTTGGCAGCGCGCAGGCGTGCGAGGACGGACTGTTCGGTGTCGTCGTCGACGGCGGCAGCGGCGGTGGCCAGTCCTTCGCGGACAGCTTCTGCATGAGCGAGGAGCTGCGATTCCTGCTCCAGTGCTTCCTGCTCGTCGGGTTGGAGGGCGGCACCAGTCAGTTCGTCGTACTGGAACTGCAGGTAGTCCTGCTCGCGGCGGCTCTGGGCTTCAGCGGCGGTGAGTTCTTCGAGTTCGTGCTTGAGGTCGGAATAGACGTGGAAGGCGACGGTGTAAGCGGCGGCAGGAGTCGGTGTGTGCTTGTCTTCAGGTGCGGCGGAGAGGCTGTCAAGCAGAGACAGGCGGAAGCTGCTGTCGCCGAGGGTGAGGGTCTGGTGCTGCGAGTGGATGTCCACTATATGAGGGGCCAGCTGGCGAAGGAACGCCAGCTGGACAGGGGTGTCGTTGGCGAAAGCGCGGCTCTTTCCCGAAGGGAGTATCTCGCGGCGCAGTATGAGGCGGTCGTCGTAGTCCACGTCGGCATCGGCGAAGAGGTTCTCAAGACCGAGAGCCGCTATGTCGAACTGGGCCTCTACGACGCACTTGCGTTCGGTGTCGGCCAGGACTGCGGTGTCGGCCCTCTGTCCGAGGAGCAGTCCCAAGGCGCCGAGCAGGATGGACTTGCCAGCTCCCGTCTCGCCGGTGATAGCCACAAAGCCACTCCCGAAGGCGATATCTGTCTTCCGGATAAGGGCGTAGTTCTCTATGTGGAGGGTGGTTAACATACTATTGTAACATGGGTAATATGCGTTCAATGGCAGCAGCAAGGGAGTCCACCTCGTCGCGGGTGTTGTATACGGCGAAGGAGGCGCGCACGGTGCCTGGTATGCGGTATCGGTCCATGACGGGCTGCGTGCAGTGGTGGCCAGTGCGGACGGCGATGCCGAGCTGGTCGAGGAGGGTGCCAACATCGTAGGGGTGTGTCTGTCCGACAAGGAAGGAGAGGACGGCTGCTTTGTCGGGTGCGGTTCCGAAGATGCGCAGACCGCTGATGGCGCTGAGACGCTCGGTGGCGTAGGCCAGCAGGTCAGCCTCGTGTGCGGCGATAGAGTCTACACCAAGATTCTGCATGAACTCTATGGCACGTCCAAGCCCGAGGACGTCGCCCACCGACGGGGTGCCCGCTTCGAACTTGTAGGGCAGCTGGTTGTAAGTGGTGCGGTCGAAGGAGACCGTCTCTATCATCTCTCCCCCACCCTGATACGGCGGCAGCTCTGAGAGAATCTCCTCGCGGCCGTACATTACGCCGACGCCCATGGGGGCGTACATTTTGTGGCCGGAGAAGCAGTAGAAGTCGCACCCAAGGGCCTGCACGTCGACGGCCACGTGTGAGACAGCCTGAGCTCCGTCGAGCAGTACGGGTACGTGATGAGCGTGGGCCATCTCGACGATGCGGCGCACGGGGTTGACGGTGCCGAGGGTGTTGGATACATGGCAGACAGCCACAAGGCGAGTTTTGTCGGAGAAGAGACGCTCGAAAGCCTCAAGGTCGAGGACCCCATGGTCGCTGAAGGGGATGGGGCGCAGACGAGCGCCGGCGAGCTGCCAAGGGACAATATTGCTGTGGTGTTCCATTCCGGAGACAATAACCTCGTCGTCGCCGCGGAAGAAACGTTTGGCGAAGGAGGAGGCCACCAGGTTGATGCTCTCGGTGGTGCCGCGAGTGAATACTACCTCATGGCTGTGACGGGCGTTAATGAACAACTGCACCTGACGGCGCACCGCCTCGTAGCGTTCGGTGGCTACGGCGGCGAGGTGATGTGCGCCACGGTGTATGTTGGCGTTAAGCTGGGAGTAGTAGTCCGTCAGCGTCTGCACGACCGACATGGGTTTCTGTGTAGTGGCAGCGTTATCCAGATAGACCAGCTGATGTCCGTGGACCTGCTGGTCGAGTACCGGAAATTGTGTTCGTATGTCGTTAATATTCATAATTCATTACAACTTGCTATTCTGAGGACTCCTGTACAGTGTTTATGATTTCCTGCTGCGCCTCAGTAGATGCCGCACGACGAAGAACAGTACGACAGCCACAAAGAGCACGACGATGATGATGCTCAGTTGGTGGCTGTAGCGTTCGATAACGGAAGGGTCGGCGGCGCGGTAGGCGAGGTATCCGAGCAGGGCGAGTACGGCATTCCACACGGCGGCGCCTACGGATGTGAAGAGGACAAAGGCGCCAAGGTTCATACGACTCAGACCAGCGGGGATGGAGATGAGCTGTCGGATAACGGGTATTAGGCGACCCACGAGGGTGGAGACGACGCCGTGGTCGTTGAAGTAGGTTTCAGCGCGCTGCACCTTCTCGCCCGAGAGCTGGAGGATACGGCCCAGTTTGCTATTGGCGAAGGCATAGACGATGGGGCGACCGAGCCACATGGAGAGGAAGTAGTTGATGAGAGCTCCCAGCAAAGCACCGATGGTGCCGACGATGACGATGAGCCACACATTCATGCCGCTGGCGCTTTCGGGGTTGCAGGCCACGTAAACAGCGGGCGGGATTACGACCTCGGAAGGGAAGGGGATAAACGAGCTCTCGAGTGTCATGAGGGCGCCGACGGCGAAGTAGTTCATGTGGGAGTCGTACCAGTGGAGGGCGGTAGCAACGAATCCTGATGAGGCAGTGTCGCCGCGGACGGCTTCGGCGACACGGACACGAGACTGCGCATTGCCGTTGGGAGAGAAGAGCATCAAGGCCACAATCAAGGAGAGAACGACACGTCCGGGGGGGAGGATGTTGGATAATTTCATTGTACTATTAATATGTATAACTGTTTATGAAAGGGGAGGCATGATGGGGGCGAGGTGTGGGTTGAGCCACATTTCAGGGCAAATGTCGTGGAGGAGAGAGGGGTTGACGTCGGGGAGGATTTGTCGGAGACGATTGTAGCGATTGGAGCGGAAGTAGGCGGCGGCGAGGTAGGAGGAGTAGAAGGGGTCGTGGGGGAAGGATTGGAGGGAGTCGAGGGCGAAGGCTTCGAGGGTGTTGTAGTCGTGATGACTGTAGAGGAAGAGTGTGTAGAAGCGGCAGTGAGCTTCGAGGCAGCGGTCAGAGTCGAGGAGCTGGTTGAAGAGATCGTAAGCCAGCGTGATGTCGCCGTCGATGTCGGCGAGGGTGGCGAAGCAGTAGAGTGCGTCGGGGTTGTCTGGGTCGAGGGCTTGGGCTTTTTCGGCGCAGGCTTTAGCCATGGAGAGGTCGCCTGAGCGGAGGCAGCAGACGGCGAGGGCGGCTTGAGCGTCGGGGTTAGCCGGGTTGAGTTCCAAGGCTTTGCGGAGGTAGGAGACGGCGGCGGGTAGGTTGTCGTGGCGAGCGTAGAGCTGGCCGAGGTCGGAGTAGACGGCGGAGGGGTCGGAGTCGGAGTCGGAGTCGAGGGTGCGCAGGAGGGTGGAGGCGGCCTGGGGGACGCGGCCGTTGTTCTCTTGAGCGTAGGCGAGTTCGCGGTAGGCGAGGGTGTAGTGTTTGTCGATGGCGAGGGCGAGTTCGAGTGCTTCTTCGGCACGGTCGTAGAGTGCGAGGTCGCAGAAGGCGCAGCCGAGACAGTACCAAGCCTGTTTGCTGTAGGGGTGGTCGTGGGCGTAGCTGTCGAGAAAGGAGGCGGCTTTTTCAATGTTGTCACCGCCGGCCTGCTCACATGTGTCGATGTAGTTGTAGAGCAGCTCCTCGTCATGATCGTCGAAGGAGAGAGCCTTGCGGTAGTAGTCGATGGCGTCGTCGAAGCGTTTGAGTTTGTAGTATTCTTCTGCGATGTTGTCGTAAACGCGACCCATCTGCCATCCGTCAGCGGCGGCCATAAGGTAGTAGTCGATGGCGCGTTCGCTGTTGCCCATTTCGCCGTAAAGGACGCCGAGGGAGTAGGCGATGTCGGTGTTATCGGGGTCGCGCTCTTCGAGGGAGAGAAGGAGTGGGAGAGCGCGGTCGAATTTATGGTTGGCGATGTACCAGTGAGCGCGTCGGAGTTTGATTTCAAGGCTGTCGGGGTAGAGCTGTTCAGCGTAGACGATGGCCTGGACGAGAGGGTCGTTGTCGGCGACTTCGAGGTAGTAGTCAATAATGGTTTCGAGTTCGTCGACGTCGAAGAACTGTGGATGGCCGGAGAGGACGGTGCGTTCGAAGTGGAGGACAAGGTTGCGGATGTCGTCGTCGAAGTTGGAGAAGCGGTCGTTGGGCATGGGTGTGTGGTGTGTGTTAGGGGGTCGGTGAGGTTCAGAAGGAGAAGCGGACGGTGAGGCCGGCTTTGGTGGTGGAATTGGGGTAGGAGTTGGTGATGTAGGGGTGGTTGATGTTGGTGTGGAAGAAGGCACGGAGCGTGAGGGAGGTGGAGAGAGCGTATTCGGCGGAGAGTTCGGCCATCCAGACCTGTGCGCCGGAGGAAATCTGCCCGCGGTCGATGTCAGGCTGGTAAGTGCTGATGCGTCGGATGTTGACGAGGTTGCTTGAGTAGGTGATGTTGAGCTGTAGGACGAGGTCAGATTTGAGGTGGTAGGGTTTTTCGCCGACTTTGAGTGTGAAGGCGATGTCTTTGAAGCGGTAGCCGGCGCCGACAGTGAGTGCGTCGCGAGTGGTTTCGGTGAGCTGGTTGTTGGAGAATGAGAGAGCGAGGGTGCGATTTTTGGAGAGGGAGAGGTTGAACTGGAAGCTGTTGTGCATTTTGACGGAGATGCGGACGAGAGGGTTGAACTGCTCGGAGAGCTGGACAGCGGCGACGGAGAGTGGGGGTATGTAGTCGCCAGAGCTGTTGAGGGCAGTTTCGAGGCCGTAGTCGTAGGGGTCGGAGGAGAGGTTGGAGAGTGCGGCGTCGGTGTAGTAGTTGGCGAGGGTGTAGGAGGAGGTGTACTTGTGGGAGAGGGTGATGTCGGAGAACCAGCGTCGGAGGAATGGGATGCGAGATAGGCCGTTGTAGTTGAGGGACCAGTTGGGGAGTGGGAGGCGGAGGAAGGGTGAGAAGGGGTAGGAAGCGGGGTCGTGGCCGAGGTAGGTAGCGAGGAAAGCGGTGAGGAGGACGGTCTGGGAATTGGGGCTGTAGCCGGCAGGGAAGCGCTGGCCGGAGAGGGAATCGAGAACAAACTGTGAGGCGTAGGGGTCGGGGTTGAGGGCGGCAAGGCGGTTGGCGACGAGGAGGCGTGCGGAGAGGAAGCTGTTGAAGAGAAGGTCGGGGTTGCGGAAGGCGGAGGGGAATGTCCAGGCGGTGGCGGAGTAGGTGCCAGAGAGGGTGTTGGAGAGGGGACCGAGGATGCGTGCGAGGGAGGGGTTGTACTTGTAGTAGTATTCCTGTCGGGAGGAGTGGTTGAGGGAGGCGGAGATGGAGATTTTGAGGTCGGGGAGGGGCTCGAGGGATGCGGAGAGGGAGAGGGAGCGGAGGGAGGTGAGCTGGTGGGGGTTGTTAAAGAGGGTGTCACGGGAGAGGAGGTCGCGGCGCAGGAGTGAGGGGGCTATGTCGGAAGAGAGGCCGAGGACGTAGGGGATGCCTGGGGTCCAAGAGTTGCGTGGGTCAAGACCGAGGAGGAGGGGTGAGCCGAGGTAACCGGGGATGCGCGAGGAGGAGGTGGCATTGTAGGAGAGGTTGAGGTTGCGGAGTGAGGTTAGGAGACAGAGTGAGACGCGGGCGGCGGATCGGAGGATGGTGGAGAGTGTGAGGTGTGAGGTGTCGGAGGTGTCGGAAATGTTAGGTGTTAAGCGTGAAGTGTTAAGTGATGAGTTTTTGTTTTGTGGGGATGGGGAGATAATGTTGCGGAGAAGGGGTATTTTGTTATAGAGGGTGTTGAGGTTGGCGGAGAGGTTGGCGGAGGCAACGGATGAGGAGGCGAGGACGGCGCCGAGGGAAGCGAGGGCGGGTGTGGTGCCCTGGTAGTCGAAATTGGAACGGTAGGATAGGGGGAGGCGTATGAAGTCGAGGTATGGGAGCTTATTGAGGGGGAGGTCGTAGGAGAGGTTGAGGGACTGCTGGAACTGGGAGATGGTGCCGCCAGCGGCGATGGACTGCCAGACGGAGTCGGTGGCGGCGGGTGAGGAGAGTGGGCCGAGGGGCTCGTCGATGCGGGCGTTGGCGACGGCGTTGTAGGAGAGACGGAGGGTCTTGGTGATGTCGTGCTGGAGGCCGTAGGTGCGCTGCCAAGTGAACTGCTTGTAGTAGGTGGGTTTGATGATGACGAGGGCGGCGCTTTTATTGCGTAGGAGAGTTTCTTCGAAGTCGCGATAGATTTCGGTGGAGAAGGAGAGGTTTTTGGGAGTGTAGTAGAGGTTGAGGTCGGAAAGGAGTTTCCAGGCGTCGCCTTTGAGGAAGGGTATTTTCTCGAAAGGCTTGAGGGGAGTGGGCTGTGCAGAGTAGCTGTAGGAGAAGCCGCCGCGGTGTTGGTCTTTTGAGTAGCGCTCGATGTCTTCGTCTGAGGCGCGTTCGCGGCTGTAGGCGTAGGAGAAGTTGAAGTTTTCGATGTCGTAGAAGTGTGGTTTGAGGGCGCCTTTGCCGGTGCGTTCTTTGTGGACGTTGGTGAGGGTGAGGTTGGTGGCGGACTTGCGGCGCTGGGTGAGGAGGCGGATGCTGTCGCGCTGGGAGTGGGAGGAGAAGGTGGCGAGGTCGTCGGAGAGGAGAACATCGGGGTTGAGGGGGTTGTATTCGGGGCTGCCTATTTCGCGGCTGTGGTCGAGGTAGAGGGGTATGTGGAGACCCCACTCCTGAGGTAGGAAGCGGTCGAGCTGTAGGTCGAAGGTGGTCTGGAAGGTGAGGGTGTTGAGGAGTTCCTGCTTGACGAGAGGATCTTCGAGGTTGCCAAAGTTGGCGGTGGAGTATGAGGTGTAGAGGGAAAGGTTGCCGACGTCGGCGAGGTTGGTGCGGGCGAGGGCCATTGCGGCCCATCCGCCGCGGTTGATATAGTCGGATAGTCGAAGTTCGTTGATCCAGACGATGGCGGACTTGGGGAGCATGTCGTTGCCGTCGTCAAGGTTTTCTTTTTTAGGGCTGCGGATGCCGATCATGATGACTTTGATCTTGCCGAGGTTTGGGTTTCCGAGGACGGTGTATTTGCGGCCGTCGACGGACTCGGAGTAGAGCATGGAGGGAGAGAGGGTGGACTGACCGGATCGAACTTTGATGTTGCGGTTGGTTTTTATGTCTACGAGTCGCTGGAGGTCGATATCGACGCTGTTGGCAGCGGGCCAGATGAGGTTGGGCTGGTCGGCGGGGGTGTACCATGGGGTGAGCTGGAGGGGGAGTTCGTATTCGTAGTAGTTGTTGGTGTAGTCGCTACCGAGGCGGACGAAGAGTGAGAGGTCGCCGTCGAGGATATTGTCGGCGGGGTATTTCTTTTCGGCGTGGACGAACATTTTCAGGTGGCCGTAGTAGCGGAGGTCGTAGCTGGTGGAGCGGTAGACGGCACGGGCGTCACCGGAAGCGAGGCGGTCGACGTCGAGAGCGATGGACTGTTCGTTGAGCTTGGTGTAGCTGTTGCCGGTGGAGTACCACTCTTCGCGCTCGATGCCCGGGGGAAGGACGTAGGGTACAGGCTGGCGTGAGCCGTTTTCTTCGATGTTGACGGTACTTATGCCGAAGGAGGTCTGCTCGGTGGTGCCGGTTGGGTAGTCGCCGGGCTGGAGGAGTTCTTCGGTGTATTTGCGCCAGGTGGAGTAGACGAGGTCGAGGGTGGCGAAGCGGAGGATGATGGGTTCTTCGAAGCGGTTGAGGAACATGCGCATGAAGCGGATGGACTGGTAGCCATTGATGTTGCCGACTTTCTGGTCTGGTTCGCGGATGGGGATGCGGAACTGGTACCAGCGGCAGTTGGTGGTTTGGCCGTTGGCGAGCTGGACATTGCGTGCTTCCTGGATGTCGACGATGTGGTTCTGGCCAATCACCATGCGGTCCGGCCGGAGGTCGATGACGTACTGGTAGTAGTTTTCGGCTTCGCTGAGGGTGTTGTCCTTGTTGATGTCCTCGACGTTGGGGTAGGCGGAGGCAGAGGTCATGTAGCTTTCTTCGCTGTCGCTATCGACGGGGGAGTTGCCCTCGGGGTTGTTGTACCGTTTATAGCGGTCGTTGATTTTGATGTTGTTGTCGTCGTAGTAGGAGGAGCGGAAATAGCGGAAGTCGTCGGCGGAGGGGTCGGCGGCCGCCAGCTGGTATGCCTGCGAGCCTGCACCGTGGCGTTCGGCGATGGCCTGCAGGTAGTCGGCGAAGAAGGACTGCTCGTCGTCGATACCGTGGGTAGAGCTCAGGCCGTCGTAGCCGACGTCCTGGTATTTGCGCGACGCTTCGTCGTTGTCGAAGGCGTTGACAATGGGCTGCTGTGTGGGCACGCGACCCCAGATGGTGGTGTCGACGTTGACAACTGTGGCCGAGGTGGGCAGACCGTTTTCGAAGCTCTTGCGGCCGTCGCGCAGAATGTCCTCGCTGATGTCGCCGAGGTTGATGTAGAGCTTACCGCCGGAGTGGGTCGGGTTCTCGATGAAGGGGTCCATGAGCCAGAATTCGATTGTCTCGATGTTCTGGCTTTCGAAGTCGGTGTATTCCAGCTTGCGCATGATGCCGCCCCAACGCGACGCGGGGTCTGACAGGCGTCCATCTGCATCGATACCGGAGCTGTAGGGCGTAGGCGCGACGTCGTAGTTGTAGGGTCCACGCTCGTCGGGGTAGTAGGCCAGGTTGAGTTCGTAGATGTTGGTCGGCTTGCCCGAAGCGAGGTCTTTGTTCGGGAAGACCTCCTGCTCGTAAATGCGGCGCGCGTAGGGCTGCGAGAGGTCATCCTTGGTGATGTTGGGTGGTACGGTGCCGCCCCCGTTGTAGAAGTCGTCACTGATGCGGTACCACGCCAGACGTGCCCGGTTGAAGCCGTATGCCCGTCCAGTACCTGGGGCCGACTCAGGGAACATGGGCATAGCCGCGCCGTAGTCCTGCGGAGTGCTGGCGAGGAACCAGGACGTGATGCCTTTGAGGTCTATGTTGCTTTCCGCACCTTCAAAGTCGTCGACATAGCTCACGCTGCCGCCGCTCATGCCGGTGCTGCTCATGCCGGGTATGAAGTGCGCGAACTCTGCCTGCAGGCTCAGGTTGCTCGGCGCTTTGGTGTCGATACCGGGCAGCTTGTCGACGAGCTTGGTGATGAACGGCACCTCGTGGCTGTAGTTCACGTCCAGGCCCCAGATGGTGTTGCTCGTCGGCTCGTCGCCGAAGTTGTTCTTCTGGGTCATGGGCTTCTCGTGCAGGTTCATCACCGTGGCGCCAACGTTGAAGTCGGGCTGGAACTCGTAGTTGAGGTGCAGACCCAGCATCCGCTTGGTGGTCATGCTGAACGAGTTGTTCTCCGAGCTTACGCTGATGGGCGTGTTCGACGAGAGGATGCTCTCGTTGATGATGCGCACGGTGCCCATGGTGTAGTCCACCGTGTAGTCGACGTTCTCAATCAGTGGCATGCCGCCGGCGGTGACGCTCACGGAGCCCGGTGTGACGCTGTAGCCGAGGGAGATTTCGCCGCTCACGCTACTCGTATAGTAGCCCTCGAGGTAGAACTTGTTGCGGTCGGCATACTGGCGTGCCAGACTCTGGGTCATGGTGTATAGGGAGTCGAAGCAGTAGCGGTTGGCGAATGCGTCGTCACCCAGCAACTGGCGCAGGTCACGACCGAATGGCTCCACGTAGGGGAAGTAGATACGGCCCGTGCTGGCCTGTATGAGGCCTCCCTTGAAGGCCGCCGAGTCGAACCAGTCGAAGACACCGTCGGCGTAGTAGTAGCTCTGCGTGGCGTCCATGCGGTCCAGCCCGAAGACCTCAATCAGCGGTTTGCCCTGCTGCGGCCCGTCGGTGAAGAAGCCGATGCCCACACCCCCGTCGGGGTTCTCGTAGAGGATATTCAGCCGGAAGTTGTCGCTGCTGAGCTGGCTGCTCTTGAGGAAGTATACGTTCTTCATCATCAGACGCCACAGTGGCCCGTGGGGGTCGACGGTGGTGCTCTTGAGGAGCTTCACGATGAGGGTGTTCGGGTCGTTGACGCCATCGGTCGTGAGCTCGCCGACCTGGTAGACGTGGGTGTCGCCCACCACCTGGTACTGGAAAGCGACGGCGAGCACCTGGTCGTTGCTCAGCGGCTGGTTCACAGTGATGAAGCCCAGCTGGCTGTTGAAGGTGTACTCGTTGCTGTTCAGCAGGCGGGCGCTCTCCACCTTCTCGTAGTCCACCCCGCTGGTCATGCCCAACCCCTGCATATACGACGTCACCGAGTTCACACTCCGCACGGCGCCGGTATTGATAAGCTGCAGGAGGTTGTTAGCCCGGTTGGACGGCATTGTAGAGCCGTTGCCGGAGACACGTCTGTTCGACGGCGAAGCCTCGCCCAGGTCAGTCAGGGCCAGGAGGTTGCGGTTCTGCGTCACCGCCGCTCCCACATTGGTGCGCCACACCTCTATGCGGATAATCTTCACGTTCGAATTGACCACCGGCAGGGTGGACATGGCGCGGTTGTAGTTCTCGTAGAAATACTGCGAGATGAAGTAGTGCCTGTTGGCCTCGTACTCGTCGGCGCGTATCTCGAACTCATGGCTGCTCGCGCCACCCTTCACCTGCAGGTTCTCCGTCGAGGTCTCCTTCTGGCTCACCACGGCGTCGACGGTCAACTTGCCGAATTTCAGCTTGCTGTGGAAGCCGAACAACTGCTGGCTGCCCTTGATGAGCGTCGTCTGCAGCGGGAACGAGATGTCCGCCGCCTCGAAGAGCTGCAGTATGTCGTCCTCCTTGCCCTCGTACTTGAGCTTGATTTTGTTCTCGAAGTTGAAGGTGGCACGCGTGTTCTGGTTGATGTCGAAGTCAATCAGGTCGCCTATCTTGGCATTGAGGTTCACCTGTATATTCTCGTCGAAGTCGAAGGTCCACACACTGCGCTGGCTGGCGTCCAGCTGCGGATTGTCGCGGTAGTTGTTCACCATCTGGAACGTCAGGTCCGCGCTGCCGCTGGGCGTGATCTTTATTTCCGGCACCTTGTTCAGGATGTCCAGCTTGTCGCTGATCTGGCTGAAGCCCGGTATCTTGCTCAGCAAGCCACCCTCCGCGTTGTCCAGCACCGTCCCGTCCTTCTTCTCGTTCCAGTATTCGCTCATCAGCTGCTCCATCCTCAGGTCCTGATACTCGTCGAAGGTGATATACTGCCGCCCCACCACCATGTCGCCCACCTTGGTGAGCCGCACATAGCTGCCCGTGCTTGCGTCGTACTCCACCGTCGTCGTCATGCCGGCCGGCGTATACCCGCTCCCCATGGGCACAAACGACACACTGTCCTCCTGTCCACGCCCTATCGCGCAGACCAGCAGGCACATTACCATCGTCACTATATATCGAGCCTTGGAAGCCAGTTCTTGTCCTTTTTTTATTTTAACCCTCTATAAACGTCCCCTGCGCATGTTTATTGTGTCGGCACGCAGTTTTTAATTCCGCCTCCCGCTACCGCCTGTCCCTCAGCCCCTCCCCGCCCCTCCTTCCTCCCCCGTTCTCCTCCACCTCCCCTCGGCCCCCTCTCTACCCCTCTCCACCCCCTCTCTGGGGTCTCTCTACCCCCTCTCTGGGGTCCCTCTACCCCCTCTCTGGGGTCTCTCTACCCCCTCTCTGGGGTCTCTCTACCCCCTCTCTGGGGTCTCTCTACCCCTTCTCTGGGGTCCCTCTACCCCCTCTCTGGGGTCCCTCTACCCCTACTCTGGGGTCCATCTACCCCTACTCGACCCCACCCTCGCCCCGTTGTCTCGTCGTCTCGTTGTCCCGTTGTCTCGTAGTCTCCTCGACTCCCAAATAAAAAATTTTTGCCGGTTTAGAAAAAAGTTGTATCTTTGCAGGACGTTTGTATAGGGCAATAATCCAATTACAGACTGGATATCAGGAATATAAACAATAAAAAAGTATACACCATGGGTATCAATGCTAACAAAAAAGTGAAGAGAAGAAAGGTCCGCATCAACGGCAACAAGAACTCCACCAACAACTGGGGTATCACCGCCGCCGGCTGGAATGCTGTGCACAAAGCCATCATCAACGCCCCTGAGGCCGAGTAAGATGCACTCTCGCTCCCCTCGCCGACGCGAAGGAGCGACGTCGCAGCCATCGCCGAGGACCAATCTGACAGCCTACGGGCCGCAAGACAACAAGCCAACGAGACACGAGGACTGACAGGCCCGATGTCTCGTCGGCTTTTTTTCTGCCCACTCCCCCACCCCCACATTCCACCACCCCACAATGAAACAAACCACCCTCTGCTACATCGACAACGGCTCCAGCTACCTGATGCTGCACCGCGTGAAAAAGAAAAACGACGCCAGCCACGGCAAGTGGATCGGCGTGGGCGGCAAGTGCGAAGCCGACGAAAGCCCCGACGAGTGCATGCTCCGCGAGGTGCGCGAAGAAACCGGACTCGAAATCACACGCTGGCAATACCGCGGCATCGTCACCTTCATCTCCGACACCTGGGACAACGAATACATGCACCTCTTCACCGCCACCGAGTGGGAGGGCCAGCCGGACATGGCCATCGACGACGAAGGCACACTGGCCTGGATCCCGAAAGCCGACCTGCCACTCGCCGATGGCATCGGCAACCCGGCCATCAACCTCTGGGAGGGCGACAAAATCTTCCTGCGCCTCCTGATGGACGACTCCCAGCCCTTCTTCTCCCTGAAGCTCGTCTACGAACACGACGAAATGACTTCCGCCACCCTCTTCGGCTCCCGGACCATAGCCGAACCCCAAGCCGCCCCCCTACAGCGCCCCTAACCAACCTTTTTATCTTATACATTAGTATATTCGCATTTTTTTGTATCTTTGCAGTGTCTTATCGGACCGCCGCAGCACAACACAACACCGTATAACACGCTGTAACTCCACCCGATAGGACACCTACGAGATGGCAACCACAAAACACATTCTGGCGCTGACGCTCCTCCTGGCCGCGAGCCTCGGCGCTATGGCACAGAAGGAGTTGGGCGCTCTGCCCGACATGCAGGTCGCAGGCTCGTCCACCACGGTCGGCACCACACGTCTCTCGCCAGCGGCAGCCATGCTGCTGGCCGACCTCGAGCAGCTGGGTCGCGACGTGCGCCGCAAGGACAAGGACCTCATCGCACGCTACCCCCTGTCGCGCTCCGGATGCCGCTACTACGTTCAGGCTCTGGTGTCTATGTCCGCCGGCCACTCCTTCGACGAACTGAAGGCCTTCGGCGTCAAACCCGGCCACACCGCCCTCCACTCCATGAGCGTCCGCATCCCCACGCGCCGCCTGGCAGCCCTCGCCGAGTCCGGCATCGCCGCCTCCATCGACGTGTCACTGCCGCGCGAAACCAAGAAACTGAAATAACCACATGTACGTCATAACTATGAAAAAGACACTCTTTACCATTGTCCTTGTGGCTGTTGCCCTGTTCGGCACAGCGCAGGGGGTCTCCCTCCAACCGCTGAACATCCAGCACACGCAGTCCGAAAGCCGCACCGACGTGCGGGGGCTGAGCGGCAACAGCGCCTTCCTGCTTCTCGACCTCCTCCAGGGCAAGACGAGCCCCGAGGAGCTCCGCTCGCGCTACGGCCTCTCCGGCAGCGCCAACAACCTGAGCGTCGGCGCCTTCGTCCAGCTCGCCGACGGCCGCACCGCCGACGACCTGAAGGCCTTCGGCGTGACCGTGAAGCGCCAGCTCGGCCACAGCAGCCTCGCCGTCCAGATACCCCTCAGCCGTTTTGTCGAGCTGGTCCAGTCGGCCGTCTGCCGCACACTCGACATCGGCAAGCTCTCGCGCCCAGCTCTCGACGTGGCTCGCGCCGAAACCGGCGTCAACACTCTCTACAGCGGCACCGGCGTCAGCAGCCGCTACGACGGCACCGGCGTCGTGGTCGGCATCGTGGACATCGGATTCGAATACGCTCACGCCGCCTTCTACGACAGCACCGGCACCACCCTGAGGGTCAAGCGCGTGTGGAACCAGAAAGCCGAGAGCGGCACCCCGCCGGCCGGCTATAGCTACGGCGCCGAATACACCACGCCCGCCGCCATCGTCGCCGCTCAGACCGACGACGCCAGCGAGACCCACGGCACACACGTGGCCGGCATCGCCGCCGGTTGCGGCGGCAGCAACGCCACCGCCAAGACCTACCGCGGCGTGGCTCCCGCGGCCGACATCGTCCTCGTCGCCACCACCATGAGCGACGCCGGCATCATCGACGGCGTGCAGTACATTACCGACTACGCCGCCTCCGTCGGCAAACCCTGCGTCATCAACCTCAGCCTCGGCTCGCACATCGGTCCCCACGACGGCTCCTCCGTCTTCGACCGCTACAGCGACACCCTCCTCGCCGGCTCACAAGGCGTCGTCCTCGTGGGCGCCGCCGGCAACGAAGGCGACGAGAACCTTCACCTCCAGAAGACCTTCGACGGTGCCAACGACACTCTCCTCTACAGCATGATTGACTTCGACGGCGAGCGCTACGGCTCCACCTCCATCGACATCTGGGGCGAGCCCGGCAAGCAATACATGGCCGCACTCGCCATCGTCGACACCTCCACCGGCGACATCGTCGCCGCCTCCAACTACTACCTCTCCCACGTCAACTCCTCCGACAACACCAACATCGCCTCCGGCGCCGTGAGCTTCTACGTCTGGCAGGGCGGCTCCGACCCCTACAACAACCGCCAGAACATCTACTTCCGCATCAACGCCTCCTCCCTCAGCCAGTACTCCGGCGTCTACCGCGTCATGCTGGTCGTGAGGTGCCACGAGGCCCAGACCGTCCACGCATGGAACAACAGCGGCGAGTTCGAGACCTGCAACTTCACCGCACTCACCGCCGGCAACACCGACTACACCGTCGGCGAGACCGGCGGCAGCGGCAACTCCATGCTCTCCGTCGGCTCCTACGCCACACGCAACGACTGGAACTCCACCAACGGCTACCACTACTCCGTGAGCCAGACCGTCGGCGACCTGAGCTACTTCTCCTCCCACGGCCCCACCCTCGACGGCCGCGTGAAACCCGACATCCTGGCACCAGGCCAGTACATAGCCGCACCCGTCAACAGGTTCAACACCAGCTACTGCACCGGCAGCTACGCCGTAGCCAACACCACCATCGGCGGCGTGACCGAATACTATGCCGTCATGCAGGGCACCTCCATGGCCACGCCCTTCATGACCGGCGTCGTCGCACTCTGGCTACAGGACAACCCCACCCTCTCCTTCAGCCAGGTGGCCGCCATCGCCCACAACACTGCACGCCAGGACAGCCACACCGGCGTCATCCCCGCCTCCGGCAGCAACCTCTACGGCTGGGGCAAGGTGAGCGCCGCCGGCGCCATAGGCGGCAGCGTCCCCACGCCAACCGTCTACACCGTCAGCGTCCAGAGCGCCGACCCCACCATGGGCTCCGTGAGCGGCGGCGGCTCACGCACCGCCGGCAGCACCGTCACCATCTCCGCCACACCCAATAGCGGCTACCGCTTCCTCCGTTGGCAGGACAACAACACCCAGAACCCGCGCACCGTCACCGTCACCGCCGACGCCACCTACACCGCCTACTTCGAGTCCGTCTGCACCACCGTCACCGCCTTCCCCTACACCGAGTCCTTCGAGGACGACTACCTCTGCTGGACCGCCATCGACGCCAACGGCGACGGCAACTCCTGGACCACCATCAACACCATCTCCGACGTGCCGGCCCACAGCGGTAGCACCGGCGCCGTCTCCTTCTCCTGGCGCAACAACGTGGCCTACAACGCCGACGACTACCTCGTCTCGCCACAGTTCGTCCTCCCCTCCAGCGGAGCCATCGAACTGCGCTGGTGGTTCAAGGTGAACGGTTCCTTCCCCGCCGACAAGTACGAAATTCTGCTCTCCTCCACCACCGCCGACGTTGATGCCTTCACCACCACGCTCTTCAGCATCACCCCGACCGCCGAACACGGCGACTGGACCGAGATGAGCGTCGACCTCACACCCTACGCCGGACAGACCGTCTACATCGCCTTCCACCACCACGACACCTACGACATGAACTACCTCTGGATCGACGACGTCACCATCTCCCCCTACACCCCCGCGCCCCCCGTACCGCAGCCTGTCTTCTACACCGTCACCGTGCGCAGCGCCAACACGTCGATGGGCACCGTCGAGGGTGGCGGCACCTGCCAGGAAGGCGGCACGGTCCGCATCGCGGCCCACCCCCACGACGGCTACCGCTTCCTCCGTTGGCAGGACAACAACCGCGAGAATCCACGCGACGTCACCGTCACCGCCAACGCCACCTACACCGCCTACTTCGAGGCCCTCGAGGGCATCGCGGACCTCTCCGCCGACGGCATCGCCGTCTCCGTCAAGGGCTCCCTGCTCACGGTGGCCGGCGCCGAAGGCGAGCGCGTCGTCGTCTCCGACATCATGGGCCGCACCCTCCACAGCAGCGTCGCCTCGGCCACACTGCTCGTCGACCTGCCCGCGGCCGGTGTCTACTTCGTCCGCGTCGGCGACCGGCCGGCCGGCAAGGTGACAGCCTTCTGACGCCCATGCAGCAGCGCACCTTCGACCCCTGGCAGCAGGAAGTTATCACCATCGGCAGCGGCCGCCATCTGGTCTTGGCGCCCCCGGGCTGCGGCAAGACCGACATACTGACCGAACGGGTCATCCATGCCCACGACGCCGGCGTCCCCTACAGCGACATGCTGTGCCTCACCTTCACCAACCGCGCCGCCAAAGGCATGGCTCAGCGCATCGCCGACCGCACAGGCAACCCCGTCCCCGACGACCTCTTCGTGGGCAACATACACCGCTACTGCTCTCAGCTGCTCTTCAACGCCGGCGTCGTGAACCACAACTGCGCCATCATCGACGAGAGCGACGTGGAGAACATCATACAGGAAGAGCTCTGCAAGCGCTTGCACATCGTGAGCCGCACCACCGAGCTGATGCGCTACCAGCACGCGCTGTGGCAGCTCACGCTGGGCATGCGCGGCGACCTCGTGCTGCACGGCGAGCTGCTGCACACCGGGGCCATGACCAAGCTATGCGACGTGCTGGGACGCCCGGCCGACGAAAACGGCCTGGCCGAAATCTACGCCGACATCGACGGCCTCACCGCGCGCTACAGCGTGCTCCAGGAGCTCCCTGCCGCCAACACCATGCTCCTTGCCCACGCCTACCAGCAGTATAAGGCCGACAACGACCTGCTCGACTACGACGACCTGCTGGTCTTGGCCTACAAGCACCTGCACGAGGAGAGGGCGGCTATGGAACGCGGTGACAACGGGAGCGAGGCCCCGCACCTCTACCACTGGATCGAGATCGACGAGGTGCAGGACCTGAACTCTCTGCAGTTCGCACTGATAGACCTCTTCGCCGCCGACGACGCCACCGTCGTTTACCTCGGCGACGAACAGCAGGCCATCTTCTCTTTCATCGGTGCCAAGCTGGAAACCCTCGAAAGCCTGAAGCGCCGCTGCCGCGGCAACATACACCACCTGTACAACAACTACCGCTCGCCCCACTACCTCCTCGCGCTCCAGAACGACTACGCCGTGCGCAACCTCGGCATCGACCGCGACATGCTGCCCTCCACCGGCGACACCACCGTCGCCTCTCCCGCCGACCTCTGCCTGCTCGACGTGGGCGACGCTCAGCTGGAGAGCTACTACGCCGCCCGCTTCGCCAAGCGCTACGGCGAGATGGACAACGCCGACGGGCGCGTGGCGGTGCTCGTGAGCACCAACCGCGAGGCCGACGAGGTGGCCGACGCCATGGCCGCCGCCGCCATCCCACACTTCAAGATCAGCGGCACCGACCTCTTCTCACAGCCCACGGTGCGCCTGCTTCTGGCACACCTCAGCGTCCTCTGCGACGAGACGGTGTTCATCGCCTGGGCCCGCCTCCTCTGGGGCCTCGGCATCACCCCCACCTACACCGCAGCGCGCTCCCTGATGCGCGACATGAGGAACTGCGCCCTCTTGCCCACCGACTTCCTCCTCTACGACGACTCCTCCTACCTGCAGCAGTTCGTTCACGCCTACGACTCCGAAGAGCTCGTCATCTTCGACACCGAGACCACCGGCCTCGACCCCGAACAGGACGACATCATACAGATTGCCGCCGTCCGCGTGCGCCAGGGCCGCGTGGTGGGCAAAGCCTTCAACATCATACTGGAGACCTCCCTCGAACTGCCCCCGACCGTCGGGGGCCACCCCAACCCCATGATAGAAGTCTACCGCACCAGCCGCCGCTACAAGCGGGCCGAAGGGCTGCAGCTGTTCATGGACTACTGCAAGGGGAGCGCCCTCGTGGGCCACAACGCCGCCTTCGACTACAGCATCCTCTCGCACAACCTGCGGCGCGAGTGCCCGGAACTGGTGCTCGAAGAGCTCTGCCCACGGTGCTTCGACACGCTGAAATACATACGTCTCGTGCGGCCGCGGCTGCGGCACTACAAACTGGTGAACCTCATCGAGACCCTCCACCTCGAAGGGCAGAACAGCCACCGCGCCGACGACGACATCATGGCCACCCTCTCCCTCCTGCGCTTCTGCCACACGGCCGCCATGCAGCTCGTGGCCGGGCAGCAGATGTTCGCCGCCGCCCACACCAGGCAGATTGCCCGCTTCCGCGAGCGCTACGCCGACATCTACCGCGACGCCGCCCGGCACGACGGCATCGTGTCAGAACTGGAAGAGGTGTACCGCCGCCTCACCGCCGCCGGTCTGGCGGAGCCGGTGGCCAAATGGCGACACCTGATACACTACGTGGAGTGCGACCTGATTCGCACCGACCTCTACCCCACCCTGCGCAAGCAGCTGGAGCGCTACGTCACCGACCTCTGCACCACCAAGGAGGCCGACCTCTGCGGCGGCTCGCTGCAGGAGCGGTACATCATCTCGACCGTACACAAGGCCAAAGGGCTGGAGTTCGACACCGTCATCATCTACCGCGCCATCGACGGCAGCTACCCCGGCCAGCGCAGCTGGACGGAGAAACAGATACAGGAAGACGCACGACGCCTCTTCGTGGCCCTCTCGCGGTCGCGGAAGCGGTTGTGCATCATCTACGACAGCTACTACGGCCGCTCGACACACAATCTCTCTCCCTTCCTCGAGAAGGTCAAAGGGCACTTCACCCTCTACCGTCGCACCGTCGACGGCAAGATAAGGGAGGCGTGAGGACAGCCCGCCGTCAGAACTTCACTATGTCGATGAGGCGCACCCCGTCGAGCCATACTGCTATGCAGCCCACGGCACCGTGTTCGCCGGCATCGTCCCAATCGTCGATGGGCTGAAGGGTGTCGGCGTCGACCACCTCGAAATACTCCGGCTCGAAGCGCAGCCCGTCGGGCTGGGGGTTCACCTCGTGGAACGAGGCCAGCGTGTCCAGAACCCACTCCTTCACGTCGTCGACATCCTCGTATTCGGCCATCTCGGCAGCCTGCTCGAGGGTGGCGTTGATGGCGGGAGCCATGGCGCGGGCGGCCGGCGAGAGGCGCATATTGCGGCTGCTCAGCGCAAGGCCGTCGTCGGCTCTCACTATGGGGCATGCGACGAGTTCTATGGGGTACTTGATCTGGTCGAGCAGGGCGCGGATGACGGCGATCTGCTGGTAGTCCTTCTCGCCGAAATAGGCACGGCGGGGCTGTGCGAGGTCGAAGAGGCGGCGCACCACCACGGCCACTCCCGAGAAGTGACCCGGACGGCGCGGCCCTTCCATCACCTCCTCCACCGGACCGAAGTGGTAGACCTCCTTGGGCTCCCCGTCGGGGTACATCTCCTCCACCGTGGGGGTGAAGGCAATCACCTCGGTGGCGCGGGCCTGCGGGAGCGTGCCGATGAGGGCGAGGTCGGCCTCGATGGTGCGGGGGTATTTGGCAAGGTCCTCCTTGTTGTTGAACTGGATGGGGTTCACGAAGAGGCTGACCACGACGATGTCGTTCTCGCGCGTGGCGCGTTCTATGAGCGAGAGGTGTCCCTCGTGGAGGGCTCCCATGGTGGGCACAAGTCCAATCTCCAAGCCTTGGGCCTTGGCTTTTTCTATGGCCGCGGTGAGTTCGGCGGCACGGGTTATCTGTTTCATCATATTTGTATGTTTTTATGCGTTCGGCCGCTCCCCCGGCAGGGACAGCGGCGTCAGTCTTCTAATCTTTTATTTCTTCGTACGGTGTGAAGCCGTCGTCGTCGCTGTCGTCGTCGGAGCGGCGCTTGTCGGGCATATCCTCGCGCTGGAGGTAGCGGTTGGGCAGTTCGAGGAGGTAGTTGACGACCGTGATGACCAGGCTCAGCAGCAGAGCCGAGCCGAAGCCGCCGATGTCGAAGCCGTCGACGATGGCCGAGGCCATGACAAGGATCACGGCATTGATGACAAACAGGAAGAGGCCCAGGGTGATGGCTGTGACCGGCAGGGTGACCACGATGAGGATGGGGCGCACCAGGTTGTCGAGCAGCGAGATGACCACCGCCGTGAGCAACACCGCCCAGAACGACGAGACCTCCACGCCAGGCAGGAGCCACGCCCCGAGCATGACGGCTATGGAAAGCACAATGAGGCGGGTGAGGCAACCGCCGTGGCCGCTGTAGAAAGTGAGGCCTGTCTTCATAGGTCAATCTCCCCCTTACCCTGCCGCACGAGGGTGATACCGTCGGTGCAGTCGACCACCGTCGAAGGGAGCGGGTCGGCCACGCCGGCGTCCACGACCATGGCCACACGCGACCCGAAGCGGTCGTGTATGAGCTCGGGGTCGGTGTAGTTCTCGGGCTCGTCGCCGCTGTCGCCCAGCGGGCGTACCGAGGTGGCGATGAGCGGCGCTCCGACCTCCTCTATGATGGCACGGGCCACAGCGCTCTCGGGCACCCTGATACCGATAGAGTGGTTCTGATTCTGGTAGTTGCGCGGCACGGCCCCCGATGCCTCCATGATGAACGTGAAGGGGCCGGGCAGCGACCGTTTGAGCAGAGCGAAGGTGTCGCGGTCCATGGCACGCACATACTCCGACGCCTGGCTCAGACTGGAACACAGCATGGAGTACTTGGCCTGCTTAATCTTGAACCCTTTCAACTGCGCTATCTCCTCGACGGCCCGTTTGAACTCCATCGAGCAGGCGAAGGCATAGAGGGTGCCTGTGGGCAGGATGACCACCTCGCCATTGCGGAGCGCGTCGGCCACACGCCTTACTTCCCGCACGTTAGGGTTCTCGTCATAGAGCTTTGTCAGCATACTTCCTTTCGTTAAAAAGAGAGTGCAAAAGTAGCACATTTCCGTGATATGGCAAAATTATTTTCATTCTTTCTTGTCATACAGTGCAATAAAGGGTGTATGGGGTGCGTTATGAAAGACATGAAGAATGTAGTCATAATGCTGGCTGTCATGGCCATGGGCCTGTCTGCCCACGGACAGGAGACAGACTTCGGGCAGTGGTTCAGCGGAGGCACGCTGCGCATCGACTGCCTACGCGAGGGGTCGGCCCTGGGCGACAGCGTCTGGGTGGCGCGCTGGGTGGACCGCCGCAACCCCTGGCACGGCTCCCACACGCAGACCCTCGACCCCTTCGACGGCGGCGACTACCGCGTGTCGATGCGCGACGCCGCCACGGGACGCGAGATCTACTCGCGCGGTTACAGCAACCTCTTCCGCGAATACAAGGGCACGGCCGAAGGACGCACCACGAGCCGCCGCTTCGAGGAGACGCTGCTGCTGCCCATGCCGCTGCACGCGGTGGACATAGCCCTCCAGGCGCGCGACTCCAACATGAGACTCTACGACCAGACGGTGGTCCGGTTCGACCCGGCCCGCGACCGGCTCACCGCCGGCCCCGACGCCGACCAGGTCTACGACTACGAAATCCACGGCCCCTCGGCGACGAAGTTCGACATAGCCTTCGTGATGCAGGGCTTCGACGACGAGGACGACATCGTCTACCGCAAGGCCTGCCGGCGCATGGCAGAAAGCCTGTTCGGCCACGAGCCCTTCGCCTCGCGGCGGCGCGACTTCAACATACGGTTCGTGAAAGCCTACGCGGGGGTGGAGTACAACACCTTCGGCGCCGACCGCTACGCCATGACCTTCGCCGTGAGGCTGCTGCACGATGCCGTAGGCACCACGCCGGCCGACCACATCATAGTGGTCATCAACAACCGCACCTATGGCGGCGGCGCGATATACAACTTCTATTCCGTCAGTTCGCTCCACAAGGCGGCCGAGCTGGTCCTCACCCACGAGCTGGGACACGGCATCGGCGGCCTGGCCGACGAATATGTCGACGAGGAGCTGAGCTACGCCGACCTGCACCGCACCGCCTACGAGCCCCTCGAACCGAACATCACCAACATGGTCGACTTCGGCAGCAAGTGGCAATCCATGATTGCGGCCGACACCCCCATTCCGACGCCGGCCGACGACGCCGTGCCGCGCACGGAGTGCGGACCGCTCGGGGCCTACGAGGGGGCCGGCTACTCGTCGACCGGGGTGTTCCGTCCCACCATGCGCTGCATGATGCGCGACTACGCCCCCTTCTGCCCAGTATGCGCCAAACGGCTCAACCAGATTATAGACCTCTACACACGATGAGACGACTGATTCTTGCACTGGCAGCCCTTGCGGCCCTGACGGCCCTCCCGTTGGGATGCACCCCCGAAGAGTACGCCGACGAGCGGACCGTGAAGCTGGACTTCTCGGCCGACACCGTCAGCTTTGACACCGTCTTCACCACCATGGGCACGGCCACGCGGCAGCTGAAGGTGTACAACCGCAGCACGCACGACATCGAGCTGAGCAGCGTGACACTGAAACACGGCCGCCACAGCCGCTTCCGCCTGAACGTGGACGGCGACACGTCGATGGTGGCCCGCCACGTGGAGCTTCAGGGCGGCGACAGCATCTTCATATTCATAGAAGCCTGCATCGACCCCAACGAGAGCACGGCGCCCTTCCTGCGGACGGACTCCATAGTGTTCGGCAACGGACAGTGCGTGCCGCTGCAGGCCTACGGGCGCAACGCCGTCTACCACCGCCTCGCGCCCGGCGACAGCTCGTGGTTCTGCCGGATAGACTGCGCCGCGTGGGACAACAGCCGCCCGCATGTCTTCCTCTCGCCGGCCGCGGTGATGGAAGGGAACACCCTGACCCTGCGGGCGGGCGACGAGCTGTACTTCGGCGACGGGGCGATGCTCATCATAGACAGCGCCGCGACCCTCGACGCCCGCGGTACGGCCGAGCGGCCAATCCTCTTCACGTCGCTGCGCCAGGAGGAGTGGTACCGCCACCTGCCCGGGCAGTGGCTCTTCATCTGGCTCTACAACTTCAGCACGGGCAATGTCATAGACCACGCCGTCATAGAGAACGGCACCGCTGGGCTGCGCTGCTACCCGGGCTCGCAGGCCACGGTGAGCAACACGGTGGTGCGGCAGATGAGCGACGCCGGGCTCGTGGGGCAGAACGCCACGGCCAGCGTGCACAACATGCTCGTCTACGACTGCTACAGCGCCCTCGCCCTCATAGGTGGAGGCGAATACAGCTTCAGCCAGAGCACCTTCGCCGACTACTGGAACTACATAGGCAAGAGCCGCGACACGGCCGCCGTCATCATTTCGAACCATTACTACCTGCCCGACGGCAGCTACACCGGGGCGGACATGCGGAGGGCCGACTTCACGAACTGCATCGTCTACGGCAACCACCGCAACGAGGTGGCCGTCAGCAGCAAGCCGCCCTTCGCCATGAGCTACAGCTTCACGCGCTGCCTTGTGCGCGGCGGCGAGTGGGACGCCGACCCCCTGTTCGCCAGCGTCGAGGACGACGACTACAGCCTGCAGGAAGACTCGCCGGCCGCCGGCATCGGCTACCAACCCTGACACAACGACACGACAACATATACACAGAAGACCATGTACGAATATATCAAAGGCGAGCTGGTATCACTCGAACCCACGCAAGCCGTCATCGACTGCGGCGGGGTGGGCTACCTGCTGGAGATAACGCTCAACACCTACGAGGCGCTGCGGCGCGCCGAAAGCCGCGAGACCAAGCTCTACGCCCACCTGGTGGTGCGCGAAGACGCCCACCAGCTGTTCGGCTTCGCCGAGATGGCGGAGCGCGAGATGTTCCGCATACTGATAGACGTCAACGGAGTGGGCAACCAGACAGCCCGCATGATGCTGTCGTCGCTGACCGTGGACGAGCTGCGCAACGCCATAGCGGCGCAGGACGTGAAGAAGGTGCAGCGTGTGAAAGGCATCGGCGCGAAGACGGCGCAACGCATCGTGATGGAGCTGGCCGACAAGGTGGGCGCCGTGGGCGCCGGAGCCAAGCCGGCCGGAAGCGCCGACACGCAGGCACGGGACGAGGCCATGACGGCGCTCACCATGCTCGGCTTCGCGAAGCCGGCCGTGGAGAAGCTGCTCATGAACGGCGACTGGACGGGCATGACCGTGGAAGACATCATCAAGGAAGGCCTCAGGAAGCTATAACACAAAAACAACATAACATCAAAAACACATCAAAAATATGAAAGGGAATCAGATACCGTTCAAGAAGAACATGATTCAAGGCGGCGCCATCGTGCTGGCGGCCTTGGTGCTGGGCATCTTCATGGTGTGCACCGTGAAGACGCTGAAGTCGTATGACGACACCGTCAAGGTGCGCGGGCTCTGCGAGAAGGAGGTGCCGGCGGACCGCGTGGTGTGGCGCATCAGCTACAGCGAGAAGAGCAACGACCTTGCGGAGCTGCGCAACACCATCCGCAAGAACAACGACGTCATCGTGGCGCTGCTGCGCGAGGCGGGCTTCACCGAGGACGAGATCAAGGTGGCCAACGCCAACTACGACGACCGCTACAACTGGAGCAACAACGTCTCGCAGATTACCTTCCGCTACCAGGTGAACCAGACGGTCACGGTCTTCACCAAGAACCTGGAGCTGGTGCGCAAGCTTCAGCAGACGCTGGAGACCGACCTGGTGAACCGCAACATACTGGCCAACAGCTATGCCGACTACCAGTATCTGGGGCTCAACGACATCAAGCCGGCCATGATAGCCGAGAGCTTGGAGAACGCCCGCACGGCGGCCGACGAGTTTGCCAAGAACTCGCACAGCCGGATTGGCAAGATGCGCACCGCCTCGCAGGGCTACTTCGAGGTGGAAGACCTCGACGAGAACACGCCGCAGGTGAAGAAGGTGCGCGTGGTCACGACCGTGGAGTACTACCTGAAATAGGAGCCGGCGCCGACAGGGCGTCCGAAAGAAGGTGTCCCGCAAGCCTCGGCAGAGAGGTTTGCGGGACTCCATTTATTTAGGGGTGTAGCGATAACCCAGGAAACAAGCCACTTCCATTCCACCACCTACCGCACAACCACTCTGCGGGCAGGTTGACTGCCAATGGCAGTTTTGTGCAGCGACATATATTCCCGTAAGGGCATGATAGACTAATCTATCGGTCCATTACCATAACAATGGGTACGGTCCTGGACATTCCTCCTTTCCTAATAAAATTCTCTTCATAGTCGTAGTTATTAAAATAAAGCGTGAATATTTCATTTGAACTTATTCTTGATAGCGGTGCTGGTACAACCTCTGGAGATAATAAGCCACGAAATGATTCACGCCATCGCGTGAACTTCCGCTTCTTACTCTATCTCCCATTGTAAAGTTACCAGCTTTCTATCAAGAGAACAAGAGCGTCAGCTCAGTATGTCAGTATTTTATTGTTGTTGTTTTATATCATTTTTATTTATTAGCTTATTTGGTATTATTATTTCACCATGGCGGTGATAGTATCTATCATTTCTTTGGCGGGGGCCATCTTTTGTTGCAATTCTTCCTGAGTGACCTTGTAGGTACAGTTGTACTCTCCTTCTTCCCGTATTGCTTCCATCTGACTGTAGAGAGCACCGTATTCCTTTGGCAAGCGCTCCGTTCGGATGTAGTAGTTGCCAAACAAAATATGCGACCCCTTGTGACTGTTGACCGCATGGCGATCGTGAATCAGCAACGCACTTACAATATGAAACAATGCATAGTACAGCCGTCCGGCAGCGCCACTCCACGACTCTTTTTCCATCAACCAGACAGCTTCGTTGTAGGCGACCTGTGCCTTTTCTATTTCAAGGCCGACCACGATGGTGCGTTCTTCATCAGTAAGGCTCATTTTATTACTATTTTATCTTGTTCGACATTTTTGTAGAAAGGAGAGAACGACCACGACTGCCAGTCTTTTTTGGTGTAGATATGAGGGTTTATTTCCACCCATATTTCCCAGCCGGCTTCGCGCATGGGGAATCCGTATCGGTCATGGTCCTCACCGGTGATGCGGTCTTTGTCGAGCAATATCAGCAGGTCGTAGTCGCTGTCAGGGCGAGCGTCGCCACGGGCGCGCGAACCGTAGAGCCACAGCGAAGCCCCCTCGGGGAGGATCTTCTCGCCGAGTTGTCTGATTTGTTCTATGACCTGTTTCTGCTCCATTTTTCAAAATGCAAAAGTAAGAACAATATCTGAAATGGCAAAATCAGACTTCGATTTCGCCGCCGATGCGGTCGTCGCCCCAGACGGCGTACATGTTGGTGCGGCCTTCGTGGAGGGTCATTTTGCCGGCTTGTTCGAGGTGGAGGCGGTAGAAGACGCACTGGTGGAGGGAGGCTTGGCGGCAGACGACGTCGGTGGCGAAGGCTTCGCAGGTGGGGGCGCCGCAGACGCCGCAGTCGATCTGCGGGAGGCGGACTTTCATCTGTTCGATTTTCTCCATTTTCTGGAGTGCTTTGCTGATGTCGGGGTCGAGGACCATCATGGAGCGGGGCTGGACTTCGTCGAGGACGGCGTGGTCTATGAGGTAGTCTTTGTATTGTTCCATTTCGCGGTCGCGCGCCATTTCGCCGTTGCGTTCGCGCTCGGCGGCTTTGCGGGCGCGGGCATACATGCGTTCGCCGCAGAGGAAGCGGTTGTCGACGGAGAGGAGTGCGCCGGCGCAGGATTGGTCGCAGGCGCGGAGTTCGAGGAATTCGACGCCTTCGACTTCGTCGTTTTCGAGTTTTTCGAGGAAGTCCATGACGTTTTCGATGCCGTCGATGGCGTAGGAGCGCTTGGCGGTGCAGATGCGGCGTTCGCCGTTGGTGAGTGTGGAGAGGATGGCATCGGCGCTGAGGCGCTGGCGCGACAGGGGCGGGTACTGGTGGTTCTTGCCCATGTCCTTGATATGCTTGTAGACGCGGTTGTAGAGGAGGTTCATGTTGATGACGCCGTCGATGAGGCTTTTTTCTTCGCCGACGGGTGCTTTGACGGCGGCGACTTTGGCGGCGCAGGGTGTGATGTAGAAGAGGCCAATCTCGTGGCGCGGGATGCCGCGGCTGACGAGTTCCTGGACGGCGTACATGGCGCTGAGGTCGAGGGGTACTTTGATGGGGAGGACGTTTTCGGTGAGGGAGGGGTATTTGATTTGTATGAGTCGGACGATGGCGGGGCAGAAGGATGAGATGAGCGGCCGGACGTCGGGGTGCTGGCGGGCGTAGCGTTCTTTGGCGTCTTTGTATATCATGGCGGCGCTTTCGACCTCCATGACGTGGGCGAAGCCGAGTTCCTGGAGGGTGGCGTAGACGCGCGAGACGCTGATGTCGTCGGGGAACTGACCCATGAAGACGGCAGGAAGGAGCGCGACGGAGTGGGGGTACTGCCGGATGTCTTCGAAGTCGTCGTCTTTGATGCGGATGGCCTGAGCCGGGCAGACTTCGTAGCAGCGTCCGCAGTCGACACAGCGGTGTTCCTGTATCGACGCTTTGCCGCCGTGGATACGGATGGCCTCGGTGGGGCAGATCTTCATGCAGCGGGAGCAGCCGATGCAGCGCGGTTCGTCTATCTGGAGAGCGTGGTAAAACATATTTATGGGTTATGGGTTATGGGTTATGGGTTAGAGGTTATGGGTTATGGGTTATGGGTTATGGGTTAGAGGTTATGGGTTATGGGTTATGGGTTAGAGGTTATGGGTTATGGGTTATGGGCTATGGGTTAGAGGTTGTGGGTTATGGGTTATAGGTTATGGGTTATAGGTTATGGGTTATGGGTTATAGGTTATGGGTTAATGAGTTGGGTCGTAAGGGTTGGACATTGGTCGGTTATTCGGATTGGGTGGCTTTTGGCTGTCAAAATAGCTTTTTAATCCAGACAGCATTTTTGCCACCTGTATAAATCGTGGTCTTATCACAGCCAACTGCTCTTGAGACAGATAACCCAAGTCCTGTGCTATCTGAAGTTGGCTGAATGCCTCCATGAGCGAGCCATAAGCTATTTCCACAAAATGTGTCTTTTCCTTAAATGAACTCCTCCCACTTCCTTCCGCTATGTTCGATGTTATGGAAGAGGCTGAGCGTCTGATTTGGTCTCCCAAAGCATATATCTCATATTTCGGGAACTGGTGTTGCAAGACATAAATGTCCTTTACCAGCTGCCTTGCATGCTTATAGACATCCAATCCTTCAAACGAGAATTCTTTTTCTTCCATCATTCTATAACCTAAATCCCTCTCTACTGGAAGTTGACCTCCATTTCGACGGTGGTGCCGACGCCGACTTCGGAGGTGACGTTGAGGCGGTCGACGTTTTTCTGCATGTTGGGGAGGCCCATGCCGGCGCCGAAGCCCATGTCGCGGACTTCTGGGCGAGCGGTGCTGTGGCCTTCCTGCATGGCCCATGCGATGTCGGGTATGCCGGGGCCTTTGTCGGCGACGACCATACGGATTTTGTCGGGGTCGATGTCGACGAGCACTTTGCCGCCGTAGGCGTGGGCGATGGCGTTCACTTCGGCTTCGTAGAGCGCCACGACGACGCGCTTGACGACCTGCGGGTTGACGTTGAGTTGCTTCAGCGTTTTCTTGACGGAGCTGGAGGCCTTGCCGGCGTTGACGAAATCGCCTTCTATGACTGTGTATTCCTGATGCATTTTTTCAGTTATGTGTTATGAGTTACGAGTTATGAGTTAAAAGGTGCCACCCGAGGGAATTTTCTTAACTCTTGACTCCTAATTAAAACAACGGTTTCATGCCCAGTTCCCAGAGGAGGCCGCAGGCTTTGAACATGGAGTAGGGGCAGCAGATGAGAACCATGTCGTTCTCTTCGGCCAGTTCGACCATGTCCTCGGTGGGGCGCTTGTTGCGGACGAAGATGACCACCTCGAGGTTGGCCATGTCGCAGGTGCGGATGGTCTGCACGTTGCAGAGGCCGGTGACGAGGACCGGGGTGTCTTTGAGGGTGAGCACGTCGCTCATGAGATCGGAGGCAAAGCAGTGCTCCACCTCCATATCCAGTCTCTCGGTGCCGAGGGGCACCGTGGCGTCAAGTTTGTCGACAATTGTCTGTAAAGTCATAATCTACTTGTTAATGGATTGTGGTTCTATTTTCAGACTGCAAATATACGCAAATTCTTTTGATTTGGAGGCAGACGGTCAAAAAAAATATATACGTTACGAATAATCATACATTTAACGGTCGCGGCCGCGCGGAGGGGGCGGCGGCGGGAGGGCGGCGGCGGGAGGCGGG